>Ga0208694_1001631_pt1 | contig 26393 bp, 17 predicted proteins | sample AD_UKC078_MetaG_FD_184442 | JGI IMG/M metagenome (GOLD analysis project Ga0208694, IMG submission 184442) | Active sludge microbial communities of municipal wastewater-treating anaerobic digesters from USA - AD_UKC078_MetaG (SPAdes) (version 2) | ecosystem: Engineered > Bioreactor > Anaerobic >...
TGCTTGATATGTGTAATATCAATATAGTAAATAATCAAATCACCCTTATGATTTTGGTCGGCGTTAAATATACTGATAATATACCAGCGCTCCAAGTTATCTAAATATGTTGAATACTTCAATTTAGAATATGGATTCATAACAATATACAAATCTTTAAATCCCAATTTATCCGAATTGTCTACTGCTATTTCTGAAAAACATTTCCCTAATATTAATTCCGGGCTGATATTAGCAGCAGCATAAAAGGAATCACTTACATATTTTAAAATATAATCTGCTAATTTTCCATCTTTATTGTATACAGGTTTAAATATTAAATAAAAGTCATTCAATGAATTATATTCCATTTCGTCACCTCAATAAACAGTATTTTATTGGTAAATATGCTTATCTTTATTATATATTTAACCTATTACAATTCTATTATTTAGTAATTTGTTTTCAGTTACATTTCAATTACATTTTAATTACCGATAATCTATTATGATTAATCGTTATCTAACAACACACCTTTTACAATCAGCCGGTCGGTATAAGTACCTACGGGCGTGCATGTAATAAGTGTAATCGTAGCTTCTTCTGTCTGTTCCAATACCCATACCTCTTCAGGCTTCACAACAAAAGATTCAGTTACGGAGTATGTGTAAATATCGGTTCCCTTTGTTAAAATAATTTGATCGTCAACTTCTAATTTGTCAATATTCCTGAAGAAATGACCATACACGTAATTTCTGTGTCCAAGAAGCACATAGTTTCCGGGCTGCCCAATCTCCCCAAGACCGGGATAATGCCCGACAGCATATTGCAAAGCACTGTCATCAGTTCCTTCAAGTATTGCTGCATTCACCTTAATTTTAGGAATTTCAATTAAACCGCTGATTTGTTTGTTTTTAAATATTTCTGTTAAATCAGGGGCTGTATTTTTCGGGGCTTCTTCAGGAACTTCTGTTTCCTCCTGCCCCGGCTGTTCCCTTATCTGCAGTTCACTATCATCTACTTCTATATTAATATCAGATTCTTGGCTCACTGCTGCTTCAGCCGTTAATTCGCTGATTTCCATATTCTTTAATGTTTCATTATACTTGCTGTATTCGTCTATTAACTTCTTTTGATTGTAAATTGTCGAAGCTTCTATAAAAACAGCAATACCGATAATTATAATACCTACTGATATTAGAATCCTTGATATTAATTTTTTCATATATATCATCCTTGTTTAAAAAGGAGGAGCAGGATGTGCTCCTCCTCAGCAAACTGCTGTTATTTACGTTTCTTTCTGCCTAAACCAATTCCCGATAGTACAAAAGCTGAACCTATTGCTGCTAATATCGATGTATTCATAAATGCTCCAGTATCAGGAAGGGTTGCCAGAGGAACTTCAGGATCTTCTACTTCTATAGGTACTTCAGGTACTCCTAAAGCTGTCTCTTCATCTAAAATTTCTTCCACTTCTATTTCAGGATCTTCAGGGTCTGGATCTTCAGGGTCTGGGTCTTCAGGGTCTGGGTCTCTTGGATCTGATGGCCGATTGTATCTATTTGTTATTGTTAGACCATCTTCAGAAATAGACTTCCTGTAACGTGTTGGTACTTCTACTTCGTCTATTGTATATTCATAATTATTATCATCGCTATCTGTTTTATCAAGTTCTTCCCAAGTATAAGTTGTTTCTCCATTTTCTAAAGTTATTGGTTCACCAAAGGCTTCACCATCTCTGTATAACTGTAACTCTATTGTTGGCTTAGTGCTTGGTCCTCCTCCAGTCCATATTTTAGTTCCTGTTACATCAATTTTTTCAATTTCACCGGGGATGATTACTGTGTTAGTTACTGTTATATCAAAGTAATCATCATTTTCATTTTCTTCTGTCAATACTATAACTCCGTTGTTTTCTATTTCAACATCATATTGACTTGCTCGCTCTCCGAGATTTTCTTTGATTGTGTATGTTCCTGCTGCAAGACCGGTAAATTTGACTTCTCCATATTCATCTGTTAAACCACTGGCTACCATTGTTTCACCTTGCCATACTTCCATTAAGAAGCCTGATAAATCAGTAGTTTCCTCCAAGAACCTTACTAAAACAGGAACTTCATTTTCTCCATCTATTACTATCTTATATACTCTGATATTGCCTTCCCATTCCGGATCTGGCTCATCTTTTTTCTCTGTATTTGTTACTACAAATTTATCTGATTTTACATCCCCACCTATTGTTATGCTGTTTTTATTCATACTCTTTTCGTAGTATGCAGTTTGGGCATCATTCAAATTTTCAACTATGGTGTATGTACCCGCATCTAAATCTATGAATTCTATTGTCTGACCAGCTTTTACTGTCTTTGTTTCAATTAAATTACTACCTTCATATAATTTAATCTCAAATTCTTCATTCAGCTCTCTTAAATCGCCTACTACTATCTTCTCTACTTGAATTTTGCCTTTCCATTCCGGCTCCGGTTCATCTTCACCAAAATAGAAATCTAAATGGCTTAGGTCTGCATATTTTCCACTTTGGATTTTAGGAGCATGCAATCCCGTGTCAGAATATTCTCCTGGACTATAGTAATAAATAATTGCACCATTTCCACCTTTAGTAACAACCTCTATTACAGGAACGCTTGAAATGAAATCAAATACTTCACCTTCATCCGTACTTCTAACAGTAATTTGAATTGTTATATCTCCATAATTATATGTTTTAGTTATAGGTTCTTCTATTCTATATCCACCAGGTTTTAAGCTTGGATTGCCTCCTACTTCATCTTCTGTTCTCGCTGCATAAGCAAAACTATTAAATATGCTTCCGATTATTAATATCATCGCTAACAAAAAACTTGTTTTACTAAATTTTCCTTTCATTTTTATTCCCCTCTCTTTTTAAGAATTATTTTTTGTAATACTATTTTTTACCTTTTGTATATTTCTTATAAGTCATTTATTATATCAGTAGCAAGTACCATATAATCAAAAAAGCTGCAAAATAATTTATTAATTAATTTGCAGCTGAACTATCATAGTTAAACAACCTTAGACTTCTTAGCTTTGCGTCGCTATTTTTCAATAACTTTGCCAATATTTAGTTTTTGATATTCCGAGTTTCTTCACATTCGTTCTGAATGCCACTTCTTCTTGAGTTTCTTCACGTTCGTTCTGAATCATATTCGGGCTTTGCCCTCATTAGATTACACTATCAGTTTTTCTTGTGACATTAAGTTTATAAATACTTCTGCCAATTCCGGGTCGAACTGTCTTCCCGATTGTTCTTTAATTTCTTTCAGAGCTGCGTTTTTTGTCATCCTTGTTTGGAATGGTCTGTCATTTACCATCATATCATAAGCATCTGCTAAAGCAAATATTCTTGCTACCAAAGGTATCTCGTCATTTTGCAATAAACCCGGATATCCCTTGCCGTCCCACCGTTCATGATGCGTCAGAATCAGTTCGTCGATTGATGATGCATCCTTGATTTCTTTTGCTATGTAGTAGCCGATTTCACTGTGCCTCTTTACATCTTCCCATTCTTCGTTGTTTAATCTTCCTTCTTTTTGAAGGATATTCATTGGCACCCCGATTTTGCCGATATCGTGGAATTCACTGAGAAGTCTCAGTTCTTCCTTTTCGAGTTCCGGAAGATCCAATGCCTCTGCCATCATCATAGTAAGTTCTTTAAGCCGGTCATAATGAGATTTAGTCTCATATGTGATTTTACCCAGCCTGTGCTTCAAGAATTCAATCATGGAAAGCTTTGCTTCCTTGCTTTCCTTCAGTTTGTTAAAATACATCCTGTCTTCTGCTTTTTTGTATATCTTGTTAATATCTTCTTCCATAGATGTCTTGGTTGCCACTCCGAAGCTAATATTAATTTTAATATATTCCAAAGGATTTTTCTCACATTTTTTCTTTACCCTTTCGACAATTTCCAAAGCAGTTTTCTCCATTGTCATCGGAAGTAAAATCACAAACTCATCGCCGCCTACCCTGCTGATAATGTCTTCATCTCTAAATGAACTAGTCATTATCTCTGCTGCTTTTTTCAGTACACTGTCACCCATGCTATGCCCAAATGCGTCATTAATTAGTTTAAGTCCATTAATATCCCCCATTATCAGACTTATGGGCAGCTGTCTTTTCGTGTCAAGCCTTGACAGCTCCTCCTCAAAGAAGGTTTTATTGTATAATCCTGTCAACTTATCCTTGTATAAAAGTATTTCTCTGTCCTTTAGATAATAAATGTTATTATCTATAGTAAATATGGATTGCTCGTTCTTTATGTCTGTTATATCCACATAGTATATTATCAACTCATTTTCATAATTGCTCATATCTGTAAATGAATTAATAATGTACCATCTTCGGAGTTTTTCTATATATATCTCATGTTTGATTTTAGATTTCGGAATAATATTTGAATAAAATTCTTTAAATCCAAGCACATCCATATCCACTAATATTTCTGAGAATTTTTTGCCTAAAATCATCTTAGGACTGATGTTAACCGCATCGGCAAAAGAATCACTGGCATAAGTCAATATATAATCAATAAATTTGCCTTCTTTATTGTATATTGGCTTAAACTTTAAATAAAAGTCGAATTTAGAAGGGTATTCCAATTTTATCACCTCACCTCCGTATTGATATTCTTCCTTTACTGCTAATTCTTATTATAGACCGCATCAATTACATTTCTATTTTTCATCAGTTTCATTTCAATTACTTTTTGATTACATTTCAATTACAGATTGGTGTGTAACTGTATATGGACAATTCTCTTTCTTAAAAACCAGTCCTGGTGGTCAGAGAAATGTCTCTGAATAGCAAGGGTATAAGCAAAAAATTCTTTCATACAAGCAAGACTTAGTTGCCAGCGAAATGCCTTCAAATTAAATATAGATGTTTCTACATTAAAATATATATACCCTACATTACATGCAATAAACAAAAACCTTATGAAAAAATGCAACCATTTGAAATGGCTGCATTTGGGTTATACGTATTAATTATTTTATGGTTGTTTTAATATTCCTAATATTACGGCCATACCTTATTTGCTTTTAATCCTGTCCAGAGTTCATCGCCGTTTTCTTCTGTTATATAGTCATGACTGTTGGTAGCTTCCATAATAATCGTGTAATACCACTGCGTTTCTTCAAGATCTGTCCAAAGTGTAGCTTCCGGATGAATATTTGCTGCAGGTACGCCTCTTCCAAGCACATTGTTGATTAATGATATTGCTTCTGCCCTTGTAATATCTTCATCAGGTTTAAATGTCAAGTCCGGATAACCTTTAACCCATCCCTTAATCTCCGAGGATGTTATGTATTCTTCTGCCCAATGTCCGAAAATATCTGTAAACTTACTTTTGTTTCCTGACTGAAGATTGTCAAATTTCGCTGCCATGGTAGCAAATTCTGCTCTTGTTATAGGTGCTTCAGGTCTGAATGTGCCGTCAGTATATCCTTTAATAATGTTACCGTTAAATAATGTTGATATTGCCTTATTTGACCAGGACTGGCTGTCCATATCGCTGAATGAATTAGTATCGCTTAATAAACCGGTTCTGCTCTCATCAGTAAGGAGTCTGTAGAAAATCATCGCAGCTTCTTGTCTTGTAATTTTTTCAAGTGATTTTACTGTTCCTTCCGGATAACCAATAATGTATGCAAAGTGGTCGGATTTTTCCAGTTCAGCAAATGGAACTTCAAGATTTGCTATTATTGTTCCACCACTGCTGTTGCCACTGGTTCTGCCGCTTTCTTTTTTGGTGTCCTTTTTGCCGGTATTGCCGTCATCGCTGCCGAGATCTTCATCATGATTGCTAGAAGTTCCATCTTCTTTGTTTCCAGCATCTCCTGTTTCAAGATTTATTTGGTCAACTTTATCGTCGTCGTCTTGTTCTTCATTTTGTTCTTCTTGTTCTTTTTGTTCTTCTTGTTCTTGTTCTTTTTGTTCTTCTTTTTGTTCTTCTTTTTGTTCTTCTTGTTCTTTTTGTTCTTTTTGTTCTTCTTCTTTTTGTTCTTCTTGTTCTTTTTGTTCTCCTTGTTCTTCTTGTTCTTCTTCGTCTAGTTCTTCTTCGTCTTCGTCTTCGTTGCCTTCTGTTTCAACTAGTCGTATTGGTCCGCCAAATTCATGTCCATCGCCATTGTCAATTTCTATATCTAAATCAAAGTCCAATCCAATTAGTATGCTTCCAAAGTTTATTACTGCAAATTTTTGATTCTGGGGTTTTTCAACTTTAAATTCAGTTGTTTGACCTTCTTTATCCTTAACTTCAATACTCGTAACATCATAATGTTCTATTGCTGAACCGTTTACTGTTTTTGATTCCCCTGAGGAGGCATCGGTGTATTTTGCAGATAATATGTTTTTCGCTTTTAATATACTTATCGCAAAACGAACGTTATTATTTTCCCAAAACCCTTGAAGGTTTGATTGGTTATTGGTAGATTCAAAATGAATATCTTTTTCATAAATTTTATCTGCATCAAAGACTTCTGCCGCATCTGCACGGTTTGGTATTACAGGAATTATCAACATTAATGCTATTACTATACAAAATATTCTTTTTAATATTGTCATTTGTGGTTCCCCCTTGTTCATTGTTTTTTCTTAATTATAAATTACACTAATTACATAACTGTTTCTTATAGGTTTTATTTCAATTTCTTTTCAATTACATTTCAATTTCATGGCCAGATAAACCAGAGTTATTTAGGTATTCATTTGTAGAAAAAAGAAAGTCCCCAAGCAAAAAAGACCAACTAAGTGGTCTTTTCAGGGTCAGGTTTGTGTATCAGAAAATTGGGTCAGGGCATCTATAATTTCGTGTTTTCCATGCTAATCGGCTGAAAAAGCATTTGAATTTCATTCTTGTTAATTCTTGTGTAATCCCTTAAACTATTAACCAGTCTTTCCTTGATTGCTTCAGTGCCGTTTTCCTTTACGTCATGGAGCATTACTAAAATTTGATTTTCATTCCAGGATGTAAAAACATCACCTTTCCTGAGAGTCTTCTCAAGAACCAAAAATACATCGCTTAAGCTTTTTTTCATCTCAGGCTCATAGTAATTATTTACATTGCGATTAATTGTTATTATGCACAGATAATCGTTCTCATTGCTTCTCAGGGATTTCCTTTTCTGCAGATTAAAGAGGAATTTAAAATAGTCAATGCTGCAGTACATTGCTCCTTTTGCAGGTTCCTCCTCCAGATTTTTCTTGATTGCCGCAACATCCATATCAATGTTGTTAAAAGAATAGTTTTGTATTTTATTGACATAATCTATAAATCTTGGAGACGGCTTTGCATCAAGCTCCTTTTCTAGCATATTTGATGCATATTCGTAATGATTCAATGCCGCTTTATTTTGCCCGATTTTTAAAAGTGCTTCCATCAATTCAATATGTATATTTTCTTCAAATGGCTCAATAAGAATTGTTTTCTCGCAAAGAGTTACAATTCTTTCATTTTCATCATTCTTCTTCAATAAATCGATAAATTTATATAATGTCTTAAGGAACAATCTTTGATAGTAATTTCTTGTAGGCACCAGCCATACTTCATATGCATTATCCGACAAATACAGCCCCTTGTATAGATTTATGGCATTTTGATAATTGTTTATGGCGCTTTCTATATTGTATTCTCTGTCCCTGTCCCCTTTTTGAATAAAGCTTTCAAATTCGTCAATATCAATTACAGCGTTTTCCCCGATTTCAAGGGAGTAATAACCGTTTGTAAAGTTTAAATTAACATATTTATCCGGATCTTCATTTTTGGGAACCAGCAAATTGATTATTTTCCTCAGACGAAAGATTTGGGTACGGAGCATGTTTTTAGGGTCATCGGACTCGCTGTCTGACATTAAATTATCGATGATTGTTTCAGGCAGCAGCTTTTTGTTTCTAAACGTCAAAAAATACTCAAAAAGCCTGTATATCTTATACATGCGGGTTGAGTCTCTAAGTATTGACTGACCATCTGCTTTAATATCAAATTCTCCCAATGTACTTATGTAAAGCTTCATCATTTCCCCCTTGATATGTACCCTTACAAGCATAAATATTATAACCCTTATTTAAATAAATTTCAACATTTTTTTCACTATTACTAATTTTTGTTTAAATTTCGGTCATATTCTTCACTATTCCTAACTTTTGTTTAATTATCGACCATGTGGAATTAAATATGTATTTCACAAATTTAATCACTAAAAATCATATATACCGCCCTGATTTTATTTTATCACTATATTTCTACATTTAATTTGCTTTATAAATTTTCTTCTTGCCTGATTTATTTTATTACTTAATTCTACATTTAATTTATTCTATCACATTTTTTCCGAAATCATATGGTACTAACGGACCATTTTTAAGAATATTTCAACAATTCTGATTTACTCTAAGTTTATGAAATGAGAATGCAATTGCTATGAAGCATCTACTGTTTTTTTGACACCCGCAATAACACTAAGTTTATGTAAAGAAAATCCTATTACTAACCAAAGCATCTACTGTTTTTTTGACACCTGCAATTACTTTAAATTTATGAAAAGAAAATCCTATTGCTTCTTCTTATTTGCCTCTATCAACTCATTTACAAATAAAGACGGCTCCCCGGGAACCACTATATTCAGTTTATTCTTTGCGCGGGTCATACCCACATAAAAAACTCTCCGCTCTTAGAGGGTGCGTCTTAGGGATTTTTAATCCCGGAAAAATATCGGCATAGTTTGGTTTAGTTACCAGCTATGCCGATTTTTCTTGTTCTGTGGTGGATGTAGAAACCGGTGGGTCAAATTCACCAATGCAGTTATAAACGATTTTGATACGCTGTACTCGTCTACTGTCAATGCGCTCTGCCTTGTAAACATAGATCTTTTCAACAAATTCCCGGATAATCTCTGCTGATAGTTCCTTTATGTCTGTGTACTTTCTTACCAAAACGAGGAAGTGGTCAACACCCAGTGCGCTTTCCTTTTCTGAAGTCATAGCGGATTTCAATTCTGCTACTCGGCTTTCAAGGGTAAGCTGCTCAGCTTCATAATTGGCGGTCATCTTGGCAAAACGCTCATCGGAAATCTTACCTTCGATATTGTCCTCATAAAGCCTTTGGATAATGTCATCCAGCTTATGGATACGAACCTGTGACTGCTCTAATTCCCGTTTGCCGTCACGAATACTTTTGTCAAGGTCTATCCTTGTTTTCTTGGTAACCAGCTCCACAAATTCATCCTCATGGTCTCTGGCAAAGGCCGTAACGCGGCGAATGCCGGCAAGGAGTAATTCCTCAACTACTACATTGCGTATCTGGTGAGAACTGCAGCCGCCTTTAATCTTTCGGTAGGTAGCACACACAAAATGCTCTTTGTCATGCTCCCAACCTCTGTGGCGTACTTGATACAGCTTGTTACCACAGTCAGCACAGAAGAGCATACCGGAGAGGATTGGCATTTCACCCATCGGTGTAATCCTGCGTCTGCCATCACGGATTTTCTGCACTACTTCGAAAACAGGCTCCTCGATGATTGCCTCGTGAGTATTCTCGAAAATCTGCCACTCTGACGGATCGTTCTTTAGCTGCTTCTTATTTTTGTAGGACTTACGGTAAGTTTTGAAGTTGACCGTATGCCCTAAATACTCCTGCCTTGAAAGCATATGAACGATTGTGCTGCCTCGCCAGATATAATCATCGTCATGGCCTCTGTTGTCAGGGATATTGATTCCGCTTGCCTTTGCATGAGCCGTTGGATTCATTATCCTTCTTTCACTGAATTCTTTAGCTATCTGTGTAGGACCATAACCTTGCATACACAGGCGAAATGCCTCTTTAACCACTTTAGCGGCATCTTCATCAACTATCCAGTGCATTTTATCTTCCGGGTCTTTGATGTAGCCATAAGGTGGATTGGTGCAGAGCGGCTTGCCAGACTGTCCTTTTGACTTAAAGACGGAGCGGATTTTCTTGCTCGTGTCCTTGGCATACCATTCGTTGATGATGTTGAGAAACGGTGTAAAATCACTGTCCTGCTGATTGGCACTGTCCACATTGTTGTTTATGGCAATGAAACGTATGTCGGAGCCGGGGAAAAGCACTTCGGTGTAATAGCCGACTTTAAGGTAGTCTCTACCAAGACGACTCATATCCTTTACAATGATGGTGCTGACATTGCCTTCTTCCGTTTGTGCAATAAGACGCTGCCAGTCTGGGCGGTCAAAGTTTGTGCCACTGTACCCATCATCAACAAAGAACTCTGTGTTTGCAAAGCCGTTATCATCGGCGTACTTTTGTAAAATGGTCTTCTGGTTTTTAATGCTGTTGCTGTCACCTTGCGACTCGTCATCACGAGAGAGGCGGCAGTAGAGTGCTGTGATTTTATTGTTATTCTTCACAGTAGTATTTGACTGTCTAATATTCATGTTTTTCCTCCTTTCCGACAGTCTTCAAGCGGTACTCTATATTCCCGTACTACTGTGAAGAAGTCAAGTTGATATGGGCTAAGAAGCCTTCATTTCAAGGCTTTTAATGTCGTTCAGTATCATGCGTTTCAGCTTGTCATAAGCAGTCTCTTTGGCAGCGCTGCTGACTGCAGATTCTATAATGTAGAGCGTGTCACCGATAACTTTTTCTGTGATGCAAATGGTCTTTTCATCCATAAGGGTTCCTCCTTTCGATATGGCGTAACGAATCGTTACTCCCTCTGACGATGCGGTAAGGCTACACTTCTCATCAAAATCAGAATATCTAACAAATGCAGTGTTCCTGATACATGACGATATAGCAATGGCTCTAGAAAAATGCAAAATATGATTGTTTTGTATTCTCAGAATATAAATATTGCTTTTGTACCTATAACAATCGGAGTACAATTAAATTGAGCAAGAGAATGAATTAAGAAGAAAAGATAAGGAGGTATTTATGAAAAATAATAATAACCATTCAACACTACTATCGTCGGTCCTAATTCCGATTGGCGGCTTATTGGTACTAGCTTTATGTTACATAGGATATTTTGCAGTATACATGTTTATTGAATCTGTGTTCTTCACTAATAATCCCACATCAGTACCTGCTGGAATTATTCGCAATTCATATACTATTGCTCTAATTGCTGTTTATTTGATTCTGCTTCGCACAAAGTTATCAGACCGATTCAAGGCAATTATTCTAATTGGTCCAATGACCATGCTCATCATTGCGATGATCTTGGCATTGTACTTAACACCTGTTTTAGCTGTAATATCTACAATGGCAATCGCAGCTTGTTGCTTTTTCCTGCTGTATAAGTATAAGAAGCCTTGGATTTATTATTATGCTACTGGGATATCAGTTGTGGCTGCAATATTCTACGCATGGCCACGAGCTTGAGCATACTGACTATTAGTTCTATGCAACCATTGCTCCATACCTGAATGCCGGTTCTGAAGATGGTGTAGGGGGTGGTCTGATCTCTGTACCTTTTCATCTCGGACAGCGGCGTGGGGCTTCGTGTTAAAAAACGCAGATTCAAACGGGGTATTAAAGCCACAACCGAGATAAATTGCATACAATCATGCTAAATGTAGTGTGTATTTCATCTAAAAAAAGTACATTTTTTCAAGAAAATAGGCACAGTAGATCATTCCACTGTGCCTATTCCCATTTATCCTATCCGATGACTTCAGAAATCTGAATTACCTTCACTGCCTCTGGCCTTATCAATTTCCCGTCAAGCAACTCATAAGCCAAGTACCCAAGCTGGTCGAGGGCAGCGAACTTTTCGGTCAGTGTCCGAACGCCGATGGGCTTCCTGCCGATTACCCAGTAATAGCTAAAATCACCGAAGGCGATAGGCTTTGAACCGGACTCAGCATCAGGCATAAACTCTGATACAATGACCTTCTTGCCAAGAATGGTATCATCGCTGTCACGCCAGAGGTAGTTGCCTGCGTTGTCCTTAAGTTTACGCAGGGCGAGTGCAGTCACGTCGTTCATCAACCATACAGCATTTTTGCGGTACTCTGGTTTTACAGAGAAGTACAAGCCAATAACATCGTCATAGGTTATTTCATCAACAGTTGCTGCGACTTCAGCTCCGCCGGTGGCATTCAAAATACCTGTGGGCATTTCAGTTCCGTTGCCATTGATGAAGGCATTATCCTCGGCTCTACCGAAGTTCTTGGCAAAGCGTTTGATAAGATAATGCTCAATGTCAAAGCTGGCGTCATGTATGAAGGCTTCGTCCATCTTTACCAAAGTAGCCAGTTTCCAACTGTCTACGGTATTAATGGTGAAATCTTCGATCCCTTCGTAAATGGGAATCGCGTCATTTTCTGATACCCACTCAGCAAGGTCATTACTGTCTTTGGCGAAAATACGGTAGCCAGAACCGTATGCTTTTATGACTGTACCGATACTGCGAAACAGGCTTTCTTTTTCAAGAGCGGCCATATACTTATTGTCCGATGAATTTGGCATTGCATATAGACCGGTTCCAGTGCTTCGGCCTTTTGAGAGTTCATCATAGCTGCTGTCTTTGCCTCTCATGGCATTCCAGAAATGCTTATCATATTCTGGCGATCCGGTAAAAGGTAATCTTTCGGTGTAAGTGTTCATAAATTCTTCCTCCTTATTTCTTGTCACAAACAGGGCATCTGTAAAGCCCAAGTTCGTTATAGCTGAGTGGTCTGCTGATTTGTTTTAGCATACCGTTTTGGCACTCCGGGCAATGGATATCATAGGCAAAGGCCATTTCCATGTTGTGATCTTGTTTTGCATGAAGACGATAATACTTGTGCGGTTTACCACGCTCGTCATTTAGGACACAGTCTCTTAAGAATAAATCACACATAGTTTCTGCGTATTCATCAGAGTAGTATGAGTGTTGCGGGCGAAGGAGTGTTCCTTCCTTGTTCATTTTTGTAAGTGGATAGTTTGCCATTTTAAATTCCTCCTAAAATTATTGCATTTATATAAACAGCATCCGGCTGACACTTCTGACAGTTAGCTGACAGTCGGCTGACAGTTTCAACAGGGCAAAACCTTGATATAGCAATGCTTTCGGGGTTTGGCTGACACTTCTGACACTTTTTCTGTGTTTATACTCACACTCCGGATAATCTTTGTATTCTTTATTTACTTCTTACAAACTTTTTTTGAATTCAGCTAAGAAGTTTGTAGAACTGTCAATTCTGTCAGCAGCACCGTGAATCCCTTGATATCACTGGCTTTTTCGGCTGACAGTTGCCCTCTGACACTGTCAGTGAACTGTCAGAACTGTCAGCCGCTTCAGTCAAGAATGCCGTCATATCCGTACTCCCTGTGGTATTGTTTCTTGGTATCGAGCGTCAGCGTGAGGTTGCGGTAGCAGGTACCCTTATCGGTGTGGACGGTCATTTCCTTGAAGGTGCTGCCCAGCATACCAGCCAGCGTGTCGCGGAACTCCTTGGCGGTCTTGGCATAGCCGTTATTGTTGTCATAGCACCAGGCTTTGTAGACATCATATACCTTGCCGGTCGTACAGGTGTCCTTGATGCTGCCCGGCTGCGGTCTTTCGGTCATGCACTCGTTGTAGAAGCTGATAACGGTGTTATTCTCGCTCATATAAGTGTCACGCGCCTTGATGATGGAATCAGGCTCGGAAAAACGGTAGCCGTTGGCGATAACAGTTTGCAGGGCTTTGACCGCCTTGTATACGATTCCTTCTCGCTCGGCATATAGCTTGTCGAGCAGGGTCTTGTCCTGTTTGTCCTTGGGAATGACATTGGGGCACTCGACCACCATAATGCGGTCATATACCCACTGGCCATCATCGCCGCCGAACTTGGGAAGCCGGTTCATGCAAAACCAAAGCAGACCGTTATAGGTGAACTGAAAAGCCTGCTGGCCCTTGAACTCGGCGTAAATGCTGTCTCCACCTGTGAGTTTTTTGAAGGTTTTTAGTTCGTTCACCGAGAGGAAACTCATGTCCGAACTGCCAGCCAGACGCATACCGTAAATCGCTCCGGTGCCGAAACGATCCTCGATTTCTTTAAGGTCTATGCCGGTGAAGTTGCCATTCCCAAGTTCCATCTCAGTAAGACTTTTTATGATGGATTTGCCGGTATCGCCTTTACCGACCATAAACAGGGACTTCTTCATACGCCAGCCTTTAACGTTGGATATAGTAACGCCTTTCCACTCCAGGATTAAGTTTTCGATTGCTTTATTCCAGTTCGTTAAAGTTTCAATATATTTATCAAATTCCGGAGTCGGAGAGGATTTACCAGTCCAGTTGCAGGGAATTTGAATAGTGGACAACACATTCGGTGAGTGTGGCATGAGTGTCAATTCTGTTGCTGTAACCTTTAAGAGACCGTTACTGAAGTTTATTAAGTCCTCATTTGAATTGAGGGCATCCTGTGATACATAGTTGAGGTCAGTTGTGATTTGGTTGTATGCCTCTGCTACTTTGCCCATGGATACAAGCTCTTCGTCATATTCGGCAATGTAGCCCTTCATGACACCTTTGAGCATATCTGGGGCATATAGCCGATAATAACCGTCTTCATATACATAGATGAGAAGAGCCTGTCTGCCGTTGTCCCGGACGAGGATATAATGCAGTTGCTCCCGGGTCCACTTTGCCAGTAGTGGAGGAAACACATATGGCGCTCCTTTTTCATCGAATTTGATAAAGTACGGGTGTTCCATCCGGGAACGGTGAAAGACTCCATGACAAGCTTCGATTCCGATATTGATTGTAGCTTCGCGGTAATCATCACGCTCCCACTTGTCGCGGTACAGCGCAGAATCCCGAAATACAGCATCGATAGCATCAGGATCGGGGCCGGTGCGGAAAGCAATAATGGCGCAGAGCGCTGCATCCGCTTCTGACTGTGAGCTGTAATCGCTGAAATCGCCCTTGTCATATAGCTTTTTGAATTTCTCGCTGTTTTTCTGCTTACGCAGATTGCAGGCAATGTCGAAGTCAGCTCGGTCACCGTCACGCTTGGCACTATACTTCGCTTTTCCCTTGCGGCGCATATTTTTATCAAGCGTCGTAAGGACTGCTGCAGTACATTCACGCAGGGGCTTATCCTCAATGATGTTGCCGGTATAGGCGGCGAAGCGATTTGTGATGCCACCGATATACAGTTCCAAATCGTTATGTGGATTCTTCATATAGAACTGTCGATCGAGTTTTGTTTTTCTGTCTTTACCAATGTAGGTAGGGATTTGCGTAAAATCACACTTGCCATATTGATGGATGCCTGTGCCACTGACTGAGTATTCTGCATAAGAATCATGCCTTGCTAAAATCGTCTGCACCAGAGGGTCTGAGAGTGCTTTATGGTCGATGTCTATGAAGTAATAGCCTTTCGGTATCTTGAAACCGACACCAGCGGCAACAGAATTATGCTCCTTTGCTTTTACTGCCTCATTGTATTTGACCCATGTATGAGACCATTTATCATCAGTTCCGGTTGGGCCGCCTCTAGCCGCAAAAGGTTTCTTTGTCGGATTGCCATTTTGATCTGTTGCCCATCGCCACAGCATCCATATCTTCATATCCATCAGTTCCTGCATTGCATTCGAAATCTCGTTCACCTCCTCTCCGTAAAATTTGCTTTTCCATTATCTGTGAGCCGAGTTTTTGAGCAGCCATTCCTTATAGGCATCAACCGGAATCAAAATCCTTGTACCAATTCGTATGGTGGGGAATCCCGGCGATTTTACAAGTTCATAGGCTTTCGGTAGGCTAATGCCCATCTGTGCCGATAGCTCCTGCACACTCATGGTCGTTTTCTCCATTTGCTCTTTCCTCCTTATCTTGATAGTTGTTTTGGTTTCTACATCCACCATTCGCTACCGTTCCTAAAGCAGCCACCTGTTCGTGGTCTCCTCGTGTCAAATTGCAGCAGAGGCGCTCCGGTTTTCACCATTGTGGCGGCGGCACTGCAAAAGTATCTCTTGCGGGTGGACTATTCAGTTGTCAAGGAACTCCGAAACAAGGCGTTTTACAATTTGCGCTTGTATTTAATGTAATTGTACTGTATGATGTAACGGAAGGCAAAAATCTAAATGTTACGCTTAATGTTACGGAGGTGTCACTCATGCCATACGATGGAATGGGTAATTATATAGAATCAAAAGCCGACAACACTTCTGATGTCATCGGCTTTGGGGATGTTGGCGGTATCGGTCAGTTGATCTACCACACATTCAGATTTAAGGATTATGAGTTTGAGCAAGGCACCGATGAATCGTGGTACCTCAAACCAATTGTCTACAAAGGTATGGAACCAGATTTAGATAAGGCAAACGGATTCTCCGGAAAGGAACTGTTCCGTGAGTTATATAATTTGGGCAGAAAAATTAACGACTTCTCCGAAGAAAAGCCGTATGTTGATTTGGTTATTGAATTTTGTAAGGATGTTGCCCAACCGTATTATATAGATACTGTGTATTCCTTGATGACAGATAAGCAGTTTGATATTGCAGATGATGGCGAGATGCTTGAGGGGGAGTCTACGTTCAGTCTCTCCACTTTTATGCATGACTTAAAAAGTTTCTATACAGCCGCACAGTTTTATTTTGCGTTAAAAAAAGTATGTGCCGGGGATGGAGACGACGCTTTTGATTTAGCACAAGAAGGCAAGTTCTTTGAAGGTCTGCCGTATTTTGAAAAATACAAGCACGAAGAAAACTTTCAAGAGCATATGCTTGAAAAAGGTGAAATCACTCCGCAGCAATTGCTTGATGAAATGATTGCTGAGCGGAAAAAGAAAAAACCCAAAGAGCAAAAAGAGGTTACATGGTTTGCTCGTGAGCCATTCGACTATTATGAAGAACTGCGGGATCAGTTGATGGATATGATCCCGGATTTTCACATGAGATTGAAAATCAATCCGAGAAATAATCAAGTGGTCTTTGCCGCCGATGTTCATTCCGTCTTTGATATTTGTTGGTACACACTTGCTCGCATGATTGTTGACTTCGGCCCCCCGGAAGAAGGCGGTCGAGCAAGGGAACTGAACGAAGGTGCGCTCATTACCTGTTTGCACTGCGCAGAAGCTTTCATTCGTGATAACAACCGCCAGCTTTATTGCAAAAAGCTTGAATGCCAAAGAGCGCATAACGCTGCAAGGCAAAGAAAATATCGCGCCAATAAAAAACTATCAGAAACAAAAGCAAAGAATAAAGAATAAAGAATATAAACAGACCTCGTTACCTTACCCGGTGTGGGTATAGTAACGAGGTCAAATGTTATCATATTAGCGAACTACATTTTTGCTGATTACGGATATTACGAGCTCTTAATCCAATTTATGTATTCGTTAAGCTTCTTTAGCTCTTCCTTGTCATTTGGATGATGATAATCCCGCTCGCCAATTGTGCTTATCAAGTAGTCCCAAAAGGCGGAGGCTAAATTAACCTCGTTGATGGCTAATATGACTGGTGGAACAGATGTTTTTGCAACGATGGCACCAATATCATCCTTTGCATATGCGGTATATGTACTGTCGATACTGCCATCGATCATCTTAATGTGATAATTCTTATGCACCCTGAGTAAGTATGCGATGTGATCAAGATGCTCGACATATTCCTCCTTTGTGTAGCGAAAAACGCCACCCTTCAGCATATCGGAGAAAGAAACCTTGACTTCATTTTGATTGATCCTTGCCAAGTCGTATTTTGGTATAATCTCGAAAAAACGATTGGTTTTAAGGATTTCTTCAAATGCCCGTTTCCTCTGCTTAAGGTAATTCTTAACATTCATATCCGAAGCATCGAGACGATGTAAAAATACACTTTCTAATCCATCAGGCATCGTCAGCAAGGACAGTGATTCTGTTTTCAAAATGGAATCACTTTTTTCTTTCTCAAACTCGTTGAGAGTTTCAAAATATTTTTCATCTTCCTTGGACGAAAATATCCGCATCAGCGGTTTGCACTGGCTCAGGTACTGGTTAAACTCTGCGGTGAAGGCATCAATGGCAGCTTCATTTCTGATCAGCATATTGGCTGCTTGTCCTATCATAGCGCCTGTGGAGCTGGAGACTACCGCAGATATGCCTGGAGAAATAAAGAGGGTCTTTTTGAACACACCATCTCGTTTTTTAGGATAGTAATAGGGTTCAATTGCTCCTGACATGTAGAGGGGCATCCACTGCATGATTGCACTCAGCATTTCATCTAAATCACGGCTGACTGTATGAATGATTTTTATTCTGTTCCCTTTGGACAAGGCACTGATCATGAGGCCTGCCCATTTACCAGTGAACTCTGGGACCTCCGTCATCCAATCAGTAGACTCATCACTGTAGAGGAGCAGGGTTTGCGGCTGGTTCTTTGCGATTACATCATTTAGGAAAAATTCAGCGGCTTGCCGTTTCCCGTCGTTTCCGTATAAAATAGTTATTTCATTAGGTGCAGGGTAGGCATGTATGTAGTTCGTATCCGGGGTTTGGGCGGCCTCTGGCTTAATCCCAGTCATTTTAAAGCTATTCAAGAAATCCTCTATCGATTTATTAGCTTCCTGTTTTTTGTCCATTAGCCATTCTTTTATATGAAGGTTTAATTCACTGACATCAGAAGAATAATTTATTTGCAGGGCATCCGCCACCGCTTTTCGCTGGTAATCCTCCATGCAATGACGGGCGAAATATTCCGCCATTAATGCAATGACAGCCTCATTTTTTAGAGGGCCTCTTTGGCCTCTTCTTATCCTGCTGATATGGGAGGAGTCAAGATTGACTCGCTGCCCCAATAAACTGTTGCTGGTTCTTGTTATATTCATCAGGAAATCCAGCTTTTCATGAAACTCCATTTGATCACCTCTGCATAATTCTACCATCTTCTCAAATGGAATTCAATGAAAATGACATGAATCATGTCAATATTTTGACACTGTCATTTTTGTTTGGTTCGTTTCATTCTGATTTTATATCATATATAATTTTACAGTGAACTACGCAGTATTTTAGAGAGGTGAATATTTTGGAGTATGAAGTGCGTCTGAAAACAGGCTTTTTTGAGACTAAATTCTATGCGTTACTGATCAGTAAAGGAAGGTTGAGACTTTCACCTAAAATCCCGGAAGATGCTGAAATTATTCTCTTGGATAAGGATATCTCAGAGCTCCTTCTGAAAAACGGAGAAGACCTGGAAATTGAAATCAATACGCCCGGCCAGTCATATCAAGGAACAATTACTTATAAAGCAGATTATGAGGACTTGCTGCGCGAATTAAAAGCCAATCTTAATATGAAAATACTGTGTGAATATGAAGGAGGAAATTAATATGCGAAAAAAATCACTTTCTTGGGTATTGGTTATTGCTTTGGTGCTGTCGATGTTCATATCAGTACCGATGACCGCTTCTGCGGAGGCTTTGCCAGGCGCTGTGTTCTCAGATGGGGACCTTGACCGCGTCTATTTTTCGGGTGATACACTATCATTTAATCTTGCCAATCTGCCTGTTGGCACGCCGCCTGCAGGAATCCCAGTTGGAACACAATTACGTGTCAGTCTAGGCATCGTAGATGCGTCCAGTACATTCACGGATTTTACACTTTTCGATACTCTTTCCAACGGGATGGGCAACGGAACAGGATTTTATGCTGAACGGGTACTGCAGGCTGATGGATCTCTTGCTTCCGACATCAGCGGAACCATCGTCAGTACTCCGGCCCCGACATTGGGAATAGTTGCTGCTAAGCTGTATGTATTTAACGGCAGCACGTGGCAGAATGCTCTACAGGGTCAGAGCCCAGATTATATTCCGCTTATAGATGCCGACAGCAAACCCGCCACAGTTGGACTGGATTCAGTAATACAACTTCCTGACGGTGTGAACAGCGATCCCGTCATTGGCGATGGTGCGCAGAATGCCGAAGACTTAAGGTCGATGAATATTTCCTTCACAAAAACCATCGCAACCGGTATCACGGGAAAAATTTCTTTTACCAGCCTAGACCTGATGGACAACAGTTCGGAACTTTCCGACCTGGATGAGGCGCTCATCATGGATCAGGTGGCGTCCCCGGTCGAAGGCGCGCTTGCGCAGTTTACGATGGGTATCGACAGTACAACGATCGATTATCTAGCGTCTCAAGGGGCAACGGTATCGGTCACCTCCGCCTCCTTTCACGGCTTTTCATCGGATAATTTTACCGCTGCCGCAGCGGATGCTGGCGGCGGAACAGTAAGCAATCTCGTCTTCAACGACGCGACCGATACCGTTTCATTTACGGTAACCCATTTCAGCAATTACACTCTTACGCATGAAGACCCCAGTTACATAAATATCATCGGGCTCGGAGATTACACAATCAGCGCAGATGGGAACTATCAGCTTTCTAACGGATACTCAGGTATAATCACAATTGCGGCAAGCGCCGGCAATGTGAAATTGATCGGTGCTGCCGACGGGCAGACCAATACTGGAACGGCGATTAATGTTGTTGGAACAAGAACGGGAGCGCTTGACCTAACAATCAAAGATCTTAGAGTAATAGCTCCTGATAATTATCATGGTATTGATTATGCCAATGCAGGAAACTTTGCACATAATCTCTATGTTAGTGGAAGTTGCTCAATCACTGGAGATAACGGCTACCAGTTCGGAGTAAACGACCCGGGTTATGCTCATTTAAGCAGCTTATATGGCGCTGGAATACATGTGCCTCCAAACGTCCAGCTTTCGATTGACAAAGTTCTGGGATTAACTGATGCTCAGGCACAGCTCATTGCCATAGGTGGAAATCAAGGCGCTGGTATCGGCGGCGGCGGATTTTGGCAGTCTACCGACACCGGAAGCGGAACTATTACGATTAATGGCGGAACAGTTGTCTCTACCGGCGGATGGGGAGGTGCAGGTATCGGTGGCGGATATGCTGGTATCGGCGGCACAACCACAATAAACGGAGGAGTTGTCACTGCAAACGGGAATCAGACAGCAGGGATCGGCGGAGGATTTGCCCGTTCAGGAGGATTTACAACAATCAATAACGGGATCGTGTCTGCAGTCGGTTCCTATGCTGCAGGCATCGAAGGCAGCAAAATCGACATTAATGGCGGAACGATTACTGCAAATGGTGGCAGAGATGATGCAGCAAATGGCTATCCCGGTATTAGTTCCACAGACTTAGCTATTGACAGCAGCGCTTCTGTCAAGGCATATTCTCAGACGAATCAAGGAACTTACCAAGCGATTAATGGTATTACTTCAGCAACAGGTCATAATGTATACCTACTAAACTTTTGCCTTGATACCCCTGTCTCAACTGATACGGAGGTTACAATTACAAAGCAAGGGCTCCCTTCTGAAGTCGTTACGCTGACGATACCTAACGGATTTCAAAATTTCGCAACTACCGTAGAGAGTGGAAATGTATATCGCGCCGAATTGACAGATGGTTCAAGATATATTGTACTTGTTGCGGATGATAGCCGCGACTTTACAAGTACACTTACACCTTCTGAAACTGCAATTGAAAGCATATCAGTGAAATTAATTGGTAGTCCTGTTTGCCAGATCGGCGCCACCGGCTACACCACACTCACAGATGCTTTGGAGGCAGCAACTGGGACGGACACAATCCTACTGCTGTCAGATCTATCCTATTCCAATGCAATTAAGGCCGTTACAAAAAATGTGACTATTGACTTGAACGGCTATGATCTCACCGTTTCTGATGTTGCAGAACATGCACTTCAGGCATCGGGTGGCTACAAACTCACTATTACGGATGCAAATGAAAAAGGCGGTATTCTATCTGTATATTCTGCAGGACCCCACAAATCGGCTGCTCATGCAATCTCTGACGGCGATATCGTCATAACCGGCAATCTCTCTGCTGTGTATTCAGGCGGTTTTGATAATGAGGAAATTTTCGGCGCATGGGCCAATAGCGAGGGTAGCACCATACACGTGACAGGCAATGTATCAGGCTACACCGATGGCATCCTTTCAATGAACAACGCCTCAATCACTGTAATCGGTGATGTGAGCGGCTCATTTGAAGGCGCAAATGCATCTTACTACGGCTCAATCAATGTCACAGGCAATATCACCGGCAGTTATGCCTTGAAACCGGAATACGGCGGAATAGCCACTGTGCATGGAAATGTCACAGGGGGCACCGGGATTTATGTCATGAATGGTCCTGGTTGGGATAACCCAAGGGTTGAAATAACTGGTGATGTTACCGGCACGGGGGGCGAGGCCATCACTGCAGGCAACGGCGGGGATATTGAGATTACCGGCGATGTGACCGGATATATTTTCATATCAGGAACGGACTCCTCCTATGCTGACATAACGATAAACGGAGACGTTACTGTGAGCAGTGGTTTTGGAATAAGCGTTATATATGGCGGAATAGTAACAGTAAATGGCCAGATTTTAGGAGCCTCCCCTTATTTAAAACTGGATAACCTGAATATCTCACAAGACGATTTTGTGATATCGGGAAGTTATTTCAAATACTCCAATAATACGATTGGCGATCCTGCTCCTCTAGTTGCCAACACCGTGTATGTAGAAATCCGGGACACTGACGGTGATGGAATACCCGACACAAACGACAACGCCCCTCTCAATCCCAATCCAGATCAGCTAGACACTGACGGCGACGGCGTAGGTGATGTAGCCGACAACAACCCAGTGATTATAGGTGCGCTTTCAGGCGGTACTATTACAGCGAACCTATCCGAGGCAATATCGGGAACGACAATTAATCTGACAATTGCACCAGATTCCGGCAAGCGTTTGAAAGCCGGAACGCTTAAGTACAACGACGGGGCGGATCATGCCTTTACGGGTACGAGCTTTATTATGCCCGGTTCCACCGTAACGGTAACCGCTGAATTTGAAGTCATACCATCTTCTGGCGGTGGAGGCGGCATCACACCTGCAGTCATTAGCACTGAGATCAATGTCTCAACTTCTGATGGATCGGCTTCTGTCAAGGGTACACTTACTGAAACAGAAAATGGAACTAAGATTATTATTAAAAATGACGCGTTTAACAAATTGGATGATGCAAATCAACCGGTTTTCATCAATGCACAGTTGGCCACAGTAGAATTTGATAAAAAAGCCATAGATACCATAGACGATGCGGCAGGCTCAGGCGATATAACTTTAACTGTACGCAAAGTAGCGTCCTCGGAGCTTTCTGATAAAGACCTGGAGCTTGTAGGGTCACGCCTTGTATATGACCTTACCGTTTCAAAGGGTGGCAAAACCATTTCAGACTTCAAAGGTGGTCATGCTACTGTAAACATTCCCTATACCCTTAAGGCGGGCGAAAATCCCAATACGGTCGTGGTTTACTATCTGTCTAGCAACGGAGAACTGATTGCTGTGCGCGGACATTACGATGCTACTTTGAAAGCAGTTGTATTTAAGACCACTCATTTTTCCAAATTCGTCATCGGGAATAATCCTGTTATCTTCAGCGACGTTTCAGATAGCGCTTGGTTTAAGAACGCAATTGAATTTATCGCAGCTCGCGGCATTACTTCCGGCACTGGAAATAACAACTTCAGCCCTGATGCCAAACTAACAAGAGGACAATTTGTGGTACTACTGATGAATGCCTATTGTATAAGCCCTGAGAGAGCCAAAGAGTTTGACCATATCGGACAATTCAATGACGCCGGAAACACTTACTACACCAACTACCTGCTCACAGCTAAAGGTCTTGGGATCGTTAATGGCGTTGGAAGTAATATGTTTGCACCTGAAAAAGAGATTACAAGACAGGAAATGTTCGTCATGCTCTACAATGCTTTGAAAGTCATCGATGAAGTTCCGGCAAATGATAATAACACCCAGCTCTCCAGCTTTAATGATGCAGACAAAATTGCATCATGGGCAAATGAAGCATTATCCTCATTAGTCAAAACAGGAACTGTTGGAGGTTACAACAATAACCTTAATCCAACATCTACAACCACACGTGCTGAAATAGCACAGGTACTTTACAACTTATTGTCTAAATAATAAATTGTCCTAACGAAAAAAGACCGACCATGTCAAGTTATAACACTTGACATGGTCGGTCTTTTTGAGCCTCCGCTTGAAGAGAGTCGGTCAATGATTTACTTGTTTTCGTAAATCCCTAAGTTGAACTCCCATTATGGCAGCTGTTTTTTTACCCTTGGCATAATCCTTTATTTCATCGCCGTCCTTCACATATCTTAATGTAAATACACCCTTTTTATCCCTTCCTTCCAATGGAGGAACAAAAACTTCCGCTCCCGAAGCAATAATAAGCTTGGTGTAAGGAATTTCTTCTTTATCCTTGAGAATAACCTTCGAATTTGCTGAATCGATTCTCTCAACAACCTTGTTGAGCAGCAGCTTTACATTGTTTTCCTTAAACCAGTCATCTGTCTTGATGGCAAGTTGTTCAATAGTTACATCATTACGGCTTAGCATCTTCGTCAGTTGAGGTCTATAATAACCCTTCACACTTTCCTTTGACAATATAGTAATATCAGACGCCTTGTTTCTCTTTCTTATTTCTACGGCTGCTCCCATTCCGGCACCACTTGCCCCTATTATGACTATATTTTCCTTTTCATCAGAAACTTTTTCTTCTTCTGCTTCTTCCATTTTGACAAAATACTTGGGACCCACACCGCATACGGGACATGCCTCAGGAGGTTCTAAACCTTCCACAATTTCTCCGCAAACCGTGCATTTCCATTTATATACTTTCTGCTCATAAACTTCTGTCTTTTCTTCCTCTAGTTCTTCGAACATTTCAGGACCTACGCCGCATACAGGACATTGTTCCGGCGGAGCTTCTCCTTCCACAACCTCCCCGCAGACTACGCATTTCCATTTCTTCAATGATTCCATAAACCCTCCTTGTAGCTGTAATGTTATATTACCCGTTTTTTAAATAGTTTATGTTATAATTTTAACCTATATTTAAAATTTTGTAAATGGCAGAAAAAAATATGCGGAGCTTTCGCTCCGCAATATTCTCGGGTACATTCCCTCGTCATTCTTGTTACGGCCATACTTTATTCGGCTTAATCTCCGTCCAAAGTTCATCTCCGTCATCCTCATAAACATAGTTGTGACTGTTAGTTGCTTCCATTACAGCCTCGTAGTACCATTCGGCATTCGGATTGTCAGGCCAGAATATCGAATCAGGATGAATATTTTCTTCAGGTACGCCTCTCTCAAGAACATTGTTAATCAATGTCATTGCTTCAGCCCTTGTTATATCCTTCTCTGGTTTAAAGGTCATGTCAGGATAACCCTTAATCCATCCCTTGACTTCTGAAGAAGTAATATACTTCTCTGCCCAATGTCCAAATATATCCGTAAATTTACTTGTACTTCCTAACTCTAATTTATCGAATTTAGCTGCTATAGTTGCAAATTCTGCCCTCGTAATCGGATCTGACGGTCTGAACGTTCCGTCTGGGTAACCTGCAATTATGCCTGCATTGTACAATGTTGACACTGCACGGTTAGACCAAGCATGATGCTGATCCATATCAGTAAATGGACTTACATCGCTGAGCAGTTGATTCCTGCTGTCATCAGTCAGCAACCTGTAGAAAATCATTGCCACTTCTTCTCTCGTAATGTTATTCAAAGGTCTTACATCCCCTTCAGGATAACCAATTACATATGCGAAGTGATCAAATTTCTCTAACTCTACCAACGGCGGATCAGGATCCTCAATAATTACTGGTGGATCAGGTGGATTTGACTTTCTGCTCCACTGAGCATACAAAGTTACATCATGTGCCGGCATTGTAAATTCAGCACCTGCTGCATATGCTGTTCCCTTGCCATCAGCTTGAGTGTTCCAGCCTGTAAATCTGTAGTTGGATCTTGTAAATGTATTGGTAAGAATGGTTACTGATGAATTGTATTTGTATGGGCTGTTCTCATCATTCATTGTTCCGGTGCCACCATTTGCATTGTAGCTAACACTGTATTCTTTAATCGTATTAGTTACATATACATATAAGTCGCCATCTTCATAAGGACCATCAATAAATGATTCATAACCAGATATACTATCTTCAGTTATCCTGTAGATAATCTTTTTTCCTTCTAAATCATATACAGGTTTATCCTCGAATATTCCCTCTGTTTCACCATCGACAAGGGTTAAACTATCTACTTCTGTCTCACCAATCCATAATCTAAATGTTATAAATGGTCTAACAGGTTCTTCAGTAATGCTAAGTGCAACCATTTGTTCCTGACCGTTGTCATTCCAGTACTTCCTAACAATAATATCTATTGGAGGAGCTTTTGTTACTGTCAAAGTACCATCTATTGTACTTATGTCATAGTTTCCTGCTAAGGTTCCTGAGTTTAATTCGTATGTGAAGGTGTTGTCACTGCTTCCTGCTAACAACTGACTTCCTGTTACAT
>Ga0208694_1001634_pt1 | contig 26361 bp, 28 predicted proteins | sample AD_UKC078_MetaG_FD_184442 | JGI IMG/M metagenome (GOLD analysis project Ga0208694, IMG submission 184442) | Active sludge microbial communities of municipal wastewater-treating anaerobic digesters from USA - AD_UKC078_MetaG (SPAdes) (version 2) | ecosystem: Engineered > Bioreactor > Anaerobic >...
AGCAAGTAAAAATATAAAAGCGTCGTGCGCTTTTTTGCCGGCGCCACTTTTCTTGCAAAAAATGAAGGAGCGAAAAGATGAAAAGATTATTTGCATTCTTACTTGTCGCGCTGATGGTCCTTTCCGTCGTCGCGTGCGACAAAAAGCCTGAGGATAAAACCGATGTCTACAGTGTAGTCCACTTGGTCAACGGCAACCTCGGCGACAAATCGTTTTTTGACTCCGCCGACTCCGGTCTCAAAAAATTGGAGGCGGACGGTCGCATCACGTTGAAAACGATCGAGATGGGCGGAGCGGATGCTGACCAGCCGAGATGGCAGGAGACCTTGAATGAGGTCGCGGATAGCAAAGCGTATGATCTCGTTATCTGCGGTACATACCAGATGCCCGAATACCTGAAAGAGACGGCGACTGCATACCCCGATCAAAAATTCCTCATCTACGACGACACCACGTTCGTCGGTGAGAATGACAACGTCGTCAACGTCAGCTACAGGCAGAACGACATGGGTTATCTAATCGGTGTCTATGCGGCGGCGATGACATCGAAAATAGACGTAGACAAAATCAACCCTGAAAAAGTTGTCGGATTTATCGGCGGCGTTGACAGTCCCGTCATCAACGACTTCCTGTACGGCTTTCTGACAGGCGTCAAAGCGACGGACCCGGAAGTGAAAGTCGATACGCGCTATGTTAACAGCTACGTCGATACGGCGACGGCGAAGGAGTTCGGCCTCGCGATGATCAATGACAACAAAGTCGACATCATTTGGGGTGTTGCCGGTTTGTCAGGCAACGGCGGAGCCGAGGCGGCACTTGAGTCGGGTAAAGCTTGGTTCATCGGTGTCGACTCCGACCAAGAGCTCACGCTTTCAGACGAGCTTGCAGCGATTACCTTGACATCGGGACTTAAAAACGTCGGCAATTCGATCGTCTGGATTTTCGACGAGTGGGATGCCGGTCGCACTTACTGGGGTAAAGAAGTTAACCTCGGACTCGTTGAGGGCGGCGTTGGTTTCGTTTCAGACAAAAATTTCAAGAACATTGCACCAAAAGACGTTCAGGATCTCGTTCTCGCCGCGGAGAAAGCGATTCGCAACAAGGAAATTGAAGTTCCTTCCGCCATCGGCGACGATACGAACGGGGTCATTGCACTGCGCGATGAAATGCAGCCGTAAATGTGACGAGTGTCGTCTGTAGACGTTGTGATATCTCTGTGTGATATCTGAACGAAAGAAGGGGGATCTGTGCGCGGATCCCCCTTGCGTGCGTAAAGGGCGCCCGCAAAAAGTTGTGGAGACAGGAGAGCGAAACGCATGGAAGCAAATGAATTTGTCGTTCGCATGGAAAAGATCACGAAGATCTATCCGAACGGCATCGCCGCGAACCGCGACGTCGATTTTACCATCAGAAAAGGTGAAATACATGCCCTCATCGGTGAGAACGGCGCGGGGAAGTCAACTCTGATGAAAATTCTTTTCGGACTTGAGCAACCGACCGACGGCACGATTTATCTGAACGATGAACGGGTTACCCTCTCATCACCACTCGAGGCGATCAGCAAGGGTATCGGCATGGTGCATCAACACTTTATGCTCGTTTCCAGCTTGACGGTCGCCGAGAATATTGTCCTCGGTATGGCGCCGAAAAAGGGCGGGCTTTTTATTGACTATAAAGAGGCGGTTCGTCTGACGCGCGAATATTCGGAGCGATACAATTTGTTCGTTGAGCCTGACGCACGAGTTGCCGATATCGCCGTCGGCATGAAACAAAAAGTCGAGATACTGAAAGCTCTGGTGCGCGGTGCGCAGGTGCTGATTCTCGACGAACCGACGGCCGTCTTGACGACGCAGGAAACGGTTGAGTTATTCCAAGAGTTGAAAAATCTTAAAGAGCAAGGTTTCACGATCGTTTTTATCTCACATAAACTGAAGGAGATAAAGGAGTTGACCGATCGCATTACGATCATGCGCGCAGGTCGCTCGGTCGGTGTTTATGATACAGATTCGATCTCGGAGCAGGAAATATCGCGATTGATGGTCGGACGCGATGTCGTGTTGAGAATGGATAAGCCTGAATCCGTTCCCGGTGAACGAGTGCTTTGCGTTGAGGATTTGCATTACATCAATGAGTGGGATAAAAAAATGCTCGACGGCATTTCTTTTTCCGTCCGTCAAGGCGAAATAGTCGGTATTGCGGGCGTAGAGGGAAACGGGCAGCGCGAACTTGTCGATATTCTGTTCGGGCTGAAAATGCCTGATTCCGGCGATGCGACGATCGACGGTCAATCACTTATCGGTCTGCCACAGGCGAGAATCAGGACACTCGGTGTCTCGTATGTCCCGGAAGACCGCATGACATTCGGAGTCGCCCAGACGGCGAATATTCAAGAGAACATGGTCTCTGACCGCTATAGTCAAAAGCGTTTTAATAAAGGTCCGCTGTTCAATATGAAATCGCTCTACGACGAGAGCGATAAGCTCATCATGGACTATGCCGTGCTCTGCAAATCGCGCGCTCAAGAGGTCGGCATGCTCTCCGGAGGTAACATCCAGAAGGTCGTTGTCGCGCGAGAGTTTTCAAGTGACCCCATTCTCATCATTGCCGATCAGCCGACGCGCGGTATCGATGTGGGTGCGACGGAATTGATCAGAAATAAACTTGTTGAGTTATCACGCGCAGGGGCTGCCGTACTTCTCGTGTCTGCCGATTTGAATGAAGTCATGGAATTGTCGGACAATCTCATCGTCATGTATAACGGTCAAATTGCCGGTTACTTTGACGATGGACAGTGGGACGATTTGATGATGGGTGAGTATATGCTCGGACTAAAACGTCAGAGCGATGAAGAGATCAGGAGGGCTTGTCATGCGTGATAAAAGGATGGTTCTTTTCGGCTTCGTGCGCGGAGCCGCGGCAATCGCGCTTGCACTTGCAGTCGGAACGATTTTTATCTTTCTCAGCTCGGATGAGCCGTTTACAGCGCTGAAGTACTTATTGATTGGACCGTTTGTAAGTTTTCACGGCGGTGTCACGGCGTTCAATACACAGAATTTCTATCAAGTTCTCGCCGCCATGATTCCGACCATCTTCACCGGTCTCGCCGTTTGTGTCATGTTCTCCGCGAATCAATTCAATCTGGCGGCGGAGGGATGTGTGCTTGTGGGCGGATTTGTCGGAGCGCTCGTCGGTATCTACGTGAATATGGCGACAGGTTGGCACGCCGTTATCTGTGTGCTCGCGGCGACCGTCGTCTGTGGCTTGATCATGTTGATTCCGTCCATTCTCAAGGTAAAGCTGGGGGCAAGCGAGATGGTGACGAGCCTGATGCTCAATTTCGTGTTGCTGTACATCGTACTCCATTTTCTCAATTACCATTTTGCCGACCGGTCAAAGGGTGCGACAATGACGTATCCTTTCTTGGACTCGGCGAAGATATCTTCGATTGTCCCGGGCAACAGTAAACTGACGTGGGGCTTTGTCATCGCACTTGTCATTTCTTTTGTTATTTGGGTCTTCATGTACCGGACGCGCTGGGGATACGCGATCAGGATGATCGGAATCAACGAATCGTTTTCCCTCTATTCCGGTATGAATGTCGGAGGAACGATCGTTTTATCCTCGGTGATCGGTGGGATGTTATCGGGGATGGGAGGAAGTCTCGAGGTGCTCGGACGTTACAACACGTTCGTGTGGCGGGAACTTCCCGGTTACGGTTGGACGGGCGTGACGATCGCGATTTTAGCAAAAAACAACCCCGGTCTCGTGCCTCTCGCGGCGTTCTTCCTAGCTTATTTGAATAAGGGCTGTCAATTGATGTCAACCCACAGCGATGTCCCGAGCGAGATGATCGACATTATTCAGGCGGCAATTTTCCTGTTCTTCGCGGCGGAGCAATTCCTGTCAGGTTACAGACAAAAACTTGTTGTCAAGACGACGCGCGAGGAATTGATGAGAGCAGAGTCGCTCAAGGCGACGGAAGGAGAGTGATCATATGTTCGGACAATTTTTCCAGACGATTTTCCAGGCTGATTTTCTGTTCATTATTATCAGGATCACCGCCCCCATTCTCTTCGCCGCTCTGGCTGCCGTCATTTCGGAAAAGGCGGGTGTCGCCAACATCGGTCTTGAAGGCATGATGATGATCACGGCGCTATTCGGTTTTCTGTTTGCTTATTGGACTCAGAGTTGGGTTGTCGGAGTTCTCGGAGCGATGTTGGTTGGCATCTTGCTGGGTCTGATGATGGGGTTCTTTTCATTCAAATTGAAGACGGACATTATTCTTTCCGGTATTGCCGTCAACATGCTGGGGACGGGGGGGACGATCTTTCTGCTCTATATGTTTACCGGTCTTCGAGGCAATACGGGGGCACTTGTATCGCCTAATATACTCATTCCCACGATCGACATTCCTTTAATCAACAAAATACCTGTTCTTGGAGAAATTCTGTCGGGACATGCCATCTTGACTTATCTGGCGTTTATTTTCGTCTTTATTCTGCGCATCTTTCTCTACAGGACGCCTCTCGGGCTCAAGATCCGCGCTGTCGGCGAGAACCCGAATGCCGCTTCCAGTGTCGGTGTCAGCGTGACGAGAATGAAATACATTGCGATCGCCATGTCCGGCGCGCTTGCCGGTTTGGGCGGCGCCTTCATGTCCATGTACTATTCGCAAGGATGGAATCAGGGGATGGTCGCTGGTCGAGGCTTTATTGCGCTTGCGGCTCAAGCCATGGGAAGAGGAGAACCAGTAGGCGCTATGTTCTCTTCGCTTCTCTTCGGTTTGGCACAGGCGATGAAGACGAAAGTATCTGGATTGCGGGGGATGGCGAGTTACAACTATTTGATCGAGATGATTCCTTACGTTGTGACGATCATCGGCCTCGTTTTCTACGCGATGAGCATCAAGCGGAAAGCCCGTAGGCACCAACTAAAACCGATTAAAGAAAAACTGTCATAACGGAGTGACAAAATGAAGAAAATACCCGTAATCCTCGACGGAGATCCCGGTCATGATGACGCGATCGCGTGGGTTCTTGCGAACTCTCGTCAGGAACTCGATATTCTCGCGGTCACGACTGTCGGCGGCAATCAGACGCTCGCGAAGACGACGTATAACGCCGGTCGTGTCATGTCGCTAATCGGGCTGGATGTGCCGCGCGCGGCGGGGCGAGCCAAGCCGCTTCTCTGCGACCTGATCGTCGCACCCGGCGTCCACGGAGTGACCGGTCTCGACGGACCTGAGCTGCCCGAGCCTGCGCGCGATATTGTCGAGGAGGAAGCAGTCGAGCTGATGGCACGGATCTTGGAGAAGAGCGATGAGCCGATCGTTCTCGTACCGACAGGTCCTCTGACGAATATCGCGTCGCTTCTGTTGTTGCGTCCCGATTTAAAAGAGAAGATCAAGCATATCTACATGATGGGCGGCGGTATTACGAAAGGTAACTGGACAGCCGCGGCGGAATTTAATATTCTCGTCGACCCTGAAGCTGCCGATATCGTCTTCCGCTCGGGGTTGCCGATTACGATGGCGGGACTTGATGTGACGGAAAAGGCACTCGTCCATCCGGAAGATATCGAACGCATCAGGTCGGTGGGAAATGAAATCGCACGTATCGTTGCCGGCTGGCTTGAGTTTTTCTACCAATTCCATCAACCGCTGGGATACGAAGGCGCTCCTGTTCACGATGCGGTTGCGATCGTGGCGATCGTGCGACCCGATCTTCTGACGATGTGTGAGATGTATGTAGAGGTCGAGCTTATAGGCGAATATACGCGAGGGGCGACGGTGGGTGACATATACGGTTATCTTGGACGAAAACCGAACGTAACGTGCATCATGGACATTGACCGTGTAGCGTTCATTGATCTTCTTGTCGAATCCGTCGCGTCTTACGGGGAGGAAACATCAAGATGAAGAAAATACCTGTCTGGTTTGATTGTGATACCGGCGTCGATGATGCCATCGCGCTTATTCTCTTAAGTCAACTCGATTCGTTTGACGTTGTCGGCGTTTCAACGGTTGCCGGTAATGTCGGGGTCGATAAGACAACCAATAACACGCTTCGAGTACTCGATCTTTGCCGAGTGTCGTACCCCGTTTATCGAGGCGCGGCGCAACCGATGATGCGTGAGCAGATTACTGCGTCCTATGTACACGGTGAAGACGGTCTTGGCGGCGTCATTTTACCGGAGTCGGAACGCTTTCCGGAAACACTTCCAGCGTGGGATGCGCTTTATCAGGCAGCTGTACAACACGCAGGCGAGCTCGTTCTGATCGCCGTCGGCCCGATGACGAACATCGGGCTGACGCTCACGAAATATAAAGACTTTCCGAACCTCATCAAGAGGATCGTCATCATGGGCGGCGCTGCCGTGGGCGGGAACGTAACGCCCGCTGCCGAGTTTAATATTCTCGCCGATCCTGAGGCAGCCGCGATGCTCTTCGATTGCGGCGTTCAGGTTGAAATGTGCGGGCTCGATATGACGATGAAAGCGTATCTCACTCGTGATGAGCTCGATGACTTGGTACAGCTCGGTACACCGCAGGCGACCTTCGCGCGGGACTGTCTGCAAAGAGCGCTGAAGTTCGGAGAATCGTATCAATTTCCCGGCGTCGCGCTCCATGATCCCGCCGCCGTATTATATGCTGATGACGGAGCGATGTTTGAGGTGCGCCCGGCATGGGTTCGCGTCGAGACGAAAGGGTCGTGTACGTACGGCAAAACGGTGACCGATCTCTATTCCGACAAAAAGTATGACATGCGAGAGCATCTCGCCGTCATAAACGTCGATCGCGACGCATTTAAAGACCGCCTTTTCGAGCTGTTCGCACGTTTCGGCTGATGCCGCGATGAATGACTGTGGTACCGGTGGATAATACGTTTACAAATGATTTTGGGGAAAACGACCGTATGGAGTCGTTTCGAAGGGAAACACATGACGACAAATGTCTTATACGTTGATTGCTGTATTCGCGGAGAGGAATCTCGTACACGTCAATTGGGGGAGGCCTTTCTCTTCGGTCTTGCAATCCGAGAGGCTTTTACGGTCGAGCGGTTGACGCTCATGGAAGAACCGCTCGTCCCTCTTACAGGCGATTTCTTCTTGCAGCGCGAACGACTCCTCGCAAACGGAGAGCTGTCTCATCCCAGATTTCGCTACGCGCACCAATTCGCTTCAGCTGACCGTATTGTCATTGCCGCTCCATTTTGGGATTTGAGTGTGCCGGCTCTCTTGAAAATCTATATTGAAAACGTCAGCGTGCAGGGAATTACCTTTGACGTTGACGACAATGCGGGGCTTTTCGGGATCTGTCGCGCCGAGAAGATGTTTTTCCTGACGACGAGGGGCGGGGACTATCGCGAATCACCGCTTGAGACGGGCGTACCGATGATGCGCAATCTCGCTACGTTCTTCGGCATTAAAGAATTTGACTTTGTGGCGGCCGACGGGCTCGATCTTCTGATCGAACCGCCGGAGATTATCTTGGGGCGTGCGATCCGCGAGGCACAGGACCGCGCCGTCGTCTGGTAAGAATGACTAGAATAGGCAGATTCGATCCAATTATGGGGTAGTAGGTCATCATAAGTACACAAGCCGCCGGAGCTTCCAATTAAGAGGCTGATTGTTTTTTTTCTCAAAATAGGTATAATAGGAAGTAGGGAATCCCTACTTCCCTACTTTTTCAGGAGGTGTTTATATGTCAAAAGCAACATTTGTAAATGATGCACGTGTTATGTCAAAGGGTCAGGTTACTATCCCGAAGGATGTACGCACCGTGCTTGGTGTTGAGAGCGGCGATCGAGTTACATTTATCGTAGACGGAAACAATGTGCGAGTTGTAAATTCAGCCGTTTACGCTTTGATGCGCTTTCAAGAGCAAATGGGCGGTGAGGCGGAAAAATCCGGTTTTCTCACTGAGGAAGCTGTGGCGGAATGGATTACTTGGTCTCGTCGTGAGAAAAATGTCGAATGAAGATTATGATTGACACCAATATATTCATCTCAGCGGCACTTTTTCCGAAGGGACGTGCCGCTGAAGCTCTGTGCAAGGCAATGACTTTACCTTATCAGCCTGTTATATGCGATTATATAATCGACGAACTTCACCGCAAGTTTCAGGAGAAATTTGCAGATAAAACGCTTGAACTGGAAGCCTTTCTTTATATTGTGCTTCCGGTCTTTGACGTAGTAAGTGTTCCGGAAGAAGCAATAGACGCAGAAGCAAAGATACGAGACCCTAAAGATAGACCGATTCTCCGCGCAGCACTAAATGCGGGAGTAGACTTGTTTTTGACAGGTGACAAGGATTTTCTGGAATCAGCTGTTGAAGACCCACGTATTATCAGCGTTCAAACTTTTTTGGATATGTAACCGGGGCAGCCGGGTATATGACATGCATTTCTATTTCTCCTCAATAATTACACGTAAATACCGTTAGATTGACATCAAAATTTTCTTAGGTATTCTCTGTACTCCATGAAACAAAGGTCTTCGGGCTTTTTTTTGTCAAGTTTTAATTCTTTTACTTGTATTGATATATGCCCTAGATTGGCAACACGATTCTTTTATGTATGATCCTTAAGAAGAAATCGCAAGAATAGGTGACGATTGGTCTCCCGGATTTATACCGGGTGGCGACTACTATTTTTTGTTGAGTCAAACCTTGAGTTTGGATATCTTGGTCATCCGTGGAGAGAAGAAATTTGGGTTTCCGAAAACGAGCCTATGATTTCGGTATTCTCAAACCGAATAGAGATACTGTCGCGCGGAACGCTTCCACCGTCACAAACTAAAGAAGGTTTCTTTTTGGGAGAATCCGTACCTGTGAATGAAAAATTATCGGAGATATTTCTGCAACTTCATATAAGCGAAAAGTCAGGAAGGGGCGTTCCGAAAATTGTTGAAACCTACGGTAGAGAGGCCTTCACATTTAGGGAAAACTCAATAGTTGTCACTATTCCCTTTAATCGTATTCACCAAGTTGGTAAAAACTTGGTAGTAAAAGCACTGATAGTATGAGTGTTAGAAAGTCTTTAAACGAGAGACGCAAACTTATTCTTTCCAAAATGAGGGATAATCCGAATATAACAGAAACAGAACTTCAAAAAATACTGAAAATAAGTGGTACAGCCGTTGATAACAATATTGCTTTTTACGAAAAAAAGCTACATAGAATGAATTGATTCAAGAAGAGGTGGATATTGGAGCGTAATAGATAAAGAATGAAATGGAGTAGTTTATGAGCTATACAGGGACAACGCAAAAGTGACACCGATTATGGCACTATTACAACTAAGCAGAATTTTTCGTCGTTGTCTGGTAGCAGCTGTAGCAGCCTTCCTAAAAAACTCCCATTTGACACGGTCGCTTGCTTCGTGTTAGTATACTTCTGCTTGTCGGACGCCGGAGTCTTTTTTTTTGCGCGGACAAGCTGTCTCGATACATGAAATAAGTGGAGGAAACCACCATGGCAAAACCGGGTGCACGAGAGAGAATTACGCTTGCATGCTCGGAATGCAAACAGCGTAATTACAATACAAAGAAGAATAAGATGCATACGCCTGAAAAGGTGGAGTTGAGTAAGTTTTGCAAGTTCTGCAACAAGCATACGATTCATCGCGAAACGAAATAATGGTGTACTCACGGGAGTGATCTTATGGCGAGCAAAAAGGGAAAAAGTGCGGTAGACCGCGGCAAAAAAGGAACGAAACGCGCAGTAACGAAAAAAGACGCTAAGCCGTCAATTTTTGCACGTCTGAAAAAATGGTTTGTCAATATCATCATGGAATTAAAGCGCGTCATGTGGCCCGACAAAAAGAAACTTAAGCAGAGCACGTTGACTGTCTTATTGATCATCGCGCTTTCGACCATTATGATTCTCGTTTTTGATTCTTTGATTGGATTTATCCTGCGCACTACGGGATTCTATTCATCGAAGCCTGCGACTACTCCTGAAATAACGGAACCTCCCGCGATTTCCGATACATTGAATCCCGGCGAGTCTGTCCGGAACATCTGAGTATGATGATGGCGGAGACTTCTGACAAAAACGGCCAAGAAGCGCTCTGGTACGTCATCCACACGTATTCCGGATACGAGAAACGCGTCAAGGCGACGCTTGAGATGATTATTGAGAACCGCGGACTTCAGGATATGATTCAGGAAGTCCTCATCCCTGTCGAGACTGTTCTCGAGATCAAAGACGGGAAACGTCGTACATTTGAACGGAAGATTTATCCGGGATACGTTCTCGTCAAAATGATTCTAACCGACGATATCTGGTATATCGTCCGCAATACGCGCGGCGTCACAGGTTTTGTCGGCCCGTCCAGCACGAATCCCGTACCGCTGACGGATGATGAGCTCGGCATGATGGGGCTTGATTCCGATTGGGAGCCCGTCATGGATTATGACGTAGGTGATGAAGTGCGCATCATCAACGGGCCCCTGGAAGGTTTCGACGGAAAAGTTGACGAGATCAACATCGACAAGAAGAAGGTGACCGTCATCGTCTCGATGTTCGGCCGCGAGACTCCTGTCGAGTTGGAGTTGACGCAGGTCATCCGCCAGCCGTAAGCGGCATCTTCGCCGCGAGTGCGGAAGACTTGCTGTTTTTTAGATATAGATGATGAGACGGCAGAAGATTTCTGCCTTGATCATAATGAAGTCAGTATCCTTAACAGGATCAAAAAGAAATGGGAGGTGGCTCTATGGCTAAACCGATTACCGCCTATGTGAAGCTTCAGATTCCGGCGGGACAAGCGACGCCGGCGCCGCCGGTCGGACCAGCTCTTGGACAACATGGGCTCAATATTGCCCAGTTTGTCAGAGAATTTAATGAACGGACACAAAAAGACATCGGTCTCGTGATCCCCGTCGTGATTACGGTGTATCAGGATCGTACGTATTCATTCATTACGAAAACTCCGCCGGCCCCCGTGTTGCTCAAAAAAGCATGTAATTTGGAAAAGGGATCGGGCGAACCCGATTCAAAAAAAGTTGCGACCGTGCCTTGGTCGGAATGCATCCGCATTGCCGAGATCAAGATGGAAGACATGAATGCGTCGGACGTGGAATCCGCCGCGCGCATGGTGGCAGGGACCGCCCGCAGCATGGGCATCGTCGTCGATTACGACAAATAAGAGAGGGGAGGACCTGTCATGAAACGCGGTAAACGTTATATTGAAGCTGCGAAACTGGTTGATCCCCAGAAGACGTACGAACCGGATGAGGCTCTTGAACTTGTGATCAAGAGTGCGACGGCAAAGTTCGATGAGACGGTTGAAATCCATCTTCGCATGGGCGTCGACTCGCGCCGAGCCGATCAGCAGATTCGCGGAACAGTTGTACTTCCCCACGGAACGGGTAAAGAGATGAGAGTGCTCGTGTTTGCCAAAGGCCCTGCGGCAGACCAGGCAAAAGAAGCGGGTGCCGACTATGTCGGGGCGGAAGATCTCGCAGAAAAGATTCAAAAAGAAGGTTGGCTCGAGTTTGACGTTGCGATCGCGACACCGGATATGATGGGTATCGTCGGCCGCCTCGGTCGCGTGCTCGGACCTCGCGGACTGATGCCGAACCCGAAATCCGGCACGGTGACGCCTGACGTGGCACAAGCCGTCAGTGAGGCGAAAGCCGGTCGTATTGAGTATAGACTCGAGAGACAGAACATCATTCACTGCGTCATCGGCAAAGTATCGTTCGGAGTGGAAAAGTTGCGCGATAACTTTGACGCATTGCTCGATGCCGTGATCAGAGCGAAACCGGCCGCCGCGAAAGGACAATACATCCGTCGCTGCACGCTGGCGAGCACGATGGGCCCCGGTGTTCGCACGAACCCGAAGCTCTCGAAGTAAGACGATCGCCCATCGTATAATGGGCGCAAAACAGAATAATACCTTCAACGCCGAAGAAAGCAGGAATCGTTTTCGATATAAACAGGTCAAGCTGTCCCGCCGAGGTAGATGGACAAACTTTTTGTGCGCCCCTCTGCCATTCGCGGAGGGGTGTTAAATATTTAGAAGGAGGTAAGTGTCGCATGCCCAGTGAAAAAGTACTGGAGAGAAAGAGAAAACAAGTCACATCGCTCGTCGACGAGTTGAAAAACGCGGAATCAATCGTGTTTGCGGACTTTAAGGGTCTAACCGTTAAGCAAGATACTGAAATGCGTGCAGCTTTCAGGAACAAAGGCCTCACATATCGTGTCGTCAAAAACACGATCTCGGAACGAGCATTTGAACAGCTTGGCATCAGAGGGCTGGAAGAGACGCTTAAGGGACCGACTGCCATTGCTTACAGCTCGGAAGACGTCGTTCTCGCTCCGCGCATGGTGCGTGAGTTTACCGAGAAGTTCAGAAGACTTAAGATCAAGGGCGGCGTGATCGGCGGAGAAGTCCATGATATCGATTACATTATGGCGCTGTCACGAGTGGAGTCGCGCGAAAACTTGTACGGTCAGTTGCTTTTCATGATGCTCTATCCGTTGACGGCGTTAGCTCAAGTTGCCGGTCAAATCGCGGAAAAAGGCGCCGAAACCGGTGTCGAGAGAGTTGCCGATTTATTGACGACGGACGGTAAAACCGTTACTGAGGATGAGCCGAAAGAGGCAGATGCCGCTGAGAAAGACGCAAAAGCCGACGCCGAGAAAGCCACGGAAGAAGCGTCCGCCGAAGCAAATGAAGAAGTGGAGAAAGACGCAGAAGAAGTGTCTTCGTAGCTCTAGGACCGATGAAGCAGCTGCAGTCGTATGAAAGCTGCACCCTCACTCTGTTCTCATAGAATATGAAGAAGAGTAATACTAAAAAATAACAAACTGAGGTTCGCATGAGGCGACCTCGATCTACATCAGGAGGTAGACTGAATATGGGTAACGAAAAACTCGCCGGAATCCTTGAAGACATAAAAGGTCTGACGATTCTTGAACTGAATGAACTCGTGAAAATGATGGAAGACGAATTTGGTGTTTCCGCTGCCGCGATGGCGGTTGCGGCACCTGTAGCCGGCGGTCCCGCAGGCGCAGCGGAAGAAGAAGAGAAGACGGAATTCGACGTCGTTCTCAAGAATGCAGGACAGGCGAAAATCGCTGTCATTAAAGCGGTGCGTGAGATTACGGGACTCGGCTTGAAAGAAGCTAAAGCTCTCGTCGACGAAGCACCAAAGCCGATCAAAGAAAAGGTTAGCCGCGAGGAAGCGGAAGATGCCGCCAACAAGCTTAAGGAAGCCGGTGCGGAAGTTGAGATCGAGTAACGATTCGATTGATAACCGATTCAAATGGAAAAGGGAGGTCGTTTCATGTGAGCAACCTCCCTTTCTTTGTTCATACTATTTGTTAGCGCTCGATTTTTATGTAGCTATACCTATTATGTTCAATAAGACTTCCGAAACTGATCGTTTTTTATAGTTTGAATTGAATATCATCTTCCGCAAAATCATGTGATGGTGCTTCTTTAACTTTGTCTTTCGTTCGTTCTTTGACCTCATAAAAAAGTTCAAACTCGTGCGCCAACCTGTTCACACGCTTCAACAACTGTTTTCTTGCGATGATACCGAGGAAAGTGTTATCTCGTTCCGTGACGCACAGGTAGTTGGAGTTGACTAAAACGTGGAGAACATCCTCGAAAGGGGAGTCCCTGAAAACGCGAGGTACATTATTCGTCATGACCTCCTTCACTTTTCGAACGGGCAGAAGATCCCAATTATAGTCTTCGTTATCGAGCAAACCGTTGATGATAGACGGCATGGTGATAATGCCCGCGACGCGGGACGATTCATCTAAAACGGGAACCGACGTAAAGCCGACACTTGAGAGCAACAATAATGCATGAAGGAGTGTGTTTTCAGTTCTAACGGTGGCACACTGAGCGGCATCAATCATCAACGAGTCTTCACCTTGTAGTAAAAATCTCCCGATATTACGTCCAATCATTACCGATCCTTTCAATTATTGCGCGCCGGAGAAGTTCTCGGCGTGCGTTTGAAGTGACGCCACAACGAGATAGTCTTACGTTGAAAGATAGGGGAGCACAACAAAAACAATTTTCTTCAAGTGGTTGTTCGAAGAAAAAATATAGCCCCCCTCCTTTGTCACTATTCATATTGTACAGTAGAAGTGCAGGAAGATGGCAAACAAATTGTGAACAATGAGATCATGGATGTAACAAATTAGTCGCGCGCAAAAACTACAACGGTGATAAAATACTAATATGGATTCTCACTCAGTAAAACTTGATGAAGCAAATCGCCTTCTCGATGCCGGGCATTTTGCGAAGGCGTTGGAGCTTTTGTCGGAACTAATTCAAGAAGTTCCGTCGAAAACCTCTCTCAAAGCTCTTGCACGTTTGGCCGAGGTACGTGCTTTGATTGGTTTAGGCAACCTTGATGACGCACTTCATTTGGTTGAGCGAATGCTTGACGTAAGCGAACGCAAAGTCTACCGGAATCTGCGCCCCTTTTTTTTGCATGAGCGGGCAAGAATAGCGCATACTCTTGACGATAAACAGAGTGCCATCGCTTACTACCGTGAAGAATTGCTCTATCTGTCGTCATCCATGCCCCGTTATTTCGCCAGACTGGCCGAGAATTACATCGCGCAGGGGACGATCTTTCTTGAATTGGGTGATCGGGCGGAATGTGACATCTATTTGAGGCTAGCGCATGATTACGCCGACAGAGGTACATCAGATAGGGCATACGCGGCGTTGTTGACATTGAAGGGGCGCTGTTGTTTGACGGATGGCGAAGTATCGAAGGCGCTCGAACTTTTTTGCGAAGCGCGTGATCTGTATGTAATGAACGGATTAATTCATGAGTCGACGTATTTAGAGAAGATAATCTCTGAACTTCGACAATGACAAGAGACAGATACTTATGGGCGAAGACAAAAAACAGATTCAACTGAATGCTCAGAAAACCGGTAATGGAACTATTTTGGAAGGACCGATTGTCCCGGTCCTTTTTTCTGTTTCCGTTCCGCTGATGGTTACGAACTTTATCAATGCCGTATACAATCTGACAGATGGGCTTTGGGTCGCTCAGCTCTCGCTTATCGAGTTTTCTGCAACGAGCTTTATTTGGCCTCCACATTACCTTTTTATTTCACTGGGTATCGGCATTTCGATTGCAGGCACGGCAATTATTTCGCAACTGATCGGCGCGGGTGAGCGTGAACGAGCAGAGTCGTATGCGACGCATGTCTTTTATTTTTGTCTTTTCATAGGCGCATTCTTTTCCATTGTCGGTTATTTTTTATCGCCTTCGATTGTCAGATGGATGGGCGCAACGGGAGCTTTGCGAGAATCGGCGACAAAATACTTTTCTATTTTGATGACCGGTTTTGTGTTTGAGATGGTTTATCTGTCCTTCTACGCGATATTGGGAGCTCAAGGTAAGACGCGCGTGACAACAAGAATCAGTGCGATTTCTGCGGTGTTGAATATTGTTCTCGACCCATTGTTCATATTTACCCGAATTCCCCTTATTAATCTTCCCGGACTAGGGTTGGGGATTGCGGGCGCCGCGTGGGCGACTGTTATTTCACAGGTGGTGCGCATGATCCTAGGGGCGGTGGCAATTCGATCAAATGTCAACGAAGTGAGACTGCGTTTGAAAAACACCAAACTGACGTCAATGCAATTTGTAAGGCTCGCTCGTACCGGGTTTCCCACGGCATTGGGGCAATCAAGTGCGGCGCTTGGGTTTACGCTCATGCATTCTCTTATTGTTGCCTACGGGGATGCGACGATTACCGCATACGCGGCTGTCAACCGCGTCAACAGCTTTATCATGATGCCGGCGTCCGGAATTGGTGGCGCGTTGACGCCGCTTGTCGGACAGAACATGGGCGCGGATAATCGTGAGAGGGCTCGAGATTTCGCGCGTGCCGCTTTCCGGTACATCACATATTTCACTCTTATCGGCGGTGCCGCGATGTGGTTTTTGCGCCATCCTATATTGTCGCTTTTTATTCGCGAAACGGGCGTACATGCCGACCTCGTTTGGGAGCAATCGCTGGAATACGTCATTTATAGTGCGCTTATGACTCCTGCGATGGGTTATTTCAACGCGTTTTCCGGGATTTTCAGCGGGGCGGGGTATCATCGGTATGCCGCCTTTATTTCCATTTTGCGATTATGGGGTTTTCGTCTGCCGCTCATTTTCCTGTTTAAAACATTTACCAATTTCGGAGCGACCGGCTTGTGGATTTCCATGCTTGCTTCAAATATTCTCATTATTCTTGTGGGTATCATTCTCTATAAGAAAGGCAAGTGGTATACGAATCCAATCGTCCGCCATTAGCTGTCGTATGTCATGGCATGTATAGATCGAACATGTAGAACGGATTGTTTATAAAGGAACGTTCAGCGATGCACCTCTCCGCACGATTACTTATAATTAATAAGCGATGAAGTGATTTGATGGTGTGCTCATAGACAAGTTCCCTCTATGATCAGATTTCTAGGCAGATGGAGATGAGGTATAGATGATGACTGTTATTTCTCAGTTTTCGGCGATGTTTCTTAAACCGGTAACGTTGCCATTTGTCTGTGCGAGTGCGCAACCGTGGGTGATCGTATTGATCGCCGTCGGCGCCATTCTACTCGTTTATTTATGGTTCGAGTTGTCTCTCGGACGTGTCTTGTTTCGTTATGCGACGAAACCTCCTGAAGGGCAGGAGGATACAGGTAGCAGATCTTACGTTTCTGAGGAAGCTGTCGCCTACTTCAAAACTGCTCAGAAGGTCAAAGAGGAACTCTTGACAGGCGATGAGATCGGACTTGAAATTGAACGAGACGGTCTTAAACTCAGAGGTATCTATATTCCCGCATTTGCGGAATCAATGGGAGATCATGCGTTCCAGAACGGATGCGCCATTATTGTCCATGGTTGGCGCGATGTAGGCGGGACGAGAATACTCGATGCGCGACCATATCTTGAGGCGGGCATCTCTGTTTTTCTCCCTTCACTTCGAGCACATAAACCGAGTGAGGGGAAGAGAATTGATGTCGGATGCAAACATTACGACGATCTATTCGTTTGGATAGACGAGATTGATAAGCGATTGGGCGAAAACGCTCCTGCATGGTACGTGTTCGACGGACTGTCGATGGGCGCCGCTACGGTTTTAACGGCGACTGGCGATGATCGATTCCCTGAGAACGTGGTCGCCGTTATCGCAGATTGCGGGTTTACATCGCTTGTCGAGCAGGGCAAATGGCTTACGCGCGGTATGAATCTTATTCTGCGCGGCCCTGCCATCTTTTTTGCGAAAATAATTTTCTATTTCGTAATGGGTTATAAGTTGCACGATCCGACCGCACTTTCCGCTGTGGCGAGGGCGACTGTCCCGATCTTCATCATTCACGGTAGTGACGATAAGTTCGTACCGACATGGATGTCGGAGAAATTGATCGAAGCGTGCTCTTCCGAGCTGAAAGAATATTGGGTTGTCGAGGGAGCACAGCACGCCTGTTCGGCTTTTGTCGCAGGATCGGAATATCCGAGAAGAAAGCTCCTATTTATCGAGAAGGCAATGTCGTGGAGGAAAACTCAAGCATAAAACTCATAAGGGTCTCCTATCTATTGATGGCAAACTGGCATGGAACTGACCTGTAGCGATCAGCATAACCTTTTTAGATGATGTGTATTCAGGTTTTGTCAATTTACTTACAAAATGTCTCCGCTGAAGACCAATAAACTGTAAAGATTTGTACGATAATTGTTTGACGTTCAACAGCTCAAGTGATAGCTTTAAGGTGAGTTTAGCCTTGCAGGTTTGTGTGTCAGAAAGGGCAGTGGCTATGTCGCTGAATTACTCGCTAATGTTCATGGAAACCTGTCGTTAATCGATCTGATTAAAGGATGTGTCGATCTATTTCACTGCCCCGCAAATGATTTAATGAAGGAGTCCCGACAATGGAATGGAATGTGCAAAAGATGAAAAAGCAGGAACGGTTGCAGCGCGCTTCGCACATGATGCGCGGGAAGATCATTCAAGCTGAGAATATTGTTCCTGTGTTGGAATCAGTTGTCTATCCGAACGATCGCGTGGTCCTTGAAGGTGACAACCAGAAGCAGGCGACGTTTCTTTCACGGGCGCTTGCTTCGGTAGACCCGGCGATCGTGCACGGTCTTACCATGTTGATCCCTGCCGTTTCCAGAGAAGAGCACCTGGACCTTTTTGAGAAGGGTATCGCGCGTGAACTTAATTTCGCATTTGCCGGCATGCAGAGTGTACGGTTGGCAAAGATGTTGGAAGACAATCAGTTGAAGATCGGATCGATTCACACATATCTTGAATTGTATGCGAGGTTGCTCGTCGATCTCATTCCCAATGTTTGTCTCGTCGCCGCGGAGATGGCAGATGAAGACGGCAACCTTTTCACCGGATACAGTACGGAAGATACGCCTATCCTCGTCGAGGCGACCGCATTTAAGGACGGCATTGTCATTGTGCAGGTCAATGATATCGTCGAAAAGGGCGCACTGCCGCGTGTCGATATTCCGGGTGACTGGGTCGATATAGTCGTCCGCTCGGACGAGCCGTACCAGATGGAGGCGCTTTTTACGAGAGATCCTGCGAAGATTCGCGACTCGCATATTTTGATGGCGATGATGACGATCAAGGGGATCTATGCCAAACATGGCGTGATGTCGCTCAATCACGGCATCGGATATAACGGGGCGGCGATCGAGCTCATTTTGCCGACGTACGGTGAAAGCCTCGGCTTGAAAGGGAAAATTTGCCGTCACTGGGTACTCAATCCGCATCCGATGATGATTCCCGCGATTGAAAAAGGCTGGGTGGAGAGCATCTATGCATTCGGCGGCGAAAAAGGTATGGAAAAGTACACGGAGGCTCGCTCCGATATCTTCTTTACGGGGAATGACGGGACGCTCCGCTCCAACCGCGCTTACGCACAGTTGGCGGGACTTTACGGCATCGATTTGTTCCTTGGCGCGACGTTGCAGATGGATTATCTTGGCAACTCGTCGACGGTGACGAGCGGCAGGCTCTCCGGATTCGGCGGAGCGCCGAATATGGGTCATAACACGCGAGGACGTCGTCATTCATCGCCGGCGTGGAAAGAAATGATGGCGAACCCCGGTCGTTCCCTCATAGGCGGGAAAAAGCTCATCGTCCAGATGTTGTCGAGCAGCGGACGGTTCGGGAACAATTTCGTCCCGGAGCTCGACGCTGTCGAAATTGGACGGAATGCCGGTTTGGACAGCGTGCCGGTCATGGTTTACGGTGAAGATGTGACGCACGTCGTGACGGAGCAGGGGATTGCGTACCTCTATCTCGCTGAAAGCGAAGATGAGAGGACGACACTGATGGGCGCCGTTGCGCAAGGAACGCCGATTGGCGACATGGCGAGTCCTGCCGTGGTTGAAAGGCTGAGAAAAGCCGGCAAAGTGGCGCTTCCCGATGATCTGGATATCGACCCCGCGCTTGCGACGAAAGACCTTCTCGCGGCGAAATCGCTTGATGAGCTTGTTGAATGGTCCGGAGGTCTTTACGAGATCCCAGACAGTTTTAAAAAATGACAATTAATGATTTGAAAGATAAAGGAGGATACGGACTTGCTTGATGAAAAACAACAGGCATTGCTTGACATGAAGAAAACTCTTTCTTCGGGTGGCGGTGAAGCGGCGATCAAACGCCAGCACGCACGCGGAAAGATGACGGCACGTGAACGCATTGAAAAGCTTCTCGATGAAAAAAGTTTCGTCGAGACGGGGCTTTTCGTCAAACACAGGGCGACAAACTTCGGTATGGATACGAAAAACGCCCCGGGTGACGGCGTCGTAACAGGTTACGGTACAATCGACGGGAGGCTCGTCTTTGTCTCGGCGCAGGATTTCACCGTGATCGGAGGCTCATTAGGCGAAATGCACGCCGATAAGATCGTGCGTACGCAGGAAGCGGCGCTCAAGGTCGGTGCTCCGATGATCGCCATCAACGATTCCGGCGGTGCGCGTATTCAGGAAGGCGTCGATTCCTTGGCGGGATACGGTCGCATCTTCTTCAACAACACGAAGGCGTCAGGTGTCATTCCCCAGATTTCCGTCATTATGGGACCCTGTGCCGGTGGAGCCGTCTATTCGCCGGCGCTCACTGATTTTGTGTTTATGGTCGACGAAACGAGTGAGATGTTTATCACGGGACCGCAGGTCATTTTGGCCGTTACCGGAGAAGAAGTCTCATCCCAGACGCTCGGTGGTGCGATGACGCATAATAGCGTGAGCGGCGTCGCTCATTTTCGCGCTTCCAACGAAGAGGAGTGTCTCGCCCAAATTAAACAATTGTTGAGCTTCTTGCCTCAAAACAATCTCGAAAGACCGGCACGCACTGAATGTTTCCGCGATCCCAATGAAATGATCGGGGAGCTGAACACGCTCATCCCGCAGGATCCCCGTACGCCTTATGACATGAAAGAATTGATTTACGCACTGGCGGACGACGGTGCACTGTTCGAGGTTCAACCTTATTATGCGCAAAACATCATTACTGGATTTATACGTTTGAACGGTGAAAGCGTCGGCGTCATCGCCAATCAACCGCGTGTGATGGCGGGTTGTCTCGACATCAACGCATCCGATAAAGCATCGAGATTCATTCGTATGTGTGACGCATTCAACGTGCCCCTTTTAACGCTCGTCGATGTCCCGGGATTTCTCCCCGGTACGCAACAGGAGTACGGCGGGATCATTCGTCACGGCGCGAAAATGTTGTACGCGTACAGTGAAGCGAGCGTGCCGAAAGTGACAGTGATCACCCGTAAAGCTTATGGTGGTGCCTATATCGGCATGTGTTCAAAGCATCTTGGAGGCGATATCGTGCTCGGTTGGCCAACCGCTGAGATTGCCGTCATGGGCGCGGAAGGGGCGGCGAATATTATATTCTCGCGCGAGATTCGCAACGCCGATGATCCGGAAGAAAAACGCAATGAGAAGATTGCCGAATACTCCGAGGCGATGATGAACCCGTTTGTAGCTGCTGAACGCGGCTACCTCGACGATGTGATCTTGCCTGAGGAGACGCGTCAGCGACTGATCTCATCATTCGACTCGTTGCGCGGTAAGCGCATAACGACAATTGCCAAGAAACACGGCAATATCCCGCTATAGAGGAGGTGAGTGTATGGTACCCGATAATATGACAGTTCCAGGTAGTGTTGTGCTGTCGATCATTTACATGATTTTTACATTCATCGTGTTACTCGCCATCTCCTACTTGGTGGATATCACGGCGTTCTTCTTGAATAGAAAAAAGGGAAAAAACAAAAAGGATTCCGGTTCCGATGAACCGAAAGGTTCTGTTCCCCCCTCATCCGATGATCGGGGGGCAAGACTGAGTCCGCTTAAAATTGCCGCGATCACTGCGGCAGTTCAGGCATATGCGGGTGATGGTGCCACACTTGTCGTCCGCCGTATCCATCGTGAATCATCGGGGCTTACCGGATGGGAAGCTGCCGGAATAAGAGAGTCGCTCAGGCGCTCGTTATAGAGAAAGGTTTAATCGTATGTCCATAGTTAAGACATTTCGCGTCGTCATTGACGGAGAAGAATATTTTGTCGAAGTAGAGGAAGTCAAGGCGGAGAGTTCAGCGCCTGTTCCGCGTTCCGTGAAGGCTGCGCCTGCGGCGCCCGCTCCCGTTGTTTCCGCTCCGAAAGCAGCGGCTCCTCCTGCCACATCCGCCGGCGGTGATATCGTCAAGGCGCCCTTACAGGGAACCATACTCAGTGTCGATGTCGCGCCCGGTGATCAAGTGAAAGCCGGCGACAATCTTGTCGTGATTGAAGCGATGAAGATGGAGAATGAAATTGTCGCTCCGCACGACGGCGAAATCGCACAAGTTCACGTCGAACGAGGTGTCGTAGTGTCCTCGGGCGATCTTCTTGTTACGTTCAAATAGGAGTGTTTTATGCTCGATATTATCGCAGATTTCTATAGGAGCACCGGTATCACGGAACTGTTCCGTTTCGATACGGAGCTCTTTGGGGTGATGGTCCCGGGTAAGCTGATCATGGTTGTGATTGCGCTCACCTTTATTTATCTCGCTGTGAAAAAGGGCTACGAACCGTATCTCTTAATTCCGATCGCTTTCGGGATGCTGCTTGCCAACTTGCCCCTCGCGGGATTGATGGACGGACCGCTGGGGGATCAGCCGGGCGGTCTTCTGTATTACCTTTTTCAAGGGACGAAGCTCGGTATTTATCCACCTCTTATCTTTTTATGTATAGGAGCCGGTACCGATTTTGGTCCGTTGATCGCGAATCCGCGTAGCCTTCTCCTCGGTGCTGCCGCGCAATTCGGTATTTTCACGACATTTATAGGCGCGATCGCTCTCGGCTTTTCAGGGGCGGAAGCGGCGTCGATCGGTATTATCGGAGGAGCGGACGGGCCAACGGCACTCTATCTTGCGGGTCGTCTGTCGCCTGAACTGCTGGGCGCGATCGCGATTGCCGCCTACTCGTATATGGCGCTCGTTCCGATTATTCAGCCCCCGATCATGAGGGTGCTCACAACGAAAAAGGAGCGCGTGATCAAGATGGAGCAGCTCCGCGAAGTCAGCCAGGATGAAAAGATTATCTTCCCGATTGCCGTCACGCTGTTTACGATCCTTCTCCTACCATCAGCCGCTTCGCTGATCGGTATGCTCATGTTCGGCAACTTGCTGAAGGAGTCCGGTAAAGTACCTCTTCTCGTTAGCGCGATCAAAGATTCTCTTATGTATCTGGTCTCGATTTTCCTTGGCACGACGGTTGGTGCGACTGCTACGGCTGAAAACTTCTTGCGTCCTCAGACATTGATGATTCTCGGGCTTGGCCTCCTCGCGTTCTCGTTCGGAACGGCAGGGGGCGTTTTGCTCGGAAAACTAATGTGTTTCCTGACGAAGGGCAAGATCAATCCATTGATCGGAGCTGCCGGCGTTTCCGCTGTGCCGATGGCTGCTCGCGTTGTCCAGAAAGAAGGGCAGAAGTACAATCCTGCGAACTTCTTATTGATGCACGCGATGGGACCGAACGTCGCAGGCGTTATCGGATCTGCTGTCGTCGCAGGGCTGTTGCTTAATTTCTTCGGCGGTTAGAGAACGATTCCGAACGCGTCTTAGTGTCAGACGGGAATAAAAGGTAGCGGTTTAGTGTGAAGGAGAACGATTTCATGGCTCATTTTGACATCATGGAAACGACGGTCGCGCTCGTTCATGTCGCGATGGCGGCGGGTGAGGTGACGAGCCGCGAACTTGTCGGCGAATACTTGAAACGTATCGAAGCTTATGAGAAAAAGGGTCCGTCACTTCATTCCATCATCGCCGTCAATCCGAAAGCATGTGATGAAGCGGACTATCTTGATCGGAAGCTGGCGGAGACCGGCGAACTTCAAGGTCCGCTTCACGGCATCCCTGTTATGTTAAAGGACAACGTCAATACCTTCGACATGGCGACAACGGCCGGTTCGGTTTCGCTTGAAGGTTACATTCCCGATGAGGACGCATTTATCACGAAACGTCTGCGGGATGCCGGCGCGATCATCCTTGCGAAGACGAATCTCCATGAATTCGCTATTTGGGGAGAGACGATCAGCTCTATGCTAGGGCAGACGGTGAACCCCTACGATTTGACGCGTACGCCGGGCGGATCCTCGGGCGGAACGGGAGCCGCGATTGCCGCCAATTTCGGCATCATCGGCATCGGAACCGACACGATCAATTCGATCAGGAGTCCTGCATCGGCGTGTAGCCTTGCCGGCATAAGGCCGACTGTCGGCCTTGTAAGTCGAGCGGGTATCGTGCCTTACAGCTTGACGCAAGATACGGCAGGTCCTATCTGCAGAACAGTTGAGGATTGCGTGCGAACGCTCGATGTGATCGCCGGTTACGATTGCGACGATCCCGAGACGGCGTGGAGTGTCGGGCGTCAACCTGAAAGCTACATGCCGTTTCTCAAGCCAGACGGTTTGCAAGGCAAACGCATAGGGATTTTGCGTAGCTTTTTCGGCAAAGAAGAAATCAACGAACCGGTCAACAACGTCATGAAAGGCGCTTTATCTTCATTTGAGGAGGGCGGCGCCGTACTGATCGAGGTAACGGATAATATCGATTCCGATGAAATGATCCGCAACGCCAGCGTGCACCTCGATGATTTTAAGACGCATCTGAACGGCTATCTCTCAGGACTGAGAGCGGACGCCCCCGTTCACTCGGTCGAGGAAATCTTGGCTAGCGGCAAATATCATCCCGGTATTGAAGATAATATGTTGACCGCTTTGAAACTCGACGTCGGTACGGCGGCATACAATGAAAAACTGATTAGACAGGCAGAAATGCGTACGAAAATCATGAAGATTATGGCTGACAGTGAATTGGATGCACTTGTCTATCCACATCAGCAACAGCTCGTCTGCCCGATCGGCGAAGGGCAGAAACAGCGAAACGGCGTATTGTGCTCGGCGACCGGTTTCCCATCGATCGCCGTTCCTGCGGGATTTGCACTGTCTCCCGATGCGCCTATCGGCGTCCCTGTCGGTCTCGAAATTATCGGTCGTCCTTTCAGTGAGCCTGTGTTGATTGAGATAGCCTATGCCTTCGAGCAGCTTTCAAAATACAGGAAGCCGCCGGTCTCGACACCGTCGCTTGACTGATGTGTATATCTCGCGCGACAGTCGAAAAATAAATCAATGTTCTCAAGACAGAGCGGATCGACCGCTGAGTGAACCGAACCTGCTATCGAAAGAGGCGATTAGAGGTCGATTGTCCGCAGATTGGGCTGACTTGCATATCCACTGCTTTGAGACGACCACGTCGACCAGTCTCGTCGCGCGTACGCAAGTGGGCGATGGTGTGTTCCCATGCCTTATTGTCGCGAACGGACAGACGGAGGGGAGAGGACGACGTGGAAAAAGATTCTATTCTCCGCATGGTATCGGACTCTATTTTTCACTCGCTTTTCCGTGGGATCGTGACGGATCCGAGGCGCTTGTAACGACAATGGCGGCCGTTGCTGTCTGTCGCGTTCTCGAAGAAACATTCGGGATTGTTGCCGAGATCAAGTGGGTGAACGACATATTCATCGATGGCAAGAAGATAGGCGGCATATTGACTGAAGCTATTTCCATGTCGTATGCGTCGAAAGCAAAGGCAATAATCCTTGGCATCGGCCTGAATCTTGTGCGTCCCGGCGACGGTTATCCTGTCGAATTGCGGGATAAAGTCGGAGCATTATCCGACTTTTTGGATCGTCCGAGCGAGAATGCCGACGGGATAGCCTTCGTTGAAGACGACCAAGGCATTCTTGTGATTAATCGGAACGTTCTGATTGCGATGATCGTCAATGAACTGTCTAAGATTATTCGCGCCCTTCCTAATCGTGAATATCTCGATGAGTATCGCGGGCGCTGCTTTATTCTAGGGAAGAAAGTTGTTATCGATGACGGACGCACTGTCGTGCCTACCGGTGTTTCAGATGATGGCGCTCTTATCTATCTTGATGAGAACGGCCGAGAATGCGAGCTTATATCAGGAGAAATCAGCCTAGTGAGTTATTAGCTTGCGTATACGGGTTATTCTCTCGGATGGCGATTGCATGAGTTCAATGAAGATGAAAGTGACGACAAGAATGATGACGCGTGCCGCTTTATTCGGCGTACTGACATTTATTCTCGGTTTCATTCAAATTCCTATTGGCCCCGTTCCAGTCACATTACAGACGCTCGCCGTCCTTATGGCGGGACTGCTTCTCAAGCCGCTAACTGCGTGTCTGGCCATGTTGCTTCACATGCTCTTGAAGATTGTTTTATGGGGCGCTTCACCGTTCGTTTCACCTAGTTTCGGGTTTGTTATTGCCTTTGTGATCGCGGCACCGTTTCTATCGTATTTGACACAAAATAGAAACGAGAGACGTTTCAGCATGGTGTTTAATCTTGTCATCGTTACCTTTCTTATCTATTTGATCGGCCTGCCTTACATGGTCTTGGTTCTTCGCTATTATATGAAACAAACACTCTCTTTTGTGAATGTTCTCATGGCGGGGATGGTCGTGTTCCTTCCCGGGGATTTTTTAAAAGCCGTTCTGGCATGGTTTCTCGCACATCGCTTGTCTCTCTACACTATGAGACTAGAATGATCTGACGCTTATAAAAAAGGGCTGTCTCAAAACTGCTCATTAAGAGCAATGATGAGACAAGCCCCCTTTTTGGTCGCGCTATTTACCCCGAAGCTCCAGAAGGTGTACAGCATCCTGTAAAGTAGATGCAAGCAAAGTCGCTCAGGAGATGGTGAATCGAGCTAGGAAAAGGATGATACCTCTTCGTCTGAGTGAAATTGCTTTGAACCAAACACACATCTCAAAGAGGTATCA
>Ga0208694_1001643_pt1 | contig 26221 bp, 25 predicted proteins | sample AD_UKC078_MetaG_FD_184442 | JGI IMG/M metagenome (GOLD analysis project Ga0208694, IMG submission 184442) | Active sludge microbial communities of municipal wastewater-treating anaerobic digesters from USA - AD_UKC078_MetaG (SPAdes) (version 2) | ecosystem: Engineered > Bioreactor > Anaerobic >...
AGATAGCGTATTCCTATCCACTTTGCATATTTTGGCTATTTTTCGTTTAGATACGCCAACTTGCAATAACTCTCTAATCAGATTTTCTTTACCCGATAACTTGTATTTTTCGGGAGAGTTCTTTTTCCCTTTTGGGCGACCAAGTATAACCCCTTCAGCCTTTTTACGTGCTAATGCTTCTTTTGTACGTTGGGAGATAAGATTACGTTCTATTTCAGCAGATAAGCCAAAAGCAAAAGCCAAAACCTTACTCTGTATATCATCTCCAAGTCTGTAATTATCCTTGATAGTCCATACTCTACATTCCTTTGTCATACATACATTGAGAATTTCCATTATCATAAAGAGATTACGACCAAGACGGGACAATTCAGCACAGATAATTAGATCATCTTTTTGTATTCGCTTTAGAAGGGTTCCAAGTTGCCTTTTGTTATAGGCTTTTGTACCACTAATAGTTTCTTCTATCCAACCATCAATTTTGATGTTTTCTTTCTCACAGAAATTGTTGATTTCAAATCGCTGATTCTCTACAGTTTGTTTATCACTGCTTACCCTAATGTATCCGTAAATCATAATTTTAAATGTTATTTATTCCAACGCAATAGCGAAGGATTCCATTTAGAAATTACTCCTTTTACTTCGTATTATATTATATAGAAACATCAAAAACTGCAATGCACGATAACATTTAGGCACTACATATAATATAGAAAAATTGGTTACTTCCGCTCTGCAAGCGTTCTGCAATGCTGTTTACTAACGCTTACAAGTTAGGGCGGAGGTAATACCACTTGTAGTAATCTTATGAGTCACACTGCCTTGGAAATTTTGATATTTTTTCAAGTGTAAAGACACCTCGGAATTCAATAAATGATAAATTTCCAACTTATTTGTACGTTAGACATGAAAAATACATTTTCAACATCGGCAACTCAATTATTTTCCCATTTACCAATCAAGAATCACATGCAACTATAAAATATCACATTTGGGGAAATAAAAAACAACGGGAACTTTATGGTATCAATCCATAGAATTCTCATTGTTTTATATATGACTATCAGAGTATTATGTTTTGTATTTCGGTTCAAGCGTGGAAACTATTGTTATTATTGTACCTGAGGCTCTGGACCTGCCCACTATTCAAATAATACACAATAGCCCACGCTCTTATACTATATATTGGATATACAGCTGAGCAGGAGCGTTTATTTATTATCTCTGAATAGTGAAATTGTCCAGATTTCAAGTACCAGATAATACGCAAAAACGCTTTGAAGTTTACTTCTTATACTTTCGTATCAGGAGTTATGATTGGCTCTCTGAACGATAAAACAAAGATATTGAAAAGGATAAAATAAACAAAAAAATGAAGAGAAATATTTATGCCGATATGAGAAATCTTAAATTTCAACCAAACAACTTTATAAAAGCATACTAAAAGTACATTCAGACAAAAAAAGCATGGAAATATATCAACTATTTCCATGCTTTTTTATAGATAAATCAACTAGTTTATTCAGCAGTTGCTTCTTCAGTAGCTGCTCCATTAAATTCAGTAATACCATTCGTTACAAGTATGTTATACCAAGAAATCAATTTTTTGATATCTCTAGAATACACACGATCACGATCAAAATCGGGTAATACTTCAGCCAAATAAGCATTAAGAGCTTTATCATCTGCTTTCTTAACATCAATAGATGCTACGTTGCCATTTTCTTTCTCTTTAATGGCAGTCAACACATCCTTTAAAGACGCCTCGCCATCTTCAACGAATATAGCAATATCACCTAATGATATCATTTTCTCGTGGCCATAAGCAGGAATACGTTTTTTGTCTGCCGACAACGATTCTACTATCAGCATGTTTTTGCCTTTTGAAATGAGTTTATATAATCCCGGTTTACCTGAGATCGACATAATGGTTTTCAGCATAGTAAATTTTACTTTTATTTTTAAACTGTTTGGAAAGCAAAAGTAATATTCAGTAATGAGATGAGCAACCTTAACATCATAAAAAAGGAGGATTTAAACATATATTAGGAAACGTCTATCAGGCCAAAGTCTTTATTAATGCGCCAAGTTGAGGAATCAACGCCTGCTTGTCGTCATTATAAATGATATGATGAGCAAATGCCATTTTATCTTCGTCGGGCATCTGGTTACGCATTCTTTGTTGGATCTGCTCTGCCGCACAAGCATCTCTGCTCACGGCTCTCCGCAGCCTTATTTCTTGGGGAGCATAAACAAGAACCACCTGGTCAACATCCTCCGTAAAACCGGCTTCAATCAGAATGGCAGCTTCAATACCCACAATGGGGTAAGAAGAATGTGACTGCGCCCAACGACGAAAATCATCTTTTATGCGGGGGTGAATGATTCCATTAACCATAGTCAGGTTATCTTTATTCCCAAAAATGTATGAAGCCAGCAAGGGCCTGTTCAGTTTGCCATCTTGGTATACCTCATCACCCAAAAGGGATATTAATGCGGCACGTATATCCGGATCAGTTTCCGTAAGTCGTTTCGACTCCACATCTGCAATATAAACGGGAACTCCCATGAGTTGGAGCAGCTTTGAAACAACACTTTTTCCACTCCCTATACCACCTGTTATGCCAATTTTAATACTCATATACGGTAGCTTGCTCTATTAAAAAGTCAACAGCAGGCGGATAAATGCGCACATGACTTGCACCCCGAGGCACACTCTTTATCTTCACTGCATATTTATCCTTCCCACCCAAATGGAGCAACTCCTCATAAGACACATTGAGCACAAAATCATCGGCATTGATACTCTTGAAGCGACTAACCCCTACCTGAAAAGTAAGTTGTACTTTTGAAGGGAAAGTTCTCAGTACCTTGTCGGCCGGAAAATTAATGCCCCTGACAGGAACCTCAACGGTCTTCTCAGTGTACAAGTCTATGGGTAATACCATATTCAACTGATCGGGAACAAACTTGGCCCCCTTTACCTTTGAAAGAGAAATGTGGTGAATGAGGGTATCGGTCATACCCGTGAGATTAAGCCGTTGCGTATAAGCAGCCGTCAGGGTGTCTAAAATAAAGGGAGGCGCATAAACCAATACCGAATCGGGAGAAAAGAGCGTATCAGAAATATAATATTGCCGGGCTGGCGTTAATTTACCAATGAGCCTAACCGGAACCTTTTTGGATTTCCCTGTGGAGAAATAATATTCCAGCGTATCGGGATTCACGGTGAGCAAACGTGTTGAAGCACCTAACTGTCCGGTGACCTGTTTCTCTATTTCCGCCCAATTCACCTTGACGCGACTACTGGTTGTTTTACTCAACGGAAAGTTCAAAGTGATTGGTAGAAAACTTTTTCCCAGCATGTAATTCAGCAGTACCGTACCCTTATCCTTTACTTTGATTTTAATCTCAGCAGGCGGTTCTGTTGTCAGCATCACATTATCGGGCACGCCTCTCAAGCGCACAGGAATAGAGAATTCTGTTTCGTAATCGTTGTTTAGTGTTTGTAAAAGCCAGAACGCACTGGCTATGAAGTAGAAGAATAAAAAAATTAAGAACTCTCTGCTCTTATTACTAAGCAGAAAGCCCTTAATCCTTCTTATAGATTTCAAATAAAGACACTTTATGTTCCGTAATCTGAACATGGTCATTATTTATTAAAATCTTTATTTTTTCTCAGTATCTGCCGCTGCCGCGAAAACAGAATTCTTATCTATTCTGACTTTCACATTATCGGCAATTTCAAGAATCACATAATCGTCACCTACTTCTTTTATTTTGCCATAAATACCACCGGCAGTAACCACTCTTTGATTTACTTCGAGTGATTTACGGAAGTTGGCAATCTCTTTTTGTTTCTTGTTCTGAGGACGAATCATGAAGAAATACATGATAGCAAACATAGCAATCAGCATAATCCACATCATACTTCCTCCTCCTGCTGCAGGAGCTCCTTGCAGAAATACAGTCAATAAAGTCATAAAAATCGTTTTTTAGTTTTTAATCTACTAGTTACAAAGGTATTATTATTTTGTTAGTTTACCTTCCTTTTTCAATTGATTAACTATTCCATCGAGTGTACCATTAATAAAGCTTCCGCTCTTCGCTGTACTGTAGAGCTTAGCTATTTCAACATACTCATTCAATGAAACACTAATAGGAATATTAGGGAAACTCAAAATCTCAGCCAAAGCACACTGCATGATAACCACATCCATAAAAGCCACACGATCAAGATCCCAGTTACGGGTATTATCACTGATTAAGTGGCGGTAGTAATCACCGTTCAATATCGTTCTGCGGAACAAACGACGAGCAAACTCCTGATCCTCATCATCTTTGAATTCCGGCAACAAAGGTTGCGAAGCACCTTTGCTTTCTTCAAATCTTTTGATTGTTTTCAGTACGAATGTATCAACAATTTCCTTGTCGTCATTCCAATACAAACTTTGATCTTCCAATACCTGATCAAGCGAATCATTATTAAAAACAAAAGATTTATATAACTTTCTCCATAACTCACGATCGGCTTCATAAGAAGAATCGGAAGAAGCCATATACTCCTTATACAAATCAGAAGCAGTGATCTTGTCATAAAGCTCTTTCACGAATTCCTGATCGTTATCCCAGGTTTTCTTTTGGTTTGAGATAAACTCCAGTAATTGTTTATTAACCTCAAGCTGAGCAACAAACTTGTTTTCAATGAACTTCATGTTGGGTGATAAATCTTCCGAAGTCGGTGCTAATTTAGCTTTTCCCGCATCAACACGCTTTTGTGCGTAGTTCGTCAAAGCAACCATCAACATCAGCAGGTAATTATACAAGTCATAAGCCTTTGAAAGGCTAAAAAACAATTCTTTCTCCGCTGAGTCTAAATTTTTGCTGCCGTTCTGATAGTACGCATACACTAGCTGTATGATTTTAAGACGAATAAGAACTCTGTTAATCATAAATTTTAATCAATACTGTTATTAACGAATTGCAAAAGTAGCTATTTTCGGTGAGTAAACCCAAATAAATCACATTTTTTTGCATAGTATTTGATTCTATGTCCTTTTTCTTTTGACAGTTTAAAAAAAAGTATCAATTTTGGGCCGACTTTAGAAATTACCCCAAACGTTATGGAAGATTTTAAAAAGAAAAATGCGATGGATTTAAATGATAAGGAGATTGTCTTTTCAAAATCCATTAAGGCAGGTAAACGCATTTACTACCTTGATGTAAAGAAGAATCGAAAAGATGAAATGTTTCTTGCAATCACAGAGAGCAAGAAAATAGTAATGAGCGAAGGAGATGATTCTCAGGTTAGTTTCGAAAAACATAAAATCTTTTTATATAAAGAAGATTTTGAGAAATTCATGACCGGACTAACACAAGCAATTGCTTTCATCAACAAGAAACAACCGTTGGCACTTGATGATAGTGACAAAAAGGAAAAGCTTGAGGTTGATTTAGAAGAAAATCTAGGCAAAACAGAGATTGGAACGGAAATAAAGTTTGATATAGATTTCGAATAATCATCGGATTGCTTTGATAAATCAAACGAAAAGCGTACTTTTGCACCGCTTTTTGCAACATCGTGTGATATACCACATCGTGTGATGGTGAGTTAAGCAAACAAATAAACTTAATTTAGAGTAACACAAAAAAATTAAAAAATGAAATCAATTGAAGTAAAAGGTACTGCAAGAACCATTGCAGAACACTCTTCAGAGCAGAGCAGAGCTCTAAAAGCACTTCGTAAAAACAACTGTGTACCTTGCGTACTTTACGGAGCAGGTGACAATGTTCACTTTACAGTAACAAATGACGAGGTTCGTAATCTTATTTACACTCCTCACATTTATGTAGTTGATTTGGATATCGACGGTAAGAAAGTAAAAGCAATTTTGAAAGATGTTCAATTCCATCCGGTAAAAGATACCATCCTTCATATCGACTTCTTCCAGATTGACGAATTAAAGCCTATCATTATGGAAGTTCCTGTTCAATTGGAAGGTCTTGCTGAAGGTGTTAAAGCCGGTGGTAAATTAACTCTGCAAATGCGTAAGTTGAAAGTGAAAGCTTTATACAATGTAATCCCTGAGAAGTTGACTGTAAATGTTGCTCACCTCGGTTTGGGTAAAACTGTAAAAGTTGGCGAACTTTCTTATGAAGGACTTACTCTTCTGAACGCAAAAGAAGCTGTTGTATGCGCTGTTCAATTGACACGTGCTGCAAGAGGTTTGGCTGCTGCAGGTAAGTAATCAGATATTTTCCCTTCGGGGATAAAAAGAAGCGCAGATTAACGCAGAGGATACAGCATCAAGTTGTGTCAATCTGCGATAATTTGCGTTTTTCATTTAAATAATAAGCAATGAAATATTTAATTGTAGGACTCGGAAACATTGGTCCCGAATACCATGAAACACGCCACAACATAGGCTTTATGGTAGTAGATGCATTCGCAAAAGAAGCCGGAAAATCATTTGTTGACGGGCGATACGGATTTACAACCTCCGTCTCCGTTAAAGGCAGGCAGCTTTTGCTACTGAAGCCCTCCACTTATATGAACCTGAGCGGTAATGCAGTTCGCTACTGGATGCAGAAGGAAAATATTCCTTTGGAGAATGTGCTCATTATTGTTGATGATCTGGCCTTGCCTTTTGGTACCCTTCGTTTAAAAAGCAAAGGAAGCGATGCCGGGCACAACGGCTTGAAACACATTGCAGCCACTTTGGGCACTACGAATTATGCGCGTCTGCGTTTCGGTATCGGCAATGAGTTTCCCAGAGGGGGGCAAATTGATTTCGTTCTGGGACACTTTAAAGAGGAAGATTGGAAGACCATGGACGAACGCCTGAAGACTGCCGGCGAAATCATCAAAAGCTTTTGTTTGGCAGGTATTGATATTACCATGAATCAATTTAATAAAAAATAAATAATATGCCCGAAGCCAGAATTGATAAGTGGATGTGGGCTGTACGTATCTTCAAAACACGTACCATCGCCGCAGAAGCTTGTAAAAAAGGAAGAGTAACCATTAACGGTTCGCAGGTTAAAGCAGCCAGAATGATAAAACCCAATGATGTGATTCAGGTGAAAAAACCACCCATCATTTATTCATTCAAGGTGTTGCAGGCCATTGAAAAACGGGTGGGCGCCAAGCTTGTACCCGAAGTGATGGAGAACGTTACCACTCCCGATCAATACGAATTGCTTGAGATGAGTAAAGTGAGCGGATTTGTAGACAGAGCACGAGGGACCGGTCGCCCAACTAAAAAAGACCGCCGTAGCTTGGAAGACTTTACCGACCCCGAATTCATGGACGATTTTGATTTCGACTTTGATTTTGAGGAGTAACACCACCGTAAACAAATCGTTGCACACAGTTGTGAGCATGGACATACCGACATAAAATATCCCCTTGATTCAATTGGCTTTATTAATGAACCAAACAGAATCAAGGGGATATTCTTTTATACGAACTACGTAATTATAAATGAGCCTTCACAGCGTCAATCAGCTGCTGATATTCTTCTTCAGAAAGGTATACTTTGCCGGGATTCATTTGAAAAGTGCTTCCATAATCGGGTCCGTCAACATATTTGGGAGCCAAATGAAAATGCAGGTGAGATAGCTTATCGGAATAAGCTCCGTAGTTTATCTTTTCCGGATGAAAAGCTTTATCCATAGCGCGGGTCACACGTGCCACATCAGCCATAAATGCATTCCGGTCTTCATCGCTCAATTCAAAAAGATCGTTCACATGATCTTTATACGCAACCAAACAACGGCCACGGTAAGTTTGTTCCTTAAACAAAAAAACGCGAGATACACTGAGCTGAGCTATCTCAATCATCAAACTATGCAATGTATCGTTGTTCTGGCAATACAAGCATTCTTTGGGGTCACTCTTCATGATACTTACTTTTATTTATTTACGCAAAAGTACGTATTTCCGGCCTATTTGTTGTCTACTTTTTCATTCTTTTGGTTAACTAATTGGTGCACATTGTCATTTTCACCAACTACCCACACCACATCACCTTCTTCAAAAGGCGCATTCACATCGGGCGACATCAACGAGTTTCCGTCTCTCTCAACCCCTACTACCAAACATCGATATTGTTCACGAATGCCCAGGTCGCGAAGTTTGTGGTGCCTGAAAATAGAGTCGGCATCAACAACAAACTGTTTTAAAACCATGGTACTATTCTCTATCGCCCCATTGTCTAAAGAAGATACACTCTCCATCTCACGGGAGAAAAGGTTTAACTGCTCATCCGTTCCAATCACCTGAATTTTGTCCATGGGAAAGATACGTTCCTCGGCTCCCGGAATGTTTATTCGCTTCATCCCTCTGAGAATGGAGACCACATGCACATCATATTTTCTGCCCAGATTCAATTCTTTCAGCGTACGCCCTGCCCACGCCGATTCACCCGGTACCTCATAATCAGTGAGGTGAATGTCTTGCGAAAGCAACCTTCCGGCATAGGCAGGCTTCTTCTCGCCCATGTATTCGGCCTGAAGATCCCGGTAACGAAGGTTCTGAATGAAACGGCGCTCCAAAAAGATAGAATGTCGTTTCAACCGGCGAGAGTACACCATGGCCAGCACAGCCAACACAGCTATGCCCAACGCAATTCCGATGGAGGCTTCGAATAGATTGGCTATGATAAACGTGACAAACGAAATGGCCAGTACCACACGAAACACAATGGTAGAAACCAGCGGGCCCCGATTCACGTGACTGTCATTCCACAGCGTTGTGAATTCTATGGAGTGGTTCTTTTTGACTACGATGGCTCTTAAGAAGGGCGAAATACAAAGAATCATAAAAGCTGCTCCTAGCAGTGAACTCCAGAAAGCGGGCAAGTTATGGTAGAAAAACGGCATGACGTACCGGAACGAAAGCGCAATTACAGCAATACTCAATACGGAATAAACCACGATGATACGCAGCAAAGCAGCAAGAAGCTTCCTCCATAGATTTTCGTGGTTCATCGTTGTTTCCGTTCCTCGTGAATAACGAGTCAGAAAACGCCGCCACGATCCGGGCAAGTTTCGCTCCAGTCGGTCGGAAACGGGACCCGCAATCCTGATCATATAAGGAGTCATAAAGGTGGTTATCACCGAAACAGCTACCACAATGGGATAAAGAAAGTTACTGGTCACCCCTAATGAAACGCCCAGCGAAGCTATGATAAAAGCAAATTCACCAATCTGAGTCAAGCTGAAGCCGCACTGCATGGCTGTTTTCAATGGCTGTCCGGCCAACACAACGCCAAAGGTGCCGAAGATGGCCTGTCCGCCAATTACCACCAAGGTAATCACACAAATAGGAACAGCGTATTCTACAATCATAGCCGGGTTAACCATCATTCCTACCGATACGAAAAATACAGCGCCAAACAAATCCTTCACCGGTTTCACCAGGTGAGAGATAGACTCAGCCTCCACTGTTTCGGCCAAAATAGATCCCATGATAAAAGCACCGAATGCCGCCGAAAAACCGGTATGCGCCGCTAGCATCACCATGCCAAAACACAAGCCCAAGGAAACAATCAGCAAGGTTTCCTGGTTCATGAGTTTGCGCAACCGTTTCAGAAACTGAGGGATGAGATAGATGCCCACAATAAACCATAGAATCAGGAAGAAGAGCAACTTGCCAATGCTACCAAACATTTCAACCCCTTCGAAATTGTTTTTCAGCGCCATGGTTGAAAGCATTACCATCAACACAATGGCCAAGATATCTTCCAGAATCAAGATGCTCAGCACCAGACCGGCAAACTTCTTCTTTCCCAGTCCCATATCTTCAAAAGCCTTGTAGATAATGGTGGTTGACGACATGGCAATCATTCCTCCCAGAAAAAGACAGTCCATTCGTTTCCAACCAAATGCCATGCCCACGCCAATGCCCAGCAATATCATGCAAAAAATCACCGTACAGGCAGCAATAACCGCTGTACCTCCCACCTTGACTATTTTTTTGAAACTGAACTCCAGTCCCAAAGCAAACAATAAAAAGATAACGCCGATGTCGGCCCACGTCTGAATGTTGGCCGTGTCCATCACCGAAGGAGTAAAAGAGATGTGCGGGCTAGACAAGAATCCAGCCATTACATACCCCAACACCAACGGTTGCTTTAATTTTTTAAATAACAAAGTCATGATGCCGGCCGATATTAAAATCAGTGCCAGGTCGGCTATCAAGGTAGGTAAATGTGACATTTGCGTATAATCTTATTTTCGGAAAGGTAGTTTCACCACCTTCGCTTTTAATTTTCTGCCGCGCACATCCACATAAAGTTCAGTGCCCGGCAAGGCCAGTTCGGTTTGCACGTAGCCCATTCCTATGCCCAGCTTGCTGAGAGGCGACATGGTACCCGAGGTGACAACCCCTATTTTATCGCCCGCAGCAGCATACAGTTCGTATCCCTGGCGAGGAATGCCCCGGTCAATCATTTCAAAACCAATTAACTTACGGTTAACCCCCTCCTGCTTTTGTTTCTCGAGCATGGCACGATTGATGAAGTTTTTACCCTCTACAAACTTGGTAATCCAACCCAATCCTGCTTCAATGGGAGAAGTCGTATCATCAATGTCATTGCCGTACAAACAGAAACCCATCTCCAAACGAAGTGTATCGCGGGCACCCAGTCCCACGGGCTTGATTCCAAACTCCTGTCCTGCTTCAAAAACAGCATTCCATATAGCATCTGCATGCTCGGGATAGAAATAGAGTTCAAAACCACCTGCACCTGTATAGCCGGTGTTCGATACAATAACCTCCTTCACGCCTGCCATTTCACCCACAACAAATGTGTAGTAAGGAATAGCAGAGAGATCCATCCGGGTGAGTTTCTGCAAAGTAGCCAATGCCTGCGGACCCTGCACAGCCAACTGCGCCATGTGGTGGGATGCATTTTCAAGTACAGCCCCTTCCGTATTATGATCCACACACCATTTCCAGTCCTTCTCAATGTTCGCTGCATTGACCACCAGCAGATACTTTTGAGGCTCATACTGATAAACCAACAAATCGTCAACAATCCCCCCTTGTTCGTTTGGGAAGCAAGTATATTGAATCTTTCCGGGTGTTAAAGCCGCCACATTATTGGATGTCACTTTCTGCAAAAAGTCCAATGCCTTGGGACCTTTTACCCAAAATTCACCCATGTGCGACACATCGAACACGCCCACAGCTTGGCAAACCGTTAGGTGTTCATCAATAATACCCGAATATTCAATGGGCATGTTGTAACCGGCAAACTCGTGCATTTTAGCACCGAGAGCCACATGTTTTTCTGTAAATGGAGTGTGTTTCATAGCTATAGGTTTATTTATCGGAAGCCACCATTTCGGCAATCTTAACGATTACCTTCATAGCCTTTTCCATGTTCTGAATAGGTACAAATTCGTAACGACCGTGGAAGTTGATTCCACCGGCAAAAATATTGGGACAAGGTAACCCTTTGAATGAAAGCTGAGCACCGTCGGTACCTCCGCGAATGGGTTTCACATTAGGCTTCACGCCTACTGCTTCCATAGCAGCAAAAGCCACATCAATGATGTGCATCACAGGTTCAATCTTCTCGCGCATGTTATAATACTGGTCACGCATTTCGAGCGTAGCCGTTCCCTCGCCAAATTCCGCATTGATTTTGTTTACCAAATGCTGTATCTCCTTCTTTCGGTTTTCAAACTTATCGCGGTCATGGTCACGGATAATATAATTCAGTGTAGTTTGCTCCACATCACCCTGCATGCCGTTCAAGTGATAAAATCCTTCGTATTTTTCGGTATGCTCAGGCGTTTCGTGACGTGGCAACATGTTAATAAACTGACTGGCTATGCGCATGGAATTAATCATTTTGTTCTTTGCATAACCGGGATGCACGTTGCGTCCTTTAAAAATAATCTTGGCACCGGCCGCATTGAAGTTTTCAAATTCCAGTTCGCCCAGTTCGCCGCCATCCATGGTGTAACCCCATTCGCAGCCAAACTTCTCCACATCAAATTTGTGAGCCCCTTCACCAATCTCTTCATCGGGGTTAAAGCCAACACGAATCTTTCCGTGCTTAATTTCAGGATGCTCCATCAGGTAAACCATTGCCGATACAATTTCGGCTATGCCAGCCTTGTCATCTGCTCCGAGCAATGTTTTGCCATCAGTTACAATCAAATCCTCACCTTTATGGTTTAGCAGTTCGGGAAACTGTGCAGGCGACAACACAATATTTTCTTCGGCACAAAGCACAATATCACTACCGTCATAGTTTTGCACAATGCGCGGAGACACATTCTTGCCCGACATATCGGGGCTAGTGTCCATGTGTGATATAAAGCCGATAGTAGGAACTTCTTTATCCGTATTGGCAGGTAAAGTGGCAAACAAATAGCCATTTTCATCCAGTTCCACCTCTTGCAGTCCCAGCGATTCAAGCTCCTCTTTGAGGTATTTGGCAAAAACCATTTGTCCCGGAGTACTGGGAGTCAGCCGTGTAAGTTCATCAGATTGCGTATCAAAACTCACATATTTCAAGAAACGTTCTGTCAGATTCATCATATTATATACTTTAATTATATTTATAGAAGTAGTTTATTGTCCGTAAAGGTAAAAAAAGAGCGGTGAACTCCCAAAGAAATTCACCGCTCTTATTGTATAAAAATGATTCTTTTATCAGAAACGCATTCTTTACTTCCACTTTTTCACGGCTTTTTTATCGGCAGCAGTTGCTTCAACCAAGCTCAGAGCAAATCCGCCGCTGGCAGCTTCTTTTACTGAAATCCGTGTTTTACTGGTTACCAAGCCCTTCTTAATCTGGTAAGAAGCCGGGTTGTCAATGTAATGAGCATCTTTACCGTCGGCATAGAGCGTAGCTACATATTGTTTGCCCGGTTCCAGGAAGTTGAGGTTCACCACCGCCGTGCGAGGATTCTCATCGGTAATGCCGCCAACAAACCAGCTGGAACTACCTTTTGCTTTGCGGGCAATAGTCAGATAATCTCCCGGTTCTGCCTCCAGGTACTTACTTTCATCCCAGTCGATGGCTACGTCTTTGATAAACTGGAACGCATCGAGGTGACGTTCGTAGCTTTCGGGCAGGTCGGCTGCCATTTGCAACGGACTGTACATGGTAACGTACAGCGCCAATTGCTTAGCCAAAGTAGTGTGTACAAAACTGTGTTCGCCTTCACCCAGGAAAGAAAGTTTCGTATCGAAAATACCGGGTGTATAATCCATCGGGCCACCAATGAGACGCGTAAACGGCAACAAGGTAGTATGGAAAGGTTTGTTACCTCCAAATGCCTCGTATTCGGTACCGCGAGCCGATTCGTTTCCAATCAGGTTGGGGTATGTGCGGCAAATACCTGTAGGACGAACTGCCTCGTGTGCATTGACCACAATCTTGTAATCGGCAGCCTTCTTAATGGCATACAGGTAGTGATTGTTGATCCACTGTCCGTAATGATGCTCACCGCGGGGAATGATGTCGCCCACATAACCGCTCTTAACTGCATTGTATCCGTTGTCAACCATGAACTGATATGCTTTATCCATGTGGCGCTCGTAGTTACGTACCGAAGAAGATGTTTCGTGATGCATCATCAATCGCACGCCCTTGCTCTTAGCATAAGATTGCAACATCTTCACATCGAAATCAGGATAAGGAGTTACAAAGTCGAACACATAATCTTTGGAATGACCAAACCAATCTTCCCATCCTTGGTTCCATCCTTCAACAAGCACTTGAGAGAATCCGTGCTCCGCAGCAAAATCAATGTAACGTTTCACATTGGTATTGTTAGCCGCATGGCGACCGTTGGGTTTTGTTTTAGTATAATCTGTTTCGCCCAGCTTCACCGAAGGCAATTCGTCGGTATAAGCCCAAGAGCTTTTTCCGGTAATCATTTCCCACCAAACACCGATGTATTTAACGGGTTTAATCCACGAAGTATCTTCCAGTTTGCAAGGTTCGTTGAGGTTCAGTGTTATTCGGGATGCCAAAATATCACGCGCATCGTCACTCACCATGACCGTGCGCCAGGGCGACTGACAAGGTGTTTGCATATAACCCTTATCACCTTTGGCATCGGGAGTAAGCCATGACTCAAAAATCAGATTCTTATCATCCAGATTCAGGTTCATGCATGAATAATCAATCAAAGCCGCTTCGTGCAAATTAATATACAATCCGTCGGCACTCTTCATCATCAAAGCCGTTTGCACGCCCGTTGGCGAGAACTGCGCCTGAGAAGCATTATCGGTTATAGCCTTTTGCATCAGGCCACGTATCTCGGTCAGTTTTGATTCGGTATAATCATATTCCTGCGTATCGTAATCGCCCGGAATCCAGAAAGCCGTATGATCACCTGCCATGGCAAACTGAGTATGCTCTTCCTTGATCACAAAATAGTTGAGGTTTTGCTGAGCGGGGAACTCGTAACGGAACCCAAGTCCCTCATTAAAAAGACGGAAGCGCAACACCATGTGTCTTTTCTGTGCCTCCTGATTCAACGTAACCGCCAGTTCATTGTAGTGGTTACGAATTTCCTTTTCTTCTCCCCAAACAGGTTTCCATGTTTCATCAAAAGCAGATGTTTTTGAGTCGAGCAGGGTGAAACCGTTCATCAAACCGGCATCCTTTTTCAGTTCCAGTCCCAAGCGGGAAGGCTTCACGGCAACCTTATCTTTGTAGGTCAGTTCATACACCGGCTCACCGTTGGCAGTCAACGAGAATGTCAGTTTCAGCAGACCATTGGGAGATGTTATGCTCTGAGCAGCGGCTCCCATGCTCACAAGCAGGGAGAATAAACCCACAGCCACACGGGCAGATAATCTTTTGATATTCTTCATAATACAAATTGAATTGGTAATTATATTACAAAGATAACAAGTATGTATCTACTCTTGTTGCGTGTGGCTTCAAAAGGTAGTTCCTTTTTCTGAAAACGTTTGCGGAGAGTATCAGCCGGGGTTAATTGGTTTCTTTTTCAAGCAAGCGTTTGTAAGTCATATCAATACCGAATGCGCCTAGCGGAGCGGTTATCAGGATAGCCAGCACAGCCACCGTGAGCACAATTTTACCGCAAGGCAACCCCATGGCCAGCGGCAGCGAACCGATAGCCGCTTGCACGGTTGCTTTGGGCAGGTAGGCAATCATGCAGAACACGCGTTCCTTGAGCGTTAGTTGTGTTTTAATCATGCAAACAAACACTCCCGCCATTCTGAAAAGCAACGAGAAGAGAATAACGACAACGGCCGACAGTCCGGCTCCTAACGCATATTTTATATCAACCGTAGCCCCCACCAGCACAAACAACAAGATCTCCGCTCCTACCCACAACTTAGAGAATTTAGCCGATAAGCGCAAAGCCAGTACCTCGTAGTTTTTCAAAAGAGTAGCTCCTAATGCCATTACAGCCAGCAATCCCGATACGGGCAGAATGCCTTTAAGCACTCTTTCGAGAGCCACCAGCAGAAATGACACACTGAGTATGATGAGCACCTTCACGGAATCTCTCATGTGGTAACGCTTGAAGTAACGAGTGAGCAGCCAGCCCAGCAGCACGCCCAGCACGAGGCCCGACAAGATGGAAACCGGTATCTGCAAAAAGCTCACAGCCGATATGTTGCCGCCCAACGCCAATCCTGTAAAGGCCGTAAACATCACGATAACAAACACATCGTCTACCGAGCCTCCTGCCATAATAAGCTGCGGAATGCTCTTTGACGTGCCGTACTTCTGGTCCATCAGATGAAGCATTTTAGGAACGATGATAGCCGGCGAAACAGCAGCAACAACGGTTCCCATAATGGCTGCGTCGAGCAAAGAAATACCGAGCAACGGAGGGGCAATGAGCATCATGCCTGCAATTTCAAAACAAGCGGGTACAAAACACATCAGCAAGGCCGGACGCCCTACTTTCATCAAGTCCTTGATATCCAGAGCCAAACCTGCCCGGGTAAGTATGATAACCAATGCAAGCTGGCGCAGGTCGACCGAAACAGAGAGTAGCGACGGTTCCAGCAGATTCAGCACGTAAGGCCCCAGTGCTATTCCGGTGAGTAACATGCCAATCAGTGCCGGCAGTTTCAATTTCATAAAAACATATCCCAATGACAATCCCAGAAGAAATATAAACGCTAAACTCGTTAACATATTGTTGTTCTTTTATTTTAAACAAATTAAAATTATTCATTCACACATCCAAGAAAGAAAGCTTTATGGGAAATGCCAGACGGAATGATAAATAAAACGGGAAAGGAATAAATAGGCAATCAGATGCATTGTTTTCGGCTTCATATAATCAACTCTTCTACTTTTTGTTTTTTACGTTAACTGCATAACAACAAACGAACCTCTGTACACACAAAAGTTCCAAGTAGGAGTCATCAGCCCCACGAAGGGCGGTTAAAGGCAGAATCCATTGCCGAAATCGGATGCAAAAATAAAAAGAATCCTTTTACCTGCCAAATATTTATTGGGTTTCGTGATTGGTATATTATTTTATCTTATATATGATAAAAATCGGATTTTCATTCACGTTACTTTTTTGTAGCTCTTGTGGTATCGTTATTTTTGTTTGTTCTTTAAACTTATCTATCTCGTAAGGTGTAACAACCTGTACCAAATTATTTCCTAAAATACGCCCCCGTATCGGGAACTGGTTATACCCCTTACTACCAACCATGCCCAATTGCATATTGATATCAGCCAAGTTGTAAGCACTTGTCTCAGGAATATCACACTGCTCTACAACCGTCTCTCCACTTTGTTTATCCACCGAAGCCACGTAATATTTCTCATTCAGCAACATGCGCAAATAAAAACGACGAGACGTCTCAAAAATATCATTTACGAAAATATCGCCATCGGCAGGAAACTTCTTAATATCTTGAATATTGAGTCCGCGAATTAAGTGCTTCACGGACGGAGGCCGTTAGTAAACCTGTTTGGTTAGCTTGATTTAAACTACAAGATGCCAAAACAAATGCCATAACGGAAATAATGAAAAATGATCTCGCTTTCATAATGTATTAATATCAAACAGGTTTAACTATTATTTAAAAGGCTTTATCTATTAATGAATAAAAGCTAAATTAATTGCTAATTACCCATTGAGACAATTATATATAAATTTTATTATTTATCCAAACTATTTACTAAATATTTTTCTTAGCGTTCTAAAAAGATGTGAAGCTAATAATCTGTAAAAATTGAGAATCCTCTCAAAAAAAGTATAAGTGCCGGACACCTGTCCTACACCTATATAAAAATAACTTCTTTTCTTTGCGCCAGTAAAAATCATTAAATCCTTCTGATATGAAAAATAGTCAATATTTCCTTCACGATTGCTGTGCGCGCAACAATGCAAAGATGCTTTCTCTTACTGCCGACAAAGGTTTGGAAGGTTACGGAGCCTACTGGGTACTGTTGGAATATCTTCGCGAGCAGAGCGATTACTGCATGCCCCTGTCTTTGTTACCATCTTTGGCCAAACAATTGGGCAAGTTCACCCAATGGGTGGAAGAATTAGTTTGTAATTACGGCTTATTTGTGCTGACGGATGACGGACGTTTCACTTCCAAGGGTTTGCAGCAACGAATGAAACCGTTGGAAAATAAAAGAAAGGCACGTGATGCCAAAGCGGAAAAAGCTGCCCGCAAAAAAGCACAAAACAGCAACACAAATTCATCGTTTTCTACTGCACAAAAAACAGAAACAAACGAAAAAAACAGTGCAAAAAACGTCGAAAATACGCCTTTGCAACTGGCTGATAATGAGCGTGTTGCAAAGGCATCTCTAGAAGAGAAGAGAATAGAAGAGAAAAGGATAGAAGAAATTAAGAGAAAAGAAAAAGAAGCTACCGCTTCTGAAAAAGAAAGCAGCAACAGCGGCAGCAAATCTTCTTCTTGGGAGGGTTGGCTGAACGAAGCGTTGGGGGAGCGTTCGTGGCTGGAGCTTCAGGCCATACATTCGGGGGAGAGTCGACGGACAGCGAACGTACTGCGGATTGCCCATTCCCGAGGGAGCGCCGCCTCGTCCGGCTGTGACTTCGGTATGGGATGAAAGGAAGTTCTGCTGGGAGTATTAGCTTGCGTTCATAGCAAGAAATTGCTCGGGGCAATTCACTTAACTGCTCGGGGCAATCGCCTCCATTGCTCGGGGCACATTTCGAATTGCTTGGGGCAATTGACTGTGTTGCTCGGGGCAATTTGTAGCACGAGTCGTGACAGTTTCCGGGTGTTTTTTCGTGAAGTGCTCCAACACCCGTTGCAGATTCTCACTCGGCAAAAAATACAGGCAAAAAAATGTTGCAAAACAAACATTTTGTATTCGAAATTGTTTTTAGATACGAAGCTACCTAAAAAGTGGTAATGGTGCAGCAATGAATACCCATTTGTGGGTAGAGGCGCACACCCTGCAAAAAAGTATCTTTGCAACATAAAAAGAAATCAAATCAATCATAGTTTGAATTATGAAAATAGAAAAAATTACAGGAAGAGAAATCCTCGATTCAAGAGGTAACCCCACAGTTGAGGTGGATGTATTGTTGGAATCAGGTATCGTAGGAAGAGCATCCGTTCCATCGGGAGCCTCAACCGGTGAACACGAAGCGCTGGAGTTACGCGATGGCGACAAGGCTCGTTATGGCGGCAAAGGCGTACAGAAAGCGGTTGATAACATCAATAACATCATTGGTCCGCACCTAGTTGGCGTTTCTGCACTCGACCAAAGAGGCATCGACCATCTGATGCTTTCACTTGACGGTACTCCTACTAAATCAAAACTGGGTGCCAACGCCATTTTAGGTGTGTCTCTGGCTGTAGCTAAAGCTGCTGCCGCTTACCTGGACCTACCTCTTTACAGATACATCGGTGGTGTTAATACATACGTAATGCCTGTGCCGATGATGAACATCATTAACGGTGGTTCACACAGTGACGCTCCTATCGCTTTTCAGGAATTCATGATTCGCCCCGTAGGTGCCAAATCTTTCAAAGAAGGTTTGCGTATGGGTGCCGAAGTGTTCCACGCATTGAAAAAAGTATTGAAAGATCGCGGACTGAGCACTGCCGTAGGTGACGAAGGTGGCTTCGCTCCTACTCTAGAAGGTACCGAGGATGCATTAAACTCAATATTGGCAGCTATCAAAGCAGCCGGATATGAGCCTAAAAAGGACATCACCATCGGGCTTGACTGTGCTTCTTCTGAGTTCTTCAAAGACGGCGTGTATGACTACACCAAGTTTGAAGGTGCCAAAGGAGTGAAAAGAACTGCCGATGAGCAGGTTGACTTCCTTGAACATCTGATTAACGAATTCCCCATCGATTCTATTGAAGATGGTATGAGTGAGAACGACTGGGAAGGTTGGAAGAAACTGACCGACCGTATTGGCGGACGCTGCCAGTTGGTAGGTGACGACCTGTTCGTAACCAACGTTGACTTCCTGTCAAAGGGTATCGAAAAGGGTTGTGGTAACTCCATCCTGATCAAGGTTAACCAAATTGGTTCGCTGACAGAAACGCTGAATGCCATTGAAATGGCTCACCGTCACGGATACACCACTGTTACTTCTCACCGCTCAGGCGAAACAGAAGATGCAACAATTGCTGACATTGCAGTAGCAACCAATAGCGGACAGATTAAGACTGGTTCTTTGAGCCGTTCTGACCGTATGGCTAAGTACAACCAATTGCTCCGTATTGAGGAAGAATTGGGCGACCGTGCCGTTTATGGTTACAAACGCATCAAATAAAAGAGAGAATATAATTTATGAAAAAGGCCGGAAGCGATTTGCCCCGGCCTTTTTTATGACTTGATTTCAGTTGTTTTAGAACGCTTTGCGATACAGAGTCTCGATATCTTCTACTGAAGTAGAACGAGGGTTACCTCCTGTGCAAACATCGTTGAAAGCAGCTACTGCCAAAGCAGGGATGTCTTCTTCTTTCACGCCGATTTCGCTAAGCTTCTGCGGAATGTTAATGCTTATAGAAAGAGCTTTCACTGCATCAACAGCAGCTTTCACACCTTCTTCAGTACTCATACCGTCAACATTCACACCCATTGCCTTAGCTATCTCTTTGTATTTGGGAGCAGCTGGTGATTCGGCATTGTATTCCATCACGTAAGGTAACAGCAATGCATTGGCCACGCCGTGCGGTGTGTCGTAGAACGCTCCGAGCGGATGCGCCATAGAGTGCACAATGCCCAAACCGACATTAGAGAATCCCATACCTGCAATGTACTGTGCTTGTGCCATGGCTTCACGGGCAACCGTATCTTTACCATTCTCAACAGCAGCCTTCAAATTGGCAGCAATCATTTCGATGGCTTTAATCTCAAACATGTCACTCATTACCCACGCGCCCGGTGTGATGTAACTTTCAATGGCATGAGTCAAGGCATCCATACCCGTTGCGGCAGTCAGCCCCTTCGGCATAGAGTACATCAATTCAGGGTCAACAATGGCAACAGCAGGAATGTCGTTGGGATCAACACATACCATTTTCTTCTTAGCTTCCTCATCAATAATTACGTAGTTGATGGTTACCTCGGCAGCAGTTCCGGCGGTGGTAGGCAAAGCAAAAGTAGGAACGGCTTTGTTTTTTGTGTCGGCAACGCCCTCAAGCGACTTTACATCGGCAAAATCAGGGTTATTCACAACGATACCAATACCTTTGGCTGTGTCAATAGAAGAACCTCCGCCCAATGCGATGATGAAGTCGGCTCCGGATGCTTTGAAAGCAGCACACCGTTTTGTACGTTAGCAATGGTAGGATTTGCCTTTACATCGCTGTAAAGTTCGTAAGGAATTTTGGCATCATCCAAAACCTTGATCACTTCGGCAGCAACACCAAATTTAATCAGGTCCTTATCGGTTACAAAAAAGGCTTTCTTGAATCCGCGACGAGCTGCTTCTGTAGCAATCACCGTGCGACAGCCTGCTCCAAAATAAGAGGTTTCGTTTAAAATAATCCGGTTAATCATAATTTTATATTATTTAGCGTTGATAAATGTCGTGACTTGCCCTACAAAGATAGGAAAAAAGAAAGCGAATGCCTTTCACTAAAAAACACCACCATCAAAACCAATAACATAAAAATCAAAACGATTAGACCGAAGGCAGTAGCAGGGGTGAACAAAAAAAGGCAGAAGAAGAAATGTGTTACCACACCTGCCCCTTCTGCCTGTCAAACAACAACAATCTTCTATTCTCCTACCTTAAAAGCTATTTCTTGTCCGCTTTGGCTGTCGCCTGCTACCCAAAGAGCAAAATCTCCGGGTTCAACAACGTGTTTCATGTCGATGTTCCAAAAAGCTAATTCGCTTACCGGCAGTTCAAAAGAGAGCGACTTCTTTTCTCCCGGCTGTAAAGTAACACGCATAAAACCTTTTAACTCTTTTACCGGACGGGTTACTGATCCTACCTTGTCTTGCACATACAATTGAACCACTTCGGTTCCTTTGTATTTACCCGTATTCTCGAGGTCGAATGTCACCTTCAACACATCATCTTTCTTCAGCGTGCCCGAAGCCAGCTTGATGTTGCTGTACGAGAAAGTAGTGTAAGACAGTCCGTATCCGAATGGAAACAACGGGTCAAAGCCGGCATCCATGTAGAAAGACGTACAGCCCAATGACGTTTGTCCGGCCTCAACCGGAATATCGTTTAATAAAATTTCATTACGTGTAGCGGGACGTCCGCTGTTGTTGTGCGAATAGTAAACAGGTATCTGTCCCACCATTTTAGGGAAGGTTACCGGTGTTTTTCCGCTGGGCACTTCTTTACCAAACAACAAATCGGCTATTGCCGGGCCGCCCATGGTACCCGGATGGAAATAGTAAAACACAGCAGCCGACTGGTTGACTTCTTTTTCAATGGTCAACGGGCGACCCGCCATGACAACGGTCACCACCGGTTTACCTGTTTTGGCCAATGCAGCCAGCAAGTCAGACTGTGCACCTTGCAGATTCAAGTCGGCCAAGCAATGAGCTTCTCCCGAAAGGATGGACTCCTCACCCACAAATGCCAGTACCACATCTGCACGAGCTGCCGCAGCAGCTGCCCGCGCAATGCCCGCTGTATTTTTATCGCGACTGAAATCCAATCCGGCTTCATAGATCACGTTCACCTTGTCACCATATTGCGCCTGAATGGCTTTCAGAGGAGTTTGCGTATACGCTTTATCGCCATCGAACACCCAGGTACCCATTTGCTCGTAAGGAGCATCGGCCATGGGGCCAACCACAGCTACCGTTTTCACCGTTTCTTTCAACGGCAGAATTCCATTGTTTTTAAGCAGTATGGCCGACTCTGCCGCAGCCCGTTTGGCAGCCGCCAAATGCTCCGGTGCGTACATAACCGACTGACGCTTTTCGTCAACATAAGGATTTTCAAAAAGTCCCAGACGGAACTTGATTCGAAGAATATTACGTACCGCTTCATTAACAACGTCTTCCTTCACCTTTCCCTCTTTGATAAGATCTTTGAGATGAGTCATGTACGTGTAACTAACCATTTCCATATCTACCCCCGCATTGACAGCCTTCATTGCAGCATCTTTTTCATCAGCGGCAAATCCGTGAGGAATCATTTCCTTGATCGAAGCCCAGTCAGACACCACGAATCCGTCGAATCCCCATTCCTTGCGAAGCACCTGCTTTAGAATAAACTCATTGCCCGAAGAAGGCACTCCGTCGTTGTCATTAAAAGAAGTCATGTACGTAGCCGAACCAGCCTTTGCAGCAGCTTCAAACGGCGGTAAATACACATTCCGCAATCTTCGTTCGGGAATGAAAGTGGAATTGTAATCACGGCCACCCTCGGCAGCACCGTAACCCACAAAATGCTTGGGACAAGCAGCGATGGCGGTCGGATCATTGAGCGAATCGCCTTGGAAACCTTTCACCATGGCAGCGCCCATCACGGAAGTAAGATACGTATCTTCTCCGCATCCTTCGGCTATACGTCCCCAGCGCGGATCGCGGGCAATGTCAATCATGGGAGCAAACGTCCACCGGATACCTACAGCAGAAGCCTCAATGGCAGCAACACGCGCTCCCTCTTCTGCAACGGCAGGGTTGAACGTAGCAGCCTGCCCCAGTGGAATAGGAAAAATAGTTTTAAAACCATGAATCACATCACGCGCAATCAACAGAGGAATGCCCATGCGTGATTCCTCAACAGCCACCCGTTGCAACGCATTGACGCGAACGGGATCAATTTCATTCAAGATAGAGCCAATCTCACCTTTTTTAATGGCTACGCTCATCTCTTCAATATTACCCAAAGAGCTGATCTGATTCATTTGACCGATCTTCTCTTCTAATGTCATTTTCGACAAAAGAGTTTCAATCTTGTTTTCAATCACTTTATCTTTGTTTTCCTGCATCGTACTGCACGAAGACAAAGACAAAAGCAACAAACATCCCGGAAGGATTTTACCAATTCTCATATCTATTTACATTAATTATTTTTGAAACACACGCACATAGTCGATCTCGTAAGTGGCAGGTAACACACTTTCATCTACCCCTTGCGCGCCACCCCAGTTACCGCCCCAGGCCAGATTTAATTTCAGGTAAAACGGCGCATTAAACGGCCAGGTGTTTTTGTTGCCGGTTTTATCGTTGGCAAAGTAGAAAAGCTCCTTGCCGTCGACAAACGTTTTGATATAATCTTCCGTCCACTCCAATGCGTAAACATGAAACTCTGTCTGCGCTGTTGAAAGCAGAATTTCTTTTGTTTTCTGAGTGCCTATGGAATGGTTATAGGCCTTGCAGTGAATGGAAGAAGATACGTAATTGGCATTGTAACCTACTTCTTCCATAATATCTATCTCACCATCATCGGGCCATGCCGTAAAGTTTTTAGGTAACATCCAGAAGGCAGGCCACGTTCCTTTTCCTTTAGGCAGTTTTAAGCGGGCTTCAAAATAACCGTATTTCCAGCTCTGCCTCGTATTCATACGAATGGAAAGTACCTGATTACCAACCTTCTTAGCAATAATCTTCAACTTACCGTCGGTCACAACCGCACACGTATCAGTGCCGGAGAAACCTGATATATAATTTTGCAGCTCATTATTTCCCCAACCGTTGTTACCTGTTTCATAAGACCAATTAGTAGTAGCAGGTAAAGCAGGTCTTCCACCACTCAGCCTTGATGCATTAAATTCATCATTCCACACCAACTGATAACCGGCAGGAGCAATAATTTTGGCAGGTTGAGAAATTGAATAAGTTGCTGTGTACGAACCCGATTTGAATGTCAGTTCTGCTGTTTTGGGTGAACCGGAAGTATTCTCTTCAACAGTAATAGTAACACTAGCCGCTCCGGTTGAACCTGAAGAGGGAGTTACTTTGCACCAACTCTGGCTGCTTATAACCTCCCAATCAGCATTCGAACTGACTTGCAATACTTTATTCTCAGCTTGCCCGGTGAGTTCCAGAGACTGTGGAGTAATACTGATTAAAACGGCGTCAGGCTTAGATACCGGATCATCACTGCTACAGCAATAAATGAAAGGTAAAATAGAAATAAACATCAATAAAAGGACTTTTCTCATCATATCATCATTGTAGGTTGTAACCATTATAAGGGCAGCTTGCGCTGCCCTTATGGGTTTGCTTATTTATTAAAAGAGAAATCATCAAAGAAGAAAATACCAGGTGCAGCATGGCCTTCACCGCCAAACTGAATCACTATCTTGTCATAGTCTTTACGATCTTTCACGGAACTAAAATCAAATTCAAGTTCCAACCATCTGTCTTTCTGAAGATTGGCTTTAACGATTTCAGTCTGCGTAGTATATGAAGTAGTACCCAGATTACTATTTTGCAACTTCACAGCAACTTGTGACTGTAGTTTGTTAATAGTAACCCAATCACCGGCTGTAGCAAATACATCTTCATAGTTATTGTACGAAGGAATATATACTTTCATTCTTACCTTATTCATTTCAGTCAAATCAAACTTATATCCGGTTACGGTATAAGATATGTTTGAATAGAATGCAGATGTTTTTTGGTACAAATAAACGAGTTTGGATTCATTAACCGGTACTGGAGCAGGGTTTGCATAAATGTATTGTAACGTGCCCATTTCCTCGCGCTTAAAGTCGACAGACAATTTCTCCTTTTCAAAGTTTTCGGCTAAAGCAACTGCTTTAACAGGTACCACAGGCTTCACATTTTTCTCTTTAGGAATAAATCGATACCACCATTTATTGCCGGATTCTACTTTACTAGCACAACTCAAATAAAGAGCATCATCGGTCAACGATTCAATTTTATAGGTAGACGTACCTGCATAGTGTCCGAAGAAAGCATCATTGCTTAACGTAAGCGTTTTCTCATTTTCATCTAAAGCAAAAGTATATTCAGCTTGAGGTGTATATGCTACATCAAAGTCACCAACACCACCCGGATTCTCTATAAAGTCGTTTATTCCCAATGCATTTTTACCATTGGCATTGGTATAGATGTAACCATTATTTTTCCATATCATCTTCACACCAACCTGAATAAAGGTGAATTCTTGCTTATATAAACTAGATCCCTCTTTGCCGGAAACAGGGCATGACCACCATGACGGACTAGTAGAAATGCTACCGTCATCATTAAGTACCGGACCTATACCAAAATGCCCGTCGTGATATTCGTCGAACACCCAGGTCTTTCCTGCCAGATTATCTGCACCGCCTGTTAAAGCATTGTACATAGGAGTATCAAGCAAAGACATATCGTCTTCAGCAATAATAATTTGCTTAGTTACAGTAGCAGAACCACCGGTGGTATACAGCGTTAATGAAACGGTATATGTACCTGCGAAAGGATATTGAGCCTCAACCGATTCACCTTTGGCCGTAGCACCATTGCCCAAATTCCATGTAGCAACACCCGAAACAGAAGAGGTGTTCTTAAGAACTATAATATTTGCCTTTGAGGAAGACGGGGTTGCAGTAAACGACAAATCAGTTTCTGTCGGTGTAGTCCCCAAACCATATTCATTGTTTTCTTGAGGGTCACAGCTTGTCATCAAAAGAACTGATAACAAAGCCAGTATACCTGTTTTAAATATATTTTTCATATCATTAGTGTCCACTAAAAATGTGGACGATTAAAAATTAAATAAATTTGGTTCACTTGAACCGCATCGATCTTTGTCATTTTTGAATTTAGCCTTATCAAAGAGATTTGTCAAATGGGTTTTGTCA
>Ga0208694_1001645_pt1 | contig 26189 bp, 21 predicted proteins | sample AD_UKC078_MetaG_FD_184442 | JGI IMG/M metagenome (GOLD analysis project Ga0208694, IMG submission 184442) | Active sludge microbial communities of municipal wastewater-treating anaerobic digesters from USA - AD_UKC078_MetaG (SPAdes) (version 2) | ecosystem: Engineered > Bioreactor > Anaerobic >...
TTGAGAATATTGAAAAATCTTTAGATGGTGCTAATGTATGTTTTATATTTACTGAATGGGATGAGATTAAAGCAGTAAGACCAACTGACTATAAAAAGTTAATGAGAACTCCTTTAGTATATGATGGAAGAAACATATATAGAGTTGATGATATGAAAAATGCAGGAGTAGAGTATTATTCTATTGGTAGACCTTATGTTAAAGTTAATGTTAAATCATTAAGAGATGCTGCTACCACTGCTGATTGATGTTAAATCACTTGGAATTATACAAAATTATGATTTCTATTCTGCTATTAGGAGGTTAGTAAATGACTTATAAAGATTTGGATATAAATCACACGTATCTTGTTACTGGGACTGCAGGGTTCATAGGTTTTTTTCTAACTATGAGTTTGTTGGAGTTGGGTTGTAGAGTTATAGGAATTGATAATTTAAATAACTATTATGATATTAAGTTAAAGCAAGCACGTCTAGAAAAGCTTAAAACATTTGATAAATTTACTTTTATTAAGGGCGACATTTCTGACAAGCCTATGGTAATGGATATATTTAAAAAATATAAGCCGGATATAGTTGTTAATTTAGCTGCTCAAGCAGGTGTAAGATATTCTATAGAAAATCCTGATGCATACATTCAAAGTAATATTATTGGTTTCTTTAACATCTTAGAAGCATGTAGGTTCTATCCTGTTGTCCATTTAGTTTATGCATCATCCAGCTCGGTATATGGTTCAAACAAAAAGGTTCCATTTGAAGAATCTGATTTTGTTGATAATCCTGTGTCGTTGTATGCAGCTACAAAAAAGTCAAATGAACTTATGGCTCATACGTACAGCCATCTATATAAGATACCTACAACAGGATTGAGGTTCTTCACAGTTTATGGTCCGATGGGAAGGCCGGATATGGCTTACTTTAGATTTGCTGATAAGTATTTTGCAGGTGAGCCTATAAATATATTTAATAATGGAGATTTTGAGAATGACCTTTATAGGGACTTTACTTATATTGATGATGTGGTAGAAGGTGTTGTGAGGTTGCTGAATAATCCACCTGATTTATCGTATGACGTACCATATAAATTATACAATATAGGCAACAATAAACCTGAGAAATTGATGGTATTCATTGATACTCTAGAAAAGTGTTTGAGTGGAGCTTTGGGAAGAGAAGTAGTGTTTGAAAAAGTATTTGAACCAATGAAATTAGGGGATGTTCATGCCACCTATGTTTCTACTGATTTATTACATGAAGAGGTAGGTTTTAAACCAGAGACTTCTATTGAAGAAGGATTAAGGAAGTTTGCTGAGTGGTATGTGGAGTTTTATAAAGTAAGATAAATTTTTATATATAATTAAGAAAGCTATAACATAAGAAATTGTTGAGGTGAGTTAAATGAACATACTTGTTACCGGCGGAGCAGGTTATATAGGTTCACATACCTGTGTTGAATTATTAAATAATAATCATTCTGTAATAATAGCAGATAACCTATGTAACAGCAAAATGAAAACTATAAATAAAATAAAGCAAATAACTAATAAGGACGTTTTATTCTATCAAGTAGATGTAACTGATGAACAAGCAGTGGAATCTATATTTTCATCTCATCAAATTGATGGTGTAATTCACTTTGCAGGTCTTAAAGCTGTAGGTGAATCTGTTGAGAAACCTCTTGAGTATTACTATAACAATATTCTTAGTACAATAATATTATCAAAGGCTTGTATTAAATATAATGTGAATAAATTTGTATTCAGCTCATCAGCCACAGTATATGGAGAAAATAAAGTACCTTTTATTGAAACTATGGATTTACTTCCAACGACTAATCCTTATGGTGAAACCAAGGCAATTAGTGAGAGGATATTAATGGATGTTGCAAAAGTTAATCCGAATTTTTCAGTTTCACTTCTCCGTTATTTTAATCCGGTAGGAGCACATGAAAGTGGTTTAATTGGTGAATCCCCTAGTGGTATTCCAAACAATTTAATGCCTTTCATAACTCAGGTAGCAAAAGGAAAGCTTGAGAAACTAAGAGTATTTGGAAATGATTATAATACTATAGACGGTACAGGGGTTAGAGACTATATTCATGTGATGGACCTTGCCGAAGGTCATGTTGCAGCAATTGAAAAGTTAACAGAAGGTGTGCATATATACAATCTTGGAACAGGACAAGGCACTTCGGTTCTTCAACTAATACATGCTTTCGAGGAAGTGAATAATATCAAAGTACCTTATGAAATTGTTGGGCGCAGACCTGGAGATATTGCATCCTGTTATGCTGATGCAAGTAAAGCTCAGCGAGAACTAGGCTGGAAGGCAAAGCGTGGGATAAAGGAAATGTGCAGGGATGCTTGGAGGTTTGAGAAGGGGTTGTAATAAATAATGACAAGTGTTAATCAGTTTAGGTTATACACAATATACACCGCCATTTACTAAACAATGGTCTATTTATAAGCATGAAATCCGAGGGGATAAAGAAATAGAAAAATTGCAGGTTTAGGAGATTAGTATATGAATATAATACTTTTGTCAGGCGGGTCAGGAAAGAGATTGTGGCCGCTTTCAAATGAAACGAGATCAAAACAATTTTTGAAATTGCTGAAGAGTAGTGACGGTAAAATCGAATCAATGATTCAAAGAGTATACAGACAGATTAAGGAAGCATCAATAGATGCAGATATAGTTGTTGCAACGGGTAAATATCAATTAGATTTAATAAAAAGCCAGATAGGAAACAATGTAGATATTGTACTTGAGCCTGAAAGGAGAGATACATTCCCGGCAATAGCGTTGTCGTGTGCTTATCTTGCATATGTAAAAAATATGAGCATGGATGAAGTAGTTCTTGTTCTGCCTGTTGATCCGTATACTGAATCGGATTATTTCATGGCATTAATTAAAATGGAGAAGGCAGTACTTAATGGTAAGGCAAAAATGGCATTAATGGGGATTAAGCCTACATATCCTTCAGATAAATATGGCTATATAATACCCGGTAAGACAGGAGATTTTATTGAGGGATTTCTGGAAAAACCTTCGGAAGAATATGCCTCAAAATTAATAGGCGATGGCGCAATGTGGAATGGAGGCGTCTTTGCTTTTAAATTGGGATACCTTATTGACATTATTAAGAAATACATTGATTTCAATTCTTTTAAAGAAATAGAGAGACAATATGCAGACTTGCCTATGACAAGTTTTGATTATGAGGTAGTTGAAAAGGAAAAGTCAATTACAATGATAGAATATAGAGGGGCATGGAGAGATTTAGGAACGTGGAATACATTAACCGAAGTAATGGATTGCAATTCTTTAGGAAATGTAATACTTGCCGACAGCTGCTGCAACACCCATGTAATAAATGAATTGGATATCCCGGTAGCAGTGTTGGGAGCATATAATATGGTAGTAGCAGCTAGTCCCGATGGCATCCTGATTTCTGACAAAAAAGAAAGTTCATGTTTAAAAGCTTATGTAGAAAACATACGTCAGCGTCCGATGTATGAGGAAAGGCGCTGGGGAGAATATAAAGTGCTTGATAATGTTGTTTATCAAGATGGTATGTCGGCTTTGACAAAAAGCTTGACTATTAAGGCTGGTAAGTCGATAAGCTATCAATCTCATGCAATAAGAGATGAAATTTGGACAATAGTTGACGGGACAGGGGAAGTAATTACAGATGGGCATATCAGAAACATAAAAAGAGGCGATGTTGTTTATATTTCGAAAGGTCAGAAGCATGCGATAAGGGCTGTTTCGGACTTAAGTGTGATAGAAGTGCAAATAGGAAATGAATTGGTTGAAAGTGATATTGAAAGATATAACTGTAATTTGTTATAAAAAAATTTCCGACGAAAGGCTTAATAATAATTATCACAAATGATAGCTGAGGAATAATATGTCAAATGTAAGGAAGACAGCATTAATAATAACTGCATTAACCTTGGGCTCAAAATTTTTAGGATTTATGCGTGAGATTGCATTAGCATATTTTTATGGGACATCATATGTGATTGATGCCTATGTTATGGCTGTAGCAATACCGGGTATAGTTTTTGGATGGATTGCATCTTTGGCGGTATCATATACTCCTATATATATGGATGCTAAGGTAAAGCTTGGGGCAAATAAGTCAATTCGTTTTACTGATAATATGATATCAATTGGCATTACTATATCCATTTTCTGTGTACTTATAGGCGTGATTTTTAGCAGTAAGCTAGTCAGTATTATTGCTCCGGGTTTTGAAGGAGATGTTTATGAACTTACTGACAGGTTCGTGAAGATATATTTATTTTCAATAGTTATAAATGTTTTTGCCCAGGTTTTAGTATCTTTTTTGAATTGTAATAGTAAATTTATATTATCCAGTATATCGGTCTTTGTCGTAAATGGCATTCAAATTGTGTTTATTTTTATCAGCAGCAGGATTGGTAAGGATGCGTTGATATATGGTGCGGTTTTATCAAATATAGCACAGCTGATATTTCTTTATGTGTTTTCCGGGAGAAACGGATATAGATTAAGATACGAGTTTAAGGTTACACCTGAAATTAAGCAAGCATTTATTATGCTGATTCCTATATTTTTGAGCAGCATGGTCAGTCAATTAAATGGTTTTGTAAACAAGGTATTTGCATCCGGACTAATTGAGGGCAGTGTTTCGGCACTTAATTATTCCATGTCTGTCAAGACATTCATTCAAAGTGTTTTTTCTGTTGCAATTACTACTATGATTTACCCCATGCTTTCACAAAGCATTGCAGAAAATGATATTAATGCTGTTAAAAAAATGGTCTCAAATGCTGTAAATATCATAATAATATTATTTATTCCGATAACCGTAGGTGTTGTTTTACTGTCGGAACCGGCAATATTTCTTGTGTATGAGAGGGGAATGTTCAGCAGTGAATCGACAGCCATGACCTCTATTGCTTTACAGATGTATTCTCTAAGCCTGGTTGCTGTTTGCCTGATAGATGTTTTAACTAAGATGTTTTATGCCATGAAGGATGCGAAAACGATATTGTATTTGAATACATTCACGGTTGCAATATGCATTGCATCAAGTATAATCCTGGTTAAACCAATGATGCATGCAGGGCTTGCTCTTGCAGGCAGCTTGGCGGAGATTATAACACTTCCTTTGTTTTTCTTCTTTTTAAAGAGGCGCATCGGAAATCTTGGAATGAAAAATAGTTTTAATATACTTGTTAAATCATGTATATGCTCTGCAATAATGGGTATAACAGTATGTTTTGTATATAATTATTCATATTATGCACTAAGCACAGACAAGCTTTATATACTTTTATCGATTTTAATTTCAGTTGCTGCAGGGACATTGACATACTTTGTTTTAATGAATCTTATGAAGGTTAAGGAGATGGACTTTTTTACTTATATAATTAAAGACATATTTCGGAAGGCATTCGGAAAGATTTAACGATTTTATACAGCAAGCAAGGGGGATAATGATTAAAAAGTAAAATTGAATTACGTTAATACATTAAAATAAAGGGGGCGGAAAAGGTAATGAGCAAAAATGAAGATTTAATCAGCATAATAATGCCTGCGTATAATTGTGAAAAATATGTTGAAGAAGCAATAAATTCAGTACTTGCTCAGAGCTATAGAAATTGGGAGCTCATAGTTATTGATGATGGCTCCGTAGATAATACCCGTAACATTATAACCGAATATTTACAAAATGATTTTAGAATAAGCTTATTATCCAATGAAAAAAATATTGGGGTTTCCGCAGCAAGGAATAGAGGGATAGATTTTGCAAAAGGAAAATGGATAGCATTTTTAGACAGTGATGACATGTGGACTCCATACAAGCTGGAAAAGCAGATTGAAGCTGTAGAAGAAAACAATGCGGAATTCATATTTACGGGTTCAGCTTATATCAATGAAGAAGGTAAACCATATAAAGGTATATTTGAGGTTCCTGAAAAGGTATCATATAAGAGGCTTAAGAAGCAGAATGTAATATCATGCTCATCTGTTCTTATTAATAAAAAATATTTTATTAATATTAAAATGGAAGGGAATGACATGCATGAGGATTATGCTGTATGGCTGAGAATCCTGAGGACAGGCATTACGGCATATGGAGTAAACGAACCTCTGCTGATTTATAGAATTCACAGAAATTCAAGGTCTTGGAACAAGATAAAGACAATCAATATGACATATAAGGTCTTTAGATTTATAGGGCTCAATCCTGTGAGCTCGGCGTATTTCATGGTAAGACATGTTATTGGGGCGATAAAAAAATATAAAAGGATATATGGCTTGACTTTACATCTATAATTCCTTGTTACCAAGTATTTGTTTAAGATACTATTTTTCTATCAGTCTTCTTCAAAAAGTTTTATATACCCTTTAGCAGCTCTGATATAATTATAATTTTCAGTAATAATTTTTGCCCTGGTTTTTAAATCTTCATCTGTATATTTCTTGGATAGCGATTCAAGTATTTTTTTTGCCAATACATCCGCATCTTCAGCAGGATAATAAAAATCAGCATACCCCAAAGTTACCTCTCTGTTGACGGGTAAATCTGAAAGCAGGCAGGGGGCTCCTAACATTATGGCTTCCACAGCGGTCATTCCAAATCCTTCAAATAAAGTTGGATTAACATAAAGCCTGCAATTTGTTAAATAGTTATTTTTCGCATAATCATCGATATAACCAGTAACCGTTATTCTATTCTCTAATCCATGAGTTTTAATATACTCAATAATATTATTGTCAGTGTTTCCTATCAAAATCAGATTGCATTCTGTTTTTTTGCTTATTGAGTGAAATGCTTTGACAAGAGTAAGACCGTTTTTGTGCGGTCCTGCATAATTAATAGCAACAATTGTATTTTGTTTTGCGGAATGATAGGTAAATTCTTCATATGCATCTGTATCTATGGGGTTGTATATTTTTTTGTACTTATTGATATGCTGGGGGAAGAAAGTTTCCATCTCATTTTTATCAGCATCCGAAATTGATATTATTTTATCCATATATTTGAAATCTTGTGTATAATAAATTTTGTAATAATATCTCATAATAAATGACCATCTCATTGGATTTGAAATGGGCTGTATATCATGCGGAAGCATAACTGTTTTGATTTTCTTGTACCTATTGAGAAGACATACACATTCGTGGGGGAAGAAAACAACATCGGGATACTGATTTTTTATTATATGCGGGATTATAAAATTTTTATACACTAATTCCATAAACAAGTATACAATTTTGTTATTTTTGAATTTGTGATAATCTTTTATAACAATCGTTTTAAAGGTAGGAAAAGTACGCTTAATTAAATCAATTAAGCTATTGTTGCAAATTATAGTATAGTCATTTTTGGTGTCTGTTTTTAAAATACCTTTGAGTAAAATAAATGAAAACTGTGTTTTCCCTCCTGAATTGAGGCTGTATATATAGGATAAATCTATAAAAATTTTCATAAGTACTCCTCCTGTTTATTTTTTCTAATAAAGCTTACACATAAATCATAATAATTTTGTGCAATCAATTCTGTATTGTATTTATTCTCGTAAATGCTTTTTATCCTGCTTAATTCTTCTTCTGAGGGAGGGTTTTTAAGTACTTTTATTATTACCTCTGACAAAGCTTCGGCATCCGTAGCCGGCTCATAATAATTAACTAGTTCCATTGTGACTTCCGGAAGGCATGTTTCTCTTGAAGTAATTACCGGAATTTTTAACATACTTGCCTCTATTGGTGTTCGCCCGAATCCCTCATGAAGAGAAGGAGAAACAAATAAATCCGCATTTCTATATAGGTTATTTTTTTCGGTTTCAGAAAGGGAATCAATTAAATATACTCTGTTTGATAAATTATGCTTTTTTATATATTTCAGCAAGTTTTGTGCCTCGTATTTTTTTCTCCCTAAAAAAACAAGGTTATTTGGTATTTCATTTTTGATAAGATTGAAAGCTTTTATGAGTGTGATTCCATTCTTATGAAATTGATGATTATTAACACATAAAATATATGGTTTCTTACAAGGCAGTTTATTATTACTATCATTTTCATCTTCATTAATACTGACTGCATTTGGTATAACATGTATTTTACTTTCGTCAATAAACTTATAATAGGAAAGCAAGTCCTTTTTTACAAATTCAGAAATCACAACAATAGCATCTGATTTTTGAACAAAATAGTTGTTGGAATATTTTAAGATATGGTATAAAAAGGGGTTGAGTATATGACCGAAGTTTTTAAAATACAAGTCATGAATTACCATAATATTAGGAATGTTTTTTACAAATCTCATTCTTCTGTCATTGAAGGCATGAAGCATTACATCTATATTGTGTTTTTTTGAAGTTTTATTTAAACCTATAAATGAAATATAATAAAGTTGTAAAAAATTAAAGTGTCCTGTTATTTTTATTAAGATTTCTATGAATTTTGATTTTTCTGCCTCTATTACTTCAAATTGCGGAAAGTGTATTTTTGCATCTTCATAAAAATGTTTGCCTGTAATAAGTATAAAATCTTCTGATTTTCCAATATTGTTCAATCCATATATTATGTCTTTTGCATGATTGCTTTGGCCATCGTTAATGTCTTTACCTATATATGTTAAATTTATTCCTATTTTCATATTGCTTTCTCCTGAAAATGTTAAAAGTGTTCTAAAATAATAAATATTTAATTCAATTCCTATATTATCATATTGCCGCAAAATTTGATATTATTTTTTGGACAAGTTACAACGGGCTTTCTCTTTTTTGTACAATATTGAATATGATATAAGGGTAGAGATATTTGATGATAGGGCAGAGAGGAGGAATATCTCGATGGAAGAGTTTCAATTCCGCGAAATAGAATAATAACAGAATTTTTTTACGAATAGGTATTATTAAACGACTTGCCACTGGTATAAGGAGAATTCGGGAATACATTGACGTGCCAGGCACCATTGATATTATAAAACAACATCAAGGAAATATCACTGTAAAAAGCGAACTTGGGAAGGGTACTATTTTCACGGTACAGTTGCCTGTAATATCTTAGAAAGGTACTTGACAATCCACCTCATCTTTAAATACAATTTATCCAATACGTTTTATTAATCGGAGGGAATATGTTAAATATCGGTTGTCACTTATCAGTTTCTAAAGGATATGAAGCAATAGGAAAGGATGCCTTGAAAATTGGTGCAAACACATTTCAGTTTTTTACCCGCAATCCCAGAGGCAGCAAAGCTAGAGAAGTTGATATTGATGATATAGAAAAGTTAAGAATATTAATGAAAGAAAATAATTTTGTTAAAATATTAGGTCATGCTCCTTATACCCTCAATATAAGTTCTGCTGATGAAAGAACAAGGGAATTTGCATTGGAAGTATTAGAAGATGATTTAAGAAGGATGGAATACCTGCCATATAATTTATATAATTTTCATCCCGGAAGCCATGTAAATCAAGGAGTGGATGTTGGAATAAAGTATATAGTGGATGCCTTAAATAAAATATTATTTCCTGAACTGACAACCATAGTCTTACTTGAAACAATGTCCGGGAAAGGTACTGAAATTGGCAAAACATTTGAAGAGCTGCAGCTGATTCTTGATAATATTAATCTCAAAGAAAAAGTAGGTATTTGCTTTGATACCTGTCATGTATACGACGGCGGTTATGATATAGTTAATGATTTAGACGGTGTATTAGGTGAATTTGATGAAATAATAGGTCTTGAAAAATTATATGCCATTCATTTAAACGACAGCAAAAACCCAATCGGAAGCCGCAAAGACCGCCATGAAACTATTGGAAACGGACAGATAGGAATTGATGCAATCACAAGGATAATCAACCATCCTAAGTTAAGAAACCTTCCCTTCTTTTTGGAAACTCCAAATGATTTAGAAGGTCATGGCAAAGAAATAAATCTTCTTAAAAAACTCTACATAAATGATGGTGCCAGGCACCTTGAAGTGTAAGGATTACGGATTATATACAGATAATCAATAGAAAAAAGCGGTTCATAAAAGAACAATACTATAAAGAAAATCATTGGTATTATGGAAATAATAATGGAGAATAAATCTTATTTGGATTATTATCTCCATTTTTATTAGTTTTAAAGACCTGTATTTATTTTAATATAATTCACTTAAACTTATATAAGCATGATTCATTAATCAAATATTTTTTATTAAATAACATATTTTGTACTTTTTATATTATATGTTATCAATGTAAGATATATTGAATTGACAAAATAATTTACTGTTATAAAATTTTAATAAAAGCTAGCAAATATGAAACATGGGGTGATTCTGTTATGATTAAAAAAAGTATTAAGCAGTTGGATGAACATTTTGAAGAATACTTTATGGCTGTGTTGCTTATTATGATGACTGTGGTAATGTTGATTCAAGTTGTCATGCGTTATGTTTTTAATTCTGCATTAACATGGCCGGAGGAATTTTGTAGGTACTGCTTTATATATATGACATTTCTAACCATAGGTTTTAGTGTAAGCCGAAAATCGATGTTGCGTCTTGATCTTATAATAAAGATACTTCCTAGAAAACTCGGGGAAATGTTAGAATTCATTATTTGGGTGATGTGTCTTTTGTTCTTTGTTTATATGTTTGGTTATTCTATAAAGCTAATTAATCTTACTATTACATCAGCACGTACGTCACCCGCTATGGGAATACCTTTTTACATAATCTACATATCAACATCCATTGGATTTGGGCTGGGAATTATTCGGAATATTCAATTCCTGTACATTTTTATAAGGAAAATGGTAGGCGGTTATATTGACAAGGAGGGAGATATATGACATCAGTTTTTATTATATTCATAGGGTTTATGGTGATTGGTTTTCCTATAGCAATAGCCATGGGCTGGGGTGCAATGGCACCACATTTATTGGGAACGTTATCAATTGCTGATGCGGTGTATGTTATTAGAACAATGGTCGTCGGGATAGATTCTACTCCAATACTTGCAATACCTCTATTCATATTATCAGGAACATTTATGGCCAGAGGCGGTATATCAAAAAAATTATTTGACGTATTTGCATATGTTATTGGTGATCGTACAGCTGGGCTTCCATGTGCAACTGTTTTAACTTGTTTATTCTATGGTGCAATTTCTGGTTCAGGTCCCGCTACATGTGCTGCTGTAGGAGCAATGACTATACCTATGCTGGTTTCACTTGGCTATGATAAGGCATTTGTTGCAGCATTAGTTGCTGTTTCAGGTGGTCTTGGTCTAATAATACCGCCAAGCATATCTTTTATAAATTATGGACTTGTAACCGGTACATCTGTTACTTCGTTGTTTGCCGCGGGTATATTGCCGGGCATTCTAATTGCCATATGCATTATGGGATATACATATTTTCATTTTAAAAAACATGGTGAAGATAAAGAAAAAATATCAGCAAATTATAAACAATTGAAAGCACGAGGATTTTTTGGAGTTCTTAAAGATGGGTTTTGGGCACTTCTATGTCCGGTTATTATTTTAGGGAGTATATACACAGGTATTTGTACGCCTACAGAAGCTGCTGCACTTTCTGTTATATATGCACTATTGGTTTCAATATATGGGTATCATATGATTAAATGGAATGAAGTTTGGTCTTATACCCTTGAATCATTGAGATCGATTGCACCATTATGTTTACTGATAGCTATGGCTACTGCATTAGGAAGGATTTTGACTTTATTTAATGCACCGCAGCAGTTGGCAGTTTTTATTCAGGAGTTGCTTCCAGGCAGGGTTGCATTTCTTATAGTGTTGAATATAACATTGCTGATTCTTGGAATGTTTATAGATGGCGCACCTGCTATACTCATACTGTCACCATTGCTTATGCCTATTGCAGCAGAATATAATATTGATCCTGTACATCTGGGGGTTATTATAGTAGTAAATATGACAATAGGGTTAGCTTCTCCGCCATTTGGGCTAAATTTATTCGTTGCAAGTTCAATGTCAAATGTGGAAGTAGTGGAAATAGGTAAAAAGTCAATACCATTAATTATATCTTTTGTTGTTGCTTTATTATTAATAACTTTTATACCACAAATATCATTGTATTTAGTAAAATAAAAAATTATAAATTTGAGATGAAATTAAAAGGAGGAAAGTATAATGAAAAAAGTATTATGTTTGTTTTTAGTAATGGTTTTAGTTTTAGTAGGATGTAACAATAATAATGAAGTACCGGAAGAGCAGCCTGTAAAGGAAGTAACACCTGAAACTCCTTCAGCTGTCAGCGAGCCAGATACTCCTGAGTTTAAATTTACAATTGCAACTTCGGCTACAGCAAATTCTATAATTGGTCAGACTATGCAATACGCTGCAGATCTGATTAATGATCGTTCCGAAGGTAAAATAATTGTTGACACTTTCCCTGATGGACAACTTGGTTCTGATACTGAACTTGTAGAAGGTGTGCAGTTGGGAACAATAACAATGGTAATAGGAACTACAGCACCTCAAGTTTCCTTTGTACCGGATTTAGCGGTATTCGATATTCCAAATGTATATAGCGATATTCCTACTGCACAGACTGTACTAAGCCAGTTCAAAGGGAAAATGGACAATCAATTTAATGAAAAAGGGTTTCATCTTTGCGCTATGTTCCCAACAGTATTCAGATATATGTCTTCAAGCAAGGAAGTAAGAACAATAGATGACTTCAATGGTATAAAGATTCGTACAATGGAGAATCCATATCATATGGCATATTGGAACGCACTTGGAGCAACAGCAACACCACTTGCATTTTCAGAGCTTTACATAGGCTTACAGCAAGGTCTTGTACATGCACAAGAAAATCCTCTTGATATATTTATGAGTTCTAAATTCTATGAACAACAAGATTACATTATTGACACAAAGCATATTGCTTTTATAGCAACTATACTTATGAATAAAGAACAATGGGATAGTATGCCTGCTGAATACCAAGAACTGATGAATGAGTGCTTTGAAGAAGCAAGTAAATTTGGTGCCGAAAATGCTAAAATTGTTGAAGATGAAAATAAACAAAAAATAATAGAAGCCGGTGTAGAAATTATTGAGCTTGATCAAGCTACATATGATGCAATGTTTGAAAAATCTTTATCTGTGCAAGATATGATAAGAGAAGCAGTTGGTGATGAATTAGTAGATGATTATTTATCTGCAATAGAAGCGGCGAAATAAACTGCACAACTCATTTTATGTAATGAGCGAGCATTAAAGGGGAATTATTATGACAAATCAATTTAAACTTAAAACTGTTCCATTGGAGCAGTCAGCGTTTGAGCAGAGAGCAGACACCACAGTGACTTGGCTTGGCGGTTCGGGATTTTTGATAAATTGTGCCGGTACTATAATATTAATTGATCCGGTAATATCTGTATTGCCTGAAGACCCATTATTAAGTGAATGCAACTTAAAACTAAAAATTGATCTTCCCATACTTGCCGAACAAATAACAAAAGTTGATTATGTAATGTATACCCATTCCGATATAGATCACTTGGGTCCAATTACAGCATTAACATTGGCAAAGCTCAATCCAAAGTTTATAGGAACATATCCTGTATATTATCAGCTCACTCAGTTAGGAGTGAATCCAAAACAAATATCAGTTTGTCGTATCAGGGAAAAAATGCTAATAGGAAATATATTAGTGGAAATTACTGCTGCAGATCATCCCTGGCAGCTCATGGCAAGGGAGCGCGGCGGACGACCATATAGGATGGGTGAATGTTGCGGTTTTATATTTAACACAAAGGATGGTAGATTATTTTTCCCCGGGGATACGCGACTTATGGAGGAACATCTGGAAATAAAGGATATTGACTTTCTTGCTTTAGATGTTTCTATGGATGAATATCATCTTAATCATGTATCTGCCGTTGTACTCGCAAACAATTTACCAAATGCTTATTTGTGTCCTATACATTATGGCACATATTATTCTGACAAACCTGCTCATATAGGTGAACCTACAGATATATTTCCAAAAATACACAATGGCGAAAAACGTGTACTTCTTCTTTCTCCGGGAGAAGAATTTAAAGTAAAACCATTATATGTATGAAACAATTAAATGTTTTTTTAGCCCTGAAAAGAAGCTGAATGATACTTATCCTTTTCATTCAGTTTCTTTTTTTAATTAATTCTTAAATTGTGAGAAAACCATTACAGATTGTTTTTTTAATAAAATAAAAAGTTTATATATGATTAAAATTGTTGTAAAAACAGTGTAAGGATGATAAAATAACATGAAGAAAATTATTGATATTATAACGAAAACAAATCCTATTTTTATTCTATTATTAGAACCCAAGAAATGATTAATTTGATAAGAAAATCAAATATTTTTAAAAAGGGCAGAATATGGTGATAATATGAAATCTTCAATGAAAAAATTAACATATGGTTTTAAATTCAGCAGCGTATTGGTTAGAACGTTTCTATTAAGCATACTGCTCGTAATGGTTTTGACAAGCGCTTTTTTGTTGTATTCACTAAATGTCGCAACTAATAATTATAAAGAGAAAACGTATACCTCAAAGATAAACATGCTTACAAATACATCAAAAGCTATAGAATTAACACTGATGAACATATCTCAGGTTATGAGACAAACTATACAAAATTCAAATAGCATAAGTGCTATGGTTGTTCCAAGCACTAATAATTACGACAGAACTAACAGTATTGTCAAACAATTTAGTGAGATAGTATCAGGATACCCTCTTGTAAAGAAAGTGTTGCTGTACATACCGACAAATAACACAGTCTATAGTTCGGATAAATCTTTGTTGCCCATATCAGAATCTCGAGATTTGCTGCTGATAGATGCTATATATAATCAAAATATACAGACTACTCTACTTGAAAGTTCATTATATTATTCAACGAAAATAATAATGCTTAATGACAAGATGTTGTTATGTCAAAACTTATTACCTGATTATCACAATCAAATCGGTAGTCTTATATTTGAAATTGACACTAATTATTTATATGAGACATTCCTAAAAGATTCAAGTAGTATAAGTGATCTTACATATGTGTTAGATAATTCAGGTAAAATGATATTTTTTCAGTCTGAAAACTATATGATTACTCCGAATATAATCAACAAGATTGCTGATGGAAAGGAAACATTCGGAAATATTTCCTTCAATGAAAACAATAATAATATTACTTGTTTTTTTTACAAATCACCTATGACAGAATGGATTTATATAAACCCTGTTGTATCAACAATAAACCCTGCTCCTATGCTATTTGAACAGGATATATTAGTTTTTTTCGTAATATTAATAATTATGGGATTTATGATTTCTATGTTTATTGCATATCTTTTGTATTCACCTATTAAAGAGGTAGTTGACTCTATAATATACAATGAAGGAAAGCGGTTTGTGGATATTCCTATGTCACATGTTAAGAATGAAATAGATCTTTTTGAATTTGCATATAATAAAACTACTGATAAAAATGAGGAGTTAGAAGAGTTGTTGGAACGTGTCAAACCGGTAGCGCTAGAGCGTTTGTTGATAAATATTATATTTGATCGTTATGAATCTGTTGAGGAAATTAAAGATATGCTTCAAAGTATAGGCAATCCAATTTTATTTCAGGCAAAGTTCACATTGTTATTATTTACTGTAGAAAATGAAATTGATGATTTAGCTCCGGAGTATGAGATGAATATCATACTTATGCGTATGAAAAGTATAATATCAGATGATGTACCTAATGATATATATCACTCTGTGTTTAGGCTTAATGACCAATATATTGCAACATTATTGGTATTTCCAAATGAAATGGAATCAAACCGTGTAAAACAAGTAATTGCACGTGTATATGACAACATATTAAATGATTTTGCAAACCTTCCGTATAGAGTTATTATTGGATATAGCAATATATATAAATATATTTCGGATCTTAGGTATTGTTATCTAGAGGCTCAGGAAAATTTAAACCGTAAATATTTCTATGGAAAATTGGAAGATGGCGAACATGCCGCTTCTTCAATAGTAAATGATTTTTCAAATTTTATAAAACGCATAATGCTAAACTTTACTAAAGGAGATATAGAACATGCAAAATTGATTTACAGACAGGTAAATGATGATATTGTGAAACTTGACAGTTTTGAAGATGTAGTTAATGGATATAGAATTTTTATCGATATGATTATAGAAAAGTTAATTGCATTGAAGCTAATGAATACTGATGAATTATTAATTCTAAAAAGTGATACCGATGAAAAGATGACGAGTTCTACAGATATTAACGAACTTGAAAAACAAATTGACTTATTTTTCGATAAAATAGCTTTAAATATAGATGAAAGAAATAAGACAAAGAAATATTCTAATATATTGCGTATTCGGGAATATATTGACGAGAATTACTCAAATCGTGATATATCTCTAGATGCAGTCGCTAAACAAGTGGGAATCAGTCCATCATATCTAAGCAGATTATTTAAGGAAGAAATGAGTATGTCATTCGTAGACTATATCAATCAGATAAGGATAGAGAAAGCTAAGTACTTACTTATAAATTCAGATATACCGGTAAAGGATATAGGTTACCAGACAGGATTTTATTCAATGCAAAATTTTTTCCGAGTATTTAAAAAGCTTACTTATATAACTCCAGGAAATTATAGGCAGATTAATCAAAAATGAAAAGTTAGTCTCAAAGATAAGGTAGGTATTTGTTTTGGTTCCTGTCAGATAATTGGGAACGGAAGGATGGGAATTGATGCAATCACAAGGATAATCAACCATCCTAAGTTATTATTAAAATGTTAACCAAGAAAAAAACTGATAGAAAAGGCAAAGGTACAGTATATGAATCAAAACAAAGATTTGCAACCGGGTTAATCAAATGTCTGAAGATATAAAGAACAACATAAATAATGTAAAGCCTAATATAAAAACTAAATTTTTATTTAACCTAATGCAAAAAATGCACACAGGTAATGATTGGAATAAGACTGACCGAGACTATTGGAATAATAATAATTTGTTAGCAAGTGAAAGACCTTGGAAATAAAAAGAGGGCCGGCACCGTTTATGACGCCGGTACATTTTTACTCAAATTCTATTTCAATATCCCCAATTACAATCTTATGAATCTGTCCTGTATTTATTGGTTGCTCAAACATTAGGTATATATATGATGTTAAGGGATTGGTGCCGGAACCGCTGCTTGTCGGCTCTATTTTTGTTCCATCTTTCATTATTACTGATATTGCTTCGCTAAAATTATGCACAGGGTCCTCATAGTTATCCGAGAAATTATTTTTTAATTCTACATTGAGTGCAATAGGAGAAATTTTTATATTCTTAACTGTATATCTTTTGTCGTTTATTTTTGTCTCTTTATTTACCTTTATGGTTTTTGTCGTGTTTTTGTAATCAGCTTTAAAAGTTACATTCCATTCTCCCCTTGTAGTGCTTAATTTACTTACAATATCATAAATAAAATTATAGTTTTTTAATTCTTCCATATTTTCTATGTTAAAAATATAGTAGTAATATTTGATGCCGTTTTTTTCTTCTGAAAGCATAAATTCATTATACAATATATCTTCAGGGCTATTTTTATTTGCAAAATATATTTCACCCAGACTATGCATTTCTTTATCAGATAATGCAATCCTGATACAGAGCTTGTTTTCCGCAAATCCTATATTATCAATGTAAATTTCATTCAAACCTTCATCGGCAGGAATATTTAAATATTTCCAAGGCAATACATAATTCGGTGTTAATCGATAAATTTCTTCAATTTTATCAATTTCTTCTTTTGAATAATTATCATGGTTTTTTATATCTGGTGTAGATTTTTGTAGATTTTTTTCAAGGTTTTGCTCGATAAAATCTTGGTTATCGATTAAAAAGTTATAGGGGTCAAATTTAACTGCCGGTTCCTTTATGCTGTATTCCGTTATATCGGTTGCACTTATTGTCAATTTATTGCCGGATATTTTATTTTTTGTATTGCCCGACAAAATGAATGTAGCTATATTATCGTTTTTATCATCATCTTCTATTTGATACCAGGTATATCCGCCTGAGCTTTTAAAATCCAAACTGAATCTATCAAACTCTATATAATCGGAATCCTTAAAGCTTTCTCCATTTTCTTTGATTATTTCAAATATTATATAAAATGAATTTTCATCTCCCAACATATTTGAAACATTAAATGTAATACCGTTTGATGAATGGCTTTCATCGATTATAGTTCCCATCTCGGTCACATACTTAATATTTTCACCAAACAGTTTATAATAAATATTGGATAATCCTCCTTGAGCAAAAACAACGGCAAATGATAAAATCAAAGTCATTGCTGCAGCTATTGATAGTATATATTTTCGGCTGAAAGTTTTTTCTTTTCTTATATTTGCTTTATTTAATGCCATTTCAAAAATTCTGTTTTTTTCTTCTTTTGATACTTTACTTTTCGCTATTTTTAAATCCTCATTTTCTATATCGATATTATCTATAATCTCATGAATTTTTGTCAATTTAGTCACCCTTTCTTATAAAATTATTCCTTTATTAATAAGTGCCGTTCTTAGTTTGTCCTTACCTCTGTACAGTTTATTTTCAACTGTTTTCGGGGTTAAGTTTAGATACTCTGCTATTTCCTTAACCGGTTCAAACAAGTAGTACCTCCTGATAAATATTTCCTTATCAGGGTGGGGAAGATTATTAATAGTATCATTAATAATTTCTTTATTAATAGATTTACTTACTTCATCATCTAAATCCATATCAAATTCCAAATTATCCTCTTCCAAAGGAATTAAAATATGTTTTGAAATCTTACGGTTATAAGTATTTATACTTACAAAACGCGCTATTGAAATTATATAATTTTTGAGCAGACCTTTTTTTGGGTCGAAGTTATCTATGGACTTCCAAAGTTCAATAAATACATCTGATACAGTTTCTTCGACATCCCGCTGATTATCATATCCTATTATTCTTACAACAATTGTTTTAACCAATCCCGAATATTTCTGCACAGCAGCTTCTAAGCCTTTGGAAGGATTATTTTTTAAAAGATTAACTAATTTTGTATCGTTCATATGCTCTCCTCATAAGAAGCTTCTCATATATATATTCACATTATAATTGAATTTCACTCAAAATGAAGAAGTTTTTTACTTTGGAAAATTATTGCCGCTTATTCTTGTTTATTCGGCTAAAATTTTATATAATAAAAAATAAGTATTTTTATCGGAGGTGCTGCACAGATGGGTAGGAAACCGAGGAAAAATTTGATGAGCAGGCACCTGAAATTTCTGAGATTGAGAGTAATAAGGGAGAATGGATTATGGAATCGATAAGTTGTCAAGAAATGAAGGAAATGGACAGCTATGCCATTAACACAGTTGGTATACCAAGTATTGTATTAATGGAAAATGCAGCGCTTAAAGTTATAAATAATATTGATTTGAATTATAATAATTATACTGTTGTATGCGGAAGAGGAAACAACGGCGGTGATGGACTTGCTATTGCTCGCCATTTAATTATAAAAGGTAAAAAAGTAAGGATATATATTGCCGGAGATTTAAAAAGCGGCACAGAAGATTTTAATATTAATTTAAATATTTTAAAAAATCTTAAGGCGGAAATCATAAATATAAAAGATGAAAAAGAACTTCTGCAATTAAAGGAAGATTTATCTGTCAGCGACATTACAATTGATGCATTGTTTGGAATTGGTCTAAAAAGAAATATTGAAGGTTTGTACCTTGAAATAATTAAAATGATAAATAATGAATCAAAACAAATTATATCAGTTGATATTCCATCCGGAATAGACGGGGATACAGGAAAGCCAATGGGTATTTGCGTAAAGGCTGACAAAACCGTTACATTTCATAAAATGAAAAAGGGACTGTTAAATTGCGGTAACTATACCGGCGAAATTATTGTAGAAGATATAGGCATACCAAATATACAATTTTAAAAACCAATCTTCCGAAATTTACGGTTGATTGGTTTAATACTAAATTTTAGATTTATCTATTATAGATTTTTTTAATTCTTCCTACTGCTGCTATTCTCTCTTCTGCCATAATATCAGCAGCCTTATATGTTGGAATATTATCTCTTTTAGCTATCTCAAACACCTTCTTGCAAGAATCATAAATTCTTGCGGTATTTTTCATTGCATTTTCCCTATTGTATTCACGTCCCGATATATCATCAATTATATTAATCACACCGCCGCTGTTTATAATATAATCCGGCACATAAAGTATTCCTTTCTCATGCAGCATATCACCGTGTCTTGACTCAGCTAACTGATTGTTGGCTGCGCCGGCTATGATTTTACATTTAAATTGTTCTATTGTTTTATCGTTTATTATAGCACCTCTAGCACAAGGTGAAAATACATCACATTCAACACCATATATTTCATCCAGGCTTACTGCTGTTGCACCCAGTTCTGCTACAGCTTTATCAATTTTTGCCTTATCTCTTGTAGTAACGTATAATTTAGCACCTGCTTCATGTAAACGCTCGGCTAAACGTCTGCCGACGGCACCTAGACCTTGAATTGCTACGGTTTTTCCGGTTAAATCATCGCTGCCGTAAACTTCATTTAAAGCTGCCTGTATTCCTTTAAATACTCCATAAGCGGTTACAGGTGAAGGATTGCCGCTTCCGGTTTCTAAACCTACTATATATTCTGTTTCACAATTAATATATGAAGCATCTTCTTGTGTTGCATTCATATCTTCTCCGGTTATGTATCTGCCATTTAAACCTTCGACAAATCTGCCGAAAGCTCTAAACAATGCTTCGCTTTTTATCTTCCTTGGGTCTCCTATAATAACTGCTTTCCCGCCGCCAAGGTTTAATCCTGCAGCTGCATTTTTATATGTCATACCCCTGGCTAATCTTAGCGCATCTTCAATCGCTTCTTCATCAGACTCATATTCGCAAATTCTTGTTCCTCCTAGTGCCGGACCTAATGTAGTATCATGAATAGCAATAATTGCCTTTAATCCGGTACTTTTATCTTGACAAAGTATTAATTGTTCGTAATCATATTCTTCCATCTTACTAAATAAATCCATATAGCGTTCCTCCTCTTATGACGATATTAATTTATTTATTATAACATATATGTCAACAAAAATGCAGCAAACATTAAAAGTGCCCGGCACCTCAAAATATGTTAATTTTATTGAAATAACTTCGTGCCATGATATAATGAATACAATCAATGAAGCAAAGGCTTTAGCCTTTGTGGTGCCGATGGTGCCAGGCACCAAACTGAAAGGCACAGTGATAAAAAAGGAGAAGATATCTATGAAATATTTATCAAAACCATTCAATAACGGAATAATTAATTTAAAAAACAGACTGATAATGCCGCCAATGGCTACTGCAAAGTCAGAAACCAATGGCAGGATAACCCAAGACTTAATTGATTATTATGATGAAAAATCAAAAGGGGGGTACATATCACTAATAATAATTGAACACAGCTATATTTCGGAGGATGGGAAGGCATCCAATAACCAGATTTCTATTGCTGAAGACAGTGTGATAGATGATTTAAGAAAATTATCCGATGTTATACATAAGAATGGTTCAAAAACAGTGATGCAGATTAATCATGCAGGAAGTCGGGCATTAGAAGTGGGTAACAGTATTCATAGAGGACCATTAATAGACAAGGATGAAATTAAAGAAATTGTTTATAATTTTAGGAAGGCTGCAATTCGTGTCAAGGAAGCAGGCTTTGACGGTGTCGAAATACATTCTGCTCACAATTATCTCTTAAATCAGTTTTTATCTCCTATAACAAATAAGAGAGAAGATGAGTATGGCGGAAATATACATGGCAGAATAAGAATTCATTTAGATGTTATTAAGGCAGTAAGAGAGGCTGTAGGAGAAGAATTTCCCATTTTGATTCGCCTTGGTGCCACAGACGACGATGTTGAAGGATTAACGCTTGAGGATGCCGTCGAAGCAGCAAAATGTCTCGAAAAAGCCGGAGTGGATATGATTGATGTTTCAGGCGGAATGTGCAGATATATGCCTAGTAACAGCAATGAGCAAGGATATTTTTCAACTCAGTCTGAAGAAATTAAAAAGGCCGTTAATATTCCTGTTATGTTAACAGGTGGAATAACAGACCCATATATTGCCGATAGAATGCTCGAGAATGGAAAAGCAGATTTTATCGGTGTAGGAAGATCTATATTGTATGATTCTTTATGGGCGAAAAGAGCAATGGAGCTCCAATAGGGGCGTAAAAGACGCCAGGCACCAAACGCAACCGGTGCCTGGCACCACTTTGTTCTTGTGTACTCTATACAAGGTGGTATCTAAACTAAAAATACAGTTTTTTGCTCATAGGCTGCCTGATAAGCTGCATAAAGTATCTTTGTTGTTTCATAAGCCAATTCAATTCCGGATTTCGGTTGCCTGTTATAAGCTACACTTTCTACAAAATCCTGCATTTCAAAAGTATATCCACGAAGTATCTCATCGCAGATGAATACATTATTCCAGCCTGTTTTTCCCGGAAGCATCTCTGAAATACTTACATCTTCCAAATTATCCTCGTCTAAGAAATAGGACTGCAGATTATTTGCCGGAGTTATATTACACATAAGCGATGTATCATTTGCATAGATTTCAATATAATTCTTGGTGCCTCCTAGAACATTGTCAGCTCCAATTACAATTGCCTTAGTATTGTCTGAAAAAGTCAAAGTTACATTTGCAAAATCCTCTACATCATAAGTCTCAAGGGTCAAATGTCTTCTATCATATTGATTAAGCATAGAAGCAGTATTACCCATGTCAGCTGATACACTGACAACGTTGATTTTCTCACCTCTCGCTTTGGCTTCTACTTGTTTAAGCCACAATATTCCCGAAAGAGGATGAGTTCCGACTCTAATAAATGAGCCGCCACCTGTTTTATCCCATCTTCCGGCAACAGGTGAGGATGAACCCCTTAAACTTTCTTCGCCTTTCATAAACAATAATTTGCTTTTTTTATGGGCAATTATTTCTGCAGCTTTTGTAACAGAAGGACAATATATGTAATTTTCAGCATACATAAAAAGTTTGCCGCTTTCTTCAACTACTTTCTTAAATTCATCAATTTCTTCCATTACCTTCTTAAACATCTTTTCTTTAGGAACGGTCTTACCTATTGGAGCTACATCTCCTTCTTGTCCAAAATAACCGGATAATGGTTTTTCGCAAATAACATGTTTGCCGGCTTTTAAGGCTTTTGCAGCTATATCAATATGGGTCATTGGAGGAGTTGCAATGTCAATAATTTGAATCTCCGGATCATTAAGGACATCTTCAATATTCATAGAAGCATTCTCTATGCAATGGGTTTTAGCAAAAATTTTTGCCTTTTCAATATCCACGTCTACTATAGTCTTTATCCTAACGGGAATTCCATAGACCTTCTTATATCCGTTTACATGTAAAAACCCTGCATATCCGCTGCCGATTAATCCAATTACTACTTCATTCATAAAAATACCACCTTCATAACAAAATCATTACCGTATCAATTAACACATCTACTTTATTATACAATCTTTCAAAGGAAAGTCAATAAAGCAAAAGCGGTGCCACAAAAGATGTTTTTTGTTGTACAAAAGCGGTGCCACAAAAGCGGTGCCAGGCACCATTGGTTTGGCACCATTGGTTCTTTCAAAGGAAAGTCAATAAAGCAAAAGCGGTGCCACAAAAGATGTTTTTTGTTGTAAAATTTTACATATAATGATATAATTATATAAATAATACCAAATTCTGATTATAACAGACAATTTGGAGGAATAATGAGCAGTGATTTAGACATACAGAACACAATATATGATACTATTTTTGAACAAGTTCCATTTGGTATTGCCGTTTCATACAATTGCTATCCAATGAAAGTTAGCGAAAACAAAAATGCCAGCATTAATGCTATGTATGAAAAGATTACGGGCAGAAAAAGAGAAGAAATGATAAAGCTTGGTTGGGCCGCAATAACACATCCGGATGACTTGCAAGAAAACCTTGATAAATACAACCAATTACAAGAGGGTAAGATTGACAGCTATTCAATGCAAAAACGTTTTATAAGGCCGGACGGTTCAATTGTATGGGTTGACATGACTGTTGCCAGGCTTAATTTTGAAGGATCAAGATATAATCATATAAGTATAGTTCAAGATATTACCGAAAGAAAGCAAATGGAAGATGCTTTGATAGAGAGTGAGCGAAGCAAGGCAGTACTTCTGTCCAATTTGCCCGGTATGGCTTACCGCTGCAACTATGATAGGGATTGGACAATGCAGTTTGTTTCTGAGGGTTGTTATGAATTGACGGGATATAAATCTGACAGCTTAATTAATAATAGGGACCTGTCATTTAATGATTTGATTGCTCCGGAATACCAAGATATATTGTGGAATGTGTGGAAAAAAATTCTTATCAAGAAAAAACCTTTTAAGTATGAATATGAAATTGTATCTGCCACCGGACAAAGAAAATGGGTTTTGGAATTAGGCCAGGGTATTTATGATGAGCAGGGTACCGTTGTAGCACTTGAAGGAATTATTATTGATATTTCAGAAAGAAAAGAACACGAAAACAAACTGAAATATATAAGTGAGCATTATGAACTAACGGGTTTATATAATCAAAGATACTTTGAAGAGCTCTTGGTTAAAGAATCAAAATTAAAAAGATGTGATAAAAAAGCAATTATACTAATAAATTTAAAAAAAATAAACTCGGTGAGTTTAACTTACGGATATAATTTCAGCAGAAGACTTATCGTAGAATTAGCAGAAAAACTGAATATGCTCAATAATAATAATATTATATTGTTTCAAATTTCCTTGGACAGATTTGCTTTTTATATTAAAAAATATAAAAACGAATTTGAATTAATCGAATTTTGCAGTAAAATTTTCTGCAAAATTAAGGAAGTGCAAATATTAAATAATTTAGGCTGCAGAATAGGAATATATGAAATTGAAGAGGATAATTGGGATTTGGAAAGTATAATAAAAAATGTTTCTGTTGCGGCTGACAGCGTTAATAATAAAAGCATATTTAATTATTGTTTTTACAATGATGAATTAAAGGCTAAAGTAACGAGAGAAAACGATATAAGGGATGAATTATTTAAAGAAATAACGGATGATAATTCTAAAACAATTTATCTTCAGTATCAACCGATTTTGAATCTAAAAACAGGGAAAATAAGCGGGTTTGAAGCTTTAGCCCGCTTTAAAAGCCAAAAACTTGGTCTTGTACAACCTTCCGAATTCATACCTATAGCTGAGGAGATGCAGCTTATTGTACCAATCGGATTAAGGGTTATAAATAAGGCATGCAATTTTATAAAAAAGTTGGAGACGGCCGGTTTTGACAATATAAATGTATCTGTAAATGTATCTGTAATAGAATTGCTTAGAGATGAATTCATTGATGCTATGAAAACATTGATTAAAAATGCAGAAATCAATGCGAAAAATTTAGGTATAGAAGTAACCGAATCTATTATTATGGATAATTTCGAAATTATTAACGAGAAGCTGTATAAATTAAGGGAAATGGGGATAGAGGTTTCAATTGATGATTTCGGAACAGGATATTCTTCATTATCCCGTGAAAGCGAACTTAATGTATGTAATTTGAAAATCGATAAATATTTCATCGATAAAATAAATGAGCAAAATTCAGATAAGATTATTGCAGGAGATATTATATCAATGGCTCATAAGCAGGGACACTTCGTGGTGGCTGAAGGTGTTGAAAATAAAGAACAATATGAATATCTTCTTAAAAATAATTGCGATTTTATTCAAGGATATTATATCGGTAAACCCCTTAATGATAAAGATGTAATTAAATTGCTAAATAATAACTAAATCGGAGAATGCATAGTTATTGAATATTATGCAGTCTCCGATTATTATTGCTTATTACTTTTAACCTAGTATTTACGGTGCCAGGGAAAGCTCCGAAAAACTTAGTTCTATGAATAAAACAAATAAATATGGCATAAATATTCTTAACCTTCATAAATTAACGTTGAAAACCAAGGTAAATTGTGG
>Ga0208694_1001646_pt1 | contig 26188 bp, 18 predicted proteins | sample AD_UKC078_MetaG_FD_184442 | JGI IMG/M metagenome (GOLD analysis project Ga0208694, IMG submission 184442) | Active sludge microbial communities of municipal wastewater-treating anaerobic digesters from USA - AD_UKC078_MetaG (SPAdes) (version 2) | ecosystem: Engineered > Bioreactor > Anaerobic >...
CCTACAACCTGTCCGGCGAATGGGAATTGCGTCAGGCGGCCTACAGTTTTCCCTTTGCAGTCAAAAAGGCGCCCGGCATGCCCAGCCGTCTGAGTTTCAGCGCTGTCCTGGGGCGCGATGCGACCCGCATTACCAGCCTGTCCTATGTTCTGCCGCCTTTGAATCTGTCTGCAACGGCACTGCTCAAATACGGCAAGCGCCCCAATCTGGACTTTGAGCTGCAGACCAACCAGTTCATGCTGAATGAGCGGCTGCCGATTCTGGTTGACTGGCAGAAGTACAAACCGCGCGGCCGGGTGCAGGCCCACGTGAGCGCCAGCGGCAATCCGCAGGATTTCAGTGCCATGCATTACAACGGCAATATCTCCCTGAGCGGCTTTTCCCTCCTGCCGGGTGACAAGTTCAAACCGATAAGCAACCTGAACGGCGTGATCAGTTTCAAGGGCAACAGCGTGGAGACATCCAGCATCAGCGTGCTATATGGGCGATCGCGGGTTAATGTCCGGGGCCGCATCAAAAACATGCGCAGTCCCGAGACCGAGCTTGTACTCTCATCGCCGCAGTTGTTTCTGGAGGATCTGGCGATTGTATCGCCTGTTTCCGGTACCAGTATCCGTGACATGCAGGGTACCTTCGCCTTTAGCGACAAGGGGGGGCGCTTCAGCGGTTTTTCCGGTCAGTTCAATAACTCACGCTTCATGGCCAGCGGCAGTTTAAGCGGCGGTCAAACCCCCAGCGCAACCTTGGATATAAAATCCTCCCATCTGGATATTGATGATCTGCTGCTGTTACTGAAACTGGACTACAAGGGAGCGGGTGAAGGCGGCGAAAAGACCGACCTGAAACTGAAGCTGACAGCCGATAAAGGCAATTATGGCAAGATGCTTTTCGAGGATCTGAATGCCTCCATGACGCGGGATGACGGCGTATTTTACCTGACCAGCCTCGCAGCCGGGCTGTATGACGGCACCCTGTCTGCCAGCGGTCGGGTGGCCGAAGGCGCAGGTCAGGGGCATCGCTATGACGTGGATTTCAAGCTGCAGGAAGTTGATGCCGAGCCACTGTTTAAATCGCTGGACATCACCCGCGAGATACAGGGCAATCTGGAGTTGTCCGGTAAACTGACAGGCCGCGGCAGCACCCTCCAGGAGGTAAAACAGACGGCGCTGGGCAACCTGCGGCTGAATCTCACGGACGGTTCCCTGAAAAAGTTTGGTGTGCTTTCCAAGCTGTTTTCAATCCTTAACGTGTCCCAGTTGCTTAAATTCCAGCTGCCGGACATGGTCACCGGCGGCATGCCGTTTGATGAGATTACGGGCACCATCGCCGTTCGTGACGGCAAGGGTTCCAGCAGCGATCTGTTTATTAGCAGCGACGCAATCAATATCTCTATCATCGGCACAACCGATATCGTCAAGGAGGAACTGGATCTGACCATCGGCGTGCAGCCGCTGCAGACCGTCGACAAGATAGTCAACCGCATCCCGGTTTTCGGATGGCTGTTAACCGGCAAGGGTGATGACTTCCTAACCGCCTATTTTGAGGCCAAAGGTGCCTGGGCCGATCCACAGGTCAAGGCAGTGCCGGTCAAATCGCTGGCCGGGGGCGTGCTGAATGTCTTTCGCCGTGCTTTTGAACTGCCTGTGCGCCTGTTTACGGATACGGGTGAGGTAATCCTGGGCGAATAACGGCGCAATTCATGGTCAGTACGGGACAGGCAGCGGATATCTGTTGACATGCTGTGGATGCTTCAGCATATTGAATGTCAGCTTCAACAGGAGGGTGTATGATCATTGAAAAGAAGAAGGCCTTCAACAGCTTTGCCGCCCGCAAGGGGCTACGCTCCACACGCCAGAGGGACATCATCCTGGACTTTTTTCTCTCCAGTCGTCAGCATGTCAGCGTGGAGGAACTGTATCTGAAGATCAAGGCCAGTCACCCCGGCATCGGCAGCGCCACGGTCTATCGCACTCTCAAGCTGTTTGTTGAGGCGGGGCTGGCTCGCGAGATCCTGCTGCATGACGGTCAGACCCGCTATGAGCATGTCATGGAAGGTGAACATCACGATCATCTGGTTTGCATCGGCTGTAACGAGATTATCGAGTTTGAGAATGAAACCATTGAAAAGCTGCAGGAAGAGATCGCCGCCCGCCACGGTTTCATGATCAAGAGCCACAAACTTGAGATTTACGGCCTCTGTGCCAAATGCCGCCAGACAGCCTGATCCGGCTGGTGCCATTTTCGCCAATCTGACGAAACATCCCTGAGAATGAAAATCATAAACATCTAATGCCCGGTCAACGGGCTTTAAGGACAGATAGTAATGTCGGCAGATAATTACGCAGATAGCCAATTGGGTCAGGGAGTGCCCAAACTGGCGCTGGTTGGGAATCCCAATGTGGGGAAAAGCCTGCTGTTCAATGTCCTGACCGGCACCTATGTCACGGTTTCCAACTATCCCGGCACATCGGTTGAGGTCTCCCGCGGTCATGCCATGATCGGTGGTCGCCAATGGCAGGTGATCGACACGCCCGGCATGTATTCGATCCATACCATTACCGAAGAGGAGCGGGTAGCCCGCGAGATTCTACTCAATGAAACACCCGATGTAGTGCTGCATGTGCTGGATGCCCGCAATCTGGAGCGCATGCTGGCCATGACGCTCCAGCTGATCGAGGCCGGTCTGCCGGTGATCCTGGTGGTCAATATCATGGACGAGGCTGAGCGACTGGGTATCAGCATTGATCTGCCGCTGTTGCAACAGAGGCTGGGCATCCCGGTGGTGGGGGCAGCCACTGCTCGCAAGGTCGGGGTGGACGATATCCGCCAGGCGGTGGCAGAGTACAATCTGGTGCCGATGCCGGACCGTTTTCGCTACAGTCCGGGTCTTGAGGAGGATGTCGCCAGTCTGATGGGGGTGATGACCGTCGGGTGCAATCTGTCGGCCAAGTCCATGGCGCTCTTGCTGTTGCAGCAGGATGAAGAGGTGATGGCGCTCTTTGCCAAACATGACGGCCCTGCCCATGTGCAGCTGACAGAAAAGCTGCGCGAAATTGCGTTCCGGCGCCGCGAGTCGTTTCATCTGGATCTGTTTCAGGAACGGCGTGAGATCGTTCGCAGCCTGCTGGACGGTGTCTTTCATGCCCCGGAAAAGCGTGTTGTGACCGTGTCGGAACGGATTTCCAACCTTGCGGTGCGACCGCTGACCGGCGTGCCCCTGCTGCTGATCGTGCTGTATTTCGGTCTCTACCGTTTTGTCGGCGATTTCGGGGCCGGCACGCTGGTTGACCTGCTGGAGAAGCAGTTGTTCGAGGGGCTTTTCAGCCCCTGGGTCAGTGGGGTGGTAAGAGGTGTCATCCCCTGGGAGGCGATGCAGGACCTGTTTGTCGGTGAATACGGCATCATCACCCTGGGGCTGCGCTATGCTGTCGGCATCATCCTGCCGATCGTGGCTACTTTTTTCCTGTTCTTCTCATTTCTGGAAGACAGTGGCTATTTCCCACGCCTGGCGCTGGTGGTGGACCGTGTCTTCAAGCGGATCGGTCTGACCGGAAGGGCGGTGATTCCCATGGTGCTGGGATTCGGTTGTGACACCATGGCCACGATGGTTACCCGTACCCTGGAGACCACCAGGGAAAGGATCATCGCTACTCTGCTGCTGGCGCTGGCCATACCCTGTTCGGCGCAGTTGGGTGTTATTATTGGTCTGCTCTCCAAAGTTGAGGGGGCGCTGGCGGTCTGGGGGGGCTGCATGCTGGCCCTGTTCCTGCTGGTGGGCCTGCTGGCGGCGCGCGTCATGCCGGGTGAGCCGCCCATGTTTTACATGGAACTGCCACCCATGCGCATGCCCAGGCTTGGCAATGTGCTGACCAAGACCTATTCGCGCATGCAGTGGTATTTTCTTGAAATCCTGCCGTTGTTCATCCTGGCTTCTGTGCTGCTCTGGCTTGGCAAGCTGAGCGGTTTTTTTGAAAGGATGATCGATGTCATGACACCGCTCATGGCGTTGATTGGTCTGCCCCGGGAAGCTGCGGTTGCCTTCATTTTCGGTTTTTTTCGGCGTGACTATGGCGCAGCCGGTCTTTATGACCTGCAGTCCCAAGGTTTGATGGGTGCCCGTCAGCTGACCGTTGCGGCAGTTACCCTGACCCTCTTTGTGCCTTGTATCGCCCAGTTTCTGGTGATGAAGAAAGAGCGTGGCTGGAAGGTGGCCTGCCAGATAGCGTTGCTGGTCAGCCTGATTGCACTCTCCAGTGGCTTTTTGCTTAACAGGCTGCTGTTGTCCACTGGCTGGTTGTGACCTTTTTCCGGGGTAAGCCCCAGATCTGTATCCGGTCGGAAAACGGGATGTGGAGGTTCTGGTGAGGTGTGATTTCTGTGGCCATGAGTTTGACCTGCGGGATGGCCGGCAGGGTTGTGGAACCTGCCCCGGCGGCTGCAAATCGGTTCACTGCCCGCGCTGCAATTATGCGATTCCACTTGAACCGGAACTGGTGGGCAAGATCAGGACGTTCCTACGGGATATAAAATCCCGCTTGCAGGGCTGAACGGTTTTGACGGCACAGGTATAGTGTTCTGTTCCCGAGTTGCGGAGTTCAAAAGGAGATGGTTATGAAGCTTTCCGAAAAAGCCGAAGAGATTCTGGAAACCCTCTGGGTCACGGTTGAAGAAGAGGGCCGTCCCGGTCTGGACGCGGATGGCCTTGGTACCCGGCTGGACGATCCGGCCATCTCGGAGTTGATTGGCAACAGCCTTGTTACGGTAACTGGCGGCGTGCTGAACTTTACTGAAGCAGGACGCGCCGAGGGACGCATGACCATCCGTCGTCACCGTCTGGCGGAACGGCTGATGATGGACGTGCTCAATATCAGGGGCGAAGATGGTGACCAGAAGGCATGTCAGTTCGAGCATTTGCTGAACGAGGGCGTTGACACCAAGATCTGCACCATGCTCAACCATCCTGACACCTGTCCCCATGGCAAGCCGATTCCTCCTGGTGAATGCTGTCTGGAGGCACGTCGTATCGGAGACCTGGGGGTGGTGGCGCTGACAGAGTGCAAACCGGGCCAGGAGGGTGAGATTGCCTATATCCTGACGGAAGACAGCCGCAAGATGCAGAAATTGATGGCCATGGGGGTGCTGCCAGGCAACAGGATTACGCTGCTGCAGACCTTTCCATCCTATATCTTCCGGGTTGGCTATTCGGAATTTGCCATTGATACCAATCTGGCCAGGGAGATATTTGTTCGTCGGTAACCGCTCCGGCGGGCGGGGGTTGACAAGGTTTCCGGCGGAATCATATTATGGGCCGCAAAATGCATTCAGATGAGGCTCTAAACGATTGTCATCCCCGAATGGTTCTGTCGGAGATCCATTCTTTCAATAGGTTAAAAGCTGGATTCCGGCCAGAAACCTGCCGGAATGACACTTTATGTGGCTTTTGCAAGAAGCTCAGATGTTAAGGGAAAGGTGCTTATGAAGATTATCGTGCTTTTGGGCGACGGCATGTCCGATGTGAAATACGAAGAGCTTGGCGGCAGGTCACCGCTGCAGGCCGCTGCGACCCCCAATATGGATTTTATGGCATGCCATGGACAGACCGGCATGGCTGCTACCGTGCCGGAAGGGCTGCCTCCCGGCAGCGATGTGGCCAATCTCTCCGTGTTTGGTTATGACCCGGTCGGCTGTTACACGGGTCGGTCTCCGCTGGAGGCGATCAGCATGGGTGTGCCGCTGGGCCCGGATGATGTCGCCTTCCGCATGAATCTTGTGACGCTCGGGATGCGGGATGGCAGAATTGTGATGGATGATTTTTCAGCCGGCCATATCTCTACCGATGAAGGGCGTGAAATTGTGCAGATGCTCCAGCAGGAGCTGGGGAGCGCTGAATTTGAATTTTATCCGGGGGTCAGCTATCGCCACCTCATGGTTTGGCGCAATGGCAGGGACGCCATGAGTGTGACCCCGCCCCATGACATCTCAGGCAAGGTGATTGATGAGTATCTTCCCCAGGGTGGCGGCGCGGATCGATTGTTGAGTATCATGATGATGGCTGGGCAGTTGTTGCAGCATCACCCTGTTAATCAAAAACGCATCCAGGCGGGCAAACATCCGGCCAACTCGGTCTGGTTCTGGGGGCATGGCAAGGTACCTGACATCACTACCTACCAGGAGAAATTCGGTCTGAACGGTGCGGTCATCTCTGCGGTTGACCTGATCAAGGGCATTGGTCTCTGTGCGGGGCTGGATGCAGTCAATGTGGAAGGGGCCACCGGTTACATCGACACCAACTATATTGGCAAGGCGCAGGCGGCGCTGCATGCGCTGGAACGGCATGATTTTGTATATGTGCATGTGGAGGCGCCGGACGAGGCATCCCATTCCGGTAACATGCAGAACAAGATCAAGGCCATCGAGGATTTTGACCGTCAGATAGTCGGCACCGTGCTGGAGGGTATGAAGCGGTTTGACGATTACGCCGTGCTCTGCATGCCGGATCATCCAACGCCGGTTAAATTGATGACCCACACTGCCGATGCGGTGCCATTTGTGATTTACCGCGGCGGGAATGCCGCTGGAAACGGTGCCGCCAGCTATGATGAGGAACAGGCCCGGTCAACCGGCCTGTTGGTGCCGGGGCACCGGCTGATGGAGATGATCCTGGGGCGCTGAGCCTGATTCAGCCAATGAGGGCATCCGGTAATGCGGATGCCCTTTTTTGTTTTTGCTGCTGGCAGGCCCGGTTTCAGCAGATGGTTTCGGATAATATATCGTAATCAGTCTTCCATTTCCCCATGCTGTGCAACTCTGACCTGTGGCTCAGATGGTGCCAGCCAGTTTGAGTAGCGCCCTGAGGCAATTGCCTCCCTCGGTTTCATACCTGAACAGCCTGCTGTTGCGCTCCCGCCATTGCCGGCCTGATTCCAGCATTTGTACAAAGTCGAAGATCGACTGCCGATCCACGTCAGATATCCAGGTGAATTCAAATGCGGTCAAGTGCCGTCTGGAAAATTCATTGAAACGTGCATGGACGGTTTTGGCCATGACCGGTATCATCTCCGCTCCAACCGGCAGCGCCAGTGACATCATGACATTGGCGCCGATGGGGAGTTTTTCGCTGACCCACAGCCTGATGCCTCCGGCCGAGATGTTCACGTCCATTTTGCCGGAGAAGGAGCGGGTGGTGTTGTCCAGAAACGATTCGTATACCAGGTGTACTGGCAGATAGGTGTTGATGCGTCGAAAACGCCTCTTTTCGGCGATTCTGACCCGATCTTCGATTCTGGCGGTCATAAATGGCAGGGTCGCGTTGGGTACGGATGTGGCGCGGTAGCAGATAGTTTCCTGCGGTGTTTCAATCCGGATGTCCACGACGGTCGGCTTGGTCAGATACAGCCCCTTGGCGTAGGAGAACATGAATGAAACCAGATCGTCGCTACGATCAACCACGGTGGCGCATTCGGTGATCACATTGCCACAGGGCATACTGACGTCCATTGCCACAAGCCTGCCGATCGGGAAATTTTCCTTGAGTGAAAACATCTGTCCTCCCTGGCTGATCATCGTATCTGGTTCAATTTATAACTGAAACTAATACATTTATATTTCAAAATATGCATCAAAAAATTGCACGGAAAACCATGCTGAAGAATCCTCCGGGCGCCCTTTTGTGTTGAGTAAGGCAGACAGTTATGCTAACTATGAATACTGTTTGCCGATGGAAATTCAGGTTGGGGAGATATAATGTTCAGCACGATTCTAAAGAAGATCATAGGCAGCAAAAATGAGCGCGAGATTAAAAGACTCTGGCCGATTGTGGCCCGGATCAATGACATGGAACCGGCCATGGAGGCGCTCTCCGACGATCAGCTGCGCGATAAGACCCGGGAGTTCAAGGAGCGTTATGCCAAGGGCGAGTCACTGGACTCCATGCTGCCCGAGGCCTTTGCCGTCTGTCGTGAAGGTGGCAAGCGCGCGTTGGGCATGCGCCATTTTGATGTGCAGCTGATCGGCGGCATGGTACTGCATGCCGGCAAGATCGCCGAGATGAAGACCGGCGAGGGCAAGACCCTGGTGGCGACCCTGCCGGCCTATCTGAATGCCATCAGCGGCAAGGGTGTGCATGTGGTCACGGTTAATGACTATCTGGCCAAGCGCGACTCGGAGTGGATGGGCAAACTGTACAAATTCCTGGACCTGAGCGTGGGTGTGATCGTGCACGGCCTGGAAGACTACGAGCGGCGCGACAACTACGCTGCCGATATCACCTACGGCACCAACAATGAATTCGGCTTCGACTACCTGCGCGACAACATGAAGTTTTCCCTGGATGACTATGTCCAGCGTGCCTTCAACTACGCCATTGTCGACGAGGTGGACTCGATCCTGATTGATGAGGCCCGTACGCCTTTGATTATCTCCGGCCCCACCGAGGAGTCCACTGACAAGTACTACATCATCGATCGCATCATCCCTCTGCTGCAGAAGGGAGAGATGGTCGAGGTCGAGGCCAACACCCTGTCAGGCAAGCGCAAGACCTATACCGGCGATTTCACCATCGACGAAAAGGCCAAGAGTGCCTCACTGACCGAGCAGGGTGTGCTCAAGGTGGAACAGTTGCTCAAGGTGGACAACCTCTATGACCCGCGCAATATCGAAACCCTGCACCATGTGGAGCAGGCCCTGCGCGCCCACGCCATGTATCGCCGCGATGTGGATTACGTGGTCAAGGATGGCGAGGTAATGATTGTCGACGAGTTTACCGGCCGTCTGATGCCGGGACGGCGCTGGTCGGATGGTTTGCATCAGGCTATCGAAGCCAAGGAACGCGTCACCATCGAGAACGAAAACCAGACCCTGGCCACGATCACGTTCCAGAACTACTTCCGCATGTATGCCAAGCTGTCCGGCATGACCGGAACGGCGGACACCGAGGCCGAGGAGTTCCATAAGATCTACAAGCTGGAAGTGGTGGTCATACCGACCAACCGCCCGCTTTTACGCCCCGACTTTCCGGATGTGATCTACAAGACCGAGCGGGAGAAGTTTGATGCGGTCATAGCGGATATCAAGGAGCATTATGCCCAGGGGCAGCCATGTCTGGTCGGCACCATCTCCATCGAGAAATCGGAACTGCTTTCCGAGATGCTGATCAAACAGGGTATTCCACACTATGTGCTTAACGCCAAGCAGCATGAGAAAGAGGCCGAGATCGTCGCCCAGGCGGGTCGCAAGGGGGCCATCACCATCGCCACCAACATGGCGGGTCGTGGTACGGACATCCTGCTGGGGGGCAACCCCGAATCGCTGGCGAAACAGTGGCGACGTGAAAACCCGGAGAGCAGCGATGAGGAATACAAAGCGGTGCTGGAGAAATCCAAGGCCGAGTGCGCTGCCGAGCATGAAGAGGTAATCAGGCTGGGCGGCTTGCACATTTTGGGCACTGAAAGGCATGAATCCAGACGTATCGACAACCAGTTGCGCGGCCGTTCCGGACGTCAGGGGGATCCCGGCTCCTCCAAGTTCTATCTGTCTCTGCAGGACGATCTGCTGCGCATCTTCGGTTCCGATCGGGTGGCCAAGGTAATGGACTTCCTCAAGATCGAGGAGGGGGAGGCGATTACCCACAGCATGATCAACAAATCGATTGAAAATGCCCAGAAAAAGGTGGAATCCCATAACTTTGAAATTCGCAAGAACCTGATCGAATATGACGATGTCATGAACAAACAGCGCGAGGTGATCTACACCCAGCGCCGTGAAATTCTGGGAGGACAGGATATCCGCGAGAGTTTCGTGGAAATGCTGGATGAAACCGTGGAGGACATTGTCGCCAAGTACGCCATTGAAAAGACGTCGGCCGAGGAGTGGGACTGGGGTGGCATTACGGAAATGCTGGCCAGAACCTTCAACCTTCAGCTGGATCTGTCACAGGAGATGCTGCCTCGCGTCAATACGGAAAACTTCCGCGAAATGTTGAGCGGGCAGGTGCATGACATCTTCAGGGCCAAGGCCGAAGAACTGGGTGACGAGCTGACCGATCATCTGATCAAGGTGGTTATGCTGCAGGCCATTGACACCCACTGGAAGGACCATCTGCTCAATATCGACCATCTCAAGGAAGGCATCGGTTTGCGGGGCTACGGCCAGAAGGATCCCAAACAGGAGTACAAGAAAGAGGCCTACTACCTGTTTATGGAGATGATTGTCCGTATCCGTGAAGAGGTGGTTGAGCGCATGTTCTGGGTGCATGTGGAAAGTCCGGACGAGATCGAGCTGATCGAGGAAGAGCAGCGCAGCCAGAAGCTGATCTTCAATCTGGCCGGCGATGACGAACGCCCCAGAGAGCCGGTAAAAAGCCAGAAGACCACCGGCAGGAACGAATCATGTCCCTGCGGGAGCGGCAAGAAGTTCAAAAAATGTTGCGGCAAGTAATGCCAGATTCGTTTTTATATCTGTCTGGCAAGGAGTAAACATGAATATCAAGGGATTTCGTTTTTCCGCAGTTGAAGCGGCGATAAAGAAACCGGGGCGCAAGGATCTGGCCCTGATCTGTTCCGATGTGCCGGCCGATGCCTGTGCGGTTTTTACGGTCAGCACTGTAAAGGCGGCGCCGGTACTGCTTTCCATGGAACGTATCAAGTGCGGCAAGGCCCGCGCCGTGGTGGTCAACAGCGGAAATGCCAATGCCTGCACCGGCGAGCAGGGTATGGTTGTGGCCAGGGGTATAACCGCAGCGGTGGCGAAAGACCTTGCCATCCCCGAACAGACGGTGCAGGTCTGCTCTACCGGTGTCATCGGCGTGCAGATGCCGTCTGAACGGATCGGAGCTGCCATACCGGCGTTGATTGCTGGCCTGGACAGCGGATCACTTGATGATGTGGCCCAGGCGATTATGACCACAGACACCTTTCCCAAGCTGGAGGTGCGTGGTGGTGTGGCCGGAGGTGTGGGATACACTGTGGCCGGCATTGCCAAGGGCTCCGGTATGATCATGCCCAACATGGCCACCATGCTCGGTTTTATTGTTACAGACGCCGCCGTGGAACCGGTGCTGCTGGAGCAGCTTTTCCGGGTTGCCGTGGATGATTCCTTCAACGCCATCATAGTGGATGGTGATACATCCACAAACGATACCTGCCTGATCATGGCCAACGGCATGGCGGGCAACCCGCTGATTGAGGCAGGCAGCAGCGATGCGTCCATCTTCGGGGCTCTGCTGCGTGATGTGCTCCTGACGCTGGCCCGGCAGATTGTGCGGGATGGTGAGGGGGCGACCAAGGATGTTGAAATCCGTGTTTGTGGCGCAGCGGACAACGCTGATGCCAGGCTGGCCGCACGGGCCATCGCCAATTCGAGTCTGGTCAAGACGGCCTTTTTTGGCCAGGATGCCAACTGGGGGCGCATTTTTGCTGCTGTAGGCTATTCCGGGGCCAAGGTGGATCAGAACAGGCTGTCGCTGCACTTTGATGATGTCTGCATGGCCCGTGACGGTGTTTTCAGCGGTGGTGACGCCGAGCAGCAGGGGACCGAGGTACTGAAAAGGAAGTCCTTTACTGTTACGGTTGATCTGGGTATCGGTCAGGGGACAGCCACGGTTTATACCTGTGATCTTTCCCATGATTATGTGAGTATCAATGCCGACTACCGCACCTGAGTGGTTGCTTGTTCTGCGGGCCCTGAACTGGCCCGCAATGATGGTCTTTCCCGTGAGCAGAACCATTATCCACATTTGCATATCTCTTCTGCTAGTGCTGTCACAGCCTGTCATGGCAGCAGACAGTCTGACCGAGGCGGGCAGAACTGCCGTCATTGACTTTCTGGTGGACAATGCCATTGCGAAAAATCTGATTTCCGGGGGCGTCGTGATGATCGGCAACCGGGATGGTATACTCTACAGTACCGCCCGAGGCAGGCTATATCCTGCTGACAACTCCCCCCTTTTTAGTGTAAACACGGTTTTTGATGTTGCCTCGCTTACCAAGGTGGTTGCCACAACACCAGCAGTGATGAAACTTCTGGATGAGGGGCGCATCGGTATCATGGACCCGATCAGCCGCTGGTTTCCGGAACTGCATGGAACCGGGCGCGAAGATATTACCATCCTTAATCTGCTGACCCATACCTCGGGGCTGAACGATATTGACCTTGGACGTGCGGAGCCGAGCCGCAGCGCCATTCTCAAGGCGATCAGCCGCACGAAATGGCAGCCGCCGGGAAGCCGCTTCCGTTATGCGGACATCAACTTCATCCTGCTGGGAGAACTGGTCTGGCGTGCTTCAGGCAGCCGGCTGGACAATTACTGCCGTGATAATCTGTTCCGACCGCTGTTGACGCACGGCACCACCTTTTTGCCTGATGTTGCCAGTTCCGGATCGATAGCCCCCACATTGGACAATAACCGGATGCTGGTCAGCGGTGTGGTGCAGGACTACAATGCCAGACTGCTGGGCGGAGTGGCCGGCCATGCCGGACTGTTTTCAACGGCACGGGATCTGTCTCGTTTTGCCCGGCTGATGCTTGGGAGGGGAGAACTGGACGGGCAGCGCATCTTCTCGGAACGGGTCATCAACCAGATGACGGCACCGTACTTCTACAGCAACGGTGCGGTGGTCAGAGGACTGGGATGGGACATCGAGTCCCCCTATTCGGCACCCAAAGGGAGTTTTTTTTCACCCATGTCCTTTGGGCATACCGGTTATAGCGGCACATCAATCTGGATCGACCCGAGCAGAGATCTGTTTGTCGTATTGCTAACCACCCGCTTGAACTACAGTGACAACAGAAGTTTCAGGCGTCTGCGCAGTGATATTTCCACTCTGGCGGCTGCACTTTTCTGGAAAAGGCCCGCCGGAAGCGATCACCCCTGATCGTGCAAGTTGCTTGAACCGCTTAAAACTTGACACCATATTGGTGGTATGCTAGTTGTCTACATCTTTATTTTATCTAATTTCGCACCCACTGACCTGGGGAGGGGCCGATGAGTATCAGTATTCTTCTGGCAGATGACAGCATCACCATTCAGAAGGTGATCGGCATTATTTTCGGTGGCGAGGATTATTCACTGGCCATCGTGGACAACGGCCAGGCGGCCGTTGAAAAGGCTGCTGAAATCAACCCCGATGTGCTGCTGATCGACGTACTCATGCCAGGCATGTCCGGGTACGAAGCCTGCGAACAGATCCGGGCCAATGCGGCTTTGGCAACCAAGCCTATCCTGCTGTTGACCGGCTCATTCGAGCCGTTTGACGAAGAGAAGGCCAAAAGCTGCGGCGCCGATGCCTTCCTTTCCAAGCCGTTCGAATCCCAGCAGATTGTTGCCAAGGTCAAGGAACTCCATGAACTGGGCCTGTCCCGCAGCAGTGCCCCTGCTTTCGTAGAACCTGCCACTGTCCCGCCACCACTGCCGCTGCAGGCCGAACCATCAGTTTCGGCGCCGGCGGATATCTGGGGGGCCTTTACACCACCGCAGGAACAGGCTGCGCCTGTTTTTGAACCTGCCACAACCATTGAAAGTCCGTCGGAAAGCCAGATTGGTTCCCAATGGATCCCGTCGGATGAGCACACCTTTGAATTTGAGGAACAGCCTGCTGTTGAATCACCAGTGGGTGGCTCTACAGATGCCTTTGGAGAGATCAGTTTTGAAACACCGGAGGCTGAGCCGGTTCAGGAGACATTTGCACCTGCTGTCACACCTGTTGAGGCTGTCGAGCCGACTTCGGCCTTCAGTGTGTCGTCGATGCCGCAGATTCTTGAATCCATACCGGAGTTTGAGCCGAGTACCAAGCCCGATTTTGTTCGCTCCGCTGCATTGGCTGTTCCCCATCCAGGTCCGCCAGTTGATGGCACAACCCTTGTTTTCGAAACTCCACCTCCTCCTGTTGCTTCCGTAGCTTCAGACGCGGCCCCTGTGGTTGCCGAGTCCGACCGTGCAGAAAATGCTGCTCCGGCAGCCACCGCCATGACGGAAGAGCAATTGCGTGCCGTAATTGCTTCGGTTTCCAGAGAGGTAATCGAGCGGATTGTGTGGGAGGTTGTGCCAGACCTGGCCGAGGCGATGATCAGGGATGCCATTCGCCGGATCCGGGAAGGGCAGTAAAGCGTAAACAGCTAACATGAAATCATAATACACCAGTTGGACTGTTTGCTGTTCTGATACTGGTAACTTGCTGGTTTATAAGATTTGGGGATGCCTCGGCATCCCCATTTTTGATAGTTAAGATGCTTGCGCGTTTTCAGGTTAAATCGATTCGGGAGTGGATATGATCAAAAGGGCGATTGCAAAGGTTGTCGAGTTTATTGATCTTGACGAAGGGGAGATGATCGAGGTTATGAACCAGATCATGTCTGGTGAGGCTACGCCAGCTCAGATCGGCGCTTTCATAACCGCCCTGCGCATGAAGGGCGAAACGGTTGAAGAAATCACCGGTGCTGCCCGTGTGATGCGTGAGCGTGCCACCCCGATCCGGGTTGGCCGCAACGTGCTGGATATGGATCGTGATGAGATCAATCTGGATCGTGAGACCATTTTGGATGTGGTCGGAACCGGTGGAGACGGCACCAACAGCTTCAATATCTCCACCACAGTGACCTTTGTGGTTTCTGCCTGCGGTGTCCGGGTGGCCAAGCACGGTAACCGCGCTGTTTCTTCGGCCTGCGGCAGTGCAGATGTGCTGGAAAAACTGGGTATCAACCTGGAAGTTGCTCCGGAGACTGTTGAAAAGTGTATCAGCGAGATCGGCGTTGGTTTTCTGTTTGCCCCGGCTTTACACGGCGCCATGAAGCATGCCATTGGCCCGCGCAGGGAGATTGGTGTTCGGACGATCTTTAATATCCTGGGGCCGCTTACCAACCCGGCTGGCGCAGATTGTCAGGTGATGGGGGTCTACCGGGACGATCTGGTTGAAAAGCTGGCTGGTGTACTGCACAGGCTGGGCTGCCGCCATGGTTTTGTCGTGCATGGTTCGGATGGCATGGATGAGATCACCTTGACCGGAGAGACCCTGGTGGCTGAGGTTACATCGCAAGGTGTCAGCCTGCTTTCGGTGAGCCCGGAGCAGTTTGGCTTTTCCCGCTGCGGGGCAGCAGACCTGAGAGGTGGCGACGCGTCAGCCAACGCCGGTATCGTGCGCGCGGTACTGGGTGGAGAAAAGGGGCCTCGCAGGGATATTGTGCTGCTCAATGCCGCTTTTGCGCTGGTGGCTGCGGGGAAAGTGGCTACGCCGCAGGAAGGTGTTGTCGCCGCGGCAGCAGCGATTGACTCGGGCCGTGCCATGGAGCAGCTCGAAAAGCTGGCCAGGCTGACAAACGCATAGCCGTCCAATTGCATAGATGAGGAACAGGAGCAACGTGACTGATACACCTGACATACTGAAAAGGATTGTGGCGCACAGCCGGGAAACGCTCAAACGTCGCAAGGCAGCGGTGCCTGCCAGAGAGTTGATTGGCCGTGCGGCTGACATGCCCGTAACGCGCGGTTTTGAAGAACGGCTGCGCAGCATGGCCGCTGTTGGCGACACAGCCATCATCGCCGAGGTCAAGAAAGGCTCACCCAGCAAGGGTGTCATCCGTCCTGATTTTGATCCGGTCGCCATTGCCCGCATCTACGAGCAGAACGGGGCTGCCTGCCTTTCGGTGTTGACCGAAGAGCAGTTCTTCTTGGGCAGTCTGGCATACCTGACCGCCATCTCTGCTGCCATTGACCTGCCGTTATTAAGAAAAGATTTCATTGTTGATGAATACCAGATCCATGAGGCCCGGGTCGCTGGAGCGGACGCCATCCTTTTGATTGCAGCTTGTCTGGAGCTGTCACAGATCAGGGATTATCATGCCATGGCAGGGGAACTCGGGCTGGATGTGCTGCTGGAGGTGCATGACGAACGGGAACTGGAAATGGCCCTTGGAAGTGAGTGCAGCATGATTGGTGTTAATAACCGCGACTTGCGGACATTTGTGACCGATCTGGGTACGACAGGTCGTCTGGCGCGCATGCTGCCGTCCGAACGTCTGCTGGTGGCCGAGAGCGGTATCAACATGCGAAGCGATATTGAAAGGCTTTCTGCTGATGGTGTTGCTGCATTTCTGATTGGCGAAGCCATGATGCGTGAAACGGACATCGGAGCCAAACTGCGGGAATTAAGGGCAGCCAGAGAGGTTGGCCGCCCGTAATTTCTTTTAAGCTGTTCAGTTGGCAGTTGTTTCGCCTGCGGTCTCGGGAGCGTTGTAGGCCAGCTCCATGGTGCGTTGCATGGTTGAACGGCCGTCAAACTTGCCCCCGTCGGCGATGCTCAGGCGCGCTGCAAAAATGTCGCCGCACACATCACCGGTATGCTGGATGTCCACACCTTCGGCGGCCCTGATGTTGCCCACGATTCTGCCGCCAATCACCATCAGTCTCACAGCCGCATCGCCGGTTACCATCCCCTTCTCGCCGATGATAACGCAGTCGGCGCTGATATTTCCTTCCAGCAGTCCGTCAATCCGGACGGTTCCCTTGCTGGCAATCTCTCCCCTGATGGTCGATTCCTGTCCAATGATGATTTCCAGCTTTGGTTGTTTGTGAAAAAACATGTCTGGCTCCTGTCTGTCAGATGTGGTCATCAGGGTGCGTCTGGGCGTAGTTTTGTCAGGCGCCGCCGAGGAAATCGGATGGATTCCTCTGGTTGCCATGCTTCCAGACCTCGTAGTGCAGGTGCGAACCGGTGGCATTGCCGGTTGCGCCGACTGCGGCGATAGTCTCGCCTGATTTGATTACCTGTCCCGCCTTGACGCTGACCTTGCTGTTATGGGCATAAACCGTGCTGAAACCATGTCCGTGCTCGATTACCACCGTATTGCCGTTGCCGTTGCTCCATCCGGCAAAGCTGACGATACCGCTGGCTGTTGCCACAATCGGTGTGCCGTTGGGAGCCGCGATGTCCAGGCCGCTGTGGAAATGGTGCCGGCCGGTCTGGGGATGGATACGCGGGCCGAATACGGATGTGATCTTACCTTTTATCGGCCAACCTCTGGGGGTCGAACGCAGAATGTCCTTCTCCTTGGCCAGATAGGACTTGATTTCGGCCACCTTGGTCATGGACTCACTGATCTGGCGCTTCAACTCCTCTATATCAATATCACCATCGCTTTTCGATTTATCCACCGCCTCCAGCACCTTGATCTTGGTTCCCAGTGAAAACAGACGCTTGAATTCCGTCTCTGACTCCTTCAGGGCTTGAAAGCTGGACTGCATGGACTGGAACTGGCTGTAGATGTGGGAGTACTTCTGCTTCATGACATAGTATTCGACTGCGTTGACTGTCAGGGATGCTGTATAGACTATGCCGACGCAGACAAATACGAGCAGCATGCCCAGCACGATCGAGGGCATCTTGATGTTGATGGAATCCTTCCGCGAGTGGGGAATCAACATAATGGTGACTGGGGTAAAGAAACGTTTGAACAGTGGTCGCAGTTTCCGCATGTTGCCTCCAAAAACGGGGCCATACATTCGAATCAGTGATAATAAAGACTGTTTTTATATCATGGTGACCAGATGATTACAACCAATTACCGTTTTTGTATACATGTTCGGGCTGGTGTTCAGAATAAAAAAGCGCGTATAAACAGTAAATTGTATTCACGTGGTCTGCCTGCTGGTGAAGTCTGCCTGCTGTGGTATAGATGTTTTCAATTAAAACGCGATAAGTAATTGTCGGGCAGTAAAGACATGCTCGCATGCGTGGGCATGGGGTCGTCAGCAGGCATTTGTTAAGAAATTTTTCTTATCGATGGTATAATTCATAAATTGCTCCGGGTCTGTCTTCTCTTACCAAACATTTTAGTGCCGTGCAGTTATTCTGATTTTACAGATGGCCTTTAGTGGCCATCAACTTCTAGTTGAGGAGGAAATGATGCAATGTCCCTACTGTAAGGAAGAGGTGCTTGACGGTGCCATCAAGTGCAAGCATTGCGGTTCGAGTCTGGTGTTGACCCCACAGGCCAGAGACTCCGCAACATCGGATTTTGGCGCCATATTCAGCAGCGCCATGGAGCTTTGGAAAAACAACCTTGCGGATCTGGCTGTCGTTACCCTGGTATTCATGCTGGTAGGCTGGATACCGATCATCAACATCGCCTTCATTGCCGGGTATGTGCGCTGTCTGACCAAGGTGGCCCGCGGTCAGGGCAAGGCAGCGGTGGGTGATATTTTCAGCGCCTGGGATTGTTTTGCCAATCTGCTCGTCTATCTGCTGATCTATGTCGTTATCAGCTTCATACTCAACTTCATTCCGATCGTCGGTGCACTGGCCAGTCTGGCTTTGGGTTTTCTGGCTGCCCCTGGTGTGTTTGCCATTATCGACAACAAAATGGGTGCCATCGACGCCCTAAAATGGGGGGTGGAGACCATTCAAGCCGACCTTACCAACTGGCTGCTGGCATATTTGGTAGGCGGTGTCGTCTGCTTTGTCGGTTTCCTGGTGCTGATCATCGGGGCAATCCTCACCATGCCGCTTGGCCAGTTGATCATCATCAAGCAGTATGAAAGGTGCCGTCCGGCCTGATTTTATGTCACATATCCCGCTGACGCGGGACCAACCATTCAATGAAAAGGCAGCCAATCGGCTGCCTTTTCATTTTTTTGAGGCATTCCATTCCAAATCCCTGTTGACAGACTGGAGTAAACATTATATAGGTAGTCATATGACTACCTATGCTGCGCAGACAAAAAGTGAGCTGACTGCGCGTCAGCGCCAGGTGCTGGAATTCATCAGCTCCTATGCCGACAGCAACGGTTATTCACCCAGCCAGCGGGAGATAGCCGGACATCTCAAGGTGTCTGGCACACTGCCGGTGATGAAACATCTCAGTGCGCTGGAACGCAAGGGGTACATCAGGCGCGAAAGCGTCAATCGGGGGCTGGTGCTTGCTACGCCCCACAGCCGCCATGTGTCGTTGCCAATTGTCGGCACGGTGAGGGCTGGTCAGTTGTCCACTGCCATCGAAGATATCCAGGGCTATTTTTCTGTGGATCAGGTGGCGGTCAAAGGAGCGGATTGCTTCTTTCTGAAAGTCAGGGGCGACTCCATGGTTAATGCCGGCATTATGGATGGTGATCTGGCGCTGGTGCGACCGCACGCAACCGCTGACAATCGGGACATCGTTGTAGCTATGTTGGATGGTGAGGCAACGGTGAAGCGTTTTTATCGGGAGTCTGGGCATATCCGGCTTCAGCCGGAAAACCCCGCTATGGAGCCGATCATCATCCGTCCGGAAGATGGCGAGGTGAGCATTGTGGGGCGGGTAATCGGCATTTACCGGCAGTTATAGGCAGTCGGTGGACAGGGATTGTACTCAATAATCGGAGGGTGGTGTGGAACCAATTACCTTATGTGGTCTGGTGGTTGTTGTATTCGGGCTGTGGATTGAGCTTGAGGCAGTCATCGGGCAGATGCTGAATGCGATTGGACGCGTGCGGCTGTGGGGCGGCAGAACTGCCATGGGGTCTCTGAAGAAAAGCTAGCCAGAGTTTTGAACCTTGATTTCAGAACGATCAGAAACAAGAGGTATCTGCTTGAAGGCATTTGCCCCGAGGCAGTTGAACTGCTGAGGGACAAAACAGTACCGGAGCCGGTTTTTAGGGTATTGAAAAAAATGAAAGCGCCCCGGCAGGTTACAGCTGTCATGCTGATGAATGACCAGAACAAGTTCAGTTCTAACTATGCCAAGGCGCTTCTTGATGCAACACCGGTGAATCAGCTTGTCAATAAAGGCAAACCGAAAAAAGAAACCCCTGCAATACTGGCCCGTCAGGCTCGTCTTGAGGAAGAGAGTCTTGCTCTGTCCAGTGAGATAGGCTCATTGAAGGAGCAATACGGTACTGCAATGATCGACATGACCTCCATGCAGGCATATCTGAAAAGCTTGCTCGGCAATGAAGCGGTGGCGAAATATCTACGGGAATTTCATGGGCCTATCCACGACAAATTCAAGGAAATCGCTGAACTTGATTTCTTCAGGTTGAAAAATATGTGATAAGAATGTTGCTAAAAATTGACATTGCTATTCTTTGTCTAAATATACGACCTCGGATATCGGTACTTCCCACTGCTCACACTGGCACCGTACACGATACTCTTCTCCGGAATCCTCAACACGGCGCTGCACCATGGCAAGAATCTGTACCCGCTCGATGCAGTCCAATCGCCCACGCCACGTTTTCAATGCTGTTTGGGAGAGTTGGGCAACTGTAATCCCATTTTCGGTATGCAATTCAATGTAATCGCCCTTTGGCACTGCTATAAGGGAATCACCCGGTCTGAGTCCGGACAGCTGTTCATGTACGGAGTCGCTTGGCCGTTTGCGACCTGCAAAGTCGAGGAACATATCTTCCATTGCAAGTATGTCGTACCGACGGCGCAATACCTGATCATCCGGAGGAGAAACTAAAGACGGGTCACGCTTTAGCAGGAAATCTCCTTCGACGAGACCTGTATGCGGATTAGGCATATCAACTCTTTCAAAAAGGCACAGAGTTTCCTTAGCACGGGTCATGGCAACATAATAGACACGACGTTCCTCCTCCTGCGCCTGACGGTTACTTCCTTGTGTCCAACCTCCTCCGGGGACAAGCACATGGTGGAACTCCATTCCTTTTGCAGAGTGCACCGTACTCATAAATACTCCGCTTCCGACGGCCTGCTCCCGGCGCTGTTCTGCGAGAGCCTCATAAACGTATTCCGTATAATAGCTCATGGGAAGTTGAGTATTTCCGCTTTCTTCATGTAAATTCTGAAGTATACCTCTCAAGAGTTCCCACCAGATATTAGTTTGCAGGTTCCCGTTCAGCTCGTCGATTATTGACAATAGATTTGTCGCTGACAGCAGTTCATCGTGACCAGTCTGCAGTTCGGCAAAAAATTGGCGTACCTCACGGATGCGATAAAGAGGTGGTGTTTTATCCCGGTCGATTCCCCATATTATCGGAATGCCGCGCTGTTCACACAGCGCCCGAACCGGAGCCAATTCGTCCTTGGTTCTGGACAACACTGCACACTCAGACCAACTCAGGGAAGGATTCCGGTGTTTGAGCCGCGACAATTCCTCAACGAGTGCCATTGCCTGATGTGCCGTATTGGCTACACGCAGCAGTTGAACACGTCCTTGCGCCACCGGGTCAAGATCTTTCCACGGACCGCCAGCCGAAAGTCGTTCCCGCCCTTTATTGATGCGAATAGCATTTTCGGTCTTCATTCGATCCCTGTTATGGGCGATCAGACAGTTTGCGGCTGCAATGATGTGAGCAGAGGACCGATAGTTTTCCACGAGAAAGAAAGTCTTGGCTTGGTAGTCCGACTGAAAACGACGAATAAACTCCACATTGGCGCCTCGGAATGTATAGATATTCTGGTCATCGTCTCCAACTGCCAAAAGTGCTAGCTTGCTATCAGGATCGCCAAGGGTTCTGCCGGCAATGGCCGAGATCAATTGGTACTGGTCCTGGTCGATGTCCTGATATTCATCAACCAAGATGTACCGATAACCTGCCAGCAGGCGCTCCCTCAGTTCATCACGCTCCAGACCTGCAAACTCGATTTCACCATTCAGAAGACGAACTGCATCGGGAATAATTGTTTTGAAATCATCCGTGTCCATCCTTTTACGTTCTGATCGCTCAGCGAAGGATGACCCAGTCAGCCGCATCGCCAAGCTATGATAGGTCTGCACGGTAACACCCTTTGCTTCTGGACCAGCCAATTCGAGAAGACGACGCCTCAGTGTATTCGCAGCATTGCGGTTAAAGCAGAGAATGAGAACATTACACGGCTGGACCCGTTTCACCCGCAGCAGATAGGCGCAGCGATGCGCAACGACCTGTGTCTTACCGGAACCGGGACCGGCCAGAATCAGCATATTATCATCTGGCTGTGCTGCTACGACGCTGACCTGCACCGGATTTGCAAGATTATCAACAATGCGGTGATAGGACGCCTGGCTGGTGGCCCGGTCGATGACCTCTTTGCGCCCGGAAAAATAGCGCTGAACAAAACTGGTACGATCCATAGTGAAATATGCTGACACCATGTTAATCGCCTGCTGAATCTTTTCCAGTCCCAGTCTAGCATATTCGTTCATGACGTGAACCTGAAAGATACGTTCCTTGTAATGCTGCTCAAGCGGGCTGTAATCGCCTTTACTATATCGACGTTTGATCTCCTCCGGCATAATCCGGATCGTCATGGCTTGACGGAAAACAGCAAGTCCCTGCTGAAGAATAATGACCTGATGTTCATGGAGAAACATGAGCGCACGATCAATGGCAGCGAGAGCGTCTTTCACCTGGCCATGTAGAAGCAGATCTCCTCGCAGGGCAAGAGAAATGTCATCCAATGAAAAGTTGACCAGGAGCTCACCGCTGGCAGCTGTATTATCCGGAATTTTGGCATACAGGGCGTCCAATGCCACCTGTGCCACATCACGCCTGCGCTCGGCGGTGGTGAGGAGAGCTGTCCAATCACGATTCAGTTTAATTCGGTAGTGATCCTGTCCCAGATAGCGGAATTCAAGACTGCCGCGATTCCCCGCCAAGCCCTTCCCATCCAGAGACAGACTTTTTAGCAGATTTCTCAGAATTTCTGGAAGACTTTCATGCCCGGCATCGACAAGTCGCTGATTCAGACGTCGCAGGGAGAGATCCAGCCAGCCCTCGGCATCCGGTTCTGATTCCTGCATCAACTTGAGCATTGCCTGTTCCAGGGTACAGACCTTGTCAAAGCGCAGACGGGAATGATCACCGACCTTGTATCGGATAAAGGCGTTCAAGAGAACACCCTGCTTAATCAACCCTGCTTCGGTCATTTCATGAAGAACCCGCAGTACCGTCTTTGTATCGCCGGCAACAGTTCGTTGCTCCGGGGTCTCCCCTGCTTGCGCTTTGAATTCAGGCAACTCCGCCAATTCGTCAGCACTCATCCCTTCATCTTTTCGAGCGTTAAACAACGCGCTTAGAACCGCAAGCCACTGTTTCTTTTTTGATGAAGAAAGATTCAGAGAAGAAATCTTCGTCTCTGCTTCTTCTAAATTTCTGACTAAAGGCTGTCCCTGAAATACCCGGGTATTGTTCTGGTTACGCTCAACCAAGCCGGCCCGCTCCAGCCAGGCAATAGCCGTTTTTACCTTGGTATCGGCCATTTGGTCTTCTGTTGTGAAACCAGTATGCACCTGTTCATCCCGCAGCAACTCCCCGGCAGTTATGACAATCTCGTTGTCCTTACCGCGTTTCGCCCGACGCAATCCACGAAGGATTTGACTGATATCGTGTTGGCTGAGTTGCGACATGGCACCAAGCTGGAACTGGGTCTCAATATCCTGCTCACTGTACAGGAGAACGCACTCAGCGTCCTTTGTATCCCTTCCTGCTCGGCCAGCCTCCTGTATGTAGTTCTCAAGCGAACCAGAAATATTTGCATGGATCACCAACCGGACATTGTCCTTGTCAATTCCCATTCCGAAGGCATTGGTAGCGCAGATAACCTGTGTCTTACCATTGATGAAATCATCCTGAACCCTGCGTTTTTCTGGTGCCTCCAAACCGGCGTGATAAGCCTCAACCGGCCAGTTTTTCTTAAGCAGAAAATCCCTAGTTTTCTCCGTTTCCTTCCTCGTTGCTGTGTAGATTACCGCAGTGCCCATCTCAGGTTGCGGAAGCCGCTCAGCAAGGATTTCATGGATACGTTCATACTTTTCTGCACCTTGAATGAGCTGGATCTCGAAAGAAAGATTTTGACGCTCTACGCCACCTTCGAAAACCACCAGTTCCTGCCCCAGTTCTCGTTGGAAATGGTCGGTGATTTCTTCCATAACGTCACGTTTGGCAGTCGCAGTAAAACAGGCAATGGGCGGAATGGGAGTCTGCTGTCGTTGGGAAAACTCACGGATAAAACGGGCGGCGTAAAGATAATCCGGTCGGAAGTCGTGGCCCCATTTCGACAAACAGTGGGCCTCGTCAAAGACCCAGCAGCCGATTTCGCGCTGACTTATGGCATCGGCCAGAGATTTGTTTCGCAACTGCTCAGGCGATACATAGAGAATAGCTATATCACCCAGCCTCACCCGCTCAAGTATTTCACCACGTTCAGGCGGTGTAAGCATACCGTAAATGGCAGCGGAAAACATGGTGCCAGTCTTCGACGCCAGTCCATCGACCTGATCCTTCATCAACGCTTGTAAGGGGGAGATGACAATTGTAAGGACGCCCCGCCGGAAATTACGCGCCAAGGCCGGTATCTGGTAGCAAAGGGATTTGCCGCCTCCCGTGGGGAGGATTGCAAGCTGGGGTTTGTCGCTCATGCCAAAGCGAACAATCGCCTCTTGCAGGCTTGTGCCTTCAGCGGTTGCAGGGGTTGCACGATAGGCAGGGTAGCCGAAAAACTTTTGCAACTGCTGAGCCGGATTATGAATGTTTCGGCACCAACTACAAGAAGGATCATTACAGGGCACATCCCGTAACTCGCGAAGAATAGGTACGACATCATTAAAACGGTGCCGAACCCATGGAGGAAGGACGGAGTTGTGGCCTGCAACTGTCAACCAAGCAAGACAGTACGCCAGTGCCGGTCGTTTGTCCGGATGCAGGAGATACTTGAAAGAGACCATGGATACAGCCGTTTCACATGCTCTACCGTCCGTAAACTTCTGAAAGATGCCAAAAGCATCGTTCTCGGTAATTTGCGATGCACTCAATGCGGTGAAAACATCTTTCAACCCGTTGCTGTGGAGGGAGGAATTGCTGTTTTCTTCAAAGCAGTAACGATAAAACGAGAGAATATCTCCGCAGGCTTTCCCGAGGGTTATGAAGCTTTCCCATTGGTCGCCTAAGACCAAGGCAGCCAGGCGTGCATCGGCAACCGGATCGTTTATTGAATCCCGAACCAACTTGTAGTCTTTTACCAGGCGATGATAGGGGTTTTCAGGGAATGCCAGGGGGGAGAGATAAAGCGTATCGACAACCGGTTTGTGCAGAAGGTGGAGATCAGGTGCCAGCGACTCAAGGACAGGAAAATCATGCCCCAGGAGATTGTGTCCGAGTACATACTTTGCAGCAGAGGCAAATGTGTCCAGATCTTTCAGTGCAGTTCGGAGGTTGAAATGTCCTTTTCGTTCAAATGTCTGTCCAGAATAAACAGCACCGATGTGATAGAGTTTGCTGCCATCGGTCTCTAGGTCTAGTAACAGACATTTATCCAGAAAGTCTTTTTCAGTCAAGATCTCTCCAATCTGCTAATCTGATTTAACGTGATGAGATTAATTGTGCTCCAGGTGTGCTTTGCTCATGTATCTATCGGGTAAATAATCAGTCAGAACCCTGCTAATCTGTTTGGCAACCAGAAGCTATCAAATATTCTGTTCGTAAATCTGCAAGCCACTTATCATTCAGGGTTTTCCAGCTGGTCCACCCATTAACAGTGTTTCTGGTGCTTCCTGCCTTTTGAATACAATACAGTGCTGCATAACTTGGTGCGGAATATGACCGTCCATCAACCACAATGGCGCCGTCTTCCATGACTGTAGCTGTGTAATTCTGCCTTGCGGAAGCGCCTCTTGGCTTATAACTCATAACCAATTCCTGACCGGGAGTCAGCAGTTTTTCCTCAAGTAGATCACTCAAGCTGACATCGTAAAATGTGGCGATCTGATTGTTATCAGGCTCTTCGGTGGTGTCGAAAACGGGGCGGAAGTCATCAGGAATTTCGTAAAGAATTGCTGTAGGATCTTTAAAATCGACAAGTTTCCGGACAATCCACAATTTTACTTCATTTTTAAGGGTTTGCGCCCACTCCCGGAGGTCAGTCGACACATGATCAATCGGTATTCCGACAATCGGTCTGGTCTCCATAATCTCAGTTAGAACCTTGCGGATATCAATTTCGGCAATCCCCATCTCATCAATGCGATCTTTCAATAGCTGGTCATCTCTCAACCGATTGATGACAACCTCGATAAGATGCTTCCTGGAGGCGGGCTGTTGAGCTGCAACTATTTGTTTGGATACTTGGGGAGCAATATGGCCCCATACGGAATGAGCACTCAATTCTGCTTCCACGATGAACCATCGCCGGCTGGCAAAATCGATAGCATATCCATCCGGGATAGTCCCAGAACCGTCGGCACTTCTTATCAAGGATTTGGGCAGCATGATTGAATCTGGTCC
>Ga0208694_1001659_pt1 | contig 26035 bp, 18 predicted proteins | sample AD_UKC078_MetaG_FD_184442 | JGI IMG/M metagenome (GOLD analysis project Ga0208694, IMG submission 184442) | Active sludge microbial communities of municipal wastewater-treating anaerobic digesters from USA - AD_UKC078_MetaG (SPAdes) (version 2) | ecosystem: Engineered > Bioreactor > Anaerobic >...
TTATGTTGTTGGTGTGGTAACTTACAAAATAACCATAAAGGGCTGAATCCACAAAATGGAAACAGCCCTTTATTATTTCAGCTTAAAAAGTTTCATCGGACAGCAATAATATAATATAGGTATAGATAAAAAGGCTGCCTCGAGAAGAATCCTTCTGAGACAGCCTTTTTGCGTATTTATTAAAATCAGAATTATAGAGTAATCGGTTCATACTTTAATCCATAGACATCTGCCACTGCTTTGAATGTCACTTTCCCACCTACGACATTAAGTCCGGCAAATAATGCAGAATTTTCTTTGCATGCGCATTGCCATCCTTTGTCTGCTAAAAATAGAGCATACGGCAGAGTTGCATTTGTCAGAGCAAGTGTGGATGTATAAGGTACAGCTCCGGGAATATTCGCTACTGCATAGTGTACAACTCCGTCAACCGTGTATACGGGTTCACTGTGGCTGGTAGCGTGCGATGTGTCAAAACATCCGCCTTGATCTATTGCAACATCTACCATAACAGTTCCGGGTTGCATCATCTTTAACATCTCTTTGGTGATGAGATGCGGAGCTTTGTCACCGGGTATGAGTACGGAGCCAATGATAAGGTTGGTTGATGGCAATTCCTCTTTAATGTTGTGCTCAGAAGAATAGAGCGTTTTTACGTTTTTGGGAAGTATCTCACTTAAGTAACGTAAACGTGGAAGAGAAATGTCTACAATGGTAACATCTGCACCTGCACCCGCAGCAAGAAGTGCCGAATGAGTGCCCACTACTCCTCCTCCCAAAATAAGAACTTTAGCAGGTTTTACTCCAGGTACTCCACCTAAAAGAATACCTTTACCACCTTGAGGCTTTTCTAAGAAACGTGCTCCTTCTTGTACGGCCATTCTTCCGGCAACTTCACTCATGGGAATAAGTAGTGGGAGTGAGCCATCCTCTTTTCTCACCGTTTCGTACGCCAAACAAACAGCTCCACTTTTAATCATGGCATGAGTCAATTCTTCATCCGATGCAAAATGGAAGTAAGTAAAAAGCAGTTGACCTTCTTTGATCAGTTCATACTCAGGTTTTATAGGCTCTTTAACTTTAATGATCATCTCAGCTGTTGCATAGACCTCCTCAATTGTAGGTAATATTACTGCACCTGCTGTGAGGTATTCATCATCACTGAATCCGCTACCCATACCTGCGGTATGTTGCACAAATACTTTGTGCCCTCTTTTACATAACTCAAAAACTCCGGCTGGCGTCATTCCCACCCGGTTTTCATTGTTTTTAATTTCTTTGGGAATTCCAATTATCATAATGTCCGTTTTTGGGGGTTAATTATTTCGCAATGTAGTAATATTCCTCATTCGTTATTCTTTGAATTGTATTGTTTTACAGCATACGTAGTGAAAGTTTCTAATTTCTTTTTTTGTTTTTTAATAAGTAATGAAATGTAAGTTGAAGCTGCTTTATTCTGATATTATGTATTTTTCTGTCTTTTTATTGCTACTTGTGTCAATATGGCTTTGAATTTGTTTTATTTATATCTAAAAGTTATCTATATTTGCATTTTATTTTATTAAATGATTGTATTATAGGTTTTGTCATTTCTATATGATAATTATATATTAACCAATAAAAGCTGTTTGTAAATGAAGAAAAGATGGATTATTTTGATGGCTATACTAGTAGTCATTAGTGTAATGGGCCTTTTTGCTCCTGAGCAACCCGAATTGTGGACTGTTGATTCAAATGTAAATAACGCGGATGTTGCCTGGATGATAACCGCAACTATTTTTGTGCTGATGATGACTCCGGGATTATCTCTGTTTTATGGAGGAATGGTACGCCAAAAAAACGTAATATCAACCATATTGCAAAGTTTTATAGCAATGGGTGTTATTAGTATTATATGGGTTGTTTTTGGTTTCAGTTTGGCTTTTGGCGATGATATCGGCAGTTTTGTGGGTAATCCGGCAACGTTTTTCATGTTTGATGGTGTAGGAGCCAAAACCGATCCTTTGCTTGCTCCAACAATACCATTGGCTCTTTTTGCTTTGTTTCAGATGAAGTTTGCCATCATAACTCCTTCTTTGATAACGGGTTCTTTTGCAGAGCGCGTGAGGTTCTCAGGCTATCTCGTATTCATGATGCTTTTCTGTATTTTTGTATATTGCCCATTGGCTCATTGGACCTGGCATCCGGACGGCTTCCTTCGTCAGATGGGGGTTGTTGACTTTGCCGGTGGTATTGTGGTTCATGCTTCATCGGGTGTGGCAGCGCTTGCCGGCGCTATATTTTTAGGCAAAAGAACAGAACAAAATTCAACTCATGTACCTGCCAATATACCTTTTGTTATATTAGGTGCTGCTATGTTGTGGCTGGGTTGGTTTGGCTTTAACTCGGGCTCATCGTTGGCTGCTAACGGAGTTGCGGTAAAAGCCTTCTTAAATACAAATACTGCGTCGGCAACAGCTATGATGGCATGGGTTGTTTTTGATTGTTTACGTGGACGTAAACCGTCTGCTATGGGTGCGGCTATCGGAGCTGTTGTGGGATTGGTTGCTATAACCCCGTCTGCCGGCTTTGTTACAGTGGGTGAAAGTATTTTTATAGCTCTGGTAACAACAATTGTCTGTAACGTGGCTGTTTACTGGAAAAATCACACTTCAGTAGATGATGCTTTGGATGTTTTTCCTACGCATGGAGTAGGAGGTATCTTAGGTACTGTACTAACAGGTGTTTTTGTGCACGGGTTGATAGACGGTCATTGGGATGTATTTTTCATTCATATCCTGGCCGTGATTATTGTTTGTGTCTATACGTTTGTAGTGACTTATGCATTGTATTGGCTAACTAACAAAATGATACCCATGCGGGTTTCGGCTAACAGTGAAAGAATAGGTCTTGATATCAGCCAGCATGATGAACAGTATGGCATGCTTGAGCCTGAACGTGAACTTGCTGAATATTCCGAGGGGGAAGTTTCGAGTAAGTAGGTTAAGGGGCGTGAATGAATAAAATGTGTGTTAATTATTCTTGTATGTATATGCTCTGTGGCTAGTTTGCAAAAGGATGCCAATGTTTTTAGGAAAAAAAACGCTAAGTTTGCACTCCCGATTAAAACTGCATATAGATGAAAAAATATATAGTAACTTTATTACTGCTAGGTAGTATTAAAGTATACGCTCAGACCAATCATACTACAACTTTTACCCCTCCGCTTGATATTCCTTTGACGCTCAGCGGGAATTTCGGCGAATTGCGTCCGAATCATTTCCACGGAGGTCTTGATTTTAAAACCCAAAACACAATTGGCAAGAGAGTATTGGCAATTGCTGACGGATACATATCCCGAATTATGGTAACACATGGTTCGGGATATATGCTACATGTTCGTTACAGTAACGGATATACTGCCATCTATCGCCATTTGTCCGGGTTCGTTAATCCAATAGCCGACGCAATTGAAGCGTATCAATACGAAAAAGAGTCATGGGAAGTTGATTTGATCCCTTCAGCAACACAATATCCCGTGCATGCCGGTCAGCAAATTGCATGGAGCGGAAATACGGGCTATTCTATGGGACCGCATCTTCACTTGGACCTGATAGAAGACTCTACCGGTGATAGACTGGATCCCTTGCCATTTTTTAGTAAATATATAAAGGACAATCGTGCTCCCCGAGCTGAAGCAATTATGATTTTTCCCCAGCCGGGAAAAGGAGTTGTTCAGGGAAGCCTGCAAAATAAAATCATTGCATTAAATACCGTAAGGCCTACAGAAGCTTGGGGAGTGATTGGTGCCGGCATAAAGGCTTATGATTATATGACGGGAACTTCAAACCGATACGGGGTGTACTCTGTTACACTGTATGTTGATGGTGCTGAGGTGTATAATAGTGTGGTCGATCGCTATTCACCCGATGAAAATCGAATGATCAACTCGTGGACTCACGGGCATTTCATGAAATCGTTTATTGATCCGGGTAATACATTGCGTATGTTGCGTGCCCATAATGCTGAGAGGGGATTAGTTACTATTAATGAGGAGCGAGATTATCATTTCCTGTATGAACTGAAAGATTATTATGGGAATACGGCTCGATATCGTTTTGTAATAAGTGGGAAGAAACAACCTGTTCCCCCTTTGGAACACAAGGAAAAATATCTTTTTAAATGGGATCAGGTCAATTATTTGCAGGAACCCGGTATGACATTAATCGTTCCAAAGGGTGTGCTTTATACTGATTTGCCCGTACAATTTAAAGTTTATCCGGATTCCAATGCTGTTTCGTACATTTATCAGCTGAATGATGAAGGGGTTCCGTTACATGCCAGTTGCGAGTTGTCGATCGGTGTGCGCCGGAGAGTTGTTCAGGATACAACCAAATACTATATAGCCCGAAAAACAGGGAACCGTTTATCGAGTGTTGGCGGACGTTATGAAAATGGGTTTGTAAAAGCCAAAATCCTTTCGCTGGGAACTTATGTTGTAGCAGTCGATACTGTTCCGCCGGTCGTTACTCCATTGAGTAAGAATACGTGGGCAAGGGCCGGAAAAATACTTTATCGGGTAAAAGACGGGCAGACGGGAATCCGTTCTTACCGCGGAACAATTGATGGAAAATATGCACTTTTCCAATGGGAAATGATGACTAATCGCTTAATTTGCAAAATAGATCCGACCAGAGTAAGCAAAACGAGTAAACACATTGTTGAACTAACAGTGACGGACCATTGCGGAAATGTAACGGTATTGAAAGATATATATTAATAAGAGAGAATATTTTAATTAAAGTAAATGAATGATGAAGACACTTTTGAATGTGCCAGGAGGGAATTTACGTAAAGCAAACGATGGAATGTTACGTAGATTTTTATTTTTGAGTTTGATGATGTTGTTAGTTCCCTTTGTAGGAACAGACGCGTGTACTAATTTGATTGTAGGTAAAAACGCGTCGGCAGATGGATCAACGATTGTTTCTTATTCTGCTGACTCATACGGTTTGTTTGGTGAGTTATATCATTTTCCGGCAGGAACGCATAAAAAAGGAACAATGATTGATGTATATGAGTGGGACACACACAAATATCTTGGTCAGATAGAGCAAGCCCGTCAAACGTATAATGTAATTGGCAATATTAACGAGTATCAGGTTACTATAGCAGAAACGACATTTGGCGGACGTCCGGAGTTGGTTGATACCACAGCAGTTATTGATTATGGCAGTTTGATTTACTTAGGTCTTCAACGTTCAAGAACTGCTCGTGAAGCCATTAAGGTGATGACCGAACTGGTGCAGCAATATGGCTATTACAGTAGTGGAGAGTCTTTTACTATTGCCGATCCGAATGAAATCTGGATTATGGAAATGATAGGCAAAGGCCCCGGCATACGCGGTGCAGTTTGGGTAGCTGTGCGTGTTCCCGATGATTGTATTTCGGCTCATGCCAATCAGTCCCGTATTCATACATTTGACATGGAAGATAAAAACAATTGCATGTATGCACCGGATGTGATTTCTTTTGCCCGCGAAAAAGGATATTTCAATGGCATCAACAAAGATTTTAGCTTTGCCAATGCTTATGCGCCACTTGATTTTGGAGCCCGCCGTTTTTGTGAGGCACGTGTTTGGAGTTACTTTAATATGTTCACGGATCAAGGGGCTAACTATTTGCCTTACATTCAGGGTAAAACCAACGAGCCTATGCCTTTATTTGTGAAAGCAAATCGTAAAATCTCGGTAAGAGATGTACAGAATGCTATGCGTGATCATTATGAAGGCACTGCTTTAGATATTACGAAAGATTTTGGCGCTGGTCCCTACCATACGCCTTATCGCCTTTCTCCGTTGACTTTTAAGGTTAACGATCAGGAGTATTTTAACGAACGTCCTATCTCTACCCAACAAACCGGATGGGTTTTTGTATCACAAATGCGTGCTAATAAACCTGATGCTATTGGAGGAGTTCTTTGGTTTGGGACAGACGATGCTAATATGACTGTCTTCACGCCAGTTTACTGCTGTACGGATAAAGTCCCTGATTGTTACGCGGCAAACGGTGCAGACTATGCAACGTTCTCCTGGAATTCTGCATTCTGGATTTTCAATTGGGTATCTAATATGGTATATCCGCGATATAGTTTGATGATTGAAGATGTGCGTGCCGTACAGAGAAATCTGGAAGATACGTATGCTCAAAGCCAAGAAGCCATTGAGGCAACTGCTGCCAAACTATACGAAAAAGATCCTGCGCAGGCAAAGGCTTTCCTTGCTAATTACACCTCTGCCATGGCACAAGGCGCATTTGATAGTTGGAAACGTTTAGGCGAATTTCTGGTAGTGAAATACAACGACGGAGTTGTAAAGCGTGTAAAAAATGGTAAGTTTGAACGAAACGAATACGGACAGCCGGCAACAGTGATACGCTCAGGGTACCCCAAAGAATTTCTTGAAGAGTACGTGAAACAAACCGGCGACCGCTACAAAGTGACAGAATAAATAGGATATGTAAACTTATTCTTTTACATTTGTACAGTTATTAAGACGAAGATTACAACCTAATTTATAAAAGATTACCTTATGGAAAATCAGGAACTAATAAAACAAGTAACGGAGAAAGCGGAGAAATGGCTCTCACCGGCTTATGATGCAGAAACTCAGGCTGAAGTGAAAAAAATGCTTGAGAACGAAGATAAAACAGAGCTGATTGAATCGTTCTATAAAGATTTGGAATTTGGTACGGGAGGCTTACGCGGCATCATGGGTTCGGGAAGTAACCGTATGAACATCTATACAGTAGGTGGTGCTACTCAAGGACTATCAAACTACCTGAATAAAAACTTCAAAGAACTAAAGCAGATTTCAGTTGTTGTGGGGCACGATTGCCGTAACAACAGTCGCAAGTTTGCCGAAATCTCTGCGAATATATTCTCGGCCAATGGCATCAAGGTTTATTTGTTCGAAGCCCTTCGTCCAACACCCGAGATCTCATTTGCTATTCGTCATCTGGGATGTCAGAGCGGCATTGTGATTACAGCTTCTCACAATCCTAAAGAGTACAACGGATATAAAGCTTATTGGGATGATGGAGCGCAAGTGTTGGCTCCTCATGATACAGGCATTATTGAAGAAGTTGAGAGAATCTCTTCTGCAGCAGAAATTAAATTTGAAGGAAACCCCGATCTGATTGAGATAATCGGTGAGAACATAGACAGTGCATTCCTTGATATGGTTAAAACAGTGTCTATTGCTCCCGACGTAATCAAGCGTCATCATGATATGAAGATTGTGTACACGCCTATTCACGGTACGGGTATAACACTTATTCCCAGAGCTTTGAAATCTTGGGGATTCACCAATGTAATTGATGTACCTGAACAGAACGTTATCAGTGGAGATTTCCCAACCGTAAAATCACCTAACCCCGAAGAGCCGGCTGCTCTTTCCATGGCAATTGATAAAGCCAAGGAAATGGATGCCGACTTAGTAATGGCTAGTGACCCCGATGCCGATCGTGTAGGTATTTCTTGCAAAAATGATAAAGGAGAGTGGGTACTTATAAATGGTAACCAGACCTGTATGATGTACCTTTATTACATTCTTACTCAATACAGAGCTTTAGGTAAGATCACCGGAAACGAATTTTGCGTAAAGACCATTGTTACTACGGAGTTAATCAAGAAGATAGCCGACAAGAATAACATTGAAATGCTTGATTGTTACACCGGCTTCAAATGGATTGCCCGCGAGATTCGTTTGAACGAAGGTAAGAAGAAGTACATTGGTGGTGGTGAAGAGAGCTATGGTTTCCTTGCCGAAGACTTTGTACGTGATAAAGATGCTGTTTCAGCTTGTTGCTTAATTGCCGAAATTGCTGCTTGGGCAAAAGACAATGGCAAAACATTGTATCAATTGCTTCAGGACATCTATGTGGAATACGGATTCTCTAAAGAGAAAGGTATCAGCGTAGTGAAAAAAGGAAAGAGCGGAGCCGAAGAAATCAAGCAGATGATGACCAACTTCCGTAACAACCCTCCTAAGGAAATGGCCGGTTCAAAGATTGTGTTATGGAAAGACTTCCAGACTTTGAAGCAGACCGATGCTGCAGGTCATGTAACTGATTTGGTAATGCCCGATACTTCAAACGTTCTGCAATATTTCACTGAAGATGGAAGTAAGGTATCTGTTCGTCCTTCGGGAACCGAACCTAAGATTAAGTTCTATGTAGAAGTGCAAGGAGAAATGGGATGTCGTAACTGTTATGCAGGAGCCGATGCTGCTGCCGACGAAAAGATACAGGCAGTACTTAAGTCCTTGGGCGTATAACGATATGCTTCTTTAAATAAAAAACCTCCGGAATCCTTTTAGGGCACCGGAGGTTTTTTATTTATTTCTGTTTCTCAATCCACCAATCAATCATTTTCCGAGCGAGACTAAGTCGCCGGGGTAATTCCGGCAAATGATCTTTCGTATAGAAACGTCCCTCGCTCAACTCTTCCTCCTGTAGTTTAATCTCTCCACTTTCGTAGTCGGCAATAAAGCCTACCATCAGTCCGCTGGGATAGGGCCAGGGTTGATTACCGAAATACTTTATGTTTTTTATTTTCAATCCGGTTTCCTCCATCACTTCTCTGGCAACACACTCTTCGAGCGTTTCACCTGTTTCAAGGAAGCCTGCAACGAGACTGTGGAATGGGCCACGGAAGTTACGTGCATGTACCAATAACAGCGAATCTTCCTTTTGAATCAAAGCAAGTATGGCCGTTGAGATAGCAGGATATAATTCGTTGCCACAATTCGGGCATTTCTTCATAATAGGTTCCCTCTTTTCCGTGGGAGTACCGCAAGCCGGACAGAAATTACTATTCTTATCCCAATGCAAAATTTCGTGTGCTTTGCCCGCTATTTGGTATTGAGAATAAGGCAGACAATCATACGATGCACGAAGTCCGGTCATAAAAAACTTTTCATTTTCATGCACAGCCTCATCAATAGAAAAGGCTTTGCACACTTGTCCCATGGGTGTGGTAATACTGTGTATGGTTGTATCTGCCAATGGCTTTACCGGAGGTTGGACCCCCAAAGGGAGAACACATTTATTATCTTTCTTTTCAAGTAACAGCTGGTCGTTAAAGAAGACCAACCAGTGCACCTGCTCTGTTTCAGCTTTCATAAAGAATCTATTTTTATTCCATTTCAGATCCGTCGAAAGACAGCGGAAGTAAATCACGAATGCTCTTCACCTCGTAAACTTCTTCTTTACCATAAAGAAGAATCCGCATCGGCTGATTGAAACGTTTTTCTGTTTCTAATATCACCTGTCGGCATGCACCGCAAGGAGGAATGGGCGCGTCAAGAAAATCTCTTTCCGTGCGTGCGGCAACCGCAAGTGTTGCAACTGCCTGATCAGGATATTGCGAGTTTGCGTAGAACAAGGTTGTTCGTTCGGCACATAAACCTGACGGATAAGCGGCGTTCTCCTGATTGGTTCCCGTTACTATTACATCATTATTTAAACGAGCGGCGGCTCCCACGCTGAATTTGGAGTAAGGCGCATAACTGCGCTTAGTAGCATCCATAGCAGCTTGAAGCAGGGTGCGGTCGGCCTCGGTTAATTCTTCGAATTTATATACATTGAGAACGGCTGTAATAGTAAGTTCTTTCATAATCTATGTTTTTATAAGGGTCACAAAGTTAGCAAAGAGATTGTTAATTCCGATATTTTTTATGATTTTTGTGAACTCATAACCTATATACATTCCAATGAATAGAAAACAATCTATCCGTATCATTTTATTAGTCGTGCTTTGTGCTTTTGCATTTAGCGCACAAGCACAAAGAAGAAACCAGCGCTATCAGGAATATATCGAAAGGTATAGTCCGCTGGCTGTAGAGCAAATGCGTGTTCACAAGATACCTGCAAGTATAACATTAGCACAAGGACTTCTTGAAAGCGGGGCCGGTTACAGTGAGCTTGCCCGTAAAAGCAACAACCATTTTGGTATAAAGTGTGGCGGCAGGTGGAGCGGTCCTTCCGTGCGTCATGATGACGATGCCCGTCAGGAGTGCTTCCGTGCATACGGCAATCCGGTAGAGTCTTATGAAGACCACTCGCTCTTTTTGAAACGAGGTGCACGATATGCTTTCCTTTTTGACCTCGATATAACAGATTACAAAGGCTGGGCACGCGGATTGAAGAAGGCCGGTTATGCAACTGACCCTTCGTACGCCAATCGTCTGATTACAATTATTGAAGATTACGAACTATATAAGTATGACCGTGCCCGTCAGCGTGGAGGCGCCTATGTGCCCCGCGTTGAAAACATAGTCATCAATCCGCATCAGGTGTACCTGGCCAATGACCTTGCCTATGTGGTGGCACGCAGAGGAGATACCTTCGAATCTATTGGCAAAGAGTTCGATATTAGCGCCCGCAAACTGATAAGGTATAATGACCTGCACAAAGATTACACGCTGGCCGATGGTGATGTGATCTACCTGCACGCCAAGAAAAAGAAAGCTTCGAAGAATTACATCGTTCACGTGGTGAAAGACGGTGACTCCATGCACAGCATTTCGCAGACTTACGGCATCCGCCTGAAGAACCTCTATAAGATGAACCGTAAAGATGCCGAATATGTGCCCGAGGTGGGTGATCGGTTAAGACTTCGTTAATGCTCGCTTTTCAGGGTGTAAACGTACAAGGTGTCCGCTAACGGACACCTTTCTTTTTTATATATCCATTGATTATCAGTACTTTATGTATTTGGCACGGCAGTTGATAATAGTATATCCGAATCATAATAAGCTCAAGGCAATGGATAGAGAAATACCAAAAGAAGAGAAGAATAAGTTGCGTAACAAGAAGATCATTCGATTTTCAGTTATCGGCATTCTATGTGTGGCAGGAGTCATCACGCTGATTAGTTTAACACGTACGGGAGTGAAACGGAAAGACCTGGTTGTGTCTGAAGCCGACAAAGGTACCATCGAAGTAAGCGTTAGCGCATCGGGAAAGATAGTACCTGCTTTCGAAGAAATCATCAATTCACCCATCAACAGCCGTATATTGGAAGTTTACAAGAAAGGCGGTGACTCGGTAGATGTGGGCACACCTATTCTGAAACTCGATTTGCAGAGCGCGGAAACTGATTACAAAAAGCTGCTCGACGAAGAACAAATGCGTCGTTACAAACTGGAACAGTTGAAGGTAAATAGCCAGACAAAGCTGAATGAGATGGCTATGCAAATTAAAATATCTGCCATGAAACTTAACCGGATGAAAGTAGAACTGCGTAACGAACGCTACCTCGACAGTCTGGGAGCAGGAACAACCGATAAGGTTAAGCAGGCCGAGTTGAGCTACGACACAGGTCAACTGGAATACGAACAACTGAAACAGAAGTACGCCAACGAGAAACAAGTTGCCGCAGCCGAATACAAAGTACAAGAACTAGACTTCAATATATTCCGTAAATCATTAGCCGAAACCAAACGTACCCTTGACGATGCTCAAATCCGTTCGCCCCGCAGGGCCACGCTAACCTATATCAACGATCAGGTAGGAGCACAAATCTCGCAAGGAAGTCAGGTGGCTATCTTGTCGGACCTCAGCCATTTTAAAGTTCAATGCGAAATTGCCGATACCTATGGCGACAGAGTAGCAGCCGGCGGCCGGGCCATCGTAAAGATTGGAAGTACCCGTTTGGACGGAACTGTGTCGAGTGTTACCCCTCTCTCAAAGAACGGAGTAATTTCATTCATCGTGCAACTGAAAGACGATAAGAACAGCCGTCTACGTTCGGGACTGAAAGCCGATGTATACGTCATGAACGCAGTGAAAGAGAACGTATTGCGCATAGCCAACGGCTCCTACTATCAGGGAGAAGGTGAATACGACCTGTTTGTTCACAGTTCCTCGGACGAACTAACGAAGCGGAGAGTGCAGCTGGGCGAATCGAACTTTGAGTATGTAGAAGTGCGTAGTGGACTGCAACCCGGCGACAAAGTGGTGGTGTCTGATATGAGTCCTTATAAGAACAAGAACCGCTTAAAAGTAAAATAACGAATAGAAACAAGAATAAATACAGAAATTATGATTAATCTAACTTCCCTCTCTAAAATCTATCGTACTGACGAAATAGAAACGATAGCACTTGAAAACGTGAACCTTACCGTAGAGCAAGGAGAATTCCTTTCCATTATGGGACCTTCGGGTTGCGGTAAATCGACCCTTCTTAACATTATGGGTTTGCTCGATGTACCTTCAAACGGTCAGATAGAGATTAACGGCATTCGCACCGAAGGCATGGGTGATAAGGCTTTGGCAAGTTTCCGCAATAAAAACCTGGGATTTGTGTTCCAGTCGTTCCACCTCATTAATTCACTCAGCGTGATTGATAACGTTGAACTGCCGCTGTTGTACCGACACATGTCGGCTGTGGACAGAAGAAAACGGGCACAAGAAGTACTCGAGAAAGTGGGATTGAGCCACCGCATGCGGCACTTCCCCACACAACTATCGGGCGGACAGTGTCAACGTGTGGCCATAGCCCGCGCCATTGTAGGCAGTCCCGAAATAATTCTGGCCGATGAGCCTACCGGAAACCTTGACTCTAAGATGGGACATGAGGTGATGCAGTTGCTTCATCAGTTGAATAAAGAAGATGGCAAAACCATTGTCATGGTTACCCACAATGAAGAACAAGCCCGGCAAACAAGTCGCACAGTGAGATTCTTCGACGGTCGTCAGGTTCAGTAATTCAATCTTCTAAAAAAGAATCAATATGATAAAACAATATATTCAACAAGCCATTTACCAGTTGCGGGCGCAACCGGTATTATCGGCCATCTCTATACTGGGCACGGCACTGGCCATCTGTTTAATTATGGTGGTAGTGATGATGCAACAAATAAAGACAGAGCCTTATGCGCCCGAGTCAAACCGTGACAGGATGCTTCATGTGAAGTGGATGACCAGCTTCCAGAAAGGCGGTTCCATTGATTATTCGAGTAACGGACCTATGAGTATTCAAACGGCTCGTCAGTGTTTCAGAGCGTTGACAACGCCCGAAGCCGTAACCATTTACAGCATTGAGCATACCATGCAAGCCAGCATTCCTAAGGGAACAGCTTTTGGTGTGGATATGAAGCAGACCGACGAACAGTTTTGGAAGGTATTCGATTTCAGTTTCGTTGACGGTAAACCTTTTGACGAGGCACAATCCGAAGCCGGTATTCCGGTGGCAGTGATAACTGAAAGTGTGGCGAGAGCTCTGTATGGCACGGTTCAGGTTAGCGGAAAGGCTATTCATTTGAACTATGCACCATTTAGAATTGCAGGGGTGGTACGTGATGTAAGTACGCTGGCGGCCAATGCATACGCACAGGTGTGGGTACCCTATCGGTCGACCGATATTGATGGGATGTCTTGGTATAACAATATTATGGGAGCTATGAGAGTTTCTATGTTGGCACGCAGTAAGAATGATTTCGCAGCCATTCGCAAAGAATGTGAACAACTTCGGTTGAAGTACAATGCCGGCTTAAAAGACGAAGAGATAGCCTATCGTGACCAACCCGATACGCAAGAAGTGAGTGCTTTACGCAAATGGGCCAACGGGTCACCCGACATCAAAGCCGAACGCAATAAAAGACTCTTAGTATATGCTATTCTTTTAATTATTCCGGCCATCAATTTGAGTTCTATGACTCAGAGCCGTCTTCGTCAGCGAGTTGCCGAAATTGGAGTACGCCGTTCGTTTGGCTCAACACGTGGAAACATTATGTGGCAAGTATTGGCTGAGAATCTGGTGCTTACGTGCATAGCCGGACTGGTAGGATTATTGTTTTGCGTTTTGTTTGCATTGGCCTTCGGTTCCACTTTGTTTTCCGCCTCTACGTTGATGTTGCTCAATGAAGCTCCTACGGTAGATGTCATGATGCTGATGCATACTTCCACTTTTGGATATGCATTGCTCTTCTGCCTGATTCTGAATCTGCTAAGCGCCGGCATTCCTGCCTGGAAAGCTTCCCGTGTTTCCATTACCGATGCGCTAAGCAATCAATAAAACTGAAGATTATGAATAAGTTATTACTCAAACAAATATGGAACGAACGACGTTCCAATACCTGGATGTGGACCGAATTATTACTGGTCAGCGTGGTTATGTGGTTCATTGTTGACACAATGTATGTGAAGCTGCACACTTATTTTGAACCCCGGGGCTTCGATATATCAAACACTTATTGGATACGCGTGGGAACTCTTACAGCCAACAGTCCCGAGTACATTCAGCCTTCTACCCGTCAGGTAAGTGCCGGAACCGATATGATTGAACTGGTTGAACGCCTGCGCCGTCATCCCGATGTAGAAGCCGTTAGTCTGTCCTATAATTCATTTCCGTACAATGGTTCTTGGAATGGGGGAGACGTAACCGTAGATACCTTGAAGCAGTTTGGACGAAAATATTTGGTTACGCCCGATTTCCTCCGTGTGTTCCGCTATCAAGGCATTAATGGTGAAACACCGGAACAATTGGCCGCTTTGCTCAAAGAAGAAACAGTTATTATTGGCGACAATTATTTTGAAGAAAAGGGAATTAGCGGCAGAAGTTTATTGAATCGTTTCTGCAAGCTGAATGGTGATTCCCTGAAAAGCTACCGCATTGCAGGGGTGACCAAATCGGTTCGATTTGGTGACTTTGTCCCGGCCAGCGATTCACATTACGCAATGAACTTTTTTGGTGAAAGCTGGTTGGCGGGCTATAAAGAATCGGACGTCAGGTATCTGGAGGTTTGTGTGCGTACGCATGCCAATTGTGCACCCGGTTTCATTGAACGCCTGCGACGAGATGCCGATAAGCAGTTCCGTGTGGGTAACCTGCTTTTCGAAGACATTCGTTCCATGCAAGACATACGGCGGAGTTTTCAGCTCGATGATATGAATGATTTTCGCAATCAATTATGGGGCATTGGCTTTTTGCTTCTGAATATTTTCATGGGTTTGCTGGGCACGTTTTGGTTCCGCACACAGCAGAGACGTTCGGAAATTGCCTTGCACCTCAGTGTGGGAAGTAACAGAAAACAGATATTTATTCGCTTACTAAGTGAAGGATTGCTGCTTTTAGTTACGGCAACGGTTGTGGCTCTCATTATTGATTTAAATGTTGCTTACATGGAGTATACGCCCCTGATGGACGAAAAAGTAATAACAGTGCCACGATTCCTCATAACAGTCGGTACTACCTTGCTGTTAATGGCACTAACTATGGTAGGCGGCATTTGGATTCCTGCCAGGCAGGCCATGAAAATACAACCGGCGGTGGCGCTTCGCGAAGAATAAGTGGCGGTGCAATATTCCAAAAGAATCGTTGCGTGCGGCAAAGTTTTTCTCTTAAAAGCTTGACTTTGATTGTATAATGTATTATCTTTGTCAATGTAATCCTATAGTACGTTCAATTTATTATAGGCGCAAAGGCAGGAGTTTCAACTCCTGCCTTTTTTTATGTCTTGACGGTTCACTTTTGCCATAACACGGTGGCTCGTGCCGGTTTGCACGGTAGCAAAAGGTCCGCGAGAAACCGTGTTACGGCCAAGAGACGGTTTCTCGCGGACCAAAAGACGGTTTCTCTTTTCAAATTGCTCGTTATCTTTTTGAAAAAGCTGGTTATGTTTTTCAAAAAGTTGGTTATGTTTTGCCCAACTCTTGCTGATGCATGCCCGATGCTCCTCTATTAGTTAATAATATGTAAACTTGCACTTGACAAGATGAGACGATATATGTGCCTTTTTGTAATGAATACTGATTTTAATTTCATTCGCCTTTATTTTTTAGATAGCAAACTGTGTTTAATATAAATTATAAATTATCTTTGTGCAATAAACAAAACATAATAATTGATACTCCGATGAATACGATATACCGACTAGCTATGCTCTTACTGATCATAGTTGGCTCCTCTATGGCTACGTTTGCGCAGAAAACTTATGATGTTCTTTTCATACAATCTTATTCACGTTCCAATAACTGGGCAGGCGAGCTAAACGAAGGCTTAAAAGCCGGCTTTGATGAACGCGATGTGAAAGTGAACATCACAACAGAGTTTCTTGATTCGCGCACTTGGTTGGGGCAAGCGGAGATGGAGGTGATGCGGCGCATTTGTCAGCGGGCCAATAAGCAGAACTACGATTTGATTATCACGTCCAATGATGAGGCTTTGTATGACTTGCTCACCTGTGGCGATTCTTTGCCGCGCAAAGTACCCGTGATGTTCTTCAATGTGGTTTACCCCAATCAGGAAGTCTTAGCCAATTACCCCAACGTATACGGTCTGGAGGCGCCCAAGCCCTTTCACCGGTTACTTGAAACCATCAAAGAAATGTTCCCGTCCCGAAAACAGATGATACTGGTGAGCGATGCCAGTTACCTAGGGCAAAAATCGCTTAAGGAGTTTGATGTGCAGTGGAATGCCTTTTCACAAAGCAATCCCGACTATAAGTTGAGCCGTTTCAACATCAACGATGATCATACTACTAATATTCTTTATGAAATAAGAATATCGCCCAAAGCACGACAAAGCATTTTGATTATGCCTTACTGGGGCTTGTTTATGTCGTCCATAGCCAAGGTTTCCAAAGCCCCCTGTTTTACGATTGCCGATGAGTCTTTGTTGCAGGGCGGATTGTGTGCCCTGGCTCCTTATCCTTACGAAGAGGCTCGCAGGGCAGCGCTGATGGCTGTGGATGTGTTGCAGGGCAAAAAGCCGGAAAATAAAATAGTGAAGAACAGCAAACCCAATCTTATTTTCGATTACAAGCAGCTCGACTTCTTTAATATGGATAAAGATGATGTTCCTCGCGGAAGCATTATTATTAACGAACCTCTGTGGGAAAAATATCAACCTCTATTTCTTTTGTTCTACAGCGCCCTTGTTGTTATATTGGTTTTAGCCATTATTGCCCTCTTCCGTGCCAATCGTCGCGAGTTTAAGCGTCGTTATTATGCGCAAACAAGGTTGTTGCTGCAAAGCAAAATGGTTGACCAGCGCAATGAGTTCGATAATGTTTTTCATTCCATTCACGAAGGAGTCATCATTTACGGCGCCGATTTCAAAATTCATTTTGTGAACAAAGCAGCGGCCGGTATGGTTAGTTTGGAGCATGACCGTGAGCGAAACCAATACGAAAACTTGCCGGCGGGAAGTTTCCTGAAGATATACCACAAAGGCGACGAAGTATTATATAAGTTATTGAACGAGGTGAAGCGAACGGGCGCCAGTGTTTCCATTCCCGAAGGTTCGTTTATGCTGGAACTGAAAACAAACGGTTATTTTTCTGTTTGGGGAGAGGTGATTCCGCTTTACTCCAAATCAAGGTTGAACGGCTATGTCCTTTCATTCAGAAACATTGCTGCCGACGAGGTAAAGAAGCGTTTCTTTAACCTGGCGGTGGAAGAAAGTTCCATTTATCCGTGGCAATTTAATATTTCCGATGGAGTGTACACTTTTCCAAAAGGCTTTATTGAACGAATGGGATTTAACTCCACATCGGGTCGTTTATCTCGTAGTGAATTAAGAAGGAAAATTCATCCGGATGATTTGCCCGGAATAAAGATCGAATTTGATGCTTTATTGGCAGGGGATAAGAACCATTCCCGCATTGCTTTTAGGCAGAAGAATAAAAAGGGGCAATACGAGTGGTGGGAGTACCGCATGATGGTGCTCAATGGTCTTATTCCGCATTCCCCTTCTTCCATACTAGGTGTTTGCCAAAGCATACAACGCCACAAAGATGTGGAGGCAGAACTGATTGCAGCACGCGACAAAGCCATGCAGTCCGACCGACTTAAAACGGCTTTCCTCGCCAATATGAGTCACGAAATACGTACGCCGCTCAACTCCATTGTGGGCTTCTCGGGCTTGCTGAAGGAGATTCACTCGTTCTCGGAAGAAGAGGTGGCGCAGTTTGTCGATACAATCAACCAGAACTGTGAGCTTTTGCTTTCGCTGATTAGTGACATTCTCGATATGTCGCGCATTGAATCGGGTGCCATGGACTTTCAAATTGCGGAATGCAACCTCTCCTTGCTGGTCGATGAAGTTTATCAGTCACAACGGTTCAACATACCACCGGCGGTGTCGTTGCTTAAAAATGTACCCTTGCATGAGGAGAAACAAATCTTGGCCGACCCGGTAAGGCTCAAACAGATACTCAACAACCTCATTAACAATGCGTCGAAGTTCACCAAAGAAGGCTCCATCACCGTGGGTTACCACCTCGACGAACCGGGGTTTGTTACGTTCTTTGTGGAAGATACGGGCATTGGCATCTCCGAAGATGACCAGAAACACATATTCGAGCGTTTCTTTAAGGTGAACAGTTTTGCGCAGGGCACGGGCTTGGGGCTGAGCATTTGCCACACCATTGTTGAACGCATGCACGGAACGATGCAGGTAACCTCGCAGCAGGGCAAGGGAACTTGTTTTACTGTTCGCATTCCCGATACCGAAGCTTGATAACGGTTGCGTGAGCGAACGATGTGTCCGTTTACGGACAGTTGTATTTTTTGTAATTCCCTGTAAACAAGCCGTTTGACGCTTTGGCATGCGCTTTGAACAGTTGTTCTCAAGAAATATACGTCTTATGAGAACAAAAAAAATATGGATTGCCTTATTGTTCACTGCGGCCTCCTTGCCGGCAGTTGCACAAACGGAGAAATTAATCACCTTGTCGGAAGCCATTGCACTGGCGCGCACACAATCTGTTGACGCGGCCGTAGTGCTTAATAAACTGAAAACATCTTATTGGGAATACCGCACGTTCAAAGCCGATTTGTTGCCCGAGGTAAACCTCACCGGCACGTTGCCCAGCTATAAGAAGTCGTACAGCACCTACCAGCAGTCCGACGGCTCCTATACTTTTGTGCGCAACAACAGCATGGGACTTTCGGGCGTTTTGTCGGTCGACCAGAACATCTGGCTGACCGGTGGAAAACTCTCCCTCACTTCTTCACTCGACTACATCCGACAGTTGGGCACCGACGGCAGCAAGCAGTTTATGTCCGTTCCCGTTGGCGTGGAGTTTACCCAACCTTTGTTCGGCATCAATAATCTGAAGTGGAACAGACGTATTGAACCCGTGCGCTACGAGGAGGCAAAAGCTGAATTCATATCGGCTACGGAAGGCGTAACCATGAAAGCCATCTCTTATTTCTTTGAACTATTATTAGCCAAAGAGGTGCTGACCACGGCTTTGCAGAACCAGCAAAACGCCGACAGGTTGTATGAGGTGGCGGGAGCCAAACGAAGAATGGGGCAGATTTCTGAGAATGAATTGCTGCAACTGAAACTTTCTTCACTCAACGCCAAAGCGGCGGTCACAACAGCCAACAGTAACCTCAATGCTAAAATGTTTCAACTCAGGGCTTTCTTGGGCTTGTCCGAGGAGGTAACGTTGCAACCTGTATTGCCCGAATCGGTACCCGATCTGTCTATCAATTACGACCGCGTGTTGCAAAAGGCATTGGAACGTAATGCGTTTGCTCAAAACATTCGCCGCCGTCAGCTGGAAGCCGATTATGAAGTGGCTACCGCAAAAGGTAATTTGCGTAGTGTGGACCTCTTTGCCAGTGTGGGCTATAGCGGACTGGACCATACGCTTTCATCGGCTTACAAGGGATTGAAGGATAACAGTGTGGTGGAGGTAGGAGTGAAAATTCCGATACTCGACTGGGGCAAGCGCAGGGGTAAGGTAAAGGTGGCGCAAAGTAACCGTGAGGTGATCAGCTCGCGTATCAAACAAGAACAGATTAATTTCAATCAGGATATCTTTTTGCTGGTGGAGCATTTCAATAACCAGGCACAGCAGTTGTCCATTGCTCACGAGGCCGATGCCATTGCACAGCAGCGTTACAAAACAAGTATAGAAACGTTTTTGATAGGTAAAATAAATACGCTCGACTTGAATGATGCACAGACAGCCAAAGATGAGGCGCGCCAAAAGCGTATATCCGAGCTTTACTATTATTGGTACTATTATTATCAGATAAGGAGTGTTACGTTGTGGGACTTCCGTTCCAACACCGAACTGACTGCCGACTTTGATGATGTGATACGTAAACAATGAATTTAATCGCTTTTGGTAACTTTCCGGACTTAAAATTAGTTCCAATGAAAGAACTTTCCTAATTTTGTTTGTAATCTTATTAATTTAATTCTTTATGATTCTGGTAATTGATGATGACTCTGCTGTACGTTCTTCGCTAAGCTTTATGCTCAAACGGGCCGGTTTCGAGGTGCATGCTGTTTCGACTCCTGCCGAGGCCATTCAGTTTGTACGTGTTACGGAACCCCGGCTGGTACTAATGGACATGAACTTTTCGCTCACCACCACAGGGCAGGAGGGGCTTGTGCTGTTGAAACAGGTCAAGGTCTTTTATCCGCAGGTGCCGGTCATACTGATGACGGCTTGGGGAAGCATTCAACTGGCGGTGGAAGGAATGAAGGCAGGTGCTTTTGATTTTATCACCAAACCTTGGAACAACGCGGCTTTGTTGCAACGCATTGAAACGGCGCTGAAGCTGACAGCGGAAATGAACGAGCAAAAAGAGGATGCACCGGCCGAGACAACGCTTCTGCGCTCTAATATAATAGGTAAATCGCCGGCGCTGATGAATGTGCTCAACATGGTGGGGCGAATTGCCAAAACCAATGCGTCGGTTCTCATTACCGGTGAAAGTGGCACGGGAAAGGAACTGATTGCCGAGGCCATTCACATGAACAGTCCGCGGGCAAAGAAGAACTTTGTGAAGGTGAACCTGGGCGGTATCTCGCAAAGCCTTTTCGAGAGTGAAATGTTTGGCCACAAGAAAGGGGCTTTCACCGATGCAACGGCCGATAGGACGGGGCGTTTTGAAATGGCCGACAAGGGTACTATCTTTCTCGATGAGATTGGTGATCTGGATCCTTCGTGCCAGGTTAAGTTATTGCGTGTGTTGCAGGACCAGACTTTTGAGGTGCTGGGCGACAGCCGTCCCCGAAAAACGGATATCCGGGTGGTGAGTGCCACCAATGCCGATCTGCGCAAAATGGTGAGTGAGCACTCTTTTCGGGAAGATTTGTTTTATCGCATCAACTTAATTACCATTCACTTGCCGGCTCTGCGCGAGCGGAAAGAGGATATTCCGTTGCTGGTGCGTTACTTTGCCGACAAACAAATGAAGCAGAACGGACTACCGCCGGTGGAGTTTTCTCCCGATGCTATGCAATTCCTGATGCGTCTTCCTTATCCGGGCAATATTCGTGAACTAAAGAATCTGGTTGAAAGAACCATCCTGATGAACATGAAACCGGTTTTAGAAGCGGCCGATTTTGAGGCGCAGTATCAGCGCATTGATTCGTCACGCGAGGCATCGGCAAACCTCAACGGACTTACGTTGGAGGAAATAGAACGAAGAACCATATTGCATACGTTGCAATTACATAACGGCAACCTGAGTCAGGTGGCCATTGCTTTGGGAATAAGCAGGGCAGCTCTGTATCGTCGTCTCGAGAAGTATGGCATTAGCGTAAACAGTTAGCGGCTTATGAGATTGAAAGTCATATTTGGCATTTTCGCCTCGTTGTTGGTCTTGATACTGGGCTTGCTTATTTATCAAATGGCCAGCAGCGGCTCCGTGTTGTTTTACGTGACGGAGTTGCTGGTGCTTTTTGCTTTTATTCTGTTGTGGCTTTTTTATCGCAAGGTAATTAAGCCATTGCAAATTATAGGCAATGGCATGGAATTGCTACGCGAACAGGATTTCAGCAGTCGCCTGAGTAGTGTGGGGCAACACGAGGCCGATAAGGTGGTCAATGTGTTCAACCGCATGATGGATCAGCTCAAGAATGAACGTTTGCGCCTGCGTGAACAAAATCACTTCCTGGACTTGCTGATTAATGCCTCGCCCATGGGCGTGGTTATTCTGAGCCTCGACGAGGAGTTGACGCAGATTAACCCCATGGCGGCCCGGTTTATGGGGGTGCTTCCCGAGGAAGTGATTGGTAAAAAGTTAACCGAAGTTGATTCGGTTCTGAGCGTTGAATTGTCAAAGATACCCCGACAGGGAACTGTTACCGTGAGGCTCAACGATTCAAGTATTTATAAGTGCACTCACTCTTCCTTTATCGACCGCGGTTTCCATCATCCTTTCTTCCTGATTGAGGTGCTGACGGATGAGGTGATCAAGGCGGAAAAGAAAGCGTATGAGAAGGTGATTCGAATGATTGCGCACGAGGTAAATAATACCACGGCAGGAATAACTTCCACGCTCGACACACTAGAGCAGGCTTTCTCTACTCAGGAAGACAATGCCGAGCTGACTGAAGTATTGCGTGTTTGCATCGATCGCTGCTTCTCCATGAGTCATTTCATTACTCGCTTTGCGGATGTGGTAAAGATACCCGATCCTAGTTTTTCTCCTACTGATTTAAATGAAATATTGACTTCGTGCGTGCGCTTTATGCAGGGAATGTGTAACGAAAGAAACATTCAGATTCTATCTAAATTTGAGAAAATGCCCCTGCTGATGGTCGACGGTGCTCTTTTTGAACAGGTGTTGCTGAACATCATAAAGAATGCGGCTGAAAGTATCGGGCAGGAAGGAGTAATTACCATTACTACATCCGGCAACGGCGATATAGAGATTGCCGATAACGGAAAGGGAATATCCAAAGAGGTGGAAGATAAACTTTTTAGTCCGTTTTTCTCTACCAAGCCAAATGGGCAGGGTATCGGACTGATATTGATTCGCGAAATACTTACCCGCCACGGTTGTACGTTTTCGTTAAGGACATACCACGACGGAATCACTCGTTTTCGTATTCATTTCTCGCAGTAAAATGAACGTTAGCGCATGGCTTTTTGTGCTTTCCCCGTAATGCTGTTATATAACATCTTTTTATTAAATTTCCTGATAATAAGAGTTTTCGGCTACTTTAGACTACATATAGAACTTTTCGCGCTGATATTGATTCTATACTTTTGTCACTATTATATCAACAAATAATAAAACGATAAGAAAAATGAAACAGGAAATTCAACCGGCAAAAGGTCGGCTAGGGATATTATTAGTCGGATTAGGTGGTGCTGTATCTTCCACTGCAGTTGTAGGTACCTTGGCAGTTCGCAAAGGACTTGCAAAACCTATCGGATCTATCACTCAACTTGCAACCATCCGTTTGGGCAAAAGGAATGAAAATCGTTTTCCTAAAATTAAAGATGTAGTTCCATTGGCAGATCTTAATGATTTGGTATTCGGTGGATGGGATATCTTTGAAGATGATGTGTATGCAGCTGCTCAGCATGCTGAGGTTTTGGTGCAAAAAGATCTGGATGGCGTGAAAGAAGAACTGCAGGCTATCAAACCGATGAAAGCTGCTTTCGACCAGAACTGGGTGAAACGTCTTCACGGAACTCATGTTAAACAGGCTGCTACCCGCTGGGAAATGGCTGAACAGATCCGTCAGGACATACGCGACTTTAAAGCTGCTAACAATTGTGACCGAGTAGTGGTTATCTGGGCTGCAAGTACTGAAATATACATTCCTTTGTGTGATGAACATCAGTCATTGGCGGCTTTCGAAAAAGCAATGAAAGAAAACAATACAGAGAAAATTGCTCCAAGTATGTGTTATGCTTACGCTGCTATTGCCGAAGGTGCTCCTTATATTATGGGTGCTCCTAACTTGTGTGTTGACATGCCTGCTATGTGGGAGTTTGCTGCACAAAAAAATGTGCCTATCTGCGGTAAGGACTTCAAAACCGGCCAGACTATGTTGAAGACGGTTCTTGCTCCGATGTTGAAAACTCGTATGCTGGGATTGGACGGATGGTTCTCTACCAACATCCTTGGCAACAGAGATGGAGAAGTTCTTGATGATCCGGATTCATTCAAGACAAAAGAGGTGAGCAAGCTGTCGGTTATCGATACTATTTTGCAACCGGAATTGTATCCTGAACTTTACGGAAGCATTTACCACAAAGTACGTATCAATTATTATCCTCCACGTAAGGATAACAAAGAAGGATGGGATAACATTGACCTTGTAGGATGGATGGGTTACCCCATGCAGCTGAAAGTGGATTTCCTTTGCCGTGACTCTATCTTGGCTGCTCCGCTGGTACTTGACCTTGTGTTGTTCGCTGACTTGGCTCAACGTGCTAACATGTCGGGCATTCAAAGCTGGTTGTCATTCTACTTCAAGAGTCCTATGCACGACTTTGATCACATTCCCGAACACGATTTGTTTATTCAGTATACCAAGTTGAAGAACACTCTTCGCAAAATGATTGGTGAAGAAACAATCGATTACTTAGATTAATTGAGGGTAGGGCAATTGAGTCTGACCTGAACATATAAAGGGGAGAACTAAAGAACCGGTTTCTTTGAGTTTTTCCCCTTTGTTTTTGAATTGATAATTGAACTCTTAATCCGTTTATATGGAATATGCAATTATTGCGGCCGGACAAGGTTCGCGATTAGCTGCCGAAGGCATTGAAACGTCAAAGCCGTTGTTGCGCCTTAATGGCACCGCCATGCTCGATAGGCTTATATCTATTTTCCTGGCCAATAGGGCGGAATCAATTAGCATCATCATCAATGAAGAAATGACCGATGTGCACGAGCATGTAAAGCAGCTTAAACTTCCTGTACCCTTGCATGTACTCATCAAATCGACGCCCGATTCTTTGCATAGCTTTCACGAATTGGCTTCGCTGATTCCTAACAGAACCAAGTTGTGCCTCACAACAATTGATCCGATTTTTTCTCCGTTGGAATTTTCTGCGTATATTCGCGCCTTTGAAGCAGATAACGAACATGACGCACTGATGGCGGTAACTGATTATATTGATGATGAGAAACCGTTATATGTGAAAACAGACGATGATCTGAAAGTTCTTGATTTTGTTGACACAGCTTACGAAGGCTGTCGTTATGTTTCGGGTGGTGTGTATTGTTTCAATAACAAAGTGCTCAATTTGCTTCAGGAAGCTGTTGACGAAGGTGTATCGCGTATGCGTAATTTTCAACGTAAAATCGTTTATAGCGGATTAAAGGTGCAGGCGCACCCTTTCTCTAAAATCATTGATGTGGATCACGCGAGCGATATTCAAAAGGCTGAGTTGTTTTTAAATGAAATGAAGTAAAAATGAAGTTAGTATCTATTGCCGGTATTCAGCGTGCAACGGTCTATTCTCCCAATCATGTAGGGAACGATGCTGCTATTTTTTCGGCTACGGCCCGTTGGCTGGAGAAAGCCGGCTATCAAGTAAATATGTATACGGAACAGGAGTTCCTTAGTAATGGTATTGAAGAGAAAGTGGCAATGACCATGCTTCGCAATCTTCAATCGATGAAAAAATTACAGGATTTTGAATCCAAAGGTTGTCTGGCTATCAATTCGGCTTTCGGTATAGAGAATTGTACGCGCGAGAAGATGACGCGCTTGCTGATGGAGCACGGGGTGCCTCATCCGAAAAGTTACATTATGAACACGCACGATGATGTGTCTGACTACATACCCGAAGGGGAATCTTTTATGCCGTGCTGGGTGAAAAGGGGCGATTTTCATGCTATACACCGTGAGGATGTTTCTTACGTTCGCACACGGGAAGAACTTATCAGTTTGCTTTCTGAATATGCTTTAAGAGGAATACAGCGTGCTGTGGTTAACGAACACCTGAAGGGTGATTTGGTTAAGTTCTACGGTGTGGCGGGAACAAATTTCTTTCATTGGTTTTATCCTTTTAATGAAAATCATAGTAAATTTGGGCACGAAGCTATTAACGGACACCCCAAGGGCATTCCGTTTAGAGCGGATGAGCTGCAAGATATTTGCAATAGAGCCGCCGACGTATTGAAGGTGGTGGTCTATGGAGGCGATTGCATTGTATCTCCCGATGGAGAGATGCGTATTATTGATTTCAACGATTGGCCTAGTTTTGCTCCCTGTCGCGAAGAGGCATCACGAGAAATCGCTAACCGTGTAATTCAAATGATTGATGAG
>Ga0208694_1001664_pt1 | contig 25979 bp, 29 predicted proteins | sample AD_UKC078_MetaG_FD_184442 | JGI IMG/M metagenome (GOLD analysis project Ga0208694, IMG submission 184442) | Active sludge microbial communities of municipal wastewater-treating anaerobic digesters from USA - AD_UKC078_MetaG (SPAdes) (version 2) | ecosystem: Engineered > Bioreactor > Anaerobic >...
AGAACTGAGCGTGGCGGATACGCCCGCGCCGCAGCCGCTCATCCACACGAGCTTCATAACAGCCTCGTCCACGTTGCTCTTCCCCGGAGCCACGCTCGCGAACTATCATTCCGCCGCCGCTCTGATGGCTGGCGGGTCGTTCGATGACGATTATGCGGACGCGCACATCTTCTACTTTGTGAACGACGGCGCCACCGCATCCTTCCAGCTCCAGCGCCGCGACAACGGCATACATACGAAATGCCTCAAGATCGAACTGACGCAACAGCCGGACGGCATTTATGGCCGTGCCGTGTATGCGAAATACCACCGCGATGCATATCAGGTCGGCTTCGATTTCGACTCGGGCGGGAACACGGGGTCGATCGCCACCAGTGTCGGTGCGGGCGGGTACGGCTGTCCTGCCTTCATGCTTCTTCCGGCTCACGCAACCAGTTCCTATCTGCCGACCGAAACACCCGCTGCGACACTGGCGACCGGTGACAACGCGAAACTTGATCGAGTCACCGACTTTGAGGCGTATATCGGTGGCAGCGGTGTCAACAACCGGGATCTTCTGCCCGCTCTGCCCTTCTACTGGCAACGCACCTCGCCCACGACCGCCACGGTTCAGTTCCAGGCATCCATGACCAACGCCACCTACTGCGTCAAGGTCGAGCTTACCGAGGATGCGGCAGGACTCTCTGCCCGTGCGCTTTATGCGAAGGCACTGGTGTTGTTATCCGGAAGCTCGTATCAAGATCGTCGCGGCGTTGACTTCGATCTCGCAGGCGATGCGCTGCCGCTGGCCACCGGTCCCGATACCGCCAACGGCGTCAATATCGTCCGTCTACAGGCTAGCCTGACAACCGTTGGCTTGACCGCGCGACAACCTGTCGATCTGCCGGGACGCGTCACGTTGGACAATGCCGCCTTCTCTCCTGTGCTGCAGTTCCCCGCGCGTGTCGCACTCTCCGGTGTCGCATCGCTGCTCGCCTTGGACACATCAGGTCCCGTCACGCTCCCCGTCGCGCCGGTCGGGAAGGGCGCTCTGCGCATCGCCTCGCCCGTCGGTGACCCACAGTCCGTGGTCACCAACCCAGTCCACGATGCGTTCCTCCCGGAAGCGCCGGCCGCCGATACCGTCTTGACCGGAGTAAACCTTTCGGAGATCACCGGCGCGGTCGTTGCTATGGGAGGGGGATGGATCAGCGGTAGACGGGGTGGCCCTGTTCCCGCCCACGCCTACCACTGGCGCATTGAGGACGGTGCCGTCACGTTTCAAGCGCAAATCTTAGATGACACCCACACCAAATGCGTGAAAGTCTGCCTCGCGCAGCAGGGGCCTGACATCGTTGCCTCCTGTGTGTATGCGCGCTATCTCAGCGGACGCGCCCAGCTCGGTTTCGATTTCGACACCAATTCCGGCGTGTCGTACGCCGTCGTCGCCACCAACAATACGGTGGGCGGTTACGGTGCGGCGTCGCTCGCCCTGATCCAAGGCGGCACGCCGTTGCCGGTCACGCTCTCCGGCGGCTTCGCCTCTACCGGGCCGCTCACTGTGGAGCGGCGTACGGCCTACATTAGCGCCCCTGTTGCTCTCATCCGCGCGCCCACCTCCATCCAAGTACGAGACGGTGCCACTCTCGTTACCGCGCTCCACCGTTCACCCGATGCCGGGGGCCTCGGGAATGGCTGTCCGCTTGTGCTCTCTGGCGGCTCGATCCTGCACCCGAACGGTCTCTTCACGCTCGGCATGTCCCGCCCGATCACGCTCAATGCCTCCGAGTGTCGGCTCTACTCCTTCAACAACGGCGATTCTGGTCAATACGCCAACAACATGACGCTGCAGAACGGTGCCCGTCTTGTCGGCAACGGCATGCGTGTCGGCTATGCGGGTACCGCGCATTGGTTGATCCTCGGACCGGCCGCTTCGACGAACGCTGCGGGCTTTACCCTCGTCAACACCCCGCAGAAGTCACCGTTTATCGTCGAGTGCCATGTTGACTTCGCTGTCACCGCATCCATGCGCGATTACCCGCAGACCGGACTTTACGACCAGCCGCTGGTCAAGGCCGGCCCGGCGTCCATGATCCTCGCCGCTTCCGGCAGTACCTTTGGCGGACCGATCACTGTGCGCGGCGGTGCGCTGTGCCTCGAAGCGCCGGACGCTCTCGTCGGCACGAACACGCTCACTGTCCTGTCGGGTGCCGAGTTGCGCATCGCCGCTACGCAGAGCGTGGCGCTCACGGTGAGCCTCTCGACCAACGCCGTGTTGACGCTTGCCACCGCCGAAGCCTTTACGGGTAACGCCGAACTCACGCTCGACAGCGCCATCGTTCGTCCGCAAATGCCCGCCGTGCTCAATCTCGCTGGAGAGACGCTCTTCACCGGTACGTCAGTGCTCGATTTCGGCGAGACCCCGCTGGCCATCGGCCCAGCACTCTTCGCCCCCGACGCGACCGTCACGCTGACCGGCAATCTTGAGACCGACACCCTGCGCTTCCAGCAGCGACTCACGTCCACGCAACTCGGTTGCTTTGTCACGCCCTCCGGACGGCGCGCCTGGCAGACCGCAGACGGCTACATCCGCGATACAGCGCGCGGCATCCTGTTCACGCTACAGTGAAGAACGCAACTGAAAGTTGAGTGTTGCATGGTTCCGCATCGATCTGGGCGTTAATGCCGATCTCCCCACGCTGTGGGTCGTCGCCGATTCGCTGCGCCGCGTCGGCTATGCGGTGGATCTTCGCGAACCCGACATAACCGATCCGCTGGGCGGCGTGATCGACGTGAGCGGCTCCTTTGGCCTCATTCAGATAGTCAGTTTCGCGGGCCGGTTCCCGGCAGTTGTTGACGATGCGGGACGCCCATGCCACGAGGTTTTTTGGGGGTAGGGCTGGCCGCAAGTCGCAAGTCGCGGGTCGCGAGTCAACCTCTCTTATCGCGGCCACGCAGTGGCTCGCAATCTTGAGAGTAAAAGCGCTGCCCGGTTGTTTCACGCGAAGGCTAAAGGGCGAGCGTCCCCGCGAGCCGCGTCTTTTGAGCGTTGAGCGTTTTGTCGGCGCTTCCGCGCTGTGCGCGGATACACAGCCCCGAAGGGGCGGCTTCACCTTAGCTCAGGGTAAGCGACTAAGTGGGGGACTAGGCACGCGGAATCAAAGCCCCGAAGGGGCGGTTTCACCTTAGCCCAGGGCAAGTGCAGCGCCGCCCTGGGATCGGGTCATACCGAGACTCGTGGCCTGAAGGGCCACTTCAAAAATGACCGGCGGCGTGGGATTGAAGCGCCCCTTCAGGGCACGTGGATGCGGGGAAACGTTACCCGGGGCTACGCTCCGCTTGCCCCGGGCTATGGTGCATCCGGCCCTTTGGGCCGGTGGGCGGTTCGGGATGCCCCGCCCTACTTTGCCGCACACTCTCTTTTTTACCGGGCTTGCGAAGCGCCGGGAGGGTCAAGCGTCTGCTTGACCGGCCGCTCTACGCGCGGCGAAAGGAGCACGGGTTTTCCAACCCGTGGCACGGACAGGAATGTCCGTGCCCCTGTGGCTTGGGCATCCGGCCCTTTAGGCCGACGGGGGGCGAGCGTCCCCGCGAGCCGCACTTAGTCCCTACACTTGATCCCAACACTTCGTCGTTTACACTTCGTCACTCACACTTAATCCACACACTTCGTCTCCGGCGCAATCGACTAAGTGTGGGGGACTAAGTGGAAAACGGAATTACGAAAAAAACGAAAAAAATGACGAAAAAAACGAATCTTCCCCGTTGACATGTACGCCCATCCGTAGTATATTCGGCGCTCCGAACTTTAAGGAGAAGAGGATTAGGAGAGGCCATAGTCATGACAGAAGCGCTGAGTATCAGCATCGAGGATTATTTGGAGGCGATCTTTCACCTCGTGCGGGAGAATACGGTTGCCCGCTCGAAGGATATTGCGGAACGCCTCAAGGTGAACCGGTCGTCCGTCACCGGGATGCTGCAAGCCTTGCGCGACCGCGGGCTGGTGAATTATGAGCGCTACGGCTTTGTCACGTTGACCGATGAGGGGGAGAAGGTCGCCAGCCGTGTCGTGCGGCGGCATGAGGCGTTGCGTGACTTCATGGTGCATGTGCTCTCTATCGACGAGGCGGAGGCTGATAAGGCTGCCTGTCACATGGAGCACGGCGTGTCGGCGCGCATCGTGGAGCGCTTTACGGAGTTTGCGGATTTCGTCAAGACCTGTCCCAGGGCGGGTGCGAAGTGGGTACGCGGTTTCGGGTACCGTTGCGAAGAGGCGGCGGTCGCGCCGCAAAACTGCGAGCGGTGCATCGAGCTGTGCCTTGAGGATGTCAGGAAAAAACAGCAGAAAGGAGCTGACGGCGAAGTGAGTATTTCGCTCAGTGAACTGAAGCCCGGCGAGAAGGCGCAGATCGAGAAGGTCGCCGGTGGGGGTGCTGTGAAGCGGCGTATCCGCGATATGGGCGTGACTACGGGGAGCCTGGTCGAGGTGGTGCGCGTGGCGCCGCTGGGTGATCCCATTGACGTGAAGATCAAGGGTTACCACCTGTCGCTCCGCAAGGAGGAAGCGGCGGACATCAGCGTGAAAAGGGTCAAAGCGTGAGGTGCGCAACCGTGAACCCGGCAATGTGGATGCCTTTGAGTCTGGTTCCGGAAGGACGCTCGGTGCGGCTGCGTCGCGTACAGGCCGGAAGCGGTCTGGCCGCGCGGTTGACTGCGATGGGGCTGTTGCCCGGAGCGCAGGTGCAGGTGTGCCATAACGACCGTAACGGGCCGGTGATTCTCGGGGTCAACGGGAGTCGGCTGATGTTGGGACGCGGGATGGCGGAGAAGGTGTCGGTAGAGGATGACGGGGAAACGCAGTCATGATCTCGGGAAGACAGAGACTCGTGCAAAACCCCTCGTGGCATGGGCGTCCCGCCCATGAAACACGGGCAAGATGCCCGTGTCACGCCTGCAAGCAAGGGGGGCAAGAACCTCGACAGGCCGGTTCTCTTTTTTTGCGATGAAAGTTTGTCAAAGCGAACATTTGTTGTGTCGCCGTAATTCGGGGCGCGGGAAGCGAGCTGAATGAAGAAAGCGATCATGGTGGCGTTGGCCGGTAATCCGAACTCTGGCAAGACGACGCTGTTCAACAATATCACGGGCTCCCGTCAGCACGTCGGAAACTATCCCGGCGTGACGGTCGAGAAGAAGGAAGGCGCCTGCCGCCACGGCGGGCGGGAGTTGACGGTGGTGGATCTGCCGGGCACCTACAGCCTGACCGCCTACTCCGTTGAGGAGCTGGTGGCGCGCAACTTCATCATCGATGAGAAGCCGGACGTGGTTATCAATGTGGTGGACGCCTCGAACCTCGAACGCAACCTCTATCTCGGAGTCCAGCTTTTGGAACTCGGCGCTCCTGTGGTCTTTGCCTTCAACATGAGCGATGTGGCCAAGTCGCGGGGGCTGGAGTTTGATCTCGACGCGCTCTCTTCGCTGCTCGGGGCACCGATCATTCCGACGGTCGGCAACAAGAACGTCGGCATGCGGGAGTTGCTGGATGCGGCGGTACGCGTCGCCGATACGGGCCAGCCCGTTGACGCGCCCAAAATCAACTACGGCGACGACATCGAGCGCGCTATCGCCGCTGTCCGACAGCAGGTGCAGCACCACGCCGACTTCGTCAACGACACGGGAGCCCGCTGGACAGCCGTGAAACTCCTTGAAAACGACCCAGAGGTGGTCAAACGTTTTGCCGCGCCGGAGGGTAATCGGTTGACGACAGGGGTGTGCGAAGATCATGCGTTTCTGGTGAAAAGGGGAGCAGAGAGTCGGGAGCGCGGGCGTCCTCGCCCGCAACGACGTGTCTTGCAAAAGGCGGATGCGCCTACTTCCCTTGGGAACCAAACCGCGCACCGGGATCTCGATCAGCCTTTCACAGAGCGGGCGGGGACGCCCGCGCTCCCGGCTGCGCATACACAAAACACGCGATCGACTCGCATGCCCCCTGTCACGAACCGATTGGTGCCGGAGGTGCTGGAGACGGTCAGCGCCGAACAGGAGCGAATTGAAAAGCTTCTGGGCGACACGGCTGAGATGATCATCGCCGACCGCCGCTACGGCTTCATCTCCGGCGTGTGCCGCCAAGCCGTGCGTTCGACGGTCGAGACGCGGCGCACACGCTCGGATCGCATCGACGAGATCGTCATTCACCGCTTTTGGGGACTGCCGATCTTTCTGGGGCTGATGTATCTGGTCTTTTGGCTCACCTTTACCGTGGGCACGCCGCCCATGGACTGGATCGAAGGGTTTTTCGGGTGGCTGGGCGAGTTTGTCGCCGGTTGGTGGCCGGAGGGATCGGAGAGCCTGCTCAAATCGCTGCTGGTGGACGGCATCATCAGCGGTGTCGGCGGGGTGCTCGTGTTTCTGCCGAACATTCTGCTGCTGTTCCTGGCCATTGCCGTGCTGGAGGACTCCGGCTACATGGCGCGGGCGGCATTCATGGTGGACCGGCTAATGAACAAGATCGGTCTGCACGGCAAGAGCTTCATCCCCATGCTGACAGGCTTCGGCTGTTCGATCCCCGGCATCATGGCCACGCGCACGCTGGAGAGCCGACGCGACCGGCTGACCACGATGCTGGTGCTGCCGCTGATGAGCTGCGGTGCGCGGTTGCCGATCTACGCGCTGATCATTCCGGCCTTCTTTCCGGAAGCCTGGCACGCGCCCATGCTGTGGATCATCTACATGATCGGCATCGTGCTGGCCATCGTCTGCGCCAAACTTCTGCGCTCGACGCTCTTCAAGGGGGAGTCGGTGCCGTTCGTCATGGAGCTGCCGCCTTACCGCATGCCCACGCTCAAGGGGGTCTTGATCCACATGTGGGAGCGCGGCGGCCTCTATCTCAAGAAGGCCGGTACGCTCATTCTGGCTATTTCGGTGCTCCTGTGGGTGATGACCAGTTTCCCGAAGCCGAAGGATGTGGACCCCACCCTTTCCGCCGAGGATCAGCAGGCCGCTGAACTTTCGTACTCCATCGCCGGGCGGATCGGCCACGCTATGGAGCCGGTCATCAAGCCGCTGGGCTTCGACTGGCGCATCGGCACGGCCATGATCGGCGCGTTCGCGGCGAAAGAGGTCTTCGTGGCGCAGATGGGCATCGTCTACTCCGTGGGCGAAGCCGACGAGGAATCGGAGCCGCTGCGCGACAAGCTGAGGGCCAACTACTCGCCGCTAGTCGGCTTCTGCATCATGCTCTTCATGCTGATTTCCGCGCCGTGCATGGCGACGATCGCGGTCACCAAGCGCGAAAGCAATTCGTGGAAGTGGGCTTTGTTCCAGTTGGCCGGCCTGACGCTGCTGGCCTACGGGGTGACGCTGATCGTGTATCAGGTGGGCTCGGCTCTCGGGATCGGGGTGTAGGAGGACGGTCATGTGGGAGAGTGTGGCCATTGTCGTCATCATCGGTGCGGCGCTGTTCTTCACAGTGCGCCCGCTCGTGCGGCTCGTGAGGGCTAAGGACGGATGTTGCGAAGGATGTACCGGGTGTTGTCAGGCGTCTGTGTGTCTGGCGACTGCCGGAAGTAAGGAACAAAAACAACAGAAAAGGAAAATGACATGCAGGTCATGAGCAAAACGAATGGACGTAGACGGAACACCGCATTGGCGGTTCTCATGGCGGTCGCTTCGACGACCGCAACGGGCGTGCTTGCCGAGGAAGAGGCGGGGCTTTTAGATGTCCTCGACTTCGACATCAGCGCCGCATGGGACAGCCGCTACGTCAGCGAAGGCCGCGACAACCTTGCCGGCGACAGTCTGGCGGGCACGACGATCGAGGCCGCCTATGAGGGTCTCTCGGTCAATGTGTGGTATGCGACAAGCCCCGACACGGACTACCGCGAGGTGAACATCGGCACAGCCTACACCCTCGAATGGAACGACTGGGAGGCCTACGTCTCGTACACGTTCCTGCGTTTTTTGAGCGACAAGGAGAACGACAATGAAGTCGGCACCGGTCTCGCGTATTCGGGATTGCCCGCCGGGTTTGCCGCCGGGGTTGACGGCTACTACTCCTTCGATGCCGAAGGCGCGTTTTTCGAGACATACATCAACAGAGAATGCGAGGTCGCGGATTGGCTCACCCTCACACCCGCTGTGGTGATGGGTTGGAACGCGGGCTACATGGCCGACGGCCACGACGGCGCGAACCACCTCGCACTGGTGCTGGAGGCGGCCGTGCCGCTCAAGGCGGGGCTCGAACTGGCGGGGAGCATCGCCTACTCGTTTGCGATCAATGATAACGCCGACAAATACGCTGACGATGAGGGGTTGCGTAGCATGTTCTACGCCGGAGTGGCTCTGAACGCTTCATTCTGATGGACATAACCGCACGCGAGCCATAGCGAGTGGTTGTTTGTTTCAACTTTACAAGCTGAACCATTTACGGCCATCGGTTGCCATCAGTTTATCGGCGGCGGACGGCCCGGTCGAACCGGCTGCATACGTGTGCAGCGGCATCCGGTCTGAACAGCCACGCCATCGGACCGACGGTCGCCAACCCCAATGCCAACATCAGCCCCCGCTTTTTTAAAACAAACACGATCACGCCCCTGTTTCTTTTATTCTTCCAGAACCTTCATTCCTCCACACGAACAAGCGTGAGCGGGCCTTTGAGCCCTGACGGTTCGGGCTTCGCATCCGGCAGCGGCATCCGCTGAGTCCACGTTTTGCGTTCCGCCTCGGGCTTTTGCATATCCGCGAGCATCCGGTTCAGCCAAGCGTTCGCCACCCGGACTTCGATGTTGAGGATAGCAGCCGGACGTCCGGACGCTGAGCCGGCACTCCTCTTCAGCATTGCCGTGATGTCCACCTCGTATGGCTCGCACCAAGCGATTCCACAGGATTGGCCGTTCAAGAAAACCTCCGCGAGTTCGTCCACCGTGCCGAGGGCGAGGAGAAACCGGGCTCCCGGCTTCTCACCCAAAGCAGCGGAAGGCAACGTAAGCGTCGTCCGGTAAGTGGCGATGCCGGAGAAAGTGCGGATGGCCTCGTCCGCCGAATCGGTCCAGTCGAACAGACCGTTCGTAACCACGGTGCGGTCCACACCGAACGCATCCTTGAAGTGAATCTTCCAGTCCCCGCACGTAACGGGGAACTCCGTGCGAACGCCTTCGTTGGGTCGTTGAACCCCCGCCGGTGCCGTACTGGAGGAGTTGCGAAAAACAACAAACCGGGACGCCTCAGAGGCTGAACCCTCAATGGCGGGAAGCCAAGTGTAACCATCTTCCTCGCGGAAGTTTTTTGCCACATATGTGCGTCCTGTAAGCGGATCAAAGATTTCCGGGCGCTTCCCAGTCACGCGGAAACCCATTTCGGCTCCTGCGGGAACCTTTCGCCAACGGCAGACGAAGTAGATGTCGACGTCACCCTCACGACGATGCAGGTAGGAGAGCTGCGTCACAAGTTCGGCACCCTTTGCAACGAAATCGGGTTTCAGGCCAAGGGACTTCACGGCAACGGCCGCACTGTGCTGGTTTTTAGAATTCCCCGTGTCAGGGGAACAGGTCTCGATCGCGCGTCCTTTACCATAACGTCCGCCGTTCCACACTTCGGCGGCGATCGCGCGCACTTCGGCGTCATTCTCAACCGCCCGGGAAAGTCCGAGCGAGCAGACGGGCTTCGGACCAACAACCGCGGCACCGGCCTTCACGAGGTCGCGGACCTTCCGCGCGACTTCGATGCTCATGTACTTATCCTCGGGACGCAGCACAAGCACGCGGTAGCGCGTGCCGCCCGGACAGTCTTTGGCTCCGAGCGTGCCGTCCGGAAACACCTCGATATGTTTCACCAAGAAGTCGGCGTTCACCACATCGAAGTCGAAGCCGGGCGGCAGTCCTCGCAACTTGTCGCTTGAATACATCCCGCCGTCACAACCGGGGCCGTAGAGCCCCGTAATCCGCCCGCCGTAGGTCTCTCCCGAAAAAGCGAGCACATCGGCCACGAAAGCGCCGCGCTGCAAGAGTGCCTGACACCGCGCCAGATATTCCTGCCACGGCCGGGCCATCTCCCACCACGTTTGCCCCAACTGGAGCGCCACGCCGTAACCGGCAAAGGTCGGCCCCGGAAAACGACGCTCCGGCATCGGGTTGTGCCCATAAGAATGGTAGATGAGACGCGTCATGCCCGCACGGAAGAATGCGTCTTCGCGCCGCTTGAGGTCGCGCGGTGTAACGCTCCAGTCGGCGGCGGAGGTGTGCGCCTCGACAGCCACAATGGGTAGCCCGCGCAGATGGGCGGCACTCGGCGCCTCACGCATCGTGCAGGATGCCTCGGTCATCGGAACATCGCAATGGAAGTAAGCGGTCATCGCGTCCCCCGCGAACGTTCCCACCCCACATGCAAAACCCTCCATGTAATGTTGGAGCCCGCGTTCCCGGCACCAATCGCGCACCACGCCGAAGAAGTTCTCGCACACAACCTCGTTTACGGTCTTGCGCGCATCCCACAGATAACGTTCGCTCGTGTCCCGGCTCCCCACAAGATAGCCGGCGTAGATGGGCAGATAATTCCAGAGCGCATACCCACGACGCCGCTCGAATTCGGCGGGCAGATTCGCCGACCAGTTCTGTGTTCCCTGCTCCCAACTGTCTAACAGGAGCGACCGAACCGTTTTCACGCCTGCGGCCTTCTCTTCGTCGAGGATGCGTTGCGCATACTGCGAGAGATGGAAGCGGATGGCGTCCGCATCAAGAAGGTCGCACGCTGGCCCTGTCGCGTCGCGCGGCGAGGGCTGGTTGCAGCGGCGCGTGGAGGTGGCCCCCACCCGGAGCACAGTCCATGTGCGTCCGTCTGCGGGCGGTGTATAGCGGAGCGTGCCGTCGACACCGATATGGCTCGTCACGTCTATCAGATCTTTCGGATCGACGACCGTGCCCGCTTCCTCGGCGATGAACCGGCGGGTCGCGATGTTCCACGTAGCCGCGCCCGTCTGACTCTGAAGGGCTGTCAGAGAAGGCCTCGACGAAAAGTGGACTTCGCGGAGCTCAAGGTGGCAAGGTGTTTCCCATGTGAACTTAAACACCTTGGCCCGCGTCGGCTCGATCGGATGCTCCTGACTGGTGAACCAGTCCTCGGCCATCGCCGTGCCCGTTTCCAGATGCGCAACGAATCGGAAATCCCGTCCGTCATCGGAGGCCCACACGTAGGGCGCGTCTGATGGAATCTCGTCGCCCATCGTCGAGGACTTGATGGCGATTGTGCGCACCGTGACGGGCTCCGGGAACGTAAACGTGATCCAGGGGTCTGCCTTGTCGCGTTCATTTTCCCGTTTCTCGTATTTCAAAGCGGCGGGATATTTTTCCCGCCCGTAGATATTATACGTGGCACGCAGATGCAGGTTCGTTAGATTCGGCGCGTCGCACGAGGCCGCCAGCGCCGGAAGCGGCAGGTCTGGGGCGAGCATCGCCGGCGGCGTGGGGAACGCAAAGGCGCGGATGTCCCCATACCACGGATTATGCAGATAATTCCAATAAGGGTCCCTTTCGATCGGCCAGTCCGCGAGCTTCGGCAGCACGGCCTCCTCGCCCCCTTTTACGCGCTTCTCCACGCAGAAGACGTGTTTCATCGCGTTCGTGGTGGTCATCCAGGGGCCGCCCACGCCGGTCCAGCCCGCCCCGTTCTGAAACCCGAAGTCGAAACCGTGCGCCGCGCTCCGCACAAGGGCGCGGCGAACCGCCTTCATCCAATCTTCATTCAGAAACGGGGTTCTCGGCTCCTCTTTGGGGATGCGGCAGTTCCCTCCCACGAACATCTGCACACCGCCGAAACCGGCGCGCGCCAGCGCATCGAGCTCTTTCTCCATCATGGCGGGGTTGATGCAGCCGTCCTGCCAGTGCCACCACGTACGGCATCGCGCCGTGTCCGGCGGGCGGGCAAAGTCCTCGTCAAGCGTGCCCGCTCCTGCGGCAGACCCGCAAAAACATGCGACAAAAAACAGTGAAGAAACGAGCGTGCCTGTTTTGATACGTCCCCCCCTTCGTTCAACTTTTCCTGCCGTTCCTCAAACGGCAGGAAAACATCCAATTTTTCGTATCAAGGCATCCGTCAGGGATGCGTTGATTGCAAATCACAGGATCATCAAAATCAGCTCGCGGATCGGTTTGCACGTCAGTTGAAGCGTCTTGTTGTCGGCCGAAAGCGATACCGTGTACCATTCGGGATGTTTGGTTCCCGTCACGCTCACATTGTCCTTCAACTCGTCCAGCAATACCTTGTTCGCCGTGACATCCCCATCCTGCATGGTCTGCACCAGCGGAATCGTCGTCTTGCGATCCGGGCGCCACTCGGAGACGTCCAGTACGAGCCGCGCTGGTGTCAAGGACGTGTTCTGCGCCTTATAACGGAAGTTCATCGGCGCGGCCGCATACCCGTTCGCGCCGATATGGTAGATCAGTTTCGAACCCGTGTTGAACGTCAGTTGACCCATGTACGCCAACGGATGGTCGCCGTAGAACTCGACGTAGTTTCCGCTGCCGCAGGGTGTCGATTCGTTTTTGGACGTTCCGAAGCTGATCGGCCAACTTGTGGAAATATTGAATGTGCCGTTGGAAACGACAATGCCGTTGTTGTACGCCCCATTGTAACCGATCATGCCGTTGTTATTCACGCGGGCAATCTCGAATAACGAGCCTTCGCCGACGAAAATACGGTTCCCCGTGGAATACACGCCGCCGCCGACGTACAGATAGTGATAACTGGCACTCGGCGAAGGAACGCACCGGTATTCCGCACCGCCGTCGACACGGAACTCATGGCCACATCCCTGGCCGGCATTCGCACCGTCATATCCGACATAGGACAACGTCGTTCCTGTCGCGACCGTCTGTGTAACCACGGCATGATCCGTGATGTGCAGCAAGTTGGAGATGGCCGCTGTCGCAACATCCAATCTGCCTGTGACCGTCACGCACGTACCCATGCCTGCAATCGTGCAGACATTCTGATGGATCGGCCGACCATTCGCCGCACTTCCCACCGCAAAGCCGCCGCCATAGACGACAGACGCGCCGTTCGTGATCCACAACTCGTTCCACCGTCCGCCATAGCCGCCCGCCAGATGGTACGTGGATGTGAAATACGCCGACGCACCGTCGGAGATGTAATATTTGCAGCGGTCGCCGATATTGTTCCCTGTTGTCGCCCCAGCCGCCGTCTGACGAAAGCGCGTACCTTCGCCCGTAATGACAACGAGGTTGTCAGAACCGCCACCGTATTCGGCACCCCAGCGAACCTCGCCCGCCACATCGCACGTCGCACCGCCGTCAAGAATGAATGAGCCGCGCGTGCCTCCCATCCACAGGGCTTTGGTCGTGACGTGCGTGTTATCGCCCGTAATCCGCAAGTTGCCCTTTGTAACGGAACTATCCTTGGCGGAAATGATGATCCCGCTTGCACCCGAAGACGAACCGTGCTGCACGTCGAGCGTGCCGTTTGTGATCGTCGTAGAGGTTATAGCGGCGTCTGACGCCTGATTATACGTCGCCCACGGGCCTTTGATGGTCCACGTGTTACCTCCGAGGGCCATGATCACGTTCGCATTCGTCACGCTCACGGAACCGATCGTACGGCTCGCTTCCACCTCGCTGACACAATATGTACCCGGCACATCGAATACGGCATTGTCATCCTCGCCCGGCACGCCGGTGTTGGGCGACCAGTTCGCCGACGTTCCAAACGTGCCGTCCTGAGCGGCGGCCCAGTTATAGTCCTTCGCCGAAGCGACAACCGCGGCCACAATCGCAACCACTACGACACTCAAGTTTTCATAAACAAACCCTTTCTAAACATCTTCCATTTTTATTATAAGTTGTTTTTTCTCAACCGCAACCTCTAAACACCGTCTGTCGTGTAATTTTCAAAAGCAAAAGGCCCGCAGACCGGCAAGTCCACGGGCCTTCATAATCAACCGCGCTCAACTCAGTGACGGCCTCTTAAGCGTCCGTGCTTCAAGAAGCCGTCATAGTTGCGCATCAGGAGATGCGACTCCATCTGACGCAGGGTGTCCAGCGCCACACCCACGATGATCAGCAGACTGGTTCCACCGAAAAAGGAGGCCATTTCCCAAGGGAGGTCCATCAGCCCCCGCAGCAATTGGGGGACCAAGGCGATGATCAGAAGTCCGACCCCGCCGATCAGCGTCACGCGGGTCATCAATGCGTCCAGATATTCGGCGGTCGCACGGCCGGGACGGATGCCCGGGACATAAGACCCGTCGCGCTTCAGGTTATCCGAAATCTGCATCGCGTTAAACTGCGTGGCGACCCAGAAGAACGAGAAGAACATGATCAACAGCGCATAAGCAGCGAGATGGATCGGACTGGTCATATCGACCAACTGACTGCCCAACCATTTGAGGCCCGAGAGCCAGGTGATCTCGGCGGGTATCTTGCTGAGCAGCACCGCCGGGAACTGGATCAGCGGACCGGCGAAGATGATCGGCATGACGCCCGTATAGTTGACGCGAAGCGGCATATAGGTTTGCTGCATGCCGTAGACATTCCTCCCGCCTCCCGCAGAACGGCGGGTGGAGTGGATCGGCACCTTGCGCAAACCCTGCGTCAGCATGACGGTCCCCATGGTGATCAGGAACCCGAAGAGCAGGAGCAGTATCAACTCGGTCGGGCTCTTGGTGGCAGTGATGCCGCCCAGCCCGAAATAGCGTGTCCACGCCTCAATGATCGCCATCGGCAGGCGCGAGGTGATGTTGATCATGATGATCAGCGAAGTTCCGTTACCGATGCCGCGCTGGGTGATCTGGTCCGCCAGCCACATGACAAACAGGGAGGCGGTGGTCATGGAGATCACGGTCATGAGTTTGAAACCCAGTCCCGGGCGCGTCACGATCTGCACCGCACCGAGTCCGAACGAGGCCGGATTCTGCAGGGCGGTCGCGAGAGCAAAGGACTGAAACACGCAGATACCGATGGTCAGGTACCGCGTATACTGGGCCAACTTCATCCTGCCCGACTCCCCCTCCTGGCGGAGTTTCTCGAGCATCGGGAGCACGGCAGTCAGCAACTGCATGATAATCGAGGCACTGATGTAAGGCCAGATGCTCAGAAAACCGACGGCGCACCGGTTGAGGGCACCGCCGCTGAACACGTTAAACCAGTCCATAAGACCGCCGCCCGCTCCCGCGATCTCGCGGTTGCGCGCGAGTTCCGCCTGCAACGTCTGCCAGTCCACGCCCGGCGTCGGGATCATGGAGATCAGACGGCTGATGAAAACCAGCGCGGCCGTCAGCAGGATGCGCTTCCGGAGTTCCGGAATTTTAAAGGTGTTCGCAAACGTGGCAAGCATGGCCATAATCGTGATCGCCCTTCCTAAACGATTTCAACGCTGCCGCCCGCCGCCTCGACCTTGGCTTTGGCCGACGCGCTGGCGCCGTTGACTTTGACCGTCAGTTTCTTGGTCAGTTCACCAGAGCCGAGCAGTTTGACCCCGTCATACTTGTTGGCAAAGAGCCCATTCGCGTGCAACAGTTCTAGCGTGACTTCCGTTCCGTCCTCGAAGCGTTCGAGTTCGCGGACATTCAGCGCGAAATACTCCACGCGGTTTGGATTCTTAAAGCCGCGCTTGGGCAGGCGGCGGATCAGCGGCATCTGTCCGCCTTCGAACCCGAGCCTGTACTTGTGACCCTTGCGGGCCTGCTGGCCCTTATGGCCGCGGGTGGAGGTTTTCCCCATTCCCGAACCCATGCCGCGTCCCACGCGTTTGCGCGATTTCCGCGCTCCGGGGGTGTTTTTCAGTGATGACAAATCCATTACGTAAACTCCTTTACGGTAATCACGAATCGTGGATGCGGGAAACGGGGCATGCTTCACTCCTCCCGCTTCACCCGTTTCATGCTCTTGCGGCCGCGATCTCCTCCGCCGAACGCAACTGGTTCAGCGCGTCCACCGTAGCCTTGACTACATTCAGCCGGTTCTTGCTGCCCAGCGATTTGCCGATGGCGTCATACACGCCCGCCACCTCCAGCACAGGGCGCATACCGCCGCCAACGATCAGACCCGTTCCCTTGGGCGCGGGCTTCAGCAGCACACGGCCGCCGTCACAAACTCCGGTCACCGCATGCGGGATCGTCTTGCCATCGAGCTTGACGCGGATCATGTCCTTCTTGGCCGAATCCCCCCCCTTGCGGATGGCCTCGGCCACCTCGTTGGCCTTGCCGAAACCGAAACCCACCCGGCCCTCGCGGTCGCCCACGACCACCACCGCGCTGAAACTGAAGCGGCGGCCGCCCTTCACGACCTTCGAACACCGGTTGACGAACACGACCCGTTCGTCGAACTCACTCGATCCCTCATTACGGGACAATTTCGCCTCTGCGCTCACTTCGCCTCCTCTGCCACTTCCGTGACGCGGTCAGAAATTCTCAGTCCGGCGGCGGTCGCGGCATCCACGATCTGCTTGACGCGTCCATGGAACTTGAACCCGCCGCGGTCCACGACCACGATCGAGATGCCCTTTTCCTTCGCCACGGTGGCGGCCTGCTCGCCGACCTGCCGCGCGGTTTCCAGATTACACGGCTTGGCCTCCTTCAGGGTGGAGGTCGAAGCCAACGTATTCATGGCCGTATCATCAATGAACTGCACATACATGTGCTTGTTCGAGATGCAGATGGCCATGCGCGGACGCTCGGCCGTGCCTTGGATCCGCTGACGCAGGCGCATGTGGCGCCGGGCGCGTTGTTTTTTACGGTTAAAACTCATCTTTTCCCAGCTCCGTTCAGGCGTTACGCGACAGTCTTGCCCTGTTTACGGCGGATCTGCTCGTCCGCGTACTTGATCCCCTTGCCCTTGTAGGGCTCGGCCGGATAATAATTGCGGATGCGCGCGGCCGCCTGACCCACGAGTTCTTTGCTGATCCCCTCCACCGTCACGTTCAGGCCGGCCGCATCAACCGTGATGCGGATCCCGTCCGGAATCAGGTAATCCTTGGGCGAGGCGAACCCCAGCGAAAGGCTGAGTCGGTTGCCCTGCAGGGCCGCTTTAAACCCCGTCCCCTCGATGGTCAGCACCTTCTTGTATCCGGTCGTCACGCCCTCGATCATATTCCGGACCAGAGTCCGGCTCAGACCGTGACAACTTTTCTGCATGCGGGAATCATCCGCACGCGTCACGACCACCTGGCCGTCCTCGACGCGGACATCAATCCCGCTCTGGAAGACGCGGCTCAATTCGCCCAGCTTCCCTTTGACCGTCACCGCATTACCTTGTGCGGTCACCGTGACCCCCTCGGGGATCGCAATCGGCATGTTACCAATTCTCGACATCGTTGAAGCCCTCTTACCAGATTGTGCAGATCAGTTCGCCGCCAAGCTTGCGCTTCCGGGCTTCCTTGCCGCTCAGAATGCCGCCCGACGTGCTCAGGATGGCAACGCCCATCCCGCCCAGCACCTGGGGGATCTCCTGCACACCACAGAATTTGCGGAGTCCCGGCTTGCTCTCGCGGCGCAGACCGCGGATCGCCGGTTCGGCGTCGTCATTGTACTTCAGTTCGATGCGCAACGCGCGCGGCACGGCGGCCGTCAGCGTGAAGTCAGCGATGTAGCCCTCTTCCTTCATCACCCGGGCGATCTCGCCCTTGATCCGGGAACCCGGAAGCGTGATGGAAGGCAGTTTGGCTTTAAGTCCGTTACGGATTCGCAACAGCATGTCAGAAATCGGATCCGACGTCATGGTTCTCTCCTCTACCAGCTTGCCTTAGTCACACCCGGAATCATTCCACTCAACGCCATCTCGCGGAAACAGATACGGCAGAGCTGGAACTTGCGGATATACGCGCGCGGACGACCGCAACGGGAACAGCGGTAATACTTGCGCGTCGAAAACTTCGGCTTGCGCTTGGCTTTCTCCATCAGACAGGTTTTGGCCATTGTGGGGAATCTCCTTATTTGCCGGTGAACGGCATCCCTAATATCCCGAGCAACTCACGGGCACCCTGATTGTCCTTGGCCGACGTGACGAACGTGATATCCATCCCGACATCGGCGCCCGGCGTTCCGGAATCGATCATTTCGGGGAAGATCGTATGCTCCTTCAGCCCCAAAGTGTAGTTTCCACGGCCGTCGAACCCGCGGCTCGGCACACCGCGGAAGTCGCGGATACGGGGCAGCGCGCTGTTCACCAGACGCTCCATGAAGTCAAACATACGGTCGCCCCGCAAGGTGACTTTGGCGCCGATGACCATGCCCTCGCGCAACTTGAAGTTGGAAATGCTTTTGCGCGCTTTGCACAACACCGGCTTCTGGCCGGAAAGCTTGGCCAGATCGTCGACGATGGTCTTCTGCACGTCCTTCTCCACAATCCCGAACGCCATGTTGAGCACGACTTTCTGGAGGCGGGGCACCAGCATTTTGTTTTTGATCCCCAACTTCTCCTGAAGTTTGGGCACCATTTCTTTTGCGAATGTCTCTTTAAGCCTTGCCATGTTCTTGGGCCCCCTTAGTCCAGGTTCTTCCCTGTCGCCTTCGATTGGCGCACCACCTTGTCGCCCTCTTTCACCCTGCGGATGCGGACACCTTTCTTCGCGTCCGGATCATAGGGCATCAGATTCGACAGATCGATCGGGGCCTCGCGCTCGATAAACCCGCCTTCCGGCGCGGTCTGGGAACGGCGGATGGCCTTTTTCACCATGTTCAGGCCCTGCACCACCGCTTTGCCCTTCTTGGGCATGACGCGCAGCACCTTGCCTGTCTTGCCTGCGTAATCGCCTGCTATGGCGATCACCGTGTCCTCTTTCTTGATTCTCGCAACACTCATGCTGTTTCCTCACCCGTAACCGTTTTGGCCCTGAACGGGAACCGCCCCGCAGGCGGACCATCGGCGTTACGGCCGCTCGCAGGCTCAGACCACTTCCGGCGCCAGCGAAATGATTTTCATATAGTTCCTGTCGCGCAACTCGCGCGCCACAGGCCCAAAAATGCGCGATCCGATCGGGTTCATCTTGTTGTCCACGATCACGCACGCATTCTGGTCGAAACGGACATACGAGCCGTCACTGCGGCGGATCGGCTGACCGGTTCGCACAATCACAGCCGTGCAGACCTGCCCCTTTTTGATCGCGCCCGTAGGCGTCGCTTCCTTGATCGCCACGCGGATCACATCGCCCAAACGGGCGTAGCGTTTCCGCTGACCCAGGACACGGAAACACATGGCGCGTTTCGCGCCGGTGTTGTCCGCCACCGTCAAAACCGTCTGTTCCTGAATCATGTCACTTTCCCTCCGGCTTCACGACCCGCCAGCGCTTGGTCGCGCTCAGCGGACGCGTCTCCATGATGGTGACGGCATCGCCGACCTGAACCGTATCCGACTCATCGTGGGCATGATACTTTTTGAACCGGCGGATGACCTTGCCGTAGACCGGATGCCGTTCGCGGCGCTCGCTCTGCACGATCACCGACTTCCGGCCGCTCTTGCTGATCACCTTGCCCTTGCGGACCTTGCGGCTTCCGCGCGTCTGGACTGCTTCGGTTGTCCCGGCCATTTACTTAGCCTCCCGTTGGGTTCGTATCGTCTTCATGCGCGCGATGTCGCGCCGCATCAGACGCATCCGGACCGGTTTTTCGATGCCGGCACCCGACTTGTGTTTGATCCGCAGATCGTTCAGTTCCTGCGACAGTTCACGGATCTTCTGGTCGAGTTCCGCTGTTCCAAGTTCTCTCAGATCTCTTGCTTTCATGATTCCGTTCAGACTCCCGTTACGTGGCGTGTGACGAGCGTCGTCCGGATGCCGATCTTGGTGTCCGCCAAACGCAGGCATTCCCGCGCCACGGAGTCCGGCACGCCGCCGATCTCGAACAGCATCTTGCCGGGCAGGATCACGGCGACCCACAGCTCCGGATTGCCTTTGCCGCCGCCCATGCGCACTTCAATCGGCTTGCGCGTCACCGGCTTGTCGGGAAACACGCGAATCCACAGCTTGCCCTTGCGTTTCATTTCGCGGTTGATGACCACACGGCACGCCTCAATCTGCGTGTTGGTGAGCCAACCGCGCTCCAGCGCCTTAAGGCCGAACTCGCCGTAAGCGAGCTGTGCGCCCGAGGTCGCGTGACCGGCGCGATTTCCCTTGAATTGCTTGCGGTGCTTCACCCGCTTAGGCATGAGAGGCATCTCTTCTCCTCCTCTGTCCGCCGGCGCGGACCGGCTGGAAATCGTCCTTCTTGCAAATCCAGACCTTGACGCCGATCAACCCTGCGGTCGTGTACGCCTCGGCGAACCCGTAATCGATGTTGGCGCGCAGCGTGTGCAACGGGACCTTGCCCTGCTTGCTCCACTCCACACGGGAGATCTCCGCGCCGTTGATCCGGCCGCTGCACCGGATTTTGATCCCATCGACACCCATGTCCATGGCGACCTTCTCGGCGCGCTTCATCGCGCGCTTGAGCGCAACGCGGCGTTCAACCTGCTGCGCGATGCTCTCCGCCACCAATTGGGCGTTGGCATCGGGATCACGCACCTCATGGATCTCGAGATAGATCTCTTTACCCGTCTTTTTCGCGAGGTCCTGGCGGATTCGATCGACATCCTGCCCCTTACGCCCGATCACCACGCCCGGACGGGCGGTGAACAGGTTGATCCGCACACGGTTCGCGTAACGCTCGATCAGGATCTTCGTGATCGCCGCGCTCTCGAGGCGTTTCTTCACCAATTCACGGATCATCAGGTCTTCGGCCAACAGTTCGCCGAACTGCTTTTTGTTGGCGAACCAGCGGCTACGCCACTCTTTGTCAACCGCGAGCCTGAAACCAACCGGATTTACTTTCTGTCCCAACGTCTTGCTCCTTTTGAAAAGCCGCCGGCTCTCACTGACCGTCGGTCAGGACCACCTTGCAATGACACAGCCTCTTGGCAATCGGGCTCGCGCTCCCGCGGGCGCGCGGCCAGAACCGGCGCAGACGCGAACCCTCGTCAAACACGCACAAGCTCACCTTGAGCGTGTCGACATCCAGATTCGCGTTGTTCCGCGCGTTCGCCACCGCCGACTTGAGCGTCTTGCTCAGAATCGTCGCGGCCTTGCGCGGACTAAACTCGACAATGTTCAGGGCGGCGGCCACCGGCAGCCCCTGGCACTTGCGGGCCAGCGGCCGGCCTTTCTTGGCCGACATCCTGACGTTACGGGTAATGGCAGTCACTTCCATGCTTCTCGACTCCGTTATTTGGCGACCGCTTTATCCGTATGGACCCCGTGCTGCCTGAACGTGCGCGTCGGCGCGAATTCACCCAGACGGTGCCCCACCATGTTTTCGGTGATAAAGATCGGTACATGCTGTTTGCCGTTGTGAATGGCAAACGTGTGCCCAACGAATTCCGGCAGAATCATCGAGCGGCGCGACCAGGTTCTGATCGGCTGCTTCCTGCCGGACGCGTTCATTTTCTCGACTTTCGTGAGAAGGCTCTTCTCAACGTAAGGCCCTTTTTTGATCGACCGTGCCATGCGTTACTTTCTCCGCTTCACAATGAACCTGCTGCTGGTCCTGCGGCGGTTGCGCGTCTTCCCGCTCTTGGCCAGTTTACCCCAAGGCGACCGCGGATGACCGCCGCCGGACGTCCGGCCTTCGCCGCCGCCCATCGGATGGTCAACCGGGTTCATCGCCACACCGCGCACCGTCGGACGGATGCCCATCCGACGTTTACGGCCGGCCTTCCCCAGCTTGATGCTGCCCCACTCCGCATTGCCGACCTGTCCGATCGTCGCCATGCAACGCGCGTTGATCAGACGGATCTCGCCGGAGGGCATGCGCAACGTCACGAAATCGCCGTCGCGGGCCATCACCTGGCACCCGTTCCCCGCGGAACGCGCCAGTTTGCCGCCCTGCCCGGGAATCATCTCGATGTTGTGCACCGTCATCCCCAGCGGGATTTGCCCCAACGGCATGGCGTTACCCACGTTCGGTTCGGCTTCCGGCCCCGCCATCACCGCATCGTTCACCTTGAGCCCCGCCGGAGCCAGAATGTAACGCTTCTCGCCGTCCACATACTTCAGCAAGGCGAGATTCGCGGAACGGTTCGGGTCGTAGGCGATCGCCTCCACGCGCGCCGGAATGCCGATTTTATTACGCCGGAAATCCACAATCCGGTACCGGCGTTTCGCACCGCCGCCGCGATGGCGCGTGGTGATCCGCCCCTGATTGTTACGCCCGGCCTTACGCTTGCGCGCCTCGGTCAGTCTCCGGAGAGGCTTGACCTCGGTAATCTCGTCGAACGTCGGCGACACGCGGTGCCGCAGTCCGGCGCTTCTCGGTTTGAATGTCTTGAGCCCCATGGCCTGTTATCCTCTCCGCTACCTTAAACAGTCTCGATGCGTTCGCCCGCCTTGACCGTGACGATCGCGCGTTTCCAACTTGGATCACGGACCACGCGGCGATTCTTCAGGGTACGCAGCGCGCCTTTGTAGTTCTGGGTGTTGACCGCCAGAACATGTACGCCGAACTGCTTCTCGACCGCCTCCTTGATCTCGATTTTGTTCGCCTTCGGGGCGACCTCAATCAAATACCGGTTTTCGCAGGAAAGCCGTGTACCCTTTTCCGTGATCTGAACCTTGCGGATGATCCCTGCGTGCTTCATTCGTCCACCTCTTTCTTCTTCACCGGCCGCATACGCGCCGTCAGCGCCTCGAACCCCGCCTGCGTGGCGATCAGCTTGCGGTATAAAAGAAGGGAATATACCGTAACTTCCGCTGCGGTGACAACCTCAACCTTCTGCAAGTTGCGCGCCGACAGGACCACGTTCTCATCATACGCATCCAGCACGATCAGCACCGAACGGTCCGCGCCGAGTTTCTTCAGCATCGCGGTCATCTGCTTGGTCTTGGGTCCGGTCAGATCGAACTTTTCGATTACCGCGACCCGCCCCTCCGCAATCACGTCGCTGAGCGCGCGCGTAAACGCGAGCTGCTGCACCTTGCGGTTGATTTTCTGCGAGTAATCACGCGGCTTGGGCCCGAAGGCCACACCACCGCCGCGCCACACCGGGCTCTGGCGGTATCCCGCGCGGGCTCGCCCGGTGCCCTTCTGCCTCCACGGCTTCCGGTTGCTGCCGGCGACCTCGCCCTTGCTCAGCGTAGAGGCCGTGCCGGCACGGGCGCTGTTGCGTATCGCCACCACCACGTCCTTGACCGCCTGCGCGCCCTTTTCCAGCTCCAGCCGCTCTTTAGCGAACGTCATTTCGCCCGCTGGCTCTCCGGCCGGATTAAAAACCTTGATCGTACTCATCGGTTCTCCAACCCCTATTTTTTCAGGGCTTTCCTGATCATGACCACGCCGCCTTTCGGCCCCGGCACCGAACCGGCCACCAGCAGCAGGTTGTCCTCACCACGCACCTGAACCACCGTCAGGTTCCGCGCCTTGCGGTTCACATTGCCCATCTGCCCGGGCATGCGCTTGCCTTTGTGCACCGTTCCCGGAAACTCGCGGCACCCGATGGAACCGATGCGGTGTTTCGAATGCCCGCCGTGCGTGTGCGCGCCGCCGCCGATGCGGTACCGGCGGATCACGCCCGCGAACCCGCGACCCTTGGTCACGCCGCTCACGTCGACGTATTTCACACCGTCAAACATCGTGACCGTGACCATCTCGCCCGGCTTGACCTCCTCGCCGTCGTCCAGCGCGAACTCGCGGGTCAGACGGCAGGGCTTCACGCCCGCCTTCTCGAAGTGCTTCACCTGCGCCTTGGACAGGCGCGAGGGTTTTTGCTCCTCGAAGCCGAGCTGAACCGCGCGGTAACCGTCGGTCTCAGGCGTCTTCACCTGAACGACCGGGCACGGGCCCGCTTCCAACACCGTCACCGCAATCCGACGCCCCTGGTCATCAAAGACCTGCGTCATCCCAATTTTTCTGCCTAAAATGCCTTCCATGGTGTCACCGTCCTTAGATTCGAATTGTGATGTCCACGCCAGCCGGCAGGTTCAACTTCTTGAGTTCATCGACGGTTTTCGCCGTCGGCCCCACGATGTCCAGCAGCCGTTTGTGTGTGCGCATCTCAAACTGGTCCATGGACTTCTTGTCCACATGCGGGCTCCGGTTGACCGTGAAACGCTCAATCCTCGTCGGCAGAGGAATGGGTCCCACGACTTGAGCCCCGGTGCCGCGGGCCGTGTCGATGATGTCGCTCACCGCCTGATCCAGCACCCTGTGATCGTACGCTTGCAAACGAATGCGTATACGCTGACTTTGCATTCTAACGTTACCTGTTCAGTAGTTGTTCTCTTACCGTCCGCGGCACGACCGCAAATTCGCCAGGCTCCATCGTATAGCTGGCGCGGCCGCGCGAAAGCGACCGGATTGCGGTTGAGTACCCGAATAGTTCTGCCAACGGCACCTGCGCGCGCACGATCTGCGTGTCTCCACGCGTCGTCATGTCACGCACCGAACCGCGGCGGCCGTTAATGTCCCCCATGATGTCGCCGACATAGTCGGCAGGCGTCACGATGTCGAGGGACATGATCGGCTCCAGCAACTCCGGCGCGGCGGCCAAAGCCGCCTCGCGGAACCCCATCACGGCCGCGGTCCTGAAAGCCACGTCTGTCGCCGTTTCCTCATCCGAGACGGCGACTTCCGTCACGGTCGCCAGCACGTCCGTCACCGGATAACGTGCCAGCACCCCGGTCAGGATGCCGTCTGTCAATCCCTGCTCCACGCACTCGGCCAGCTTCTCGTCGGGGAGCTGGCGGCGCGCGGCGGCGGAAACCGCCACCGCATGCCCGCTGCCCCGCTTCTGAGGAGCCACCTCAACCGTCACCTTGGCGCAATGCCGCTTCCCGCCCAACTCGCGGTCAAAGAGGTATTCGCTCTTGCCCGTGGTTGTGACGGTCTCGTAGTACGACACCATCGGACGGCCTGTGTTCGCTTCACACTTGAACTCGCGGCGCAGGCGGTCCACCAGAATCTCCAGATGCAACTCGCCCATGCCGCTCAAAATGGTCTGCCCCGTCTCCGCATCCACACGCACCTGGCAGGTCGGGTCCTCTGCCGCCAACTGTGCCATGGACTGCTCCAGCTTCTCTTTGTCCGCGCGCGACCGGGGCTCGATCGCAATGAACATCACCGGCTCCGGCACCGTGATGCGCTCTAAATAAACCGGCTGGTGCTCCGCGCAGAGCGTATCGCCGGTGGTGGCTTCCTTGAGCCCCACAATCGCGCCGATCTCGCCCGGCCCCAGCGCCTCAACTTCAATCTGGTCATCCGCGAAAAGCCGCACCAGCTTCAAAATCCGCTCACGCTTGCGACTGCGCGGGTTGTAAACATTCTGCCCCTTCTTCAGCGTGCCGGCATACACCCGCACAAAGAAGAGCCGCCCCACATACGAATCCGTCGCAATCTTAAAAATCAACGCGGTCAACGGCGCCGACGCGCTCTGCTCGCGCGTCACCTTGTTCCCGCTCTTCAGGTCCGTGGCCTCCACCGGCGGACGGTCAAGCGGCGACGGCAAATACCACACCACCGCATCCAGCAACTGCTGCACACCCTTGTTGCGCAGCGAAGAACCGCACAGCACCGGCACAATCTTGCCGGCGATCGTCGAACGCCGCAACGACGCGCGCAGCACCTCCGCCGACAACTCCGGATTCTCGAAATAGGCCTCCATCAACGTATCGTCGGCCTCGGCCGCCTGCTCGCACAGCGCGGCGCGCGCCGCAACGGCGGCATCCTTCAACTCGGCGGGAATCTCGGACGCGCTGACGCCGCGCCCCTCGGTGCCCTCGTCATACGTCAATGCGCGCATCTCCAAAAGATCAATCACGCCGCTGAACGTCTCCGCCTTGCCGATCGGCAGTTGCACGCACACCGGATTGGCATGCAGCAGCGAGCGGATCTCCGACACACAGGCCTCAAAATCGGCACCCATGCGATCCATCTTGTTAATGAACGCAATCCGCGGCACATGGTAGCGGTCCGCCTGACGCCAGACCGTCTCAGACTGCGGCTGCACCCCGCCGACGGCACAAAAAACGCCCACCGCGCC
>Ga0208694_1001666_pt1 | contig 25945 bp, 20 predicted proteins | sample AD_UKC078_MetaG_FD_184442 | JGI IMG/M metagenome (GOLD analysis project Ga0208694, IMG submission 184442) | Active sludge microbial communities of municipal wastewater-treating anaerobic digesters from USA - AD_UKC078_MetaG (SPAdes) (version 2) | ecosystem: Engineered > Bioreactor > Anaerobic >...
ACTAAAGCTATAGAATATTACGAAGCTGGAGAATATTATAAGGCTCAAGCTCTATTTGAAGATTTAAAAGGAATCTATAGAGCAACCGACAAAGCTCAAAAAGTTGCATATTATACTGCTTATTGCTCATATGGATTAGGTGAATATTCTTTAGCTGCTTACTTGTTTAAAGATTTTGTTAGAATTTACCCTGCCAGCGAACATGCCGAAGAAGTTAGTTTTGTAGCTGCGTATTGTTATTACTTAAACTCTCCAGAAATTTCATTAGACCAAACTTTTACAAAAGCAGCTATTGCAGAATTGCAATTTTTTATAGAAAAATATCCAAATTCTGAAAAACGTGAAGAAGCAGAAAAACACATTGATGAATTACAAATTAAACTAGAAACAAAAGCTTTTAATAATGCAATGTTGTTTTACAATATAATGGACTATAAAGCTGCAACCACAGCTCTTAGAAATGTATTAAAAGATTTTCCCGATACAAAATATCGTGAAGAAATCATGTTTACTATTATGAAAGCAAATTATCTTTTGGCAGAAAACAGTATAGTTGAAAAACAATACGAAAGATACCAAGACACAATTGAAGATTATTATGCTTTTGTTGATAAATTTCCAAATTCAAAAAAAATTAAAGAAGCAGAAAAAATATTTACAAACTCAGTTAAATTTATAGAATCTAAAAATGGACTTTAAAAAAATTGACGCTCCGGTTTCTACCGCTACAAGAGATATTGTGGAAATAGCCGAAAAAACAGGTAATGTTTACGAAGCTGTTGTTATTATTGCAAAATTTGCCGACCAAATTAATGCAGAATTAAGAAAAGAATTATACGAAAAACTTGAAGAGTTCGCAACCTATACAGATACTCTTGAAGAGATACATGAAAATCGCGAACAAATTGAAGTTTCTAAGTATTACGAAAGATTGCCAAAGCCATCACTAATAGCTTTAGAAGAATTTTTAGCTGATAATATTCACTATTATTACGCAAAAGAAACTGATAGCGATAACTCAGCAGAAATAATTTAAAACTAATAATGTTAAAGGGTAAAAAAATCTTATTGGGCATTACTGGTAGTATAGCCGCTTATAAATCTGCAAGCATTGTAAGACTTTTAATAAAAAATGGTGCAGAAGTAAAAGTGGTTATGACTCCTCTATCTAAAGAGTTTATAAAACCTCTTACTTTAGCAACTTTATCAAAAAACCCAATATTAGTTGATTTTTTTAATCCCGAAAATGGAAGTTGGAACTCTCATGTTGATTTAGGTTTGTGGGCAGACGCGTTTCTAATTGCTCCTGCTACAGCAAATACCATGGGAAAAATGGCAAACGGAATAGCAGACAATCTTTTGCTAACTTGCTATTTGTCAGCAAAATGTCCTGTGTTTATTGCTCCAGCAATGGACTTAGATATGTTCCTGCATCCTGCAAATCAAAAAAATATAGAAGTTTTAAAATCTTACGGAAACTTTTTTATTGAACCAAAAACTGGAGAATTAGCAAGTGGCTTGATTGGAAAAGGAAGAATGGAAGAACCCGAAGCAATTGTACAATTCCTTGTTGAGTTCTTTGAAAAAAAAAAGACTTTAAAAAATAAAAAAGTTTTAATCACTGCCGGACCAACTCAAGAAAAAATTGATGCAGTAAGATTTATTAGTAACTATTCTTCTGGAAAAATGGGATATGCTCTTGCTGAAGAATGTGCTAATAGAGGAGCTGAAGTTACTCTTATCTCAGGACCTGTTCATATTCAAGCAAAACACAAAAATATCAATAAAATAAGTGTTGTTTCAGCAGATGAAATGTTTGAAGCCGCAATGCAAAACTTAAAACATGTTGATATAATAATTCTTGCTGCTGCTGTAAGCGATTACAAAGCACAAAATATATCTAACAACAAAATTAAAAGAGAGCAAAACAACATAGAAATTAAACTTGAAGCTAATAAAGACATTGCTGCTGAAATAGGAAAATTAAAAACTAAAAATCAAATTAGTATAGGCTTTGCTTTAGAAAATCAAAATGAAGTAGAAAATGCACAAAAAAAATTGAAAAAGAAAAATTTTGATTTTATTGTGCTAAATTCTATGAATGATAAAGGTGCTGGTTTTAATTTTGAAACTAATAAAATTATGATTATCAACAATAATAATGAAATTTTAAAGTTTGATTTAAAAACAAAAGATTTGGTTGCTAAAGATATTATTAATAATTTAGAAAAAATTTTAAACTCTAAATCATGAAGAAAATTATTTTAATAATAATATTATTTGTTTTTGTTTCGCTTTCGAAAGCACAAGAACTTGATTGCAGAATTAACTTAGATCATTCTAGAATACCAGGAACTGTAAACGAGAAGCTATTTCAAACTTTACGACAATCTTTATTTGAGCTTATAAACAACTCGAACTGGACAAACCATGTTTATTCACGAGACGAAAGAATTGAGTGCAATATATACATAACTGTTGAAGAACAAATTTCATCTGACGAGTTTAAGGGAAAAATTCAAGTAAGCTCATCTCGTCCTATTTATGGAACTTCGTATATGTCGCCAGTATTTAACCATATAGACGAAAAATTTCAGTTCAAATATGTTGAAAACGAACCTTTAGAATTTAATATCAACACTTTTTCTTCAAACTTGATTTCTGTAGTTGCATATTATTGCTATATAATAATTGGAATGGATTATGATACTTTTGGAAATAATGCAGGAACTCCATATTTTCAATTAGCCGAAAAAATTGTTCAAAACGCTCAAACTGCACAAGAACCTGGTTGGAAAGCATACGAAGACCTAAAAAACAGATATTGGTTAGTTGAAAACCTTTTGAGTAGCCAATATTCGGAAATGCGAGATTTTATGTACACATATCATAGACAAGGAATGGACAAACTAGCTGAAAAACCAGCAGAAGCACGTAGCAGTATAGAAAGCGCAATAGAAAATTTAAAAAATATTCATAGGAAAAAACCTGGCTCTTTTTTAATGAGCATATACACAAAAGCTAAAGGAGACGAAATTGTTAATATATTTTCCGAAGCTTTTCCTGATGAAAAAGCACGTGTATATAATATTATGAAAGAAGCCGACCCAGCAAATGCAACAAAGTACGAAAAAATAATGAAAGAGCCTAATTATTAGTATGTTAAAATCGTTGCAAATAAACAACTATTTATTAATTGATAATTTAGAAATTAATTTTAACTCAGGTTTTTCCGTAATTACAGGCGAAACAGGCGCAGGAAAATCCATTATGTTAGATGCAATTTCATTATTACTTGGAAAAAGAGCCGACACAGACGTTTTAAGCGATAAATCTCGCAAATGTGTTATTGAAGCAAGTTTTGTTTTAAATGAAGATAAATTCAAAAACGATTTTCTTAAAAACGATTTAGATTTTGAAAAATCTACAATAATAAGACGAGAAATTTTATCAGAAGGAAAATCTAGGGCTTTTATCAACGATACGCCTGTTACTCTAGCTGTTTTAAAATCAATAGGCGATAAAATCATAGATATTCATTCTCAGCACGAAAATCTTAATTTAAGTTTGATGCAATTTAGAACGCAAATTATTGATATAGCAGCAGGAACTAAAGAAATGTCTGAACAATTTGTAGAAAAATACAATAATTTGAATAAACTAGAAGCTGAAATTGCTAAACTAAAAACACAAATTGCAAATAACACAAACGAAAAAGAGTTTTCTAAATTTCAGATAGAGCAAATTGAACAGGCAAAAATAAATGACGAAAACGAACTTGAAGAGCTTGAAGAAAAAGCTTCGTTTTTAGAAAATGCTGTAGAAATAAAAGAAAATCTTTACGCTTCTATAAATCTTGCTAGAGACGTTGAGTTTTCTGCCGAAGAAAGATTAAAAGAAATAAAAAATTTACTTTCTAAACTCTCTCAAAAACACAAACCTGCCGAAAGTCTTGTTGATAGACTTGATTCTATTTTAATAGAGTTTAAAGATATTTATTCTCAAATAGAAAGCGATTTATACAAAGCTGAAATAAACCCTGAACTTTTAGAAGAAATCAACGCTAGAATAGACTTGATAAATGGACTTTTGCAAAAACATAAACTTGCTAATATTTCAGAGTTAAAAAATAAATATTTAGAATTAATTAACTTCATAAATTCTAGTGATAGCTTAGAGCAAGAATTAGAAGAAAAAGAAAAAGAATTTAAAAAATTAAAAGCCGAAACTATTGAGTTTGCTGAAAATTTAAGCGCAAAAAGACAAAAAGTATTTTCAAAAGTTGAAAAAGAAATTACTGAACTGCTTGTAAACTTAGGTATAAAACATGCTAATTTTATTGTTGAAAATATTAAAGACAACAAACTTAGTTTACATGGTTTTGACAATATTAATTTTTTATTTTCAGCAAACAAAGCTGTTGCTCCGCAAGCAATTGAAAAAATAGCTTCGGGTGGAGAATTTTCGCGTTTGATGTTAGCTTTAAAATCCCAAACTGCACATGCAGCTGCTGTTCCCACAATTATTTTTGATGAAATTGACACAGGAGTTTCTGGCGAAATTGCAAACAGAATGGGAAAAATAATGCTTGACTTAGGAAATAGTTTCCAAGTTATTGGTATTACACATTTGCCACAAGTAGCCGCTTTGGGAACAACTCATTATAAAATTTACAAACAAAGTGATGACAAAAGAACTTACACCAAAGTTAAAATGTTAAATCACGAAGAAAGAATTACAGAAATAGCAAGCATAATGAGTGGCGAAAAACTCACTAGCCAAGCTATTGATAATGCTAGAATATTATTGGAAAATTAGTGTTTTACTACTCCTCTGCAGGATTTTCAAATTCTTCAATTCCTTTATTTAAAAAGTTTAAGAATTTTTCTGGATTTAATTCATAAGTCATTGGTTCTGCTAAAACTTTTCCATCTGGACTTATCAACACATAATAAGGCTGAGTATTTGTATTAAAGTTAACTATTTGAATATCAGCATTAGCATCGCCTAATTTTTTCTTTAGCTTATTATCTTTTGACGAGCTAAACCATTTTTCCTTTGGTAGTTCTATTGATTTTTCGTCAACATACAAAGCTGCTACAACAAGTTTATTATTAAAATAATCATTTATTGTAGGGTCAGACCATATTTCTGCTTGCATTTTTTTACAATTAGAACAAGAATGTCCTGTAAAATAAAGTAAAACAGGCAGGTTTTGTGATTTTGCACATTCAAATGCTTGTTCGTAATCAAAATATCCATTCACATTATAAGCCATATGCAAAACATCGGCATAATCAGGAGATTCGCAATAATAACCAACTGATTCGCTACTTGAAGATTTTTGTGCTGTTAAATCAAATTTTTGAGAAGTTTTTGGAGGCAATAGTCCTGCAATTGGTGTTAAGTTTGCTCCGAAAAGTCCAGGCACTAAATAAATTGCAAATACAAAAGAAACCATTGCTAACAACATTCTAAAGAAACCAATATGCTGAACATCTGAATCGTGAGAAAATTTGATTTTTCCCAATAAATAAATTCCCAATAGCACAAAAATCACTATCCAAATAGCAAGATATACATCTCTACTAAGAATTCCTAAATGATAGTTTTGGTCGATATTTGAGAAATATTTTAAAGAGAAAGCTAAAAGTATAAAACCCATAACAACTTTAACAGCATTTAGCCAACCACCAGATTTTGGCAATTTACTTATCAATCGAGGTACTAAAGCCAAGAAAGTAAATGGAAGTGCAAAACCTAAACCAAAGCCAAACATTCCAATCAAAGGTTCTAATACGTTTCCACTTGCAGCTTCTACTAACAAAGCTCCAATAATTGGACCTGTGCAACTAAAACTTACAATTACAGTTGTTAGAGCCATAAAAAATGCAGATAACATTCCGCCTTTATCAACTTGTGCATCTGCTTTGTTTGCCAATCCTGAAGGCAAAACCATTTCGAATAGTCCAAAAAGCGAAGCTGCAAAAACCAAGAATAAAATAAAGAAAATTAAATTTGGAATCCAATGTGTACTTAAAACTGTTGTAAAATTAGCTCCTGCACTTGTTAGCGAAACTATAACTCCAACCAAAGTGTATAATAATGTTATTGAAAGTCCAAAAATTATTGCTTTTAAAATACCCTTTGAGCGTTTTTCAGATTTATTCATAAATACACTTATTGTCATTGGTATCATAGGAAAAACACAAGGAGTTAAAATTCCAATTATTCCAAATAAAAACGACAAAAAGAAAAATCCTAACAAAGAAGATTTCTCTTCTGTTGAACTAGTAAATTTATTTTCTTTTACAATAACAGGTGTTTTTGCATCTGTAGTTTCTTGACTTTCTAAACTAGCTCCACCATTAATTTCAAACAAAATATCGTCGCCAATAGTAACACAAGCTCCATCGTCATAGCAAGCTTGACCGCTAATTTCGCCTGTTATATTAAAACCTTTATCAGTTAAAACTTCAATTTTTTGAACAAATTTTGCTTGCTTAGCAAAATATGCAACATTTACCTCAAACACATCGTCATATTCATGTATCACTTCGCTAAGTTCAGCCACAGAATCTATAAGTCTATAGTTTTCATTTTCATCAAAACTAAAATACAAAGGTCTTGGTCCGCCTAAGTCAAAATATTGACCATACAAATGCCATTTATCGTCAATTTCGGCTTCAAAAATCAATTCGTAAGTAGAGTTTTCTAACTTTTCGATATTCATTTTAAACCTAACAGGATCTTCAACTTGAGCAAACAAATTGGATAAACTAAAAACGATAAAGCAAATTGTTAAAACACTAGCTTTCATAATTTTATTTAGTCTCATAAGTTCTCTTATTTAATTATTAATAAAATATTTCATCATCTTTTGAATCGAAAAAATGGTATTCCATGTAGGTATAGGCTACCATAGGGAATATTTCAATTTCACATTTATAGTTTTTTTGCCATCTTTTGCGTATTGATTTAAGCCATCCTTTATTTAAAAATGCTGAAACAAAGGGATGTGTTTTGATACACAAGTATTTACGTTTTTCTTTTTTAAGGATAAATTTTATATTGTTTTCAATTTCGTCAATAAGATTTACACTTGCAGTAATTTTTCCCGATCCTTGACATGTAGGACAAGATTCGCCAGTTTTTATTTCCATTTCTGGTCTTACTCTTTGTCGAGTTATTTCCATTATACAAAACTTGCTAAGAGGCATTATATGAAATTTTGCTCTATCGCCTTCCATGCTTTTTTTGACACACTCATAAACTTTTTTCTTATTTTTTTCGTCTTGCATATCTATAAAGTCAACAATAATAATTCCGCCCATATCTCTTAGCCTTAGTTGTCGGGCAATTTCTTCGGCGGCTATCATGTTTACTTCAAAAGCATTTTCTTCTTGTCCTTGTTCTGAATTATTACGATTTCCACTATTCACGTCGATAACGTGAGCAGCTTCGGTGTGTTCAATTATTAGATATGCTCCGTTTTTCATTGGAACAGTTTTCCCAAAAGATGTTTTAATCTGTTTTTCTATTCCATAAAAATCAAAAATAGGTTCTTTACTAGTATAAAGTTTTACTATTTTCTTTTTTTCGGGAGCAATTTTTTCTATAAAATATTTTACTTCTTCATAAGTTGCTTGGTCGTTTACCACAATTTGATTAAATGTAGAATTAAGCACGTCTCTCAAAATTGCTGTAGTTCGATTTACTTCGCTTATCAATAATTGAGGTGGTTTTGCGGAATTAAGTTTTTTATATATTCCTTCCCACTTTTCGATTAAAGTACTAAGTTCTTTATCAAGTTCTGCCACCATTTTTTTCTCAGCAACAGTACGAACAATAACTCCAAAATTATCTGGTCTTATACTTTCAACTAGTTTTCTTAGTCTTGCTCTTTCTTCTACAGATTTAATTTTATGACTAATAGAAACCTTATCGCTAAAAGGCATTAAAACTATATTACGACCTGCCAATGAAATTTCGGCAGATAGTCGAGGTCCTTTAGATGAAATTGGTTCTTTTGCTATTTGAACTAGCACATATTGTCCAACAGTTAAAATATCTGCAATTTTACCGTTTTTATCAATGTCTGGTTCTAATTTGATTTTTCTTAATTTAGAAATACTTTGTTTGGTTTGTAAACCTAGATGTAAAAATTTATTTAAGGTTTGAAATCCAGCACCTAAATCTAAATAATGAAGAAAAGCGTCTTTTTTATAACCAATATCAACAAAAGCTGCGTTAAGACCGGGCATTAAACGTTTGACCTTACCCAAATAAACATCACCAACCGAGAACTCAATGTTTGCATATTCACAATCTAGCTCAATTAGTTTTTTATTTTGTAGTAAGGCTATGTTAATTTCAGAACTGCGTACATCTATAAAAAGTTCGTTCTGTTTATCTTCTGTTTGTAAATCCACGATATAACACAGTATTATAAAATTAATAAATCAAACCTCTGTAAAACAAAGGTTTGATTATAACAAAAAAACAAGAAAAAGGTTTATTTTTTCTTTTTATGTCTATTCTTACGAAGACGTTTTTTTCTTTTGTGGGTTGACATCTTGTGTCTCTTTCTTTTCTTTCCGCTTGGCATAACTTCTAAATTTTATTATTTTCCTTAACTGTTGCAACAAATGATTTTGCCGGTTTAAAAGCAGGTATTTTATGAGCAGGTATAGTAATAGTAGTATTTTTTGAAATATCGCGAGCCACTTTTTTAGCTCTTGTCTTTACTATAAAACTACCAAAACCTCTTAAATATACATTTTCATCTTTTGTTAAAGAGTCTTTTACAACATCCATAAACGACTCTATTGTTTTTTGAACAACTATTTTTTCAATTCCAGTGTTTTTTGAAATTTCGTTTACAATATCTGCTTTTGTCATATCTAAATATTTTTATAAATAAATTAATACTATTTTCATTTTGCAAGTGCAAAGATATAAACTTTTTTCAAAAGAAAATAATAATATTTAATTTTTTTAAATAAGTGTCTGAAACTTTGGTAAAATATACGCGTAAAAACTAAAATTAAAGCTAATTATTGTATATATTATCCTTTTCAAAAAAATTATTCTACTTTTTCTATACATCTAAGTTTATATACTCCACCTACGCCATAACCAGTACAAGCATCATGTATTTCTACCTCAAGGCAAACACTTACATTAATTGTGTCTTTTACTCTAAAATCTTTGGGAATACTCCCAACTATATAATGATTAAAATTATTCTGGCTTATAAAACAAGCATGAACTGTTGTTTGATAACCACAATGATAAATTTCTTGCGGTTCTTCATAATATATGTACTTTCCTGTTATATCACAATTGCAATTATTTTGTTTTACACAACTAATTCCGCCAAAACATAATGCCACCAAAATTATAAAAACTATTTTTTTCATTTTTTATGCTTTTAAAAATTAAACTAATAAAAAATCCTATGTAAATGTAATCCTAAATTATAAAATCCAATATGTATATCTAAAACTTTATACAAAAAGCAACTTATCTTAAACTAAACAACATTTTCACTAATTTTGTTTTTCTATTAAAAATCAAATTCCCTTTCCTTGAAAAATAATTTTAATAGTATAAATCATTATTTTAAAATCAATAAATAAAGAGCGATTTTCAATATAAATTATATCATATTGTAATCTTTCAATCATTTGGTCAACGTTTTCGGCATAGCCATATTTTACTTGTCCCCACGAAGTAATTCCAGGACGAACAGATAACAAGTGAATATAATGAGGTGCTTTTTGTGTTATTTGGTCGATATAAAACTGACGTTCGGGGCGAGGACCAACTAAACTCATATCGCCTTTAAGTACATTAAAAAATTGTGGGAATTCATCAAGTCGAGTTTTTCGCATAAATTTTCCAAACTTAGTAACTCTACTGTCATTTTTACTACTTAAAGCCGGACCATCTTTTTCTGCACCAACATACATTGAGCGAAATTTATAAATTTTAAAAGGCTTTCCATTTTTTCCAATTCTTTCGTGGCTATATAAAATTGGACCCGGCGAACTTAGTTTAACACCTATGCTTAAAGCAATATAAACAGGCATTAATAATATTATAGCTATTAAACTTAAAAATATATCTAAAAATCTTTTTGTGTGCTGTTGCCACACTGGCATTATGTTGTGATTTATTTCAATTAAAGGCAATCCAAAAATAGCCGACATTCTTACTTTTCCTATCAATATATCATACATATCTGGAATTACTTTAATAATAACTTTTTCGCCATGTAATTTATTTATAATGTTTTTAATCTTTGCATGCTCGCTAGATTCTATTGCTATTACAACTTCTTCGATTTTATGTTCAGAAATTATATCTTTAATATCGTTTACTCCACCCAATTTTGGCAAATATTCTTCTAGCAAATAACTTGGACGATCTTCAACAAATACAAAACCAACAAATTTTAAACCCGAACTAAGTTTTTGAGATTCAAAATCTTTTAAAAGTTTAACAGCCTTTTGATTGCTTCCTATAATTAATGTATTAAATAGCAATTTTCTATTGTGAACTTTTTTGTTCACTATTGTTGTCATTATTAGTCGAGGAAGATAAGTTAGAGTAAACTGTAAGACAAATAAAGTAAAATATAATTTGTAATATTGTTTATAATCCACAACCCAATCGTCTAACATAAATAGAAAAAACAAAATAGTAACACCCAAAAGAGTTGTAAATAAAGTTTGTCCCAATTCATGTAATCTTGATTTTCTATATGGAACTTTATAGTAGCCACTAAGCAAATGAAGAAACAACCAAAAAAATGGAATTGTTGCTAAAGCAAAATAAAACTTATAATCCAAATTAATTGGAACGTTTTCTATACGTATTTTGCGAAAAATATAAAACAATGTCCATGCTATTGTAGCAGCAAAGAAGTCAAATATTATATATTTTAAATTATGTTTAGATTTTTGCATTATTGTGTTAATAAATAAGTTAATTTAATATTGTCTATAAAAATTTCGGTTTTCTCTGTACTTGCATCTTCTGGTCTTACACATGTAAAAAACAATCTAAATTGTTTTCCTTTTGCATTTATTACATGATAATTCAAATCTATATAAATGGTTGTCCATGTGTCTCTTGGTTTAAATGTATAAACATTTTTTCTAACTTCAGATAAGCCCGTCCCCACATTCTCCACAGAAAATACTCCAAAGTTAAAATGTCCGTTTCCTTTAAAACTTATTTCTAAAAACACTCTTCCTGTTTTTGGGATTTCATATAATTTGCTTGTTAAACATTCAAATTTTCGCCTTTCGTTATCAAGAGCAAAATACATTGATTTGCCTTCTTGAGCTTCGTTTCCAGAAATTATTTGTATGGTTGTGTCGCTATTTAAGCTTGTTTCAAATTCTATCCCAATATCTTCAAAGTCTTCTATTAAATCAAAAATTACGTTTCTGTATTCAAATTCTGGTTCTAATGTCAAAACTGCTCCTTCGCTTAAATTTTTTGTAACATACCAACCTTTCATTAGTGGGTAAATTTCTCTTTTTGAGTCGCTTCCAGAATTTTTAATTCCTGGTTCTATTTGTATTTCTTGCATACCAGATTCTAAAACAGGAACTTTAAACGGAACTTCAAAAACTCCAATTAATTTATTATTTACATAAACCCAACAATCGGTAATAGCATGTTTTTTACTTCCTTGTTCAAAACCATTAGTTTTTAATTTTAGCGTATCAACCGCAATAAAAGACGGAGTTTGTTCGGAAGGATTAATAATATCACAAGCTGATAAACTTATTAAAAATATAAACGCAACTAAATAAAATATTTTAAAACATCTCGACACTATATCTTTATTTTTCTGTAAAACTAAGAACGCAAAAACATTCTCAATATTGTATAAAAAATTTCTTTATTTTAATTACCACTAATATTCAACATCAAAATCTTGTTCACTTATTTTTACTCCCTCTTTATAAACTTCTATTCTATATGGTTCATTTTCTTCAGTTTCAAAATAATATTTCCATTCGCCATCTTTCAATCCATTTTTATAATTCTGGATTATTAGAGTTGCACTTTCATAAACCTCCCATCTACCTTCTTTTAGTCCATTCACATAGTTGCCAGAAGACCCTGATTCCCAACTAGTTTCAATATATTTTCCATGTGGTTTTCCGTCTTTCATTTGAAAAACTTCTCTTATCGATTGCCAATAATGCTCAACTTTTGGTTCGTTAATAGCAGTACCTGTATAAGGTTTATTGTTGTAATAATAAACATCTCCTCTTTTTTCAAGATTTGCAAAATCAATCCCAACATTTAAACTGACCCATTCTTTAAACTCCTTTGTTGTAGTTCCTCTAAGTGTATATGTGGTAGGTATATCTGAGTTTGTTTTTTCAAAATTTCCATCTGCTCTAAATTCATAAGAAAAACTACAATCTGAGTTGCCTTCATCGTCTTGAACAACTTTCACGAAATTTTCTTCAAATTCAAAATATAAACTATACATAGCATTTTCGCATATAGAATTTGTTTGATAACTCGCTTTATTATCAATAACTAAAGTTCTACCCATAACTTCATAAATTTGAAAATCGGGTTCTCCTGTATTTTTTGAAAGATGAAAAACCATGCTTGTATCGCTATCAGGATATATTAATAATTGACCAAAAACATCTTTTTTATTTTTAAAATCTCCAAATTCGTAAGTGCCACCAATTTGAATTTCTGTATTTTCTTCTATAGCAACAGTTTGTTCAGAATCTGTTTTTGCAGCATCTTTGCAAGCATTTGCAATTAAAATAATTAGTAAAATAATTAATAAGTTTTTCATTTTTTAAATTTTTATAAAACGACAAATATATAAAAACACAAAATTTTATAGTAAAAATAAAAATTATTTACCGTCAACAAATTCTATCAAGGCAGAAATTCTTCTTATGCTTTCATCCTTACCGATAATTTCTACTATATCGAAAACATGAGGTCCTTTTCCTGCACCAACCAAAGCTAATCTAAACGGCGACATAACTCTACCAAAACCTATTTCAGCTGATTCTATCCAAGTTTTTACAGAATTTTCTATTTCTTCAGAACTAAAATTTTGTTGATTTTTAAGGATTTCAATAAGTTTTTGTAATAATTGTGTTGAGTCTTCTTTATATGATTTTTTCAAAAATTTCTCATCATAAGTTTCGGGTGCTTGGAAAAAGAAATATGATTCTTCCCATAATTCATGAATAAAATTTACTCTTTCTTTCAACATTTCGCAAATTCTTGAAAGAGGAAAACCTGAATAATTTATATTTTTTTTGTCAAGAATTACTTTAAACTCTTCTGCAAGTTCTTCTCCCGATTTTTTAATTAAATACTGATGATTAAACCATTTTGTTTTGTCTGGGTCGAAACGACTACCAGATTTTCCAACTCTATCAAGCGAAAAAACCTGAATAAGTTCGTCCATGCTAAAAATTTCTTGTTCAGTTCCTGGATTCCAACCTAAAAGAGCTAACATATTAATAAATGCCTCTGGCAAATATCCTTCTTCGCGATAACCTTTAAATATTTCTTCTCCAGAATCCCATTGAGTTGGAAAAACAGGAAAACCTAATTGGTCGCCATCTCTTTTGCTTAGTTTTCCTTTTCCACTTGGTTTAAGAATTAAAGGAAGATGTGCAAATTTTGGTGCTGTCCAACCAAAAGCTCTGTAAAGCAAATCATGTAAAGGCAAAGAAGGCAACCATTCTTCTCCACGAATAACATGAGTAATTTCCATTAAATGGTCGTCAACAATATTCGCAAGATGATAAGTTGGTAGTCCGTCTGTTTTTACTAAAACTTTATCGTCTAATTCTTGGGTATTAAATTTAATTTCGCCACGAATTTCATCATACAGTTCAACTAATTGATTTTCAGGCATTTTAAACCGCAAAACATAAGGTGTTTTATTTTCTAGAAGTTCAGCAACTTGTTCTTTACTCAAAGCTAAACTGTTTTTTAAGTTCTTTCTGCTTTCATGATTATATACAAAAGTTTCGCCTTTTGCTTCGGCTTCGGAACGCAATTTATCTAACTCTTCTGGACTATCAAAAGCCATATAAACACTTTGGTTTTCAATTAGAATTTTAGCGTATTTATTATAAATTTCACGCCTATCGCTTTGACGATAAGGACCATAATTTCCACCTTCTTTAATGCCTTCGTCAAATTTTATTCCGCACCATGCCAAAGATTCCATAATATATTCTTCGGCTCCTTCGACAAAACGCGTTTGATCTGTGTCTTCTATTCTTAAAATCATTTTTCCACCATTGCGTTTGGCAAATAAATAATTAAACAAAGCTGTTCTAACTCCGCCTATATGCAAAGGACCTGTTGGACTAGGTGCAAAACGTACTCTTACCATTTTTTTAATATTTTAATATTTAGAAGCGCAAAGATAAAAAATAATTAAGAATGAAGAATGATAATTAAGAATTATATGCTCGCTTTGCTCGTTTGGGTTAACTTCGCAAAATTCGCTTGGCTCCTGTTTTCAGCTTTGCAGCACCCATGTCGAACAATTACGTCTCGCCCGCAAGGGCACGTCAGTTAAAAGTTAAAAGTATAAAGTTAAAAGTTTTTTGTGATACATATTCTTTTATTATTTTTGTAATGGAATATTTTAAAACTTTATGCACAAACCCGAAACATTAAAGAAAAACGATAAAATTGCAATTGTCAGTCCTGCTGGTGCTATAAATCCTGATTTTATTTCATCTGCTTCTAATTTGATGAAAAATTATGGCTTTCAACCAATAATTTTTCCTTCTTGCATAAAAAAACATTTTCAGTTTGCTGCAAGAGATGAAGAAAGATTACAAGATTTGCAAGCTACTTTAGACGACAAAGACATTAAAGCAATTTTGTGTTCGCGTGGCGGTTATGGACTTATTAGAATTTTAGAAAATTTGAATTTTGATAAGTTTTTAAAAAATCCAAAATGGATAATAGGATTTAGCGATATTACAAATTTACATATAGCCTTAAATAATCATTCTGTAATGAGTATTCATGGCTTAATGGCTAAAGCTATGCACGAAATTCCTGAAACAGAAGCAGTAAAAAATATTTTTAAAATTCTCAATGGTGAAAAACCAAAAATTATTTGCAAAAATCACAAATTTAATAAAAATGGATTTGCACAAGCCGAAATTATTGGTGGAAATTTATCTATAATTTATAGTTTACAAGGAACAAAATTTGAAATAAATACTGATGGTAAAATTTTATTCATAGAAGATTTAAACGAGTACCTATATCATTTAGACAGAATGATGTTAAGTTTAAAAATGGCTAAAAAATTTAATAATATAAAAGCTCTTATTGTTGGAAATTTTACCGACATGAAAGATAATCCAAACCCATTTGGAAAAACTGCTTACGAAATTATTGCCGAACACGTTGCTGAATTTGATTTTCCTGTTTGTTTTAACTTTCCTCTAGGTCACATAGACAACAATATGCCAATAATTTGCGGGCAAGAATATAAATTAGAAATAGCTGAAAAAGTTATTTTATCTTGATTTTTCTTTATTTTTGCAAAATTATGGACTATAAATCAAATATATATTGTGATGTTTGTGGAAATAAAGATGTTGATAAATTTTCACTAAAATATACTAGAGCTGATTATAAAATAACAGACTGCGATGTTTGCGGATTTTCTTTTATTCCACAATTTTATAGAAAACAAATTCCTTATGAAAACTATCGTGATGATGAGGTTTTAAAATCTGTTCGTGCAGGAAATAATTATATTAAATTTCGTAGGCATAAACTTAGAATCAAATTAATAAAGAAATTTCAAAAAACAGGAAAACTTTACGACGTAGGCGTTGGTTGGGGACATTTTTTACACACAGCTCAAGTTTTAGGTTTCGAAGCATCTGGAGTAGAAATTTCTGAACTTATGCATCATTATGCAACAACAGATTTAAAATTAAATGTTGCACACGATGACTTTTACAATTTGAATTTACCCGAAAATAACTGGGACGTAGTAACAATGTGGGACGTTCTAGAACATATTTCAGAACCTCAAAAAGCTGTAAAAAAAATCAACAAAATGCTTAAAAAAGACGGTTTTTTTATTTTTCAAGTTCCGCAAATAGATTCAAAAGTTGCAAAAAAACAAAAGCAAAACTGGTCTATGATGTCAATTGAGCATATTAATTATTTTTCTAAAAAAAGTATAAAAACTCTTTTAGAAAACAATGGATTTGAAATTGTAAAAATTAAATCTTCATACGAATTAAAATTATTTTTAATGTTTACTGTTTTGCCTTGGTTAAAACGTAAAAAAACAAAAAAACAAAACGAAAAAATTACAATCACAAATGCTGAAAGACAAAACTTCTTTAATAAATTTACTAAACTACCAAAGTTTGTTATTTGGCTTGGATTACTTGCTCATGATTTAATTTACAAATTTATGACTGCAATAAATTATGGCGAAGAAATGATTGTTATAGCTCAAAAAAAGACTGAATAAAAAAGCTCCGTAAACCATAAATTTCTAACTTTATAAACTTTGATACTAACAAATTGTTAAAAAAAACAAGTAAAAAACTTTACTTTGTATGTTTTTTAAGACTAAATTTGTCAAAATAATTTATTTAACATTTAATAAGATGAAGAGAAATATTCTTATTTTGTTTTTTATACTTTCTTTTTGCAGTGTTTATGCTCAAGAAAAAGACAGTATTCCAATGGGACAGATGGATATCCCGACAATCACGCTTACCGAAAACGAATTAGAAAGTGATATGCAAAATCAAAACATTTCAGGATTACTACAATCCTCACAAGATGTTTTTATGAATACCGCAGGATACACTTTTGGACAAGCTCGTTTTAGAATTAGAGGTTACGGCAACGAAAACTTTTTGGTTTTGTTAAACGGCTTAGTGCTAAACGATGCTGAAACAGGTCGTCCATACTACTATTATTGGGGCGGTTTAAATGATGCTACTAGAAACAAAGTTGTTACTTCTGGTTTGCATTTTTCTGATTATAGTTATGGAGCTTTAAATGGAGTTACAAATATTTTAACTAGAGCTTCTGAATATCGTCCTGGCACAAGCATTAGTTATTCGTTGGCTAACAAAAGCTATAGAAACAGAGTTATGGTAACTCATGCAACAGGTTTAATGAGTAATAATTGGGCATTTACTTTTTCAGCCTCATCACGTTGGGCTAATGAAGGATATGTAAAAGGAACTTTTTATAATGCTTATGCTTATTTTTTATCAGCAGAGAAAAAGATAAACGACAAACATAGCATTAATTTAACAGCTTTTGGTTCGCCTTCGCGTACAGGACGAGCCGGTGTTGCAACACTTGAAGCTTACGAATTAAGTGGTGATAATTTTTATAATCCAAATTGGGGTTATCAAAATGGAGTTATGAGAAACTCAAGAGTAGGAAACACCCATCAGCCAAGAGTTTTATTATCACATTATTGGAAAATTAAACAAGATATGCAATTAACAACTTCGGCTTCGTATTTGTTTGGACGAAATGGAGTTACTGCTCTAAACTGGTATGATGCTGCTGACCCACGTCCAGATTATTACAGAAATCTTCCAAGCTATTACGAAGAAGGAGAATATATGTTTAACTACCTTACAGATGCTTGGTTAAATCAAGAAAATTATGGACAATTAAACTGGGATTATTTTTATTTCGCAAATAGAAAAAACTTATATACCATTGTTGACGAATCTGGAATTGAAGGAAATAATCTTACAGGCAATAGAGCTACATTTATGATAGAAGAAAGAAGAAACGATATAAAAAGATTTGACTTCAACTCGAATTTAAGCAAGCAGCTTGGCGAAAATGGAAAATTAGTTGCTGGTGTAAATTTTATGATGAACAAAACTCACAACTTTAAGGTAGTTAACGACTTGCTTGGAGCTGATTGGTGGGTTGATATAGACCAATTTGCCGAAAGAGATAATGCTGATGATGATTATTATATCCAAACTAACTTAGAAACACCTAATAAAGCTGTTAAAGAAGGTGATATATTTGGATATTATTATATTTCAAATATTAACAAAGCTGATGCTTATGGACAAGTTGAATATAAATTCAACAAAATTGATTTTTACGCTGCTTTAAATCTTTCATATACTGATTTTTGGAGAACAGGAAAAATGAAAAATGGAAAATTCCCTCTTAATTCTTATGGCGACTCTCACAACAAAACATTTTTCAATTATGCAACCAAAGCTGGTATGACTTATAAAATTACTGGACGCAACTTTATCCTTGCTAATGCAACATATATGACACGCGCTCCATATTTTAGAAATGCTTACGTTTCTCCAAGAACTCGTGATAATGTAGTTCCAAATCTTTCTAGCGAAACAATTTTCTCAGGAGATTTAAGTTATTTATTCCGCTCTCCTTATCTTGTTGCAAAAATTACTGGTTATTACACAGAATTTCGTAATTCTATAGAAAGCAGAAATTTCTACCACGACGAATTACGTACTTTTGTTAACTATATTATGACAGACCTTAATAAAGTACATTATGGTGGAGAATTAGGTGTTGAAGCAAAAGTTTCGCCAACAGTTAGTTTAAATACTGCTCTTGGTTATGGAAAATATTTGTACAACAATAGACCAAACATTACAATAGTTGCCGACAACTCTGCAGAAGTTCTTGTTAATGAAAAAGTTGCTTATATTAAAAACTACCATCTTGGAGGTTCACCAGAATTGGCTGCTTCATTAGGTGGAAAATATAGTGCTCCTAAATATTGGTTTATAAGTATTAATGCAAATTATTTTGCAAATTCTTATGTTACTATAAACCCTGAAAGACGTACAGAAGAAATTTTTAGCATGTTTGTTGAATCAGACCCACAAATTGAATCAATTTTAAAACAAGAAAAACTTAAACCTGTATATACTTTTGATATTTGGGGTGGTAAATCTTGGAGAATTAAAAGAAAATATACCATAGGATTTAATTTGAGCATAAATAATATTTTAAACAACACAAATTTCTTAACCAATGGCTTTGAACAACTAAGATTTGACAGAACAAAAATTGACAAGTTCCCAAATAAATATTATTATATGTATGGAAGATCGTATTTCCTAAATGTTTATTTTAGATTTTAATTAAAAAAATATAGCAAAATGAAAAATAAATTATCAATACTAATATCGCTTAGCTTAATAATTGCGGCTTTTGTGTTTTATTCTTGTGAAAAAGAACTAGATAGACCACCAATAAAAGTATTAGATGAGTCTCAAATTTTAACCATTAAGGATTTGTATGACATTCATGCTGAAAAAGGAGACGACTATGTTTTTACTGAGGATTATATGCTATTTGCTACTGTTGCAATGGACGATTCGAGTGGAAACATATACAAAGAAGCATATTTACAAGATTCTACTGGTGGAATCAATCTATATAAACTTAGTCATGCTGGAGTTTTGAAAGTTGGGCAATATGTAAGAATTAATCTTAATGGAAGTAGTATAAAAAACTATAATGGTAAAATGGAAATAATTTTTGCCAAGGTTCTTGATTTTCGCAAATCTATGGTAGTACAAAGTTACGGACAATTTATTGAACCTGTTGAAATTGACAATCTTAACCAAATTTATGAAGGCACTTGGGATTGCCAACTAGTAAAAATAAAAAATGTAGAGTTTATTCCTGGTGATACAAGCAAAACTTATGCAAATTTAGGAGGTAGTTCCGCACAAAATCGCACAGTTCAAGATTGTAATGGAAAAACATTAGTGATTAGAACTAGTGATTATGCAAAGTTTGCAGGAACAGAACTACCAAAAGGAAATGGTGATATAATTGGAATAATTACCAAATATGTAAACAGTTATACCAATACTGTAACATGGCAGTTATTAGTCCGCGACCCAAAAGAAGTTAATTTAAACAATCCACGTTGTGGTTCTTAAAAATTTAGATTATGAAAAATTTTAAAATATTATCAAAAATCGCTTTAGCAATATTTATTGCTTTGTTTTCTTTGAGTTTAGAATCTTGTATTCACGACAACTTCGAAGAACCACCTACTATTGATATTACTGAAGGCACTACGCTAACTTTAGACCAAATTTATCAAATTTATAATGATAGTGTTTTAGCTAAAGGTAAACAGTACTACAAATTTGTTGACGACTACTCGGTTTGTGCTGTTGTAACAATGGACGATAAAAGTGGAAATATTTACAAATCTGCTTATGTTCAAGATGTTAGCAGAGGAATAAACCTGCATTTAATGTCTTCAGGCGGACTTTATGTTGGAGATTCAATTAGAATTAAATTAAAAGGTTTGGTTTTAAGCGAATATGCTGGAATGATGCAAATAGACTCTGTAAAAGTTGTTGATAATATTGTGAAATTAGCAACTCTAAAAAACATACAACCTGAAACCGTAACAATAGACCAAATTCTTACTGGTCAATTTTTAGCAAAACTTGTTAAAATAGAAAACGTACAGTTCATTGAGTCTGATTTGAATACCAAATTTGCTGATGGGGAAAATTTAATTACACTAAATAAAACATTAGAAGACGAACAAGGAAGAACTATTGTTGTTAGAACTAGTGGCTATGCAAGTTTTGCAAAAATGGACATTCCTTCTGGCAGAGGCGACTTAATTGCTATTGTAGGCAAATATAATGACACTTGGCAATTATTGCTTCGTTCGATTTATGAAGTTAATTTTACTAAAAGACGTTTTGGCGATTTTGACATTATATTTAGTGAAGACTTTGCGGGTATTACAAATGGTACAGAAGTAAATTTAGCTGGCTGGTATAATATTGCTAAAGTTGGTTCTTTAAAATGGATGGGATTTAATAATACACAAGGTGCTGAATATGTAAAAATTGATGGAAATAGCACAGCAGCAGAAACTTATTTAATTCTACCAGAACAACAACTTAATAATAATAAAATGTCTTTCCGCACGCGTGCAGGTAATTTAATAGGAGCAAAATTAGAATTAGTAATTTCCAATGATTTTGACGGTTCAAATATTGAAACTGCAACTTGGACAAAAATTCCTGCAAGTTTTGCAACAGCACCAACAAGTGGTTTTGGAAGCTGGCTTGAGTCTGGCGAAATCGACCTTAGTTCATATTCTGGCAATTATTATTTAGCATTTAGATATGTAGCAGAAACTGGTCAAAAAGCTACTTTTATGATTGATGATATTATTATTTACACCAACGAATAGAGCTTTAAGTTTTAAATAAAATATGTCTTAATGAAAAAAATTATTATTTGCTTATTTTTTTTCAATTTATATTTTTCAAGTTTCTCACAAAATCATGAACAAGACATATTAAATTTAGAATTCCGTTTAATTGAGCTTAATGCTGAAATAGACAGTGTTCTTAATCTTTTAGAAGACTTAAAATTAAAAGCTCTAAAAGCTGATTTGTTAGAAAATGGTTTGCCAGAAATATTAGAAGATGAAGAATTAATATGCCATTCGGCTTTTTGTTTAGTATATGACGATAATCACAAAATGGCTAAATGGACAGCACATATTATTTCACGCGAAATTGTAAATGGAGTTGTTTCTAGAACCAATGACTTTAGAGTGGACAGCTTAATAAAAAATGGAACTGCCGAAGAAGAAGATTATTTTCTAACAAAAAAAGATGAAAGTGGAAATACTATCTATGACGGTTTTGGATACGACAGAGGACATTTAGCTCCTTCTGCCGATTTTAGATGGTCAGAAAAAGCTCTTTCAGAATCATACTATTATTCCAATATGACACCACAACTTCCAGAATTTAATCGTGAAATTTGGGCAAAAATCGAAGATTTTTTAAGACAATACATCTACAACAACCCAACAAAAGATATTTACATTGTTACAGCTCCAGTAATTAAAGATGATTTAAAAAAACAAGAAAGAAGCAAAAACAAAATTTCTATTCCTGAATATCACTACAAAATTGCAGTTGACTTAGAAGATAAAAAAGGAATTGCTTTTTTAGTACCACAAAAAAACTTAGGCAATCCTATTGAGTATTATGTTGTTACAATTGATTCTATAGAAAATATCACAAATATTAATTTTTATCCAAAACTTTCTGAACAAGATGAAAAATTAATAGAATCTGAGTCAGATATTGGCAAATGGCGTTCGGGCAGAAGTAAAAACGACCAAACTCCTTTAGATATTAAAACCCTACCTAAAAATTCTTACAACACTGTAAACGCAAGGCAATTTAATGAATATCCAAAAGAAGTTAATATTTGTGGAACTGTTGTTAGCACACACAAATCTAGAAATGGACATATTTTCTTAAACTTAGATAAAAGTTTTCCAAACCAAGTATTTACTGCAACAATCTGGAAATCAAACACTCCTAACTTTTCTTACGAACCAGAAAAATTTTTACTTAACAAAAAAGTTTGCATAAAAGGAAAAGTTAAAGATTATAAAGGAACTCCATCAACTTATCCAGAAAATGAAAAAGCAATAAAAATTTTGGAGTAATTTATTTTAACTAGAATTTTTTATTATTTAATCACACAATATTTCCTGTCTTCCGCACTTTTTCTACAGTACCCGTTAAGTCTATGATAATCAGGCAATTTATTGTGTTTAGGTGCTGCAACATTTTAAACAGCATATACATATATAATTGTCCGTAAGGACAATATAAGACTATCAAGGGTTTGTCCGTAGGACAACATGTGATTAAGAGGCTGTCTCAAAAGTAAAAACAGCCTCTTTTTTTCACCTTTTTTCTTTGCTATGTCATTAAGTTTTAGTATCTTAGCAACAAAAATAGAGACATATGGCAAAACCAGTATTTAAAGATTATAGTCAAGGACAAAATCTACTTTTCCCTCCAAGTTTAGATGAAAAGCTTCCTGCTAATTCACCTGCTCGTTTAGTTAGTCAAATAGTTGATAATCTTGACATTAGTAAAATAATAGAAACTTACAAAGGTGGTGGTTCTAGTGCTTATCATCCACGCATGATGCTTAAAGTAGTTATTTTCAGTTATTTAAACAATATTTATTCGTGCCGTAAAATAAAAATGCACTAAATTGACCGCCTTAGTTTCATGTGGCTTTCAGGCAATCAAGCACCTGATCATAATACTATCAATCGCTTCCGTTCATCTCATTTAAAAGATGCTATCCATGATATTTTTACTCAAGTAGTTAAATTACTTGTTGAAATGGGGTATCTGAGTTTAGAAGTGGTTTATATAGACGGTACAAAAATTGAATCTCGAGCTAACCGCTACACTTTTAAATGGCGTAAATCAGTTGAAAGGTATAAATCTAACTTAGAAGAAAAAATTAAAAAGATATTGGAATTAGTTGAAGAAGGTATTGCCGATGACAACCTGCCTGACGACGAGCCTCCCACTCCAATCAACTCTGAAGAATTAAAAAAACGCATAGCTGCTATAAATCGTGAAAATCTTACTAAAGCTGAACAAAAAGCTATCAAAACATTAGAAAATAAACATCTTCCTAAATTGCAAGAATATGAAAATAATTTACAAATCATGGGCAAACCTAACAGTTACTCTAAGACTGACAAACAAGCAACTTTTATGCGTATGAAAGAAGACCACATGGGCAACGGTCAACTTAAGCCAGCATACAATATTCAGATAGCCACTGAAAATCAATTTCTTACGCATTATGGCTGTTTCCCCAATCCTGGCGATACACTAACTCTTATACCTTTTTTAGACGGTTTTCAATACAGATACGGTAAATATCCCAAAAAAAATGTTGCAGATTCCGGTTATGGTAGCGAAGAGAACTATATGTTTATGGAATTAAACAATATTGATCCATATGTTAAATACAATTATTTTCACAAAGAACAGACAAAAGCTTTTAAAGACAATGCTTTCCATGCAGATAACTTATATTACAATCCTGAAAAAGACTACTATGTATGCCCGATGAGACAACATATGGAAAAGATAGGAGACACAACTCGTGAGAGTGAAAGTGGGTATATTTCACATCCAATTCTTTACCAAGCAAAGAATTGCACTGGTTGTCCGCTAAGATGTTTATGTCACTCTGCACAAGGAAACCGAACAATTGAAATAAATTACAATCTGAAACGTCTTAAAAAAAGAGCACGTCAGTTTCTCACATCAGAAGAAGGCATTATGCATCGTAAACGTCGCCCAATAGAACCTGAAGCTGTGTTTGGACAGATTAAATCAAATAAAGGCTATAATCGTTTTAGACATTTTGACGAAGAAAAACCCGAAAAAGTAATGATGGACTTTGCTATATTTGCTATTGCATTTAATGTGCTCAAACTGCACAAAAAGATGAAATATACAGGGGAAAATCCGCCTATTTTACAAAAAAATGCCGTTTTTTTACGTTTTTTCGTTGTTTTTACCATCTCAGTGAGCAATTTTGAAAAAGTTGAGAAAATTGATAGAGAAAAATTTCAATTTGCCGCATAATATAAAAAAAAGGCTACCTCGTTATGAGACAGCCTCGGTGTTCGGAAACGCGACTCATGAACGTTTAGTCTCGTTTTCCGCATTACACATAGGTGTTGTTACCTGCTGGTGTTTTGTTAGTATTAATATCAGTTTTGAGCGTCTATTGTTTTGTTAAATTTTCTAAGTAATTCATAAATTCATTACTCAACTCAAACAAATTCTGCTCTTTTGCTGCTTTATTGTAAAGACTATAAAATTCAAAAGGATTATAGAAAGTGTTAAGCATTTCATTTTTATAACCTGCATTTACAATATGGTTCGCCATAAAAAACCCAATAGGATGTCCATTAAATTTTATAATTTCCTGAATTTCCACTTCCATTTCATTTTCGGATATTTCGTTCTTAGAATATTTAATAATCAAATTGTGAAGTTCTTCTAAATCTTTTTCAGCCTGATTATAGTAATTTACCCATGTTTCGATCATTTCAGGAGATTCGCCAGCATTAGTAAAATACGTTTTATACCCTTCAGTTTTATCAATCAAGTCTGCAATGCCTTCATTCTGTATAATATTAATGCCATAGATTAGATAATTGTTAAAGTTAGAATTATGATATTCATATTTTTCTCTGTAATTATGGAAAAATTCATGAGCAAGAAAGTTTATTCTCTGTTCTTCAGTTATTTTATAAAGAAAGTTAAAGTCAACATATATTCCATCTTCTTTATTTTTCCCATCAGCAATAATAAAAAGAAAATAAACAGGTTTAAATTCAAAATTTGATTCTATTGGTTTCCCTAGAAAAGAACTTAATCTCTGTTTCGATTTTTCGAATAATGCGTTAAAGTCGTAATTTTCTCTGAATGATTTAATTGAATCATAATTATTATTAACGTCGATATAATTTGTCAAGATAAGTTTTTTTAACAACATCGTAGTATTTCTGTTCATTTCATCTTGTGTAATATTCAATATACTATCTTTCTCGGCTATTGTTCCGTTACCAAAAGCAATATTTATAGAAGATTTAATAGTGTTTATTAAAGTTCCGCTTTGTCTTTCTGTAAATTCCTTATAGCCACTTGAACTGTCAAATTCTTTCCATTGTTCTACTGAAACTGTTTTCCCTTCTTTTAAAGAAGTTGTTATTTTAAAGAATTCATCTACCGATGATAAATCTACTATTTGTGCAATTGAAATATTGATATTTGCACATAGCATAAAAAACCCAATTAAAATATATTTCCCCATATTTATTTTTTTTGCAATGTTTTTTGTGTCGGAACTGGTGTTTTACACTTGCAGGTAACGGTTTGCGGCTATGGTGCGTGCCGCATTTTCACTACTATATTTCTTGATTTGCACCATATTTAAATTTACTATTATCTGTCTTAATATGCACTACCTGCGGCATGCACTATGAGCC
>Ga0208694_1001668_pt1 | contig 25940 bp, 24 predicted proteins | sample AD_UKC078_MetaG_FD_184442 | JGI IMG/M metagenome (GOLD analysis project Ga0208694, IMG submission 184442) | Active sludge microbial communities of municipal wastewater-treating anaerobic digesters from USA - AD_UKC078_MetaG (SPAdes) (version 2) | ecosystem: Engineered > Bioreactor > Anaerobic >...
GCTTCAAAAGTCAGGAATTTAGATCATGGAAGCTATCACTTCAAGTGCGCTACTTTTCCTCCAAAATCCCCTTCAAGCGCCGACTTGCACACACGGGAAACCACCTGGCCGCCCGGCAAGGGTGCTTCCCTGTTGATCAGATCAGGCTCCCAGTCAGCGCCAGAATATCCCGCCGCGCTCAAACACCAGGCAGTCACCTGTGAAGGTGAACCTTCCAATACCACCGAAGTCCCAGATAATCTCCCCCTATGCCAAAGAGTAATCGCAAGTATAGTGTCCGTATTCTTCAGTATCGAAGAACATGTTGTAGTCCCTGACCGTAAAGTCAGTGTAGAAAGTCAGTTTCGTGGGTGTACAGTACCAGTCTCCCAGGAAGGGAATTGCCAGAATTGCGGTGGGGCGGCAAGGTAAAAAAAGTTAATCCCCCAGTGCTTGCAGTCGTGGTCGTGGTCGACGTCGTGGTCGTGGTCGTCGCAGTAGTCCCGTATGCCACCACTGATGTGGAAGCGGGTGTTGTCGCCAGTTCCGGATCCGTCTCCGGGCAGGCCTTCGGATGACAACGCAGCGGGTCAGTTTCGATGCCTGCATACAGCCGGGCGACACCGAACCGGCGTATTGGTTTGACAATGAAACGGCTTTGGCAAGAGCTTCGGGCAGCCGGGCGACTTTTGCCACTCCGCGGCATGACTTCCTGTCCATCGGCTGAATCGTGATGAAAAAGGAAACTCACTCGCTTTCAAAAAAGAAATCGGCCCTGTCCCGTTACCCCAGATACCAAACCGCCATGCTGACCACTCCCCGTCTATCATGGGAGAACATTTAGAACAATTCCAAATCCTGAATCATTCAGAAGAAAGGACACCTGCATGAAAACCAAAGATCCCATGATGAAGAACGACCTCGGCGACCATCAGCCGAGCCGCAATGATGTCAGGGGCTCCCAACCCGGTATCACCAGAGAGAACGGGGCGCCTGTCATCAACAACCAGGACACCATGACGGCGGGGCAGCGGGGCCCCCAGGTCATCCAGGACGCCTGGTTGATCGAAAAGCACGCCCACTTCAACCGCGAAGTCATCCCTGAACGGCGCATGCACGCCAAAGGATCGGGCGCTTTCGGTGAATTCACCGTCACCCACGATATTACCCGCTATACCAAGGCCAAAATCTTTTCGGAGATAGGCAAGAAGACCAAACTCTTTATGCGCTTCTCAACCGTGGCGGGTGAGCGGGGCGCGGCTGATGCCGAACGGGATATCCGGGGTTTCGCCGTCAAGTTCTATACCGAGGAAGGCAACTGGGATGTGGTCGGCAACAATACACCGGTCTTTTTCTTCCGGGACCCCAAGAAGTTTATCGACCTCAACCACGCCGTCAAAAGAGATCCCCGGACCAACATGAGATCCCCCAACACCAACTGGGATTTCTGGTCCTCCCTGCCCGAGGCCCTGCTCCAGGTCACCATCACCATGAGCGACCGGGGCATTCCCTCCTCCTACCGCTACATGCACGGCTTCTCCAGCCATACCTACAGCCTGATCAACCAGGCCAACGAGCGCGTCTGGGTCAAGTTCCACTTCAGGAGCCGCCAGGGCATCCAGAACCTGACTGACCAGGAGGCGGCCGCGGTGGTGGCCAATGACCGGGAAAGCCACCAGCGCGACCTCTACAACGCCATCGAGCAGGGCAAGTACCCCCGCTGGACTCTTTTCATCCAGGTCATGACCGAAGAGGAGGCCCGCAAGATGCCATACAATCCCTTCGATCTGACCAAGATGTGGTTCAAGCGCGACTTCCCCCTGATCGAGGTCGGCGAGCTGGTCCTGAACCGCAACCCTGAAAACTACTTTGCCGATGTCGAGCAGGCAGCCTTTAATCCAGCCAACAATGTACCGGGCATCGGTTACTCGCCCGACCGCATGCTGCAGACCCGGCTCTTCTCCTATGGAGACGCCCAGCGCTACCGGCTGGGGGTCAATCATCACCAGATCCCGGTCAATGCGCCCCAGGGCGTCAAGAATCCCCACAGTTTCCACCGCGACGGCCAGATGCGGGTGGACGGCAACCTGGGCAGCGAGCTCCATTACGAGCCCAACAGCTACGGCAACTGGCAGGATCACTACATGGAAGCCGAACCGATCCAGGAGGGCGGTGACATTTACCAGTACGATTTCCGCCAGGACGACCACGATTACTACAGCCAGCCGGGCCTGCTTTTCAGGGCCATGACTCCGGAACAAAAGCTGGTCCTCTTCGAGAACACAGCCCGTAACATGGGCGATTCCACCCTTCAGATCAAACACCGCCACATCGTCCACTGCTACATGGCCGATCCGGATTACGGCAAGGGAGTGGCTGAGGCTTTGGGCATTGACATCAAGGAAGTCGATCTGACCCCCATGCGATCGGACAGCCGTGAGGCTTGGGAAAAAGACAAAGCCAGAGGCGCTGATCTCAATGTGCCGACTCAGCCTGCCTGCCCGGGGTCAGCCAGGGATCTTCCGCCAGAGGGCCGCGATACCAATGTGAAGGACCCGGCCTCCCTTTACAGCTGGGAGGAAGATCCCCACATCTTGTAAGGACAAGTTGTCAGGTCGGCAAAAACCGGTCATGACAAGTCAAGAGGGGGTGCCAAGGCGCCCCCTCTTTCTTTCTGCCTATCGATCGGCCGGTTAGGGAATGGTGGCTTCAATGTTAAAGCCGTCACCCGTCAGCCCCGTCAGTTGCTTGCCTTCGATCCGGTACCATTCGGATGCTGTCAGGGGAAAATCCAAACTCTCTTTCCCCGTGAGCGGCCCCGGCCGGACAGCATCTTGATCGATGCCAATGGCTCCCTCTTCGCCGGCAATGGTCACCATGTAGTGACGGGCCTTGCCATCATCATCCGTCAGGAAATACTGGCCGGCAAAACCGTAGGGAGTGCGGACAAACTCTGACCGCAATTTTTCATGACCGCCCTGGATAAAGCTGAAGACGAAGCCATCCGCTCCATCAGTGGGCTCGCCTGTGAAACTCACGGCCTCTCCATCCAGGTTATAGGTGAGAGAGGCCTTGTTTCCTGACCGCTCAAGTTTCATGTCTACTGCCCCGAAGATGGCCGCTGTCTGCTGGGCCGACAGTTCATCATCCCAGAGGATGGCCGCCGGCCACATCATGATGTCCGCTGTGGTGAAGCCAATTATCGAGAATACGGCCTCCATGCCATGGTCACGGAACGCATCAAAGGCGCGGGTCATCTTTTCGATCAGACCCGCTTTTGCCTCGAGGTAGGCTTCATAGGAGTTGCCGGATGAAAAACCCGGATTTTTGCTCTCCTCCCCCCGGACGGTCTCCGAAGGAAGCCCGTCTGTCTTATCGACCGGATCTGCCTTATCTGCTTTTTCAATCTGGTCGATCAGGCCGCCGATGCCACCCGGGACCAGCTTGTCCAGGGAAGGTGTCTTCATACAGCCGACGACCAGCAGACTGCTGGCCAGTACGGCTGCCACCACTATAAGTATTTTTTTCATGGGATTTATCCTGCCTTTCCGATCTTTTCTTCAGGCGTCTCCCATGAGGCTTTCGCCGATTTTATTATAGAGAAGCAAGGGTTCCCAAGTGGTAACCTGCAAGCCGGAAACTGGGAAATAGCCCGTTTTGCTCAAATCAGCTGGAGGGTCACCGATTTTTGGGCTTGATCCTTCCTTTTACCGCTGCCGCTTTTGCTATAGTGTGTTCACCAAATCACGCCCCTTATGCCAAACGCTTCCTGCCGTGCGCCTGAAAGAGATTTTCATCTGGAGGAGACCAACCATGAACCAGCCAAGCTTCCGGAAAGCCAAACCTGACGATCTGGACCAGGTGACGGATCTGCTTGCCCGGCTTTTCCAGGACCATGACCCCGCTTCCCTGCTGGAGGAAAACCGGGAAATCCTCCAGGCTGCAAATGAGACCATTTTTCTCGCCTGTTCAGGGAACAAAGCTGTGGGCATCAGCCATGTGGCAATCCGGCATGACTACGTGGAGGGCGCTTCCAGAGGTGACGTCTGTGGTTACCTGGAAGCCCTTTATGTCCTCCCCGCTTACCGTCACCGGGGAATCGGGCGCGGGCTGGTCCGCCATTGCGAAGACTGGTCACAAAGAAAAGGCTGCACCCTTTTTGCGTCCGACTGTGAGCTGGACAATGAGACAAGCCAAGGTTTTCATAAGAAGATGGGATTTTTGGAAGTTGACCGGATAATTCATTACATCAAGCCCCTGGATCAATCCCAGGCTGATTCGCCGTCAGGCTATTTTCGTCCCTGATCCTTGATCCTGCGCTCGATGTCGCGTTCCACGGCACGTTCTCTGATAACCTCCCGCTTATCGTGAAGTTTCTTCCCGCGGGCCAGCCCGATTTCAAGCTTGACGCGGCCACCGGAAAAATAGGCTTTCAGAGGGACCAGGGTCATTCCTTTTTGCTGGACGGCTGCTTCCAGCTGGACAATTTCGTGCTTATGGGCCAGGAGCTTGCGGTCCCGCACCGGGTCGGGGTTGAAACGGTTGCCCTGCTCATAGGGACTGATGTGGGCACCGACCAGGAAAAGCTCGCCGCCTTTGACGGTCACGTAGGCTTCGCCGATGCTGAAATGCCCCTGGCGGACGGATTTGACTTCCGTGCCGGTCAGCACCATCCCCGTCTCCAGCCTGCGAAAGATGTGGAAATCGTGGCGGGCCCGCCGGTTCTCAACGATCAGCTTGGTTTTTTTCTCTTCTGCTTTCATGGCGCCTGCCGATCCAGGAATTGATTGACCTCTTCCAGCTCCGCCATGGGAATAGCGTTCAGGCTGGCATCTGCCTGCCTGCCGGAACACCAGGCGTAGTAACCGGCCGAAGCGATCATGGCCGCATTGTCCGTGCAATAGGAAAGCGCGGGGATGGTCAGGCGGACTCCCATTCTGTCCGTCATGTCTTCCATGGCTTCCCTGAGGCGCTTATTGGCTGAGACGCCGCCTGCCACCACCAGTGAGCGGTAAGGACCGGAAAGCAGCGCCTCCCGGGCGTGGTGAACCAGAGTCTGGACAACTGTTTCCTGGAAGGTAGCTGCAAAATCGGACAAACTGCAGGATGCGGGCCAGGCCGCACCCTCTTTTTCAGCTTCCCGCATCAATTGGCGGTGGCGATTGATGGCCGCGGTTTTGACCCCGCTGAAAGAAAAGTCCAGGGAATCGGGAAAGAGGGTGATCGGCAAGGAAAAGGCCTGCCGGTTGCCGTCTTTTGCCGCCTGCTCGATCAGGGGCCCTCCCGGGTATCCCAGCCCCAGGGTCCGCGCAATCTTGTCGAAGGCTTCACCCGGGGCATCGTCCCGGGTCCGGCCCAGAACCACAAAGGAGCAGTAATCCCTGACTTCAACCAGGCTGGCGTGGCCGCCCGATACGATCAGGCACAAAAAGGGAGGGGCCAGCGAGCGATCCGCCAGATAAGCCGATGCAATGTGGCCTTCCAGATGGTGAACAGGTATGAGCGGCAGGCCGATCGATGAAGCCAGTCCCTTGGCTGCCGCGATGCCGACCAGGAGGGCTCCGACCAGGCCCGGTCCGTAAGTGACGGCAAGTGCGTTCAGATCTTTCAGGCCTATCCCCGCTTCCTCAAGGGCCCGGTCGATTACCGGCAGGATGGTTTTAACATGTTCACGGGAGGCCAGTTCCGGGACAACTCCGCCGTAAGAGGCGTGGAGATCGACTTGTGACGCGACCACACTGGATTTGACCAGGCGCCCGTCAAGGACCACCGCTGCGGCGGTTTCGTCGCAGGATGTTTCAATCCCCAGCACAAGTTTTCCCATTTCCTGAACCATGCCTATCCCCTGCTGTCACCAATCAATGTACAATAGAATAGCGGGCCGGTCTATGATTGTACCGCCTGAAAACCCCGATGGCAAGGAGCTTTTTTTGAGGAAGAAGCCTTACATCCTGCGAAGTAGAAAGAAAAAATCCCGGGTCAAGCTTTTTCTGATTGCCCTGGCTCTTCTGCTTGTTTTCGTGGCCGGTATTGCGGTGACCAGCCTGGTAAAGGCTGACCGGCTGATGAAACAGCCTTCCGAGCCCATCCCCCCCTACGCCACCAATCTTCTGCCCTCCTTTCAGTCTGTATCCTTCAGCTCAGGCGGCGGCCAGATCACCCTCAAGGGCTGGCTGATCAAACCTGAAGGAGAGATCAACCGGGGAACTGCCATTTTGGTTCATGACCAGGGCGGCAACCGTCTGCCCTTCGGCCTGGATTCCGCCCCCCTGATCAGGCAGCTGTCCCGGGAGGGTTTTTATACGCTCCTCTTCGATCTTCGTCACAGCGGTGAATCCGGCGGCAGCATGTCTTCCTTCGGTTATGCGGAATATGAAGATGTCCGGGCCGCTATTGCATGGACCCTCCAGCACGTCCCCTCTTCACCTTTGATCCTTTACGGCTTCGGGTCGGGGACGACCGCTATCATGCGGGCACTTGATTCCCTGGAAGACGACGCCCAAAGAAGCGACGATGAGACCCTGGCAAAAGAGGCCTTGACGGCTCTGGACCGGATCGGGGCCCTGATCGTGGATACACCTGCCCGCGACAGCGATGCTTTTATCAGCGCGGTCATCCGGAAGAATAACAACAAAGCCCTTTTCTGGCTCCCTGATGCCGTTCCCTACGCAATCCGCCTGTCAGCCGGCAAGAGCGTCAGGAAGGATTATTTTGCCTACTTTTCCTCCCTGCCCCTCCCCGTCATGATCATGGGTCACGATCAGGACCCTTTCCTCAAAACCAGCAATTACCGGCCGCTGATCGATGAGCGATTGAGGCTGCATCCCGAAAGGACTGCCACCCATCTGGTCCCGGGCACCGGTCATCTGGAGGCTTATTCCGGTGACCCTGATGCTTACATGGAGGCACTGGCTGCTTTTCTTGCCCGCTGGTTTCCCCCAAAAATGGACTGACTCCTGCGCCTGATTTACAGGTGTCATACCAGGCAATATCGCTTGATTTCTCCTGGACGTGTACGAAAATCCTGAACCTGCCCGGCTCTGCAGGTTGGATTGCCGGATTTCGCTCTGCTGCAAATGCATGACTGCCGGCTCAATACGATCCCCCCAATACCCGCCTGTGCGGACCGGATTGGCCAAGTGGACTCAAGTTTCTGTTTCATCGGGAAGCGAAGCTGAGCAGGATCGCTGTTTCAGCGGAATTGGATATGTAGTTTTGTCCTTATTAGCTCGAAAAAACAATTGACGAACACCTCAGAACTCGTACTTTTATTACCCAAAAAGGAGCCGTCCCGCTCAGAGACGGCTCCTGAATGTTTTCCTGTTGGCAACAGGACAATCGCTTTTAACTGATCCTCATTCCTTTGAGAGTGCCCGCTTTCTCAAGACCAGCGCCGAAGAACCGAGAAGTACCATCAAAGGTGCCAGGTACAGCGTACCGGGCAGTCGTACACCGGTCGCCGGTGTTTTAATTTCGTCTTCATTGCCAAGGACCAGTGTTTCATCTTCAGATTTTTCCGCGCTCTGCCCATCACCATCAGCGGCTGTTTGATCACCGCTCCCGGTTCCGGACACCTGGGTCTCATCATCGTCTTCAGGGCTGCCGCTGTCGCCTGCTGGATTGCCAGGGTCTCCTTCATCCTGATCACCGGCAACCAGACCGCCATCACCCTGATCACTTCCGCCGTCCGCGCCGGTTGATCCGGAATCATCCCCGCCGCCTGGTGATTCCCCTTCGCCGCCAGGTGTTTCGTTCCCGTCGCCGGGCGTTTCATTCCCGCCGCCAGGCATCTCATCTCCACCGCCGGGTGTTTCGTCTCCGCCGGGTATTTCGTCTCCGCCGCCGGGCGTTTCATCGCCGTCGCCAGGCGCTTCATCGCCGTCTTTAATTCTAAGGACATTATAGAAGGTTACGAGTACTTGACCATCTTTGCTGATTGGACCGCAGGCCACACGCCCCTCCTGACGGTCGCCATCATTGATGGTGTAATAGACATCGTATCGATCGTCTTCTTCTTCGGTCACGTTGAAAAATTTCCACTTACTTGAAGGCGAGATTTCCACCTTTTCATCGTGACCCAGCGTATAGTTGTCAACATTCGGATAACTGCTGTCTATACTTGTATCAGTATGAAAGAAAACTTTGAATGAAAACTCCCCTTCAGTCGTTTCACCTTCAACGACCTTCTTGACCACGAATCGGGGTGTTGGTGAAACAGGCTCCCAGTGGTTGGCAAAGGTGACGGTTACCTTCTTGACGTTACTTCCAAGAGCCCCAAGTTTCACCCATAGTCCGCCCAGATCCACTGCATGGAGGGGGGCGGGCTTGACGTTATCGGGGGACTGCTCGAAATATTCGTAATCCACTTTGACTGACGTCTTGTAGCCCTCGACCGCCGCTTCACGAATGGTGTACGGGTAATGGGGATTCACCGTATAGGATTTGTGACCCAAATCGCCAAGCTGAAATTTCTCATTGAGAGGCTGGCTGATGATTTCTCTTGTGATTGTCCCCTGTTCAATCGAAAAGTCGAAGACCCGGTCGTCAGGCGGATTGCCTGTCACAACTTTCCTGATCTCGATGACCGGGAAGGCGGGTGGTTCAAGAGCAGGATTCCATTTGTTATGGAAGACAATAGGATGTGATTGATCCGCGACAATCCAGCCGCTAACCGTATCTTTGCTAAGACCGAGCTTGTCATTGTCCTTATCACCATCATCTACAGTCACCGTATATCCTTCATGATTTATTTCCGTGACGGTATAGAGGGTCTTTTCGGGCAGATTTTTCACATCCATTACACCGTCGGGTCCAAGCGAAAAATTCGCTCGCCCGTCTTTAACGGCCAAGCCTCCATAAGTGCCGTCGGCGATGGGCACTCCTTTCGCTTTTTCCAGCGTGACCGAAAACTCAAATGACGGTTTGTTAAGATCAATCGGATAATTCTCCAGCTTTTTTGTGATTTTCAAATGGCCCACTGCCTCCTCTGCAGGCGGAGCAGGTGGTTCCACATCCGATTTCTTGTAGGAATTGCGGAATATAAGGACGGTCTGACTGCCCTTGCTCATTGTTCCCGTAACCGTCCGGTTACCGTCATATTCGGCGCATGCATGCACCCCGTTGATCTCAACATTTGCCAGTTCAAAACGTTCATCATCTTCTTCGGTTACCTTGAAACCGTAACCATAAGGAATATTTCTGATTGTGTGGTCGTCATGGATACCAAGCTCAATCTTGTGCTGCACCCACTCTTCTCCGAATTTTCCATACGAATAGGTGAAAGTCACTTTGGTTCCCTCTGGAACCCGTCCCTGGTGTTCAGTCCGCTTTTGGATCACCAGTTCATAGCCTTCCTCCTTTCCACTTTCAGCCAGTACCCGGCCGGCCCCCGCGAGGAAAAGTCCAGTCACCATCAAGACCGCCAGAATCAGCGCTATCCAGCCGGCCTTTTTTCTTTTGCAAACATTGCCCTTCATTTTATTTGCATTCCTTTCCAAATGATTTTGCCAGGCATCCAGGCAAAAATTTAAAACCAACATAACAAGGCAAGGGGCCGGCCCGTCTTTTCCGGACTGATCAATCCCCGCCTTTGTTTTCTCTCTTCAGCGCCCACAGGACTCACCCTCCAGCATATGAAGAGCCCGCGCAGTGTCCGTTGAAACCAGCAATTTCTCAATATCGGTATTAGTCGAAGAAACCAGGGTCTTTCCCCCATCCTCCGAGAAGGCCTGCACAGTCATGTCATTGCTTTGAGGTAAGGCGCCTTCGGCCGGGGAAGCATCTCCCCTGCCCAAAGCTTCTGTCCGAAATGGTGCCAGTGATGTCAGGCTGACGATTGCGATCAGCAAAAAAAGCCGTGCCAGCCAAACGAATGGTTTGTGGTTCCTGTTAATCTCTTTCACCTTGGTTCTCCTCCCTGAGGAACTTCTTCATCGTTCTAGGGATTCAGCCCTTCGCACCAAGTTCATGCAAGATTTGAATAGCTATTCAGGATTTACAAATATTATCCTGTCTAATAATATTCACTTGTTTCGACTGGTTAGCGCTTAGCCCTTCATAAGCTCTCTAAAAAAGCCCAGACGAAGTAAAGCTACCAAACTGTAATGAGAATGTCAAGAGCAAAAGTGAGGATTTGACAAAATTTTTCAGATATTTTGCCGATTCTTTTGTAATTTGCTCAAAATTTGACGAAAAATCACCAGTGGCGACACAGAATTGCTTGCAAACCAATTAGTAGTACTTTTCCCTATAATAGTAAGCAGGCCGCTCATTCAGCTCTTTTTCGCTGAATGATTATCCGTCTCTGAAAAAAGAGCATCTGTCGATGCACTGGATTCAGTGTGAGTATCTCACCTAACTGGCACCGGCATTCTGTCTCAATCCGGTTGACTTTCCAGCGTTCACGGCATGCTTTCGCAATTGCGGCTACCTTCTGGAGGGACGTTATGATGCTCAAAATCCGGAGCGCATGCCCCGTATGCTCTTTAGTTGTCTTGTTCCGCTTCCGGGAATCAAGCGCTCCCTCCTCTTTTTGAAGTACCTTGTCATGAAAGTTCTCATCAGGAACAATTTCAGCGGGATTGATCTCAAAACCAACGGGTTCATCCGATGTGGAATGCCCGACAGATTCGGTGATCAGGTTCTCAAAACCACCCTTTGACTCATATTCAAATCCCTGGCGGTGCACGCCAGGACGATGACTGGCCAGCCTCTTCTCCCCCATCTTCGCCGTCCGGGAACGCATGTGGATCTTTGGACTGGAGCCTGCCTGTTCCTTGTTTGCTCAAGGCTTTGAAACCATACGCTTGTGAATTGAGTCAGCCAAAAATCAGGGTCCGGATTTTTTCAGAACCAAGCTGCAGACTTTGGTCATAAGGGCTGCGATTCTTCCTCCTGGAGCAAGTTTCCGAAACTGGCAAAGCGCTTTCAATATGCCTATAATGGTGAAGGCTTTGGCGCCATATGACGATTGGATCGGCCGCAAGCCTTCACAGCAACCCTGGCCGCTGAAGGCAGATCCTGAAGGCCAATGATTGAAAGGAAGACAGGCATGAACGGTATTTTTTCGGTTCCCCAGGTAAGCAATGAGCCTCTTTCGGACTATTCACCGGGTTCCCCGGCCCGCGCGTCACTCAAACGCGAACTCAAGCGGCAGGCCGGTATGGTGGTTGATATACCGGTTTTTATTGGCGGTCAGGCCATTGAGACCGGCAAGATCAAAGAGGTGGTCATGCCGCACAATCACGGGTATGTCCTGGCCCGGGTTCATCAGGCAGGCGAGAGTGAACTCCGGCTGGCCATGGACACGGCTGTGGAAGCCAAGGCCTCCTGGGCCGCCATGCCGGCAGAGCACCGCCAGGCCATCTTTTTAAAAGCTGCCGACCTTCTTTCAGGCCCCTGGCGCGACCGCATCAATGCCTCCACCATGCTGGGACAGAGCAAGACCGTCTTCCAGGCGGAAATTGATTCGGCCTGCGAACTCTGCGACTTCTTCCGTTACAATGTGGCTTTTGCCGACCAAATCTACCGCATGCAGCCGGAAAGCTCCAAGGGGATCTGGAACCGGATGGAATACAGGCCGCTTGACGGCTTCGTTTTGGCCATTACCCCTTTCAACTTTACTTCCATCGGCGGCAACCTGCCGACCGCCCCTGCTCTGATGGGCAATACAGTGGTCTGGAAACCGGCCGGCACGGCCTCACTGGCCAGCTACTATTTCTATTTGATGCTCAAGGAAGCCGGCCTGCCTGATGGGGTCATCAACTTTGTGCCTTCGGCCGGCGCGGATGTCGGCCGGATCGTTGTGGCCGACCCGCGCTTGGGAGGTATTCACTTTACCGGTTCAACGGCCACCTTCCAGCAGATCTGGCAGCAGGTAGGCTGCAATATTGCAAATTACGGGCAGTACCCCCGCCTGGTCGGCGAAACGGGCGGCAAGGATTTTGTATTCGCCCATCCCACCGCCCACCTGGAGTCCCTGGTCACAGCTCTGGCGCGGGGCGCTTTTGAATACCAGGGACAGAAATGCTCCGCCGCTTCCCGGGCTTACATCCCGCAAAGCCTGTGGCCTGAAGTGGAAAAATGCCTGCTGGAGGAGATCGATCAACTGAAGGTCGGTGATCCCGCTGAGTTTGATACTTTCATGGGAGCCGTGATTGACCGGACCTCTTATGACAAGATCAAGGGCTACATCGAAGAGGCCCGCGCGTCAGATGATGCCCGGGTTCTGACCGGAGGCTGTGACGATTCGAAAGGTTACTTTGTCCAGCCGACGGTCATCCTGGCCAAAAAGCCGGACTACGTGACCATGGTGGAGGAGATCTTCGGGCCTGTCCTGACCGTCTATGTCTATGAAGACGACGAACTGGACGAAGCCCTGCGGCTCTGCGATACCTGCACACCTTACGGTTTGACCGGAGCTGTCTTTGCCCAGGACCGCCGGGCCCTGGTTAAGATGGAAAGAGCCCTGGCACACGCGGCCGGCAACTTCTACCTCAACGACAAGCCGACGGGGGCCGTGGTCGGCCAGCAGCCCTTCGGCGGCTCGCGCGCCTCCGGCACCAACGATAAGGCAGGATCCCTGCTCAACATGATCCGCTGGACCAGCCCCCGGGCCATCAAGGAGAACTTTGTCCCCATCACGGGCGTTGCCTACCCCTATATGGAGGAAGCCTGAGATGAAAGGGGAGCATTCGTCACTTCGCATTGAAGAACACCCTATCCTGGATTTCGGCCATCGAAAGGATATCCCTTTTACCTTCGATGGCCGGCCCCTGACAGGAAAGGAGGGCGATACCATTGCTTCAGCCCTTCATGCCAATGGCGTCATGGTTCTGGGCTACCACTTCAAAACGGGAAGGCCCCGCGGTTATTATTGCGCCATCGGCAACTGCTCCTCCTGCCTCATGATCGTTGACGGCAGGGCCAACGTCAGGACCTGCACTGAACCCCTGCGGGCGGGCATGGTGGTGGAAACACAAAGGGATCGGGGGGTGCCGGATGTTTTATGAACCCGATATTGCTGTCATCGGCGGGGGACCCGCCGGCCTCATGGCCGCGGTCACGGCGGCGGAGGCCGGCGCCTCCATCCTTCTGATTGAAAGAGACGGCCACCTGGGCGGCCAGCTGGTCAAGCAGACTCACAAGTTCTTCGGCTCGGAAAAACAGCACGCTTCGGTACGCGGCATCGATATTGCCGGCCTTTTGAGCCGGAAGCTGGCCGGTTTTTCAGATCTGGCCAGCGTGTGGACCGATGCGACTGCCATCGGACTTTACGAAGACGGCGTTCTGACAGTGGAACACCGGGGACGTTACAAGAAAGTCCGGCCGGAAAGAATCATCGCGGCGACAGGTGCCTCGGAAAAGTACCTCTCCTTCCCCAATAATGACCTGCCAGGTATCTACGGGGCCGGAGCTGTCCAGACCATGATGAATGTTCATGGGGTCCGGCCGGGCAAACGGGTCCTCATGATCGGAGCGGGCAACATCGGCCTGATTGTCAGCTACCAGCTCCTGCAGGCCGGGGTTGAAGTAGCTGCCATTGTGGAAGGCCTGCCCGCCATTGGCGGCTACCTGGTCCACGCCAGCAAGATCCGCCGGGCAGGTGTCCCCATTTTGACTTCCCACACCATCGTCCGGGCCGACGGAAAAAATTCGGTTGAATCGGCTGTTATTGCCGGGGTCGACCGTTTCTGGAATATCATCCCCGGCACGGAAGAGACTGTTGCCTGCGATGTCATCTGCATCGCGGCCGGCCTCTCCCCCTTGGCCGAACTTCTCTGGCAGGCCGGCTGTGCCATGCGCTATGTCAAGGAGCTGGGCGGCCATGTCCCGGTTCGCAACGACCGGCTTGAGACAAGCGTGCCCGGCCTTTACATCGCGGGTGACCTGACCGGCATCGAGGAAGCCAGCGCTGCCATGGTCGAAGGACGCCTGGCAGGGCTTGAGGCGGCGGCCTCACTTGGCTTGAAGACAGATCATTATGAGGAGGAACGCCTGGACTGCCTGGAACAGCTGCGCCAGCTTCGGGCGGGTCCCGCGGGTGAAAAGATCAGGGAAGGCATTGTGCGAACCCTCTTGGGCCCGTCCGGCGAGGAGGTGGACCATGCTGTATGAGACAGGCATTGTCACGGACGATCTTCTGGAAGCCGCCCTGCCTTCCCCTGAGCGGCGGGGCAAGGGTCCCTACGCCGTCATCGAGTGTTTCCAGGAGATCCCCTGCAACCCCTGCACCATCTCCTGCCCCTTTGACGCCATCCTGCCCATGGAGGACATTAATGACCTGCCGGAGCTGGTCCCCGATCTTTGTACCGGCTGTGGCATCTGTGCCGGGGTCTGCCCCGGCCTGGCCATTTTCATTATCGATGAATCCAGAGGAGACGGGACCGCCAGGGTGACCATCCCCTACGAGTTTGTCCCCCTGCCCGAAAAGGGTGAGGTGGTGCAGGCCGTGGACCGGGCCGGCGCCTATGTGGCGGACGCAACTGTCACCCGGGTTTTGTCAGGCAAAAAATCCGGCACGCCCCAGGTCACCTTGTCAGTTCCATTGGACTGCGCGCAGAAGGTCCGGTTCTTTCACCTGATCAAAGAGCAGGATGTCAAACTTGATGCCGAATCAGAAAAAGAACCAAGAGAAGATCAGCAGGTCACCGCCGAGGCCACCATCATCTGCCGCTGTGAGGGCATCACCGTTGGAGATATTCGCAAGCTGATTGAAGAAGGCTACACGACCGTAGATGAGATCAAGCGCATCAGCCGGGCTGGAATGGGCCCCTGCCAGGCCCGGACCTGCGGCCCCCTGATCGCCGACCTGATCGCCAGGATGACCGGCAGACCGGTAGAGGAGGTCGAACCTTCAGCCCACCGGCCGCCGACCCGGTCGCTTCCCATTTCTTTTTTCATGGAGGAGGAAGAAGATGTCCTTACCTAAAAGTGCTTCGGTGGTTATTGTCGGCGGCGGTGTCTCCGGCTGCGCCATCGCCTGGAATCTGGCTAAAGAAGGGGTCAGGGATGTTGTTGTTCTTGAAAAAGATACCCTGGGCAACGGGTCGACGGGACGCTGCGGCGCCGGGGTCCGCATGCAGTGGGGCGCCAAACGGAATTGTCAGCTGGCCTTGTTTTCCATTGAGTTTTTTGAAAAGGCCAATGAAATCCTTGAATACGAACGGGACATCGAGTTTGACCAGTCGGGTTACCTGATTGTGGCAGCCAATGAGAAGGAGGCCCAACAGTTCAAAAAGAATGTGGCCCTCCAAAACAGCCTGGGCATTGATTCCAAGTACTTAACGCCGGGGGAGGCCCGGGAGATTGTCCCCCATATCGATACCTCACAGTTTGTGGCAGCCACCTTCTGCCATCGCGACGGCCATCTTAATCCCTTTCATACTACCGAAGCCTATGCCCTGGCGGCCGAACGGCTGGGCGTTCAGATCTTCAAGCACACGGAAGTGGTTGGCATTGAAGTGAAAAAAGGGAAAATTGAAGCGGTGGAAACCGATCAGGGCCGAATCGCGACCCCCATCGTGGTCAATGCCGCGGGCGGCTGGTCCAAGGGCATCGGGGCCATGGCAGGAGTGGACATCCCCATCTTTGTCCAGCGCCACCAGATCCTGGTGACGGAGCCTCTTGAGCCTGTCCTGAAACCTATGGTCATGGGTTTTTCCTACAACATTTACATCCAGCAGGTCCCCCATGGGTCCATTATCATGGGGCGGAGCGACGATTCTGAGCCGCGCGACCTTCGAATTACACCGGGCTGGCGTTTCATGGAGGAGATGACCAAGACCTGCGGAAAGCTGCTCCCCTACCTGCGCTCGGCCAGAATCCTGCGCCAGTGGGCAGGTCATTACTGCAACACGGAAGACGCCCAGCCCATCTACGGGCCGGTGCCGGGCCTGGAGGGCTTCTTCCTGGCCCTGGGTTTTTCGGGCCATGGTTTCATGCTGGCGCCTGCCACGGGCCAGCTTATCACGGAAATGATCCTGGACCGCCCCCTGACCATCGATGTTTCGGATCTGGATATCGGCCGCTTTGAGCGCGGCCAGCTCTTTTTTGAGTATTCGGTGGTTTAGTCTATTTCATGAAACCGCTGATGATCCGGGCCTCAGCTTCCTTTTCGGAGAGACCCAGGGTCATCAACTTGGTCAGCTGTTCGCCTGCAATTTTCCCTATGACGGCCTCGTGGATGAGCTCGGCCTCCAGATGATTGGCGGTCACTTCGGGGATGGCAACGGCCTTGCCCTGATCCATTAAAATGGCGTCACATTCGGAATGACCCCGGCTCTTGTTATTGCCGGTCATTTGTGAGACAAATTTCTGACGGGATCGCCCCCGGACCACGGAACGGGAGATCAAGTGGGTACGTGACTCCTCTCCGTCCAGCTTGACGTCAAAAATGGTTTCGGCGGTCTGTTCCCCCTCGGTCATGATCTTTTCGCTGACGATCAGGCTGGCTCCGTCGCCGACGACTGCCTCGGTTCTCCTGACGGTTGAATCGACCCCCTGGATTTGAACGCTATCCATCTCCAGATGGCTTCCCGGCCCCAGCTCGATGACGGTGGTGGGATTGAGGACGCGTTTTCCTTCCCCCTCCCCGTAGTGTTTTTCCAGGTATTTGACCCGGGCGTTTTCTGCCAGGAAAAAGCGGTGAATGCCGTCGTGGGAGCTCTCGTCAGTTCCGGGGTTGTGGATGGCGCAACCGGCCACGATGGTGACATCCGCCCCCTCGCCGATGTAGAAGTCATTGTAGACCAGATCGTGAAGGCCGGTCTGGCCGATGACCACCGGGATATGAATGCTTTCATTTTTGGTTCCCGGCTTGACTCTGACCTCGATCCCCGGCTGGTCGGCCTTTGTCACAATGTCGATGTTGGCGGTGGTCTTGCGGCCGGCCCCCTCGCCGTCGGACCGGATATTGAAGGCGCCCATGGGCACATCATAGAGGCCTGTAACCTCCGCCAGCAGGTGCTTGTAGATTTGATCCTTGACCGGATCAACCGGTTTCTTGTTATTCATAGCTACCTCAGGAAACTGCATAGTAGTCGCAGGTGGCCCGGCAGTCATCGGCCGGGAGTATCAGACCGGGCAGAATCTCATCCCTGGGGCCGATTTTTTCAATCCGGCCCCCTTCCAAAACCATGATGGTATCCACCATGTTCAGAATCCGCTCCTGGTGGGAGATGATCAAAATCGACCCGCCGGTCACCTCATGCAGATGGCGGAAAACACCGATCAGGTTCTGGAAACTCCAAAGGTCGATCCCTGCCTCCGGCTCATCCAGAATGGTCAGAGAAGTCCCCCGGGCCAGCATCATGGCGATCTCAATCCGTTTCAACTCCCCACCCGACAAGCTCCCGTCCAGGTCCCGGTTGACGTAATCCAAGGCGCATAAACCCACCTCTGACAGGTATTCGCAGGCATCGTCCTTGGTTAATTCACGGCCCGCCGCCAAAGAGACCAATTCAAAGACTTTCATGCCCTTGAACTTGACGGGCTGCTGGAAGGCGTAGCTGATGCCCTTTCGGGCCCGCTCATCGACGCCCAGATCCGTGATGTCCTCCCCGTTGAAAAAGATCCGGCCAAACGTCGGCCTGATGATCCCCATGATTAGCTTGGCCAAAGTGGATTTGCCGCTGCCATTGGGTCCCGTGATGGCAACAAACTTGTCACCGGTCGCAAAACTGATGTCCCGCAGGATGTATTTTTGCTTGCCATCGTCGTCGACGGCAAAAGATACGTTTTGTAATTCAAGCATCTTGCTTCCTTTCAGCAGAACAGAGGTCCTATTTTCCTGGTCATTATAAAGCGTGAAAACGCAGGAAGGCGTATCGAATGCGAGACTCCCTATCAAGAAAAAGATAAGTCGAAAAACTCCAAGCGGCGGTCAGTCTTGCTCCAGGGATTTGAGATCTCTTTTCAGGAGCTTCAAAAATTGGTCGTGTGGAATAGCAAAGTTGCCGGTTACCGACTCATCGTTCCCGACTGAACGGGTGACCACGGCTCCCATGTTGACACGGGCCCGGTCACCTATTTTCAGTCCGTTGCGGATGGTGGCATTAAATCCGATCCAGACATCATCACCGACAACCACACGGCCGCCCACAACCGAATGAGCGGTGATGAGTGCTCTTTTGCCAATTTTGCAGCCATGGGCCACATAAACATGATTGTCCAATTTGCTGTAGGAAGAGATCCTCGTGTCATCCCAAGGATAAATGGCCCGATCGATGCAAGCATTGTTCTGGATTTCAACATGATCTTCGATGATGACGCCTCCTGCATGAGACACACTCATCACCTCATCCCCGGTCCGTTTGAACTCAAAGCCAACACCGCCCAGGATGGTTCCGGCCCTGATCACCGAATAATCCCCTATCACCGTGTCCGGATAGATCATGACAAAAGGCTCAAGCACGACGCCCGCTCCGATCACCACATTGGCCTCAGCTACATGAGCCTTTGCCGATACCATGGCAGTCGGGTCAATCCGGCTTGCAAATTCAGGCCGTCTATAGCCATCCTGGCTGCACAGGAAATTATGAAGGCGAAAAAAGAGTTCACGCGGGTTTGAGGTGATCGCCAGCCCGAAAGTGTCTGTGGACAGCGAAAGAGCAAGTTCATTCGTCGTCAGCAGCATGGTCAGGTTGCCGGGAATGTCTTTCACATGTCCGGCATCGTCGAGATAACTGAGCATGGCAAAGCCCTCAACCGGGACCAGAAGCGAGAGATAGTCGAAGGGGCGCTCGTTTCGGATTGATACCTGGCACTCATTCATCAGATGAAGCTGTTCAGACAAAAGCATCTCAATTCCTCCGTTATTTTGCAGTTCAGACCCTGCCTGTCGAACCGAAGCCTCCTCCCCGGTCATTGCCGATCAGGGATACATCGTCGACTTGAATCAGTTCAGGAAACTCGACTTTGGCGAAAACAAGCTGGGCAATTCTTTCACCAGACTTGATAAAAATGGTTCCGAGAGGATGCCCCTCACCGTCAAGATAGACTTTCATGTCAGGCAGGCCGAACGGAAGCAGGAGGCCCTGGCGTTCCCGGAAAAAATGAGCCATATCGACCGGATGGTAATGCTGGTTGAATGAATCGATCAATTCGGGGTGTTCCTGAAGATAGGAATAGGGATCGGTCAAGGATGCCGTGTTCTCGAAAACGACTGACACAAGGTCCCGGTAATCGGCGTCAATGGTGCCGGGTGAATTGGCGACGCGCAACCGGGTCCGCAGTGAGAGCCCGCTCCGCGGCCGCACCTGGGCTTCAAATCCGATTGGAATGGCTAATCTCACCCCCGTGGAAACAAGGACGGTTCTGCCCGGCTCAATGGCCGTATCCTCATGAGCGAACAAATCAAAGCCTGACGCGTCTACCGATGCGCGTACGGGGGCCTTGGCCCCGGCTTCCAGGCTATAGTAGAGTTCCGGGATCACCAGGATTCTCCTTCCATACCGTCATCTTACTGAATCAGGTCTTTTCTGACAAATTGAGCAGGCGGAATAGCTCACCCAGCTGTTCAGGGGTCAGCTGCTCAGCCCGGGCTCCGGAAGCGATTGCCTGTTCGCCAAGGAAGATCTTAATCTTTGGGGGAATGGCCTCATTCACTGCCCCTGAAAGTTTTAAGGCGTTGGCTAGATTCTTTCGACGGTACTGGGCAAGTCCTGTCAGAAAGCGATGGAATAAGGGATCAGAAGCAATTTCTCTTTTCCCCTCATCGTCCGAAGGCGTCAGGGCCATGAGCGCCGACGTAACGTTGGGCTTGGGGAAGAAAGCAGCGCGTGGGACGGTTCTTTCTTTTCGCCATTGCCCAAAAAGCTGGCTTGCCATGGAAAGGGTCCCATACTTTTTCGTTCCCGGTTGGGCCAGAATCCGTTCGGCGGCCTCCTCCTCGACCATAAAGAGCGCTTTCGACATCCCTGACAGACAGCTTATGGCAGTCAGGATCAGTTCGGTGGTCAGATAATAGGGCAGGTTGCCGAAGACCAGGAGGCGTCCTTCCGTCTTTCTAATGAGTTTATGGTAATTTGCTTGTCTCGCGTCTTCGTAAATCATTTCAGGTGGCCTTTCAAGGTCCCCGAACAGCTCATCGTGAAGGGGTTTGAACTTGCGGTCGATCTCAACAGCAAGGACGTGGCCAGCCCTTTCCGCCAATCGCTTCGTGATGATACCCGGGCCGGCCCCGATCTCAACTATAAGATCCCGGCAATCAGGCTGGAGGGTATTCAAGATCGATTCAATCACACGCTGATCGATCAGAAATACCTGACCCAATGACCGGGTCGGGAAAAGATTGTATTTTTTTAGCATTAGAAAAAGGGAGGGCGGCTGCCCCTCCCCGGTTTTTGCCTGTTTATTTGAGCTCACGGCCTGGCGATGACGTAGATGGCAGATACGCTGTTGCTGCGCGTCAGCAGAGAACATTCATCCGGATCGTAGCAGAGGTCCAAGCTGCCTCCACTTCGGTCGGCTACGACTCCGAAACCGTAGCCCTTGATGAAAAGGACTGTTCCCCGGGGAAAGATATCAATCTCACTGGCGCCGACGGCAATAAGCCCGCGTTGGGCGGGAATGCCTGATCCGGTATTGTGATTGGTTGGGGTGGTATGACCCTGCCGGCATGTGCCTCCTCTGGCCTTGATCTGCTGGCGGCAGACCTCCACGCCATCATAATGGGTTGCGTAGCGTGAACCGTATTGGTCGAGGAAACCGAAGGTCAGGCCATCCACCGTGATGGTTCCATCCCCATTGTCAGTGAAGTCGTTGTAGTGGCGGTTGATGGAGGGACTGATTTCCTTGTTGATCAGTCCGCCTTCCTTAATAATGTTGAAGTTGGCCCTGGCAATCCCGTCCGGTGTTCCCGACAGGACAAAAGTAAATGATGATTCACCCTGCCCCTTGTCAACGGGTTTTCTGGTCGTGGTGGGCGCCACAGTCGTGGTGGGCTGGGGAGTTGTCGCGGGTGTTGTGGTTGTTGTCGTCACGGTAGTTGTTGTCGCGGGCGGGTACTGACTGATGTACCTCTTCGCGACGTAACCGATTTCGTACCCTGCCAGGCGAACCTTGGCCCAGTCATTGCTCAGGGCGATGACCCGGAGAGGTTGGCCATATTCGAGCAGTTGCTTGACCGGTGAATCAGTGGAGGGCCCTTCACGCAGGTTCAGGCCTGACTCGGACAGGACATAGTAGCGTAAGTCCACCTCTCGAAATGTGGTGTTTGGCGTGGAAGTTTCGGTGCTCATTGAGACAGGAACCGTCTTGCGCGGACGAATCGTCGCCTTGGGGCGTGTCACCGGGCTTGTAACGGGAGAGTGGGTATTTTCATTGACGGGGGCCTGGACTTCATCAAGCAGGAAGATAAGTTCATTGTCTGGATGATGACGGTCGATCAGGCCTTCGACGTTGAAGAGGCCTTCTTCTGCGACCCAAGCGGGCTGGGTCAAGTGCGGTCCATTTTCTTCAGGATCCCTGGCTTGACCGTCGTTGATCAGCCGGAAGAGCAAGGCAACGAAAACGGTGGCCACCAGCACTGTGGCAGTCGTCAGGAGAATCTTATCAATTTTGCGCTTCTGTCGCATATCTTTTCGTACCAAGACTAAGCGGATGTACCACCCTTGTTTGCCATTTTACGATGTTTCCAGCCCAATTACAAACAAGAGGTGCGCCGGGACCTCTGTCTTCATCCAAGTGCAACTTCTTCCAAGCTTATCCAACTCCGATGATTCCGAGCAATTTCACACCCATGCCAGCGGCCAACTCCAGGTTCCGGATTGTCTTTCGCAGATCGGTACGGCGTGCCTGAACCAGTTGTACTACGGCATCCGAAGATTGGAGCACTTTTATTCCTTCAACTGTGTCAGCAATAACTCCAACACTTTGCACCGAACCTAACCCCTGCAAAGCATTAACCAGATTTTCACAGGTTGAGCCCTCAGCTTCACCCATAATGGCAATATGATAGGGACGGTTCGGATATGATTCCGGCTTCAAATTTTTGTCCAATCCCTCAATGACAGAGGCCAGATAGTCCAGGTTTTCTTCTTCATTTGTTTTTTTCTCGCGATAGAAAGTATTTTCCAGCCAACGATCAAAGCCGGCGCCGAATCTCTTCCTGTCCGATAAATTGGGAAGTGCGACGGATCCGATGTAGAGTAGTCCCAGCTGATCAGCTAATTCTTCAGGTGACCAGACAACAGCCGGTGATGTCGCCCGGAAGACAGCGAAAAAGGACGTAATCAAAATACCTACAACGGCACCAGCACCTCCAAATCTAATAATTTTGCGCCTTAGGTTGACCTTTTTCTCCACAATCTCTTCCGATAGCTGGACCGTCTGCTTTTCGAGTGCCTGTTCCAAGGCCTTCTTAACTTTCAGATCAATTGCTTCCTGATGCTGATCGATCATAAGACGCACTTCATTAAACTCTTTCTCCAGCCGCTCTCTTTCGCTTTTGATAAGGGGATTTGGCTCAAAAGATGCGGTGCGTTCCATTATTTCAACTTCAAAAAGATAGTTGACATCTAGATGCTCACGGATGATATCCGTAAAATATCCTTGTGCATCCTCCGCCAGTCTATCTACTGTTTCCTGATCAGGTGCAACTACTTCGAAATGTAACACCTGTTCGTCATCCAGATAGGCAGTTAAAAGCTCCTTAACCCACTTGGCTTCAACCCCATGCATGATTCGGTCGGCAAGGTACTCAGCAAATTTGTCGCTCTTGGCTTGCTTCAGAAAACCAAGGCTCAAGGAGTAAGTGCGTTGTTCATAGGTTTCTTCAGATGTTGGGGCAGGTTCTTCGGGAGTCACGATCACATTGAATGCCACTTTCGGTTGAGCCATTTCATCAATAGCAAGGTAGATACTGTTAACCAGACGGTCACTCAGATACCTGGATTGAGATTCGAGGGATTCTATCCGGTTCATGATTTCGATAACTGTTGGGTCGCTGTTAACAGTGTTTTTGGAAATTTCTTCGATTTCCTTGTCAGTCAGTGAAACTGCTTGTTTAGTAGATTCACTGGGTGCACGTCCATAAAAGAGAGCAACACCAACAAGAAGAAGAACCCCTGCAAGGGAATATACGATCATTTGCCGCCAGGATCGCAAGGTGACAAAGAATACATCTTTTATTTTCATTGTTTGCTCCGATCCTGTCATGGCATTGCTTCCCTGTCATTGGTTTTATCGATTATAACAAACAACTCTTCCAAATATCACCGCGAATGGACGCAAGCTGGCTTCTTTTTATTCATACATAATTTCATAGTATTTCTCGTATTCACCTGAAATGACATTCTCAATCCATGCTGAATTGCTCAGGTACCATTTGATGGTTTCCAGCATTCCCAGTTCAAAGGTAAAGGCTGGTTCCCACCCAAGATGAGTCCTGATCTTCGTGTTGTCAATGGCATAGCGTCTGTCGTGACCAGGTCTGTCTTTGACGTATTGAATTAAGGATTCCGTTTTCTCCAATGTTTCAATGATCAGCCGGACAATTTCGATATTTGCTTTTTCATTATTGCTGCCGATGTTGTAAACATCCCCGTCTTCCCCTCCATGAAGGACAGCATCGATCGCAGAGCAGTGATCATCCACGTGAATCCAGTCTCTGATTTGCATTCCATCACCGTAGACAGGAAGATACCTGTCGTTCAGACAGTTGTTGATCATGAGAGGAATTAATTTTTCTGGGAATTGGAAGGGACCGTAATTATTACTACTGCGCGTGATATTAACGGGGAGCCCGAAGGTTTCATAGTAGGCTCTTACAATAAGGTCGGCGCCCGCCTTTGAAGCGGAGTAAGGATTGTTAGGCAGGAGAGGCATATCTTCAGTAAATAGGCCTGTTTCACTCAGGGCACCGTACACTTCGTCGGTTGAAATCTGGACATATTTCACCCCCGGTTTGAATTTTCTGCAATATTTGTCAGCCGGATTGCACTTCCAGTGTTTTTTTGCAGTATCAAGCAAAACTTGCGTGCCAACAATATTGGTTGTCAGAAACACTCCGGGCTCGACAATGCTTCTGTCAACATGGCTTTCCGCCGCAAAATTCACGACCGCATCGATTTCGTACAATGAGAATATCTCTTCAATTTTTTCTCTGTCCCGGATATCGGCCTTGACGAATACATAGTTGGGGTGGTCTTCAACATCTTTCAAATTTTCAAGATTGCCTGCATACGTCAAGGCATCAGCATTGACAATCCGATAATTATGATGTCTTAGCATGTACTTGACAAAATTGCTGCCGATAAAGCCGGCGCCGCCCGTCACCAGAATGCACTTCATCTTAGCCTCCCAAATCGTGAGTTTCGTTCGCAAGAGAAAGGATATACTGACCGTATTCGGTCATCTCAAGTTTCTTGCCGATCGCCCTGAATTGCTCCTTTGTGATGAAACCTCTCCGCCAGGCAATCTCCTCCAAACAAGCGATATAGAAGCCTTGTCTGGATTGGACGGCCTCAACGTATTCGGAAGCCTTAAGCATGCCCTCGGGTGATCCGGTGTCAAGCCATGCCATGCCTCGCCCCAGAAGAACCACTTTGAGTTCGCCTTGTGCAAGGTAAACATTATTGACAGCCGTAATTTCCAATTCTCCCCTCGCTGAGGGTTCGATGTTTTTGGCGATTTCCACTACTTGATTATCGTAAAGGTAAAGACCCGGCACGGCGTAGTTCGATTTGGGATGCTGCGGCTTTTCTTCGATAGAGATCACTTTATGGTTTGCATCAAACTCCACCACCCCGTAAGGTCTCGCGTCCTTGACGGGATAGCCAAATACAACAGCGCCTTTATCCTGCATCTTTGCCTGATTCAGCACTTTGGTTAGATCCTGACCATAAAAGACGTTGTCTCCCAGTATTAAACAGACGCTGGAGTCTTCTATAAACGGCTCTCCCACAATGAAGGCATCCGCCAGACCCCTGGGTTTTTCCTGAACTTCATAGGAAAACTCCAGGCCGAGTTCGGAGCCGTCTCCCAAAAGCCTTTCATAAACAGGCGTGTCCTCCGGTGTGGAAATAATCAATATTTCACGAATACCCGCCAAGATCAAAACTGATAGCGGATAATAGATGAGAGGCTTGTCGTAGATGGGTAGCAATTGCTTTGAAACAGCTCGTGTCATGGGATAAAGGCGGGTGCCTTTTCCCCCGGCCAATACGATTCCTTTCATGGAGTCCTCCAAATCAATAGATCCAGGCTAGGACCGGGCCAGCACGATATCACAAATCCGATCAACATCACCCATGTCCAGATCTGCATAGAGAGGCAATGTCAGGATCCGATCGGCGATGTAAGCAGCTACAGGTGTATCGACTGAATGAAACCTCTCTTTGTAGCACTCGAATGTGCTGGTGAGGGGATAGAAATACTTCCTGGCAAAAACATTTCCCGCTTTCAGTCTCTCAAAAATCTCATCTCGATTCAACTCGTAACCGTCAAAAAGAACGGGAAGATATGCATAATTGCGCTTCACCCCATCCTGTAACTTGGGCAGCTTGATTCCTTCAATGTCGGCCAATCGCTCATGGTAACGCTCCGCAACCAATCGACGCTTTTCGATTTCCTCATCGATATGGCGGAGATTACATAATCCCATGGCAGCTTGGAATTCATTCATCTTCGCGTTGCCGCCAACATATTCGACTGTCTCAGGACCGGTTATGCCAAAGTTTTTCATGGCATTAAGTCTTTTTGCCAGATCATCTTCCTTGTAAGCCACGGCACCACCTTCAATTGTGTGGAATACCTTGGTCGCATGGAAACTGAACATGGAAGCGTCGCCAAAATTGGCAATGCCGACTCCATTGACGGTTACACCAAAGGCGTGAGCGGCATCATAGATTACTGTTATGTAGTGACCCTTTGTCAAGAGACGTTATTGTTTGGTTGCTTAATCCGATCTCTTCTTTCCGTGTCCTTTCTATCGAAGATATTTTCAAGGGTTTCGACTGTAC
>Ga0208694_1001669_pt1 | contig 25925 bp, 24 predicted proteins | sample AD_UKC078_MetaG_FD_184442 | JGI IMG/M metagenome (GOLD analysis project Ga0208694, IMG submission 184442) | Active sludge microbial communities of municipal wastewater-treating anaerobic digesters from USA - AD_UKC078_MetaG (SPAdes) (version 2) | ecosystem: Engineered > Bioreactor > Anaerobic >...
AATTGTCGCATAAAAATTCGACGCATATGAGCGCATATACGCCCCGCCGCTACTCGATTAATAATTTGACACATATGCGCTAAATAAAAAAATTCGACGGGTTACTGCGCCTTTTTTAGTATAGTTTGACAAATTGCGATTATTATAGTATATTTCTCGTAAATTATGACCTTGTTTATTAAAATTCCTGTAAATAATAACGTTATTCTGTTTATGCGGTAGGTTTTAGTAAAACAATTTTGGTCTTTTTGCAAAGGATAATAGTTATGATTTCTGCTTGCGACGTTACTTTAAGATTTGGAAAGAGAGTTCTTTTTGAGAACGTTAATATAAAATTTACCGAAGGCAACTGCTACGGACTTATCGGAGCAAACGGCTCCGGCAAATCCACGTTTTTGAAAATTTTATCGGGAGAGATTGAGCCCGACGTCGGCGAAATAGCCGTTACTCCGGGGAAGCGTATTGCCGTTTTAAAACAGGACCATTTTGAATTTGACGAATACGCCGTACTTGATACGATAATCTTCGGGCATAAAAAACTCTACGAGATAATGAAGGAGAGAGAGGCGCTCTATGAAAAGGAGAGCCTTTCCGACGACGAAGGTATCAGAATCTCCGAACTGGAGGGGGAATTTGCCGAACTCAACGGTTGGGAGGCGGAGGCGGAAGCGGGTAAATTATTAAGCGGTTTGGGACTAAAGGAAGACGCTCTTACAAAATATATGAAGGAACTGAACGGCGGCGAAAAGGTGCGCGTTTTATTAGCTCAAGCTCTTTTCGGCAATCCGGATATTTTGTTATTAGACGAGCCGACCAACCACTTGGACTTGGCGTCTATCAAGTGGCTTGAAGATTTCTTAGTGGATTTTGAGAATATAGTTATAGTCGTATCTCACGACAGGCATTTTTTAAATAAGATATGCACTCACATCGCCGATATTGACTTTGGTAAAATCTCGATTTTTGTCGGAAACTACGATTTTTGGCGCGAATCCAGCGAAATTTTACAGAGACAGATAAAAATGGAGAATAAAAAGAAAGAGGAGAAGATCAAAGAACTGAGGGAATTCATACAGAGATTTAGCTCAAACGCATCCAAATCCAAACAGGCGACGTCGAGAAAGAAAGTTCTCGACGCTTTAAAACTCGAAGATATCCGACCGTCTTCGAGAAAATTTCCTTACGTCGCTTTCAAGGCTGAAAGAGACGCCGGCAATGAAATTTTGCATATAGAAAAACTTTCTAAAAAAATCGACGGTAAAAAAGTATTGAATAACTTATCTCTTACGGTTCGTAAAGACGATAAGATCGCGTTTGTCGGCGAGAATAGTATAGCAAAAACCGTTTTATTCAAAATCTTAATGGGAGAAATCGAACCGGACGGCGGCTCTTTTAAATGGGGACAGACTATATCTACCGCTTATTTTCCAAAAGATAACGCAAAATATTTTGACGACGTAGAACTTACTCTTGTCGATTGGCTCAGGCAATTCTCCAAGAATCAAGAAGAGACTTTTGTAAGAGGCTTTTTGGGACGAATGTTATTTTCCGGGGAAGAATCGCTTAAATACGCAAAAGTTCTATCCGGAGGAGAAAAAGTCAGGTGTATGCTTTCGAAAATGATGCTGTCGGGAGCAAACTTTTTGATCCTCGACGAACCGACAAACCACCTCGATCTTGAGTCTATCTCTTCGCTTAACGAAGGGCTAATAGATTTCAAAGGAAATATAATGTTTGTATCGCAAGATCGTCAGTTCGTTCACACGATCGCAAACAGAATAATTGAAATATTACCGAAAGGCGTTATCGATAAAATGACTACCTTCGACGACTACATAGAAAGCGAAGAGATATCCGCTTTAAGAGAAACTTTGATATAAAAAATTAAATAATAGTTGATTTTTCCATTTTTTGTTCTATACTATTAGCTAGATCTTAATATATTATATTTCGAGGAGATTGTTATGAAATTAATTAAAAAAATCATTCTTGCGGCGGTAACGGGAGCGAGCAGTTTAATCATAGCGGCTTGCTACGGTATGCCTTCTCTTGCCGGGGAATATCGCTTTTTTAGAATTAAGGTTAAGGACAACGGCAATACTCCGATATCCGGCTTGGAAGTTAAGGTCAATTTATATAACCCTTCGGAGACTATTCCATTTGATTCGTGAACCGGAACAACCGATAGCGCGGGCGAATTTATATATAATTCTATCGACTTTGACTATAAATATACCGTAGATATAACGGACGTCGACGGCGAGGAAAACGGCGGCGATTTTGCGTCTAAAAGCTTTCCAATAACGGATAATTTAAATTACGACGTTACTCTAGAAAGAAAATAAATTATTAGCCGTCGATGAAAACGTTTCTTTATAACCTCTACAAAAATATCGAGACGAAAGAGCGTAGATTGTTATACCTTTTTTTTGAGATAACGAGAAAGTGTTGTCTGGATTGTCTCCATTGCGGCTCCGACTGTAAAAGCGACTCTGCCTATCCGGAAATCGATACCGACGGCTGGCTTAAAATCGCCTCATATATAAAGAAAAAATTCGCCCCCCCTCCGTTTATCGCCATAACCGGAGGAGAGCCCCTATTGAGAAGAGACCTCCCGCTTATAGGCAAAACTCTTACCTCTAACGGCATAGGATGGGGGATAGTTACAAACGGATTCTTGCTAGACAAAACTAAAATGGAAGAGCTTATCGCTTCAGGTATAAAAAGTATGACGATAAGTCTCGACGGCGACGAAGAGAGCCATAATTTTTTAAGAAACAACAAACTTTCCTACGAAAGAGCTCTAAATTCCATAAAAATTGCCGCCGGTTCCGGAATAGATATGTTTGACGTCGTTACCTGCGTATTTCAAGATAATCTGGATAAATTAGATACAATCGCAAATATCCTGCTTGATTCCGGAGTTCAATATTGGCGCCTGTTTCGGATCTTTCCTATTGGTAGAGCTAAAAACAACGAGAGACTGCGTCTTGATTATAACAATACATGGAAAATGATTAACTGGGTAAAAGATAACAAGAAAAAATATAAAGCCAAAGGATTAACGATAAATTTAAGTTGCGAAGGATACCTTCCCATGCAAACGGATTTAAAAGTTCGAGACGCCCCTTTTTTTTGCAGAGCCGGCGTAAACATCGCCTCAATATTATCCGACGGGACTATAACTGGTTGTTCAAATAACGGAGAATCTTTTTACGAAGGAAATATTACCAAAGACGATCTGCTTTACGTTTGGCGCAACCGCTTCAAAAACTTCAGAGATAAATCGTGGCTAAAAGATAAAATATGCGCGGATTGCAGCCATCTGAAAAATTGCCGCGGCTCCTCCATTCATTTGTGGGATTTGAATAGAAAATCCCCCTATTTCTGCTATATGAAAGAGGAAATTTTGACTTAAAAAAATTCGGCGCATATGAGACCCGCCGCGTCCCAATAGAAATTGACACATATGAGTCGCGTCGCTCCTCGATGAAAAATGGACGAATATGCGTATCCATTGAACCCTCGATTTCCCCTCGCATACGCGCGGGACGCGTAATCTCCGATTTTTTTCGATTATGAGAATATAAAAACATTCAAAACGGGAATTCCCGTTTTTATCTCGCGCGCGTCCTTCAGAACGGAACGACAAGTCGGGGAATAATTTTGACACATATGGCGCATTTATGCGGCGGGTTTAATCGCAAATAAATTGACACATATGGGACGCATAGCCGCCGCGTCGCGCTTAATACGAGCTAAGAGACTGCCATAAATTTTGCATAAATAGCGTTTTTTCTTTGCTTTTTTTACCGTATAACATCTCCTATACGCTTATTATTCGGCTAAATACGCAAAGTTATTTATAGTCTCAATTACAACGTCAATCTACCTTGAATTTCCCAACCTCTTTCATTAACGCTTCAATGCTTAATTTGTTGTCTTCCGTTAATTCATTAACTTTATTAACGGCAATTGTTACCTGTTCAGTTCCGGTTGCCATTTCATTCATTCCGCTGGTAATTTCCTGAGTAATCTTATTTAAATTAGAAGCTTCCTTTAAAACTTGCCGACTGCCTGTAAACATCTCGCTCGAACCTGTTTTAACTTTTTGGGTTATATCGTTAAGCCGACCTATCGCTTCAAGAACTTGTTTGTTGCCTATTGTCTGCTCTTCCATTGCGGAGCGGATAAAACCTTCCTGTTCGCTTACCGTTTTTATTTCATTTTCAATAATGTCAAAATTGCTTAATACATCCTCTGTTGAATGCGTGATTGTTTCAATAGATAATTTAATTTTATTTAGAACCGTCGCCACCATTTTTGCCTGAACCCCCGACGACTCGGCAAGTTTTCTAACTTCATCCGCTACAACTGCAAAACCTTTACCGCTGTTCCCAGCGTGAGCGGCTTCAATTGTCGCATTCATTGCTAAAAGATTTGTTTGACTTGCAATATTTTGAATAACCTTACTAATTTCAAGCAACCCCTCCGACTCTTTTGCAACTTGCTGAATATCGTCTGCAATTTTATTGAGGTTGTTCCTTCCGGACTCCGACGATTCGGTCAATTTTTTGATGTTCTCCCCATTTTTTATAAGCGTCTGATTTACATTACCTATAGTTGTTATCATTTCTTCAATAGCGGACGACGATTCGATTACGTTTGTCGATTGATTTTCTATCAGTTGATTTAATCTATCAATTCCATGCGTAATCTGCTCCATAGTTACGTTTGTTTCGGCAACGCTTGCAGATTGGTTTACCGTTTGATTTTTTATGCTTTGAATATTTGCGCTGATTTCATTAATTGCCGCGGCAGTTTCGACCATATTGGAAGATAGATCTACTCCGACATTTTGAAGAGCGGAAGATTGACGCTTGACAAGCGCGGCAAGAGCGCGTATTTTATCAAAGGTAAGGTTAAAATATTTTGCCATCTCTCCGATTTCATCTTTAGATTTAATCTCTATTTTTTGAGTTAAATCGCCGTCTCCTTCAGAGATGTTTTTTAAGGTAGAAGTAAAATTATTAAAAGGTTTTTTCAAAAATGAATATATTACAAATAAGTATAATAAGAATAATATTACTGCGGAAGGTACTGCCCAAAAATAATGAATCGCGCCTTTATTTCCTACTATTAAACCTAGCAAAATCATTGCCAATGATAATATTACGGAAAAAACAAAAATTATTATAACGATTGACTTTTTAAAAAAAATCTTTGCCACAATGAAAGCAAACAAAACCGCCACGGGAGCTACGATTGCAAATAATAAAAAAATATTCATTTCATTTTCCTTATTTTAGAATAATTTAACACAAGCCCAGCCTTTGCCGGTAATTACGATATATCTGAGACTCGAAGCGCTTATTCCTTATTGATTTATGATAAGGAACTAAAAACATATCAAATGTTTTAAAAAGATGCGCTCTTAGTAGAAGATAGATAGATAGATAGATAGATAGATAGATAGATAGCGATTTTTCTATCATAATGAACCTTCTTTTACCGTTGTTAAAAAAATGATAATTGATATCATATCAATTGTCAAGAATATTTTTTTATTTTAAAAAATTAATAAATTTTCTAATATTTTTTAAAAATATATTGAAATATTTTTAGTATTAAATTATTATAAGATAATGATGAATAAGGCGTTTTAAGGCTCAGATATATTGTAGTTGTCTGGAAGTTTTGGGAAATAAAATTTTAAATTTTCCATTAATTAATAGTTGTATAATTTATAAAAATTTATTATTCTTGATAAGGATTATTAATAATGAACTGCTTAAAATGTAAAAATGAAATGTTAAAAGGTATTTTGAAAATTAGAGCAAGTTATAGAGCAAGAGTGATGTTTTTAAAAGAAAAATATAAAGAAAAATTTGTTGAGAGGTTTTTACGAGGATCTATTTTTGATAATAAAAATAATAATGATGAAATTGAAATACTTTGTACGGATAAAGGTAAAAATTCCAAAACAGTTTATTATTGTAAAAATTGCAATTTGATAATTTTTGAAAATAATAAATAATAAATAATAAAAAATTATTCATATTCCCAAAACCTTCAGACAACAGCCTGAGGTCCCCGTTGAACGAAATATTGTGTGAAAAAAAATTGGAGTTTATTATAAAAAAAATAATTTTAATTTCCCAAAAAACTGACAGGATACGAGATTTTTTTATTTTATAGTTGATTTATTTTATTATTTGAAATATCATCTTCATGTAGTAGCTGTTCGAGATTATTCGGGCGCCTTATTGTATGCAATTAAGCAGACAAAAATATTTAATTATGGGTAAAAATATGAAAAAACAGAAAAATGATAAAAACGGATCTATTCCTAAATGCGGTTTATGTGGGAAAACTGAAAACCTTACTAAAACTGAATGTTGCGATCAATGGATATGCGACGATGAAGATGCATACGTTGCATTTTCGTATGCCGCTAATAGCTGTCATAGAAATCATAAGAGATATACGCTATGCGCTTATCATCATAATGAAGGACATTCGGGAGATTGGAGAACATGTCAAGAATGTAAGGATGATTTTGAAACTGAAGATTATGTATATTACGCAACAAATGATTTCAATTTTGATAAATTAGAAAATCCGCCTGAATTTGAGCCGACAAGATGTATTAAGTGTAATGAAATAATTAATCGCGGATACGAAGGATTTACAAAAAGTAAAGATGGTTATATTTGCCTTAAATGTTTTAAAATATGATAATAAACGCCTGTTTAGATGCGTAGTACAACAGCCGGTTGTCGGTTTCATCCCCTATCGGTTTTTTGAAGACTAAAAAATATTTGTTCCATATGTGTCATTTTATTTGTTCCATATACGTCGAGTTTTTATGCGACAATTGTCGCGCGTTATCGATGGGACGCATATGTGTCATTTTAAAGAAACTGTCTCAAAAGTTGTAATTTCTCGCCCCAAAAAACCGATGAGGCGCTTTTTATACCTCCGCTCAATTGAGTTTTTTAAACCGCGCAGTTTGAGGTAATATAGAGATTTTTCCTCAAAATATTCGATATTTTTCCTTTTTTGTAAAGAATTCCAAAAAAAAATTGTTATATATATAAGAGAAAAAAAATAAAAATATATTTTTAAGGAGAAAACTATGGACAATTTTTTTTATGAAGGAGTTGCGCAATGCGGGCCGGAAAAATCTATACGTATGGCGGGAAAGAAAATTAAAACTGTAAAGATAAAGGGTGATATGAACGATATTGAGACGCAAATGGAGCGAATCTCAGTCAAAAAGCGTCTGCTATTCGCGTTAATAATCGATAATTTGCCGAATTACGTCTGAAAATAATGCCCGAATAAAAATAGCGTTTTAAAAAAGCGGCAGATTATAAAAAAACTTCCGGCTTTCACACTTTTTTGGGGGGAGGTATGACGCCGGAAGTAAATAAAATTCTTATAACAAGTAAAATATAGAACAAAACTAGAACAATGTCAATAAAAATATTGACAAATTTATAAATATTTTTTATTATTTTTTTAGAGGTAAAAATGAAAAAAATTCACCCCACGCAGGAAAAAATCTTACAATTATTGAAGAGTGCGGACAACTCTTTCACAGTCAGAGAAATGCAGGAAGCTCTGTCGCTCTCTTCTACAAGCGTCGTTTTTCATCATTTACAACAGTTGGAGAAAAAGGGTTATATCAGGCGCAATCCGGAAAACCCTTCCGACTATCAGATTCTAGGCGACGTCGATTCTACTCTTTTATATCTCAATTTATACGGAATGGCTAAGTGCGGACCGGACGGTTATATACTTTCGGGCGATCCTATCGATAGAATTCCGGTATCGCGTAAGATGATAAACTTCCAGTATGATAAAGCTTTTTTGGTGTCCGCTTCCGGCGACTCGATGGAACCGAAAATATACGACGGCGATTTGCTGATCGCTATGAAGGCGAATCGTTGCGAAAACGGAGAAATCGCCGTATGCGTCAATAATGAGAAAGTTTTAGTCAAAAAAATAACGAGCGACGGTTCGGAGATAACGCTAAATTCTTTAAACGACGAATACCAACCGATCATAGCCGATCCCGAATCTTTTCATATCGAAGGAGTTGTGAAAGGAGTTATATCGTATAATTTGAAATGACGCATGCGCGTCGTTTATAAAGCGTCGTAAAAATTTTCAAACCTTTTTTTCTATTTGCTCTTTAATTATGCTATTGAATAACATTTCGATTTTATCGTCGCCGGTTTCGTCAGAATTATCGTAAATCCACAGTTTGCCGTTGTTATTCTCTTTTATTTTGTTTTCAAGCGTCTCTTTTTTCTTATCGAAAGAGTATTGGCTCAATAACCGTCTTTTAATCTGTTCGTCGGATAAATTTCTTCTAGTTAATCTTTCAGTTTTAACTTTTTCATTTACGTCTATCAATATCACGTTATTATTGCATATATAGGATATGCCCGTTTCGGCAATTAATGCCGCGTTGAATATTATCAGCCCTTTTTTGCCGTAAATTTCCTTTCGTAAACGAACCATTAGGGGCGTAAACATTATTTTATCGAGAATATCAAGTTTATCGGGATCGTTAAATACTATTTCGCCGAGAATTTTTCTATCAATGCTTCCGTCGCTTTTTTGGACTTCTTCGCCGAATATTTTTGCAATTTGATCTCTAACGTCTTTATAAACCGGTTCTTTAAGATTATTTGTAATTTCATGACTGATGAGATCAAGTTCTATGTTGTGAACCTCAATTCCGGCTTTTTTTCCGAATTCGACAAATTTTTCGCTAATATACGACTTGCCCGATCCGGGTTCGCCGGTTATTCCGATTATATATTGCGACATCATTTTCTCCTCGAGTTTCTGCTTTACATGGAGAGGAACGTAACCGACGATCGAACCCTGCTCTTTTTGCAACGATTTAACGGCGCTCGAACTTACGTGCGCGAGTTCGGGACGGGCTATCAAAATGAAAGTATCGATGCCGAGTTTTTGCGTAACGCCGCATTGGTGAAGAACATTTTCGTAGTTGAAGTCTTCCGAATTTCTTACCCCTTTCACTATGACGGAAATTTTATGTTCGTAGGCGAAATCGACTAAAAGCCCCGATACCGGCATAACCTTAACGTTATCCAGATGATTTAACGCCTTTTTTGCCATTTCCGTTCGTTCTTCAAGCGTAAACATATATGTTTTATCGGGATTTACCCCTATTCCGACGATAACCTCGTCTAAAGCGCTCGCCGTTCTTGAAACGACGTCGATATGACCGTAAGTAATCGGATCTCCGGAAAATGCGTATAACGCTTTTCTCATTTTATCCCCCTATAAATAACAATATAGAATAGTTCAAACAAATTCCCCCCGAGCGATTTTCAGTAAAATATTTGTAGAATGTTTTCCCAAGGCCGTTGTTTTTCTCATTCAACGCTTTGGTATATTATAATTTATTTTCAAATTAAAAGTCAAGCGCTAAATATTACAACCGAGCTCTCCGTCGGTCTTTTGGAAAAATTGACGCATATGATACCGAAAAAAATTGACACATATGCGTCGAATTACAATAAAAGCGAAAATTCCCGTTTAGAATATACTAAAATACCGCTCATGCCGGGACCTTATCGAGTCTTTGGCTTGCGACGCGCCTCGATAGAAATTAACGCATATGCGTCAGGTCAGATTGAGACAGCCGCTATAAAAATGACACATATGAAACGCAAGCGCTCCTCGATAAAAAATTCGACGCATATGATGTTAAGAATAAAATTGTAATTTTGGTATTTTTAACGGAACGACGCGGCGCAATTAACGGATAAATCAGACTTCGTTAATAACCCCTCTGCATTTCCGACTGCCGCATCTGCAAAGTTCTTTTTTTGAATCTTTATCGTAACTGTAATCGATCGTCAACTCTTCGCCCTTGTTTATAAAACGCTTTGAATAAAAATATATCTTAGCGTTTTTTCGGACAACTTTACAGTTTGGTTCGCAACTATGATTTACATAAATCGACTCATTCCCGCCGTATTTGCCGTCGATATAACAGTCGTCGTTTAGGCAAAAAATATAAGTAACTCCTATTTTATCGTTTTCTACCTCTCTCAAATCGGCTTTCTTTTTTGATATTCTCTCTCCGATGTATTCGATGATTAATCTCCCTTCGTCAATATCCTGCAAAGCAAAAAGCCCCCTGTTATGTATGTTGGATTCTTTAACCTCGACAATTTTGCTCTTCATTTACTCCTCCAAATAAATATTTTCTTACCTGTAAAAAGGATAAAAGCCGCGCCGCTTACGGCGATGCAAAATAAATAAGCGTCGAAGCTCGCTAAATATAAGAAATTTATAATTTAAAAGCCGCCTAATGTCAAGAAATATGACCTATATCTTGTATCTTTATTTCTTGACTAAACGCCTTAAAAATGATAGTAATGGCGCCATGAATATAAATTTATTTGGAATTACCGACCCTATACTTATATTTACTATTATACTGTTTATTGTGTTGGTATTCCCGGCAATATTCAATAAAATCAAGCTACCCGGCATCGTTGGACTTATAGTCGCCGGCATTATAATCGGTCCGAATACTTTTGGTATTCTAGAAAACGGCGACGCGATCAATCTGATTAGCAAGGTAGGAATTCTTTATATAATGTTTCTAGCCGGACTCGAAGTAGACATTTTTCAGATAAAAAAAAACATTCCCAGTTCGATTACTTTTGGACTTCTGACTTTCTTTATACCGTTGATTATGGGAACTTTGGTCGGTTTGTTCGTTTTAAAATTGAGCGTCGCTTCGTCTATATTATTGGCCGGTATGTTTTCAACTCATACCTTATTATCGTACTCTATCGTCAGCAAATTAGGGCTGGTAAATAACTCCGGAGCGACCGCGGCTATTGGCGGCACAATTATTACTGATACTCTCGCTATGCTGGTTTTAGCGATTATTACCGCTCCCTCAAATGAAAAAAACGACATATTATTTTGGATAAAGTTCTTTTTATTTTTGGCGATTTATACTTTAGCCGTAATCTCTCTAGTTCCCTTGATTGGAAGATGGTTTTTTAAAACTCTCGCCAAAAATGAGACAGTGGAATATATTTTTGTCTTATTCATCGTCTTGACGTGCAGCTGTCTTGCGCCTCTGGCGGGATTAGAACCGATTATCGGGGCTTTCTTAGCCGGTCTTATACTAAACTCGCTTATTCCCAAAAAAAGCGCTTTAATGAACAGAATCGACTTTATAGGAAATTCGTTATTCATCCCGATTTTTTTAATTTCGGTGGGCATGCTTGTCGACTTAAAGATTCTATTTGCCAATCCAAAAACATGGCTCGTATCGCTAACGATGATTATCGTCGCGCTAACGTCAAAATTTTTGGCGGCTTTTTTTTCGGGAAAAATATTGAAATGGTCTAAAAACGAGATCGGTTTGGTTTACGGTATGAGCGTAAATCACGTTGCGGCGACCTTGGCCGTGGTATTAATAGGATACGATTTTGGTTTTTTCGACGACTCCATCCTTGCCGGAACCATAATTATCATTACGATTACCTGTTTTATCGGCCCAATAATAACAGAATATTTCGGCAAAAAGATCGTTTTATCCGAAGATAGACCGATTGAAGAACGCAACGAACAAAATCTAAGAATTCTCGTCCCCATTTACAATAAAAATCATATCAAAGACCTTATGGAGTTATCGTTCATTCTTTCAAAAAACTACTCCACAGAGTCGATCTACCCGATAAATATCGTAATGGACGATTTCAACGTTGAAAATAAAATTATGGAGTCTGAGAAACTTCTCGCCGTCGCCGTCGCTAAGTCTTTAGCGGCGAATATCAGCGTTACTCCGATTACCAGAGTCGATATTAGCGTCGGAGCCGGCATAATGAAAGCCGTAAGAGACTTGAGAATATCCTGCGTTATAACCGGCTGGGACGGTAGAGAGAAAAGTCTTGGCAAGGTATTCGGATATAATGTCGATCCTATCGTTGAAAACAGCGTTCAGTTATTAATAATCAACAAGATCGTTACCTCTTACGCCGCCGCCGGTAGAATCGTATTGATAGTTCCGCCGTTTGTAGAGAAGCAAGAGGGGAGCAAAGAGATATTTAATATTATATCAAATTTTAGCGTTCAATTTAAAACAAAAGTACTGATTGTCGCCCAGGAGGATACGCTAAACGGAGTCTCTTCGTTGATTCGCCATTTAAGTAAAAAAGTCGAGATTGATACTTTGTCTATTAACTTCTGGAAAAACGTCGATCGCTTTCTTGAAAATATCGTAAAAAAGGACGATATATTAGCCTTATTTTCCGCAAGAATAACGCGCCCCGCTTGGCAACCGTTTTTAAGCAAATTACCGGGAATTCTTTCTAAGAAATTTACAACCAATAATATTATGATATTATATCCTTCCGAAGAAAAATGGCGCTCAAGAGAACTTCAAACTCCGGTAAATTCAGAGTTTTTATTTCATTTTATCGAAAACCGAAATTTCTATTTTAATCTAAACAATCTTCCTATTAAAAACGCCTTTAATTATATTCTAAAAGAAAAATTCGGTAAAACTCCCGAAGTTTTAAACGAACTCTCCGATATACTTTCCGACATAGCGATTAACGAACCCTTGACGCTGTTGCCCGGCGTTATTTTAGTTCACACTCACATATCTCAAATCGAAGGACATATCATATACGTCGGAGTTAATCGCTCCGGATTTGATATACCAAATATTCCCGAAAAAATTAACATTATGTTGGTGTTGCTGACTTCAACCGAGCAACCGCCGGAATATCACCTCAATTTATTAAAAGAGATAGTCCATTTGCTAAAAATAGAAAATTTTGTCGAATCCGTAAGCAAATCAAACTCTTTTAAAGAATTTGAAAAAACATTCAAAGCCGGCTGTAAAACATAATATTATATTTTCCCGCCAAGAACCCATATGCGTTAATTTCTCTCCACGCCCAAAAAAAACCGACAGGGCGCTTTTTTAAAATAAAGTTTGACTTTTCTTATATATATATTAAAATATATTTTAATTCAGTATTTATTAAGGAGTTTTCTTTGAAAAGGTTTATATTATTATTTTTTGCGCTAATCTTATCGACAAACGTTTTTTGCTTGGATAGCGCGTCTCAAATAAAAAAAACGGATTCTGTTCCTTGGCTTATTACTTACGAGAATTTTGAAAAACTTATCGCCGAGTCGGAGGCGTCCGGCGACTCGGATATAATTAAAAATTCGTATTTTGCCAATCCTGCGGCGAGATTGTACGTATTAAAGCCGGGGCTGGGACTGTCCAAGATCAAACTCGAATCGCTATATTCCGCGCTTAGCGGCTATAAAACGGGGGAAAGTTTGCTTGATTACGAATCCAAAAGGGTCGCTTACGAGAAGAACAATCCCGTTTTTTTACAAAAAGGCGGTATGTTGCGGCCGCTATCTCACTCGTTTTATTTTAGAACGGACGACGAATGGACGGGATTTTCGACAATATTTCTGGGATACAGGTTCGCGCCAAACGAATATTTTAACTTCTCCATTGAAGGGGGTATCGGACTACCGCAGTTATATTTGGCGAATATTCTCCTTCATTTCAAGTTATTTGAAACTCAAAATAGAATCTTCTTTTTGGGACTAAGAGCGCGGTTTGGATATAAATATCAGCATACTGAAGATTTTATGAATATTCGCGATAAAGACGGCGTTAATCTTGGATATTTGGGGTTAGGCGAGAAATATTTGACGATTCAAGACAAACACAGCCTCTATTTTGCGACAGATCTTACCGCCGCTATCCGTTTTGGAAGACAGCAAGCGCAGTGCGTTTACTACACGATATTTCCAAAGATTGATTTTAATTTAAGAACCGGCGACGCGGACGTTCTTTTTTCGCCCGTTATGATAGGGTACGAAGTCCGTTTTGGAAGATATATGGAGTGGAGCTTTGCCGTCGAGGGGGGCTACGCTTTTCCGCTTCCATGGGGAAGTATTCCCGACGGAGAGTGGATAAATTTCCCGTCGCTCGCCAACGTTAGCGTCAATTATTTTATACCCGTAAAAAACAACTCTATGTATAATAAGTTAAAATAATTTTAAGAAAAATTAAAATAAAGCCTTGTAAAATTTTATGAAATAATTTACAATGCTTGGTTGATAATTTAAGGAAATACTATGAAGAATGTTAAAGATATTGGATCAGCCGAACTAATAATTGACGATAAAGTTTTTAATTTTTCTTTAATCGAAGGGAGTATGGGCGAAAAAGCCGTAGACCTCTCTACTTTGAGAAGAGAGACGGGGCTTGTTACCTACGACGTAGGACTTGTAAACAGCGGAATTGCCGCTAGCGATATCACTTTTGTCGACGGCGAAAAAGGAATACTTCTATATAGGGGCTATAAAGTAGAAGATTTGGCGCTAAACTGTATGTTTCTCGAAGTGGCGTATCTTCTTATTTTCAAAAAACTTCCCACGGTGGACGAAAGAAAATATTTCAGCAAGCTCATGAATTTAAATTCGATGATTCATGAAGATATCAAAAACTTTTTCTCGACATATCCCGAACACGCTCATCCGATGGCTATATTATCGGCAATGGTCGTCTCTCTCTCCTCTTTTTATCCTGAGATTTCAGACGATACGCATAAGGAGCCTTTCCTCCATACCGTTACCATGTTGTTGTCAAAAATGCGGACTATCGCCGCTTTCTCTTATAAGAAATCCATCGGGCAGCCGTTTGTTTATCCTTCGTACAAATACAGATATTGCGAAAATTTTTTAAATATGATGTTTGCGTCGCCGGTCGACGATTATCAAATCGATCCGGTCTTAGAAAGAGCGTTAAATACCTTCCTTATTTTGCACGCCGATCATGAGCAAAACTGTTCTACTACCGTAGTAAGAACCGTTGGGAGTTCCGGAGCCAATTTATACGCTTCGGTATCGGCCGGGATTTGCGCTTTGTGGGGACCTCTTCACGGCGGAGCTAATCAAGCGGTTATAGAGATGCTTGAAGAAATTTACAAAGGAGGAATGAAACCCCAAGAAGCGATAGAGCTTGCAAAAAGAAAAAATTCTAAAATGCGGCTAATGGGATTTGGACATAGAATTTACAAGACCTACGATCCTCGCGCAAAAATAGCCAAATCAACTTGCGAAACTCTGCTTAAACATCTTAAGAAGAACAACGATCCTCTTTTAGATATAGCTATGGAACTGGAAGAGAGAGCGTTAAGAGATCCGTATTTTCAGGACAGAAATTTGTATCCCAACGTCGACTTTTTTACCGGCGTTGCTTACAGAGCTATGGGTATACCTACGAACATGTTTACGGTTATATTTGCTATCGGACGTCTTCCCGGATGGATCGCGCATTGGCTTGAGATGAAGACCGATCCCGACCAGAAACTTATGAGACCGAGACAAATATACGCGGGCGAGCCGTTGCGCGATTTTGTACCGGTAGAAAAAAGATAAAAATAATTTGGAGTTTTTTTTATGTCTAAACATTCTAAACTATTTAAAATTATGATATTTTCTACGTCGTCCTTTTTCAGCTTATTATGGTTGGTTTTTATCCCATATTTAAATTATCCTCATACCCGGGTTAGTAATTTTAAGATTTTTAGTCTTATAGCGCTTCCTCTCTTTATAGTTGTCTCGGTTTTAGTAGTTGGTAAAAACGCTAAATATTTTAATCGCGATCTTTACGCCGTTCAGGACGAACCGGAAATTTATAAAAAAAACATCTCTTCTCTCGGCTTTATTCCCTTAAGGGCGTTAGCGGCTTTCTTGTTATTATCTATAGTTCTAATCTCGTCTACCGTAGCTTTTAACGATATTATTGGTCTTCAAAAAAATATTCTAACGATGATTTTTTGTTATTTGCTATCTTATGCGATGCTTGTATCGGCTCTTATATTTGCTTTAAGCGATCGAGTGATTGTCGAATTTTTACTTGAGACAAAATTGCGCAAATACCCGAGCGATTTAGACGAAAGAAAGCAGACTCGTAAAATATTCATTATTCCGACATTTTTTACGATAATGTCGCTGTTATTCTCTTTCTCAAACGTTTTCTTAATCGTAAATAGGCAAAACGATAATTTGATGAAATTAAGCTCGTCAAGCGTAATAATGATTTTACTGGGGACTCTTTTTTACGGCGTTATGGTTATAATTCTTACAGCTCTATGGTCCAAATCTACGGGTTTAATCTTTAAAATAGTCGTTAATCAAATAAGATACATCCTCTCTAACGAAAAAGACCTAAGCGGGCGCATAAATATATGCTCCGTAGACGAACTGGCTTCTATATCCGGTATGGTCAACGAATTCAGCTCCGGATTGGCGTCAAACGTTGACGAGTTAAAACTCGCGCAAAACGAACTCTACAAAATCGGAGACGAATTAAATAAAAACGCCGAAAGCTCTGCAAAAGCCATCGATAATATCACTTCAAAAATCATTAATATCAAAGAAAAGTCCGACATTCAAACTAACGTCGCAATCGAGTCTTCAGGCGCGATTAAACAAATCGTCGGCAGTATCTTGACTCTGGAGTCTGTAATTTCCGATCAATCGACTAGCGTAACCCAGGCGTCGGCTTCTATCAAACAGATGATTGGCAATATAGGATCGGTAACGGTATTAATCGAAAAAATGACCCGGCAGTTTGCCGCTCTTCTCGACGCCGCCGAAATCGGTAAAAAAGCTCAGGCGGACTCTTCCAATCGTATAGTTCAGATCATAGAGCGCTCGGGAGCTCTGAGAGAGGCTAATAAGGTTATCGCATTAATCGCTTCTCAAACAAACCTGCTCGCTATGAACGCGGCGATCGAAGCGGCTCACGCCGGCGAAGCGGGACTGGGATTTTCGGTAGTCGCCGAAGAGATACGTAGGTTAGCGGAGACCTCGGCCAATCAATCTAAAACTATTCAGGATGAAATTGTTAAAGTTCAAGTAGCGATCGACGAAATGGTTCTAAGTTCTAAAGGGGCGGACGAGTCTTTTGCCAAAGTAGCGGAATTAATTAACGAAACAGAGTCGCTCGTTAGGGAATCTCAACAATCGATGATCGAACAGAGAGAGGGATCCGCGCAAATTCTTGAAGCTTTGAAATCTATGAACGACATCACTACCAAGGTTCAAACCGGTTCTAAGAAGATGAGCTCCGAAGCTGATACGGCGCTTATAAAAATCGAAAATCTCAGCGACGCCGCTATCGAAATAAAAAACGATATAGAACAGATGGCAAAAAGCGCGACGGAGATAAACGTTAACGCTCAAAAGGTATCGGAATTTGCCCACGACTCTATAGAGACTATTAGCGCTATAGACGAAAATCTGGGACACTTCAAGACCTCTTAATTTAGAGAATAAAAAAAATAAATTGCTACTGAAAATTGAAAATATTTGTTCCATGTGATATGCGTCGTTTCCCTCAAAAGAACCAACGGGGCGCATATTTGAAAACCGGAGCGTTAAATGGCTTCAATATCTTCGCTAATAATAAATTTATGCAACAAATCTTTCAGATCGTCAAAACTCGAGTTAATAGAGTCCGCCGCGTTGACCAAATCGCGATTAATTTCTACTAAATGCTGATTTTTCCCTTTTTGCTCTTCAGTTTGAAGATGAATATTCTGACTTGAAACATAATAGCTCTCTAATATTTTTTTCATCTCGTCCATTAACGTTTCGCCGCTTTTTGATAGTTCGGTCAATCGGTAGTTATTTTCTTGCACTTCAACGCTGGACTTTTCAATAGTTTTTGTTCCTAATTCTTGTTCTATCATAGATTGGTTTATTTCGTTTATCATTACGATAGATTTCTCCGTATTTTCAAAAAAGACCTCGATTGTCTTACCGGATTTGTTGATCATCTCGGCGCCCTCAAATATCATATCGTTTATTTCGGTAAGCTTAGAATCAATCCCTTTAACGCTCGCTCCGCTGGCTTCAGAGAGTTTACGAACTTCCTGAGCGACGACGGCAAATCCCTCACCCGCTTTACCAGCCCGAGCGGCTTCTATCGAAGCATTAATCGCAAGGAGTTTAACCCGCTCGGAAATATCGGAAATTGTATTTATAAGAGAAGAGAGATCCTTCGACGCGTCGTAAATTTGATTAATCGAATTTATCGAGTTTTTCAAACTCTCTTTACCGATTTCTATATCTTGCAAAATAGCTCTAAAATCTTTAGTCGCGCTTTGAGACAGGTTGCTAACGCTTCTAATATTGGCGGTCATCTCCTCTATAGAGGCCCCCGAATATTGAACGGCTTCTTTCTGTTTCTTAACGGCGTCGTTTATTAATCTGGAGTTATCGACGACCTTATCGCTAATTGTCTGGAGAAGTTTGGTATTTTGATAATCTTGATTAATAGACTCAATGATCTTATTTACCGAAGCTACTACCCCTTCAAAAACCCGCTTGTTGCCTTCGATAGAGTTGATCAATATACCCTTCGAACCGTCGATTTGCGCCGCAACTTTCTTGATCTTGCCGACCATTTCGTCGAGAAAAACAATAAGATCGTTAAAATCGGAGGTGAGTAATCCAAATTCGTTAAAACTTGATACGGTTATTCTTTTAGTAAGATCTCCGTTGCCTTCTATAATACTTTTTAGCGTTCCTCTGATATCGTTAATCGTATCTTTAACGTTGTTGTTTATAAGAATAAATTGGAGTATACCCGCTATAAATATTATCAAATTATTAACAAAAACGTTAGTAAAAAAAACGCCCGTATCCGCTTCGCCCCCTTTTTGAATATAATAAAAACCAATATATTGAGTAACCGACCAAATTAACAAAAATACCGAAGCCATCGACAATATATACTTAAAATAGATCGACAACTCTTTTTGATCGTCTTTTATCTTTTGCATATTATATAACTTTTTGACCGGCAACATCAGTTTGTCGATGTAAAAAAGAGTAAACGACACGCAAAACAGACCGCTACAAAACGATACCATAAATACGTATATAAAATCGTTTAATTTTACCGAACTAGGCGTTATATACGCCACGATAGGACCGGATAGGAAGCCGATAAAATATACGATCAATAAAAGTATAGGAAGTCTTATTATCCTTTTTTTCGCTAAAGGGATTAGCGATTCGTCGTTCAGCGCTTTTTTGACGGGCAAAAGAAAAAATCCGATTATCGCCACGCAGGGAGTCGCGCACGTTACAAATATTATCAAAAAGATATTTTTTACAGATCCCATCAAAAATCTTTCCAAAAACGAAAATTCCAGATACGGGTTGTAAAGACTAAGTATGGTCTGGGAATAGATAAAAACAATAAAAGGTATCGCCATACTAATTCCGACAACCTTCTTGACAATATGCCTCTCGTCTGCGCGCATAAAACTTCCTCCTTTATTGTAGTTTTAAAATTTTATCAACTTTTTCCATTATATCCCCGATTTTGTGTATTCGTATCGGCACGGCCATAGTTAAAGTTATACCTTTTTCGCCAAAATGAGAAGAGCTCAACGCCAATTTCATTTTAGCGTTGACGTCCATCCTTATTTTTGCAAAGCCCAATCTCGAATGTTTGCAATCTTCGCTTTCGTTCTCTATCCGCTCTTTTACCGCGGTCGCAAACGCTTCTTCAGGATCTTCTTTGCTGTTTATCTCGTCAATCCCTTTTTGCAAGTTTAAAAGATCGTTCTTAACTTTGTCGTTGAGATTGTCGTAACCGTTTTCAATTTTTATAACTAACGGGTATTTTCCGTTCCTTATTCTCGCCGTAATGCTAAACTCGCCCGAAGCGTATTTAAAAGTATTTTCAAGCAACTCGCTGACGGCTCCCGTTACCATACTTAACGTTTTGACGTATGGCAAATTTGTTTTGATATTATAGTAGATATAATCAAATATTTTCATTATCAGAATATTTACCGACTCAAGATGGAATTTCTTTTCTCTGAATATATCCAAAATATTTTTATCGGACAAATTATTTTTTTCCATAATTTTTATCAGAGACTTTTCATAAATATAATTAAGCCCCTTTTTCGTATAGAGCGCTTCCTCAAGTTTTTTATAAAATATTCTGCTAATTATCTCGATATTCTCCCACTTTTCTATCTTGCCGCAGAATTTTATTGCCCCCTCGCCGTGAAAAAAAGTCATAGAATTATACACGTCTTTATATTTGTATATCCGCTCTCTCTCTCTTTTAACGCCCATCGTATATCCTTAACGCAGTTTGCAAAAATATCGTTTAAAAACAGCCGAATTACTCGTAAAACATCGAGAATTATATCATATCATTTTGAAAAAAGTAAATTATATTAAAAAAAAATAGTAAAATTTAAAATTTATGGCGTTATACCAATGGGCATAGCGACAATATCTCAGCGAAGATTACCCGATTCGTCGATAGGGATAACAAGGGGGTTGATTTTTAACGCCGCGTCGCCGGAAATATCGCCGACAACGGGTATTAATATCGATTTATCCTCGTAATTTACAGATATCTCTTTATATTCCAGATCAAAAATTTCCAATAACTCGGATAAGATCGCCGTCGGCAAATAATTCTCTTTATTTGCAATAATATCTTCAAAATATACCTCTTTTCCATAGTATATAATATCGTAAAGACTATTCTTACCATCGATAAGATTTTTTTTATCAATTTTTATAGATTTCTTATAAAGTTTGTCGAAAAATTGTATATCGTTAGCGTAGAGATTTGTCTCTCCATAATGAAGCGTCGTTTCTACATATAATTCTTTTAAAAAATCGTCATAATTCTTCACATTCTCTTCGGCGCTAAAAATCTCGGCAATTTGTTTTTGCGCTTCGTCCGGCAACCGGCTCCTTTCAAGGTATGAAAATATTTGCGTTTTTATATAGCTATTGTTTTTCCTAACGCGCCCCTTGAGCTTATCGATTTCGAGATTGAAAGCAAACTGATTTTTATCGATTCCGCTTTTTATCATATCGAGATCGACGCCGCTATTTTTTTTATACAATACGGGGTAGTATCTCTGTAACGAGTAAAAATTGTTTCCTTTATCATGGACAATTTTATATCCGGATAGAGTCAGATAATCCCAATCCGACGCCGAACCAATCTCGTTAAAACCAAGCCCCGACGATTCGACGCTTCTGATAATCAACGGAATTTTTTGACCGGACAAATATAAATCTCTAACAAAATTCAGGTATTTTTTTTTTTAGTTTCGTAAGCGTCGCCGTCGGGAGATACGCCGCGAAGGAGAGTCAAAAAATTATTGCCGGATAATCTCGACGTTTTGAACGCTACTTCTTTTTTTAACGCGTCAAATTTGCAAGAAATAACCCCGGCGCCAAATTTGTAGTCGAAAAAAAAACTCAAAAGAATAAAAAAAACAGATAAGAATAAGATAAGGTCTATTTTTTTTATTCTACATTTCATAACGCGCCATTAAAATTCGAGGTCGTTCTCCAAAGCTATAACTCTCTTTCTAGCCATCTCTTTTTGAGAACCGCTATCCGTTTGAGATATAACTTTATTATAATACTCTTTCGACTTTTCTTTATCCTTTTTTTCATAGAGATAACCAAGTCTGAAATATGCAATCGAACTGTAATACGAGGAGGGGTATTTCTGCTCAAAAACCTTCAGCGTATCAATAGCTCCGTCTACGTCGTTTGTCTCGCTATAACAATACGAAAGATAATAGTAAACCTTCTCTATAAGGCGATCTTTAGAAAACGCTTTAACAAAATAGTCGAATATCTTCTTAGCCTCCTCATATTTGCCTACGTTATAAAACACATACCCTTTATAAAAAACAGCTCTCTTACCTGAAGAAGTTTTGGGATATTGCGAAATTACCCGATCGAGAGCAAATATTATATCCTCCTCCATCTCCTGTTTTGAATATATATTTTTTTGATCGTTAAAATCCAATATCTGGATATAGGCTTTTTCAAAAAGCGCCGCCGCTTTGTTGTTTATGTTATAATTAACAATGAGTACCGTAAAAAATACAAGCGCTAAAAAAAGAAAAGCGGAAATCAACGAATACGTTAAAACTGTTCCTTTCTTAGTTTTTTGATTTAAACTCTTTAAGTCGATAGCCATAAGATTATTTACTCCTCTTTTCAGTATAGTTATAAATACATTTTATAAGATAAATTGTCAATAGATTTGATTAAATTTTATTAAAATCGGCCGATAAAAAAAGGACGCTTCCGCGTCCCCTTATCTAATCCTCTAATCTATTCGATTTTAAGTCCCACCTTCTTAAGTCCGATTTTGGCGGAATTATTAACGACCTGCCGGCCAATATCAATCTGGGATTTTTTATCGAGTTTTCTTTGGCTAACGAAGGATAATACCAAGGATCGTTGTAGTATTTCTTACAAATATTCCACAAATTATCCCCGCGTCTTATATAATGCTTTTTACCTTCGAGTTTTTTTATTCCCGTTATATTTTCGTCAAGCTTTGGAGCGACCGTCGTCGTCGTAACGATCTCTTCGGTCGTAGTAGTCGTCTCTTCGACTATAGTCGTAGTCGTAGTCGTCGTAGTCTTTGGTTTGTCGAATAGTCCCATCAACGTCGATATATTCTTAACCAGATAATACCCGCCTAACCCCAATAACGCTAAAATAATCAAAATGATAAGCGCGATAAGAATACCCCTTATTATAGGAAAAACGCTCTTTTTTTCATCGCCGTAATTCGAAATAATATCTTCGGATTCGTAATTATCAATACGCTTCGTCCCCGTTCCGCCGAGACCGTCTATCTCGTTGTCGCTCAGAGTCTCGCGGAATATTCTCTTAGACTTTGAATGCTCTATCTTTATCGCCGTCTCCTGTCCGCTCTCGACATCCCACGCCTTCGCGTACAACATTCCGTTCTCGTCGAGTCTCAAATGAACCTCGATCCCCGGTTCGCCCTTGTTAGTCTGTCTATCGATAGAGATAACAAGTTTGCCCAGATACTCGTTGTTTACGCATCTATCGCTGTTGCCTTCATACAACTCGATAATCGCCTTTTTTTGATTATCCTTAACCGTAGTCAAAATAACCTTCTTATTTTTTATCTCTCCTTCCGACAAAACCGGAACAAACGAATCGTCAAATAATTTAATACCTATACTTTTAGGAAGCGCCACGTTATCCTCCAAATAGAAAACATTTATACTACTATTTCGGTTAAAAATAAATAAATCTTTACGAAAATGCAAAAATAAATTTTTACCCTAACGCTTTGTTAATAAACAACTAAGTATTTTAGAATATTCAAAACGGGAATTCCCGATTTTTTGGGGAATAGAAGCGCCTGTCTCATATGTGTCAATTTCCCAAAAAAACTGATGGGCGCGCCGGTATTAATAAAATATTTGACTAATTTATTAATATGCTATATATTTTAAAGTAAAATATTAATTAGGATATTATTTATGAATGCCGTAAAAGAAAAAATGATAAAAATTATAAAAGATCAACCTGATGACAGTACGTTTACCGATATTATTCAAGAGTTAAGTTTTGCCAGAATGATAAACAACGGATTAAAAGATTCCGATAGCAATAAAGTTACAGAACATAACGCCTTAAAAGAAGAGATTAAAAATTGGTAAGAATATTTTGGACTGACGAATCAAAAAAGTGGTTAAGAGAGATATACGAATATATTTCACTTGATAATAAAAAAATAGCCAAAAAAGTAATATCCGAAATAGTAAAAAAAACTGAAATTCTCAAAACTTTTTCGGAGATTGGTCATAAGTTGCAAGACTTCCCCAATAGAAATATAAGAATGCTATTGTATGGCAATTATAGGATTGTGTATTTAATAAAACCAAATAGCGATATCGATATATTAGGAGTATATCATGGAGCGTTGGATCTAAAAAAACATCTAAAAGTAATAGAATAATATCGCAAATTCAAACTTCGCAATATAAGAATGAAAGATGTTTCGGTATTTTAGTATATTCAAAACGGGAATTCCCGATTTTTTACGCCGCCCATAGCATAATTTTTCAAATATTTATTTACATAAAGAGTAAAAAAATATAGACTACTTAGACTATAGGAATTTGAAGAAAAGCGGTTTTGGTAAATCGCGGTTGTAAGGAGCTCTCTTGTTTGATAAAAACGCTAACAGATGGAAGTTGTTATTTTTTACGACTTTCGCTTTGTCGATAATACTATCCTTGATACCGTTTGCGAGTATCGCTTTATACCCTTTCAGACTTTTTTCCACATTTATACACGAATCGTTTCACGTTCTTGCGTCGATTCTTACCGGCGGCAAGGACGTCTCTTTCCTTATCAATCAGGATGCTTCGGGGTTGACAAAACATACCGGCGGATTTCTACCCCTCGTGATCCCCGCCGGCTATATAGGAACTTCGTTTTTAGGCGGCGCGCTGATACTTATAAATTCCAAAAGGTATACCGAAAAATTTTTATTTATATTCTTAGGACTTTTTTTTATCGGAATGACCTTCTTCTTCGGACTTACTACCCTACTGACGATAGCGTTCGGTTTTGGAGTAGGCTTTCTATTTATATTTTTGGGGCTCGCCTTTAAAGGCAATTTTCCAAAATTCTTACTCTCTTTTTTATCAATTCAGTTATCGCTTAACTCTCTGGAAGATCTAAAAACTCTTATATTCTACTCCGCCGTGAGCGACGTCAAAACCGACGCTCAAAATATGTCAAAAGAAGTTTTTCCGCTACCGCCGCTTGTTTGGGCGCTGATATTTGCGCTTGTCGCGTTCATCCTGCTTTATATATCGATATCCGGCGCGTTCAAAACAAAAAAAGCGCCTCCTCAAGTAAAAAATACCGAAAGCGCCGCCGTCCCGCCTTTGCCGGAAGAGCGACGCTAATTACGGCAATTATGTCTGTTTATATTCTCCATTTCCGACAAAAAAACAGGCGCATATGCGCATTAATTTTTGAGCTTTTTACAACTTATATTTCAAACTGTACGCCTCTTTAGCGCCCGGCGGTATCTCGTCGATTTTTTCAAACTCTATATCCTTTATATTCTTTGCGGCTTTTTTAACAGAATCGGTAACTAATATCTGCCAGGCTTTTGCTATATCCTCGCCGAGTTTGCTGGAAGCGTTGACTTCGGCTCCGTAGACGTCCTGATCTCCGATTCGCAACACCTTACCGAAACCAAGCCCGACGCACAATAAAATCTTTTCAGTATCGGTCTTATCCTTGTTGTAATCGACTAAAATCCTTTGCATAGAAATAGAACATTCGATAGCTTTCTCAACGTTTCTGAAAATTACCATCATACTGTCCCCTTCGATCTTGAGTAAAATACCGTCGTTCTCTTCAATTAGCGGTACAAATAGTCTTTCCGACTTGTAGATTATCTGTAAAAAATGAATAATTCCGAATTCTGCGACGCCTCTTGAAAAACCCGATAAATCTGTGAACATTACAGCCCAATCTTCTCCAAACAAATCCCAAATTCTAGAGTCGATCTTCGATTTGTCGGCTCCCGGTTTGAGACGCTCTTGAATAAGTTTGTCCAGCCGTTCTTTGGACGCCGACGCTCTAACGTTAAAAGTATGCGACATATTAAACCTCCATTTTTATATTTACATCATATGCGTCAATTTCTCATCGAGGAGTATTGCGTCGCATATGATGCTAAGGTAAAAGTATTGATTAAATCTGCTAAAGCGGTTATATTGAACCTGTTTGGTTAAGTACGATGAAAGATTGTTAGGACGCATGAGCTTCGAGCTCGTACATATGATTAATATATTTAATCAACGGTCAATCTTACATCGAAAGCGACATCATAGGCTTCGAGCCTGTATAGATGGATGATGTTTAGTCGCAATAGCAGATCTTAATCAAATACTTAATATTTAAAGGAGGTACGAATGACAACTATTAAACAAATA
>Ga0208694_1001673_pt1 | contig 25878 bp, 22 predicted proteins | sample AD_UKC078_MetaG_FD_184442 | JGI IMG/M metagenome (GOLD analysis project Ga0208694, IMG submission 184442) | Active sludge microbial communities of municipal wastewater-treating anaerobic digesters from USA - AD_UKC078_MetaG (SPAdes) (version 2) | ecosystem: Engineered > Bioreactor > Anaerobic >...
CCTGCTCTCCTGCGGCCTGACCCAGGTTATGTCCAACACCGCCTGTACTGCCCTTTTGGCTCCGATCGGCATCTCGATCGCCAAGAGCCTGGGCGCCAGCCCGCATGCCGTTCTGATGGCCATCGCTGTTGCCGCTTCCTGCGCCTTTGCAACGCCGGTTGGTACTCCGCCGAACACCCTGGTGCTTGGCCCTGGCGGTTACAAGTTCATGGACTATGTCAAGGCTGGTACCGGTCTGGTGGTGGTCTGCTTCATCGTTTCGGTCATCCTGATCCCGATGGTGTGGCCGTTCTTCCCGGCTGGCAAGTAATCATCTGAATCTCTGGGGGGCGCATGCCCCCCGGAACTAAAATTTCAATCAATTCAATCTGTTTTAATCTGCTTCAAAGTTAAAGATAAAGTCAAACAATCTGTAAAAGCCCTCCTGAACCCTGCACAGCAGATTTCGGGAGGGTTTTTTATTGAGGCGGCTTTGATTCCCGCAGTTTTGGCCTATAATGCTTTAATATGGCTATTCACCACAGAGAGCACAGAGAAAATCAGGGCATCATTACTGAAGCTTGTTTTGTCCAAATTCGCCTTTGACAAAAACAATCATTACATTAACCCGTTGCTTATTCATAAGTCTCTGTGAACACAGTGGTTAAATCCTTTTACAAGCTACACATCAACCGGTTCACTTTCTAACAGGAGGCCAGATGCAGAACTTCAACTATTGCAACCCGACCAAACTACTCTTCGGCAAGGGCAAGATCGCTGCTATCAGCCGCGAAATACCAGCCGACACTCGCTTGCTGGTGACCTATGGCAGCGGCAGCATCAAGGCCAACGGTGTTTATGATCAAGTCAGCCAGGCGCTTGCTGGCCGGGAGTGGTTTGAATTTGGCGGCATCGAGCCAAACCCCTGCTATGAGACACTGATGGGGGCAGTCGAGCTGGTGCGCAAGCAATCGATCACCATGCTGCTGGCCGTTGGTGGCGGTTCGGTAGCGGACGGCACCAAGTTCATCGCCGCAGCAGTCGGTTTCGAAGGTGATCCGTGGGAGATCCTGTCCAGACAGGCGCCCGTCCGCTCCGCCCTGCCGCTGGGTGTAGTCATAACCCTGCCGGCCACCGGTTCCGAATCAAACGGCTTTGCAGTCATCTCCCGCAAAGCTACACAGGAGAAACTCTCCTTCGGCAGCCCGCTCTGCTTCCCGCGTTTTGCCGTGCTTGACCCGGACACAACCGCCTCCCTGCCCCGCAGACAGGTTGCCAACGGCGTGGTGGACGCCTTTATCCACACCATGGAACAGTACATGACCTACCCAGCCGCCAACGCGCTGCAAGATCGTCTGGCAGAAGGCATACTGCTGACCCTGCTGGAAATCGGGCCAAAAGTCGTGTTGCCGGAACCGGACTATGACACCCGGGCGGAGCTGATGTGGTCTGCCACCCTGGCATTGAACGGCCTGATCGGCTGCGGTGTGCCCCAGGACTGGTCAACCCATCATATCGGCCATGAGCTGACTGCCGTTTATGGGCTGGATCACGCCCAGACCCTGGCTGTCGCCCTGCCCGGCGTGCTGCGCAACCGAAAAGCAGAAAAACGGGAAAAGTTGTTGCAGTATGCCGGGCGGATCTGGGGTTTGACTGACGGCAGCCCGGACGAACGGATTGAAACCGCCATCGCCAGAACCGAGGCTTTCTTCCAGTCACTGGGGGTTCCGACCCGCCTTTCCGCTTATGGCGTCGATGTGGCCAACGCGCCGGAAACCATTGCCGCCCGCCTGGAGGCCCGCGGTGACCGAACACTGGGTGAACGGGGCAGCATCACACCCGCGGTTGTCAGAGAAATCCTGGCGACACGCCTCTAATAAAGCGTTGAAATACCATTGCGGAATATAATCATGACTGCCAGATACCCCACGGATACTCCAGACCCGGACGAGCACGAAATATCGCAGAGATACCGAAAGGTTCTGCTTGCCATGTTCAGGGCGCTGCTCAAAAAGGAGCTGATCAAAAACCGGGAGCTGATTATCAGGGAAGGGCAGTTGATGAGCGGCTTTATGCTGCTCTTGATGAAACACAGCCACACCGGCGTTCCATGGACCAGGCAAGAAATCTCCCAGCTCAAAACCGGTCTGAAACACCTCTCCTATTATGTACCGGTGCTGTTTGTCTTCCTGCTCCCTTTTGGATCGCTGATCCTGCCCATACTGGCGGAGGTGCTTGACCGGCGCGAGCACAAGCGGGATAACCACGACGACCCCAAAAATGTGACGGGGACAAGAAAGGATGCCGGCGATTGACCCCTGAAAACAGATATCGTCAGCGCTGGATCATCTTCACCGTACTGGCGCTGATGTACATCCTGGTCTATTTCTACCGGGTCTCGCTGGCCGTTGTGGCCGATGACATCTCCCGCGACCTGCAGCTTTCCCCGCAACAACTGGGCACCCTGTCCGGCATCCTCTTCTTTGTCTATGCCACGGCACAACTTCCACTGGGGCCACTGATCGATCGGCTGGGCGGGAGGGTTGTGATCAGCGTCTGCGGCGTGCTTACGGCCCTGGGCGGACTGTTGTTCTCCCAGGCCGCTTCGCTTCAGACAGCCATGCTGGCGCGTATCCTGATCGGTGTTGGCACCGCTTCAACCCTGATGGCCACCTTCACCATCTTCAGCCACTGGTACGAAAAACAGGAATTCGGCAGGATCACCAGCCTGATGATTGCGGTCGGCAATCTGGGAAACCTGGCCGCCACAGCACCACTGGCGCTCTGTGTAACCATCTTCGGCTGGCGCGATTCCTTCCTCGTCATCGCCGCTGCCCAGATGGCGATTACCCTGCTGGTGTTCTTACGGGTCCGAAACCGACCACCTGCATGCTGGCACAATCAATCAGCAACGCCACTCACGGAACATGAACGACCCGGCCTGAAGGAAACCTGGCGCCAGATCTTCACCAATCGCGATTTCTGGCTTTTGGCCATACTGGCCTTTGCCTGGTACGGCAACTACATGGCAGTTCAGGGGCTGTGGGGTGGCCCCTACCTGATGGACATCGCCGGTCTGTCGCGTGATGGGGCCGGCCGCATGCTGATGTTCACCTCGCTGGGCTTCATTGCCGGCAGCATGGTAATCGACAGCATCGCCCGCTGTCTTTTCCGTTCCCACAGAAAGACCATGCTGGTTGGTCAAATATGCCTGCTCTTGCTGATGACCCCATTTCTGGGGCTGGTGGAGCAGATGTCAGCGACACTGCTCTGTTGCCTGTTCTTTGCCATTGGGCTGGCCGTCTCCAGCGGCGTGATGATCTACCCGCTGATCAGAAACATGTTTCCACTGCAGATTGTCGGTACGGCCCTGACCTCGCTCAATTTTTTTGTGCTGCTGGGCGCCGCCGTCGTCCAGCAGACCATGGGCCTGGTAATTGGCCAGGCAGCCAACGATCCCGCACACCCATCCGCCACTGCCTTTCACACGGCCTTTATGCTGCCAATCGCCTTGCTGCTGGCAGGGGTGATCCTGTTCACGTTTTTCAGGGAACCGGTTAGCGGCAATCATCACTGACACAGCCCCATTCCATCCACCACAGCCCATCGGGATTCGCTTGATTTATACCCGCTTTTACTGTAAAAGCATCGCAACCTGACATCCGCTGAGCCAAACAATTCTTTGTGCGGTCCCTTGAAATCAAGTCCGGCAATTATTAGCTTAGAAGCGTGCCCCACTGGTAGCACGGATCCAGGTCAATCTCAGTCTGTTGTGCATATCAAGGAGAGTAAATGAGAAAACGAAACATATTAGTGATGCTGGCAATAGCAGTTGTATCAGCAATCAGTCTTGCCACCCTGGTCGTCGACGCCGAAGCGCGCATCGGCGGCGGTCGTTCCTTTGGCAGCCGCGGCAGCAGGAGCTTCTCCAGACCAGCCAGCCCCAATTACCAGCAGCGACCCAGCCAGATGCAGCAGCGCCCGGCCGCCGCACCCTACCAGGCCGCCCCGCAGCAATCCGGGGGCTTTATGCGCAGCATGATGGGTGGTATCGCCGGCGGGCTTCTGGGCGGAATGCTGTTCCGCAGCCTGGGTATGGCTGGTAACGGCGGCATGGGGGGTGGCGGCTTTGGCCTGTTTGAATTCGTCCTGCTGGCCGGTATTGCCTACATGATTTACCGTTTTGTACAGAAAAGACGGGCCGAAGCGGCCTATGCCGGCAACAGCCTGCCTGGCAGTGAACCGGCCCGTTTTGAGGCCAGCCAGCCCGAAGCGGCGGCTGCAACTGCACCCGGCTGCAACGAAATGGATGCGGGCATCAGCCACATCAGGCAGATGGATGTTACTTTTGACGAGCAACAGTTCTGCGATGCCGCCATGGATATGTTCTTCAAGGTGCAGGGCGCCTGGATGAACCGGGATCTGGCACCGGTCGCGGTCATGCTGGCCCCCCAGATCAGGCAGGCGCTGCAGTCTGATCTCGATGCCCTGCTGCGGGAGAAGCGCACCAACCGGCTGGAAAACATCGCTGTTCGCAAGGTAGAGGTCGTGGAGGCGTGGCAGGAATCCGGTCAGGATTTCATCACCACCATGATCTACGCCAACCTGCTGGATTACACCACTGACGACGCCAGCGGGCAGGTTGTCAGCGGGAGCAAGACCGATCCAGTCAAGTTTGAGGAATACTGGACCTTCACCCGCCCGGTGGGTCCAAACCCCTGGCAGCTTTCCGCAATCGACCAGAAATAGTTCCGACCGTTAACAGAGATATGCCGGTCAGGCAGCCAAAACCTGCCTGACCGGCATGCGCCAAAGCGGGAGACCCTCATGTTCAGTAAATACCGCAACCTGATCATTTTCATCGCCGCTTTCCTGCTGATCACCTTTTTTTCTACACTGATCGCCTTTTACACCGACTGGCTCTTTTTTGTCGAAACCGGTTTCGATGCCGTGTTCCTGACCAGACTGAAGGCCCAGATCGGCACCGGCCTGCTGTTCGGCCTGACCATCTTCACCGTCTCGCTGGTCAATCTGCTGATCGCCGAGCGCATCAAACTTGCACTGGCGGACTATCAGGTGGAAGGCAAGACGATCAGCCTGGTCATGAAAGAGGCCGCCGGCAGGTTCCTCAAACCGCTGATCTGGACCGGATGTGCCTTGCTGTCATTACTGGCGGTCAAATGGGGCTCCATGGTCTGGGACAGCGCCCTGCTTTTTTACAACACGGCGCCGGTCGGCACCGTTGACCCGATTTTTGGCCGAGACATCAGCTTTTACCTGTTCAGCCTGCCATTCCTGGAGATACTCAAATCATTCTGCGGCTTTGTGCTGATTATCAGTCTGGCCGCCTCTGCAGTTGTCTATTACCTGCGGGGCGGCATCATCATGGGTCTGCGCGGCCCGGTGCTTGATCCGAATGTCAAACGCCACCTGGGCTTGCTGGCCGGGCTGTTTTCACTGACCATCGCAGCCGGTTTCTACCTGGACAGTTTCAAGCTGCTCTACGCATCCAACAGTGCCCTGTTCGGCGCCGGCTATGTGGACATCAACGCCCGCCTGCTGACCTACCGGGTACTGACGCTGCTAACCCCCGTGGCCGGGTCAATTTTCGTCTACGGGATCTGGAAGGACCGCTGGCGCTACATGATGCTGCCGCCCGTGCTGCTGGTGGCCGTTTTCATGATCGGCATCCGCTTCTATCCGGGCCTTTTGCATAAATTCAAGGTCGCCCCCAACGAACTGGAACTGGAAACCCCCTACATCGAACACAGCATCCGCTTCACCCGGTTGGGATATGACCTGGACAAGATCGAGACCATCCCGTTTGACGTGGATAACCGTCTCTCATCCGGCGACATCGCCCGCAACGATGCCACCATCAAGAATATCCGTTTGTGGGATCACGCCCCGCTGCTCAAAACCTACAGCCAGCTGCAGCAGATCCGCACCTATTACCGTTTCCATGACGTGGACAACGACCGCTACATGGTCAACGGCCGCTATACGCAGGTGATGCTCTCGCCGCGTGAACTATCCTACTCCGACCTGCCCAGCCGCAACTGGATCAACGAACGGTTGATCTTCACCCACGGCAACGGTCTGACCTTCGGACCGGTCAGCCGCATCAGCAAAGAGGGGCTGCCGGAGTTCTTCGTCAAGGATATCCCGCCGGTCAGCCTGGCCGACATCAAGATTACCCGGCCGGAAATCTACTTCGGCGAGCTGTCCAACGACTATGTGGTCGTCAAGACCAAGGTGCCGGAATTCAGCTATCCGACTGCCAACGGCAATATCAACACCACCTATCAGGGCACGGGCGGTGTGGCCATCGACTCGCTGCTGAAAAAGGCTGTCTTTTCAGCCCGCTTCGGCACCGAAAAGCTCTTGCTCTCATCCGACGTGACCAGGGAAAGCCGCATCATCTACAACCGCAACATCCGCGAGCGGCTCAAGGCCATCGCACCCTTTTTGCGCTACGATGAAGACCCCTACATGGTTGTGGCCGACAACGGACGGCTGAAATGGATCATTGACGCCTACACCTACTCCAACCGCCTGCCCTATTCCCGTCCGATCAAGGGGGGTATCAACTACATGCGCAACGCGGTCAAGACGGTTGTCGACGCCTATGACGGCTCGGTTGATTTCTACATCTGCGACCCCAAGGATCCCATCGCCGCCACATACGCCAGGGTGTTCCCGGGCATGTTGAAGCCGATCTCCGCCATGCCGGAAGACATCAAGCGCCACATTCGCTATCCGCACCAGCTGCTGCAGCTGCAGGCCGCCATGTTTACCGCCTATCACATGACCGACCCCAAGGTATTCTACAACAAGGAAAACCTCTGGCAGGTGCCGGCCCTGGGCGAAAAGCCGATGGAACCCTATTACACCATCATGAAACTGCCGGGCGAAAAGACGGAAGAATACATACTGCTGCTGCCCTTCACACCTTCCAAGCGCGACAACCTGGCTGCCTGGCTGACGGCGCGCTGCGACGGCGAGCACTACGGCAAGCTCAGGGCATACACCTTCCCCCGTGACCGGTTGATCTACGGCCCCAAACAGATCGATGCCCGCATCAACCAGGATTCCTACATCTCCCAGCAACTGACACTCTGGAGCCAGCGCGGCTCTGAGGTGATCCGCGGCAGCATGCTGGTCATACCGATCGAAAAATCGCTGCTCTATGTGCAGCCACTGTTCCTGGCCGCCGACAAGGCAGCCTTGCCGGAATTGAAACGGGTGATCGTGGCCTTCAATGACCAGCTGGTGATGGAGGAGAATCTGGAGTTGGCCCTGCAGCGTCTGTTCGGTAAAGGGCGCGCTATCGAAGCGACTGCAGCAGTAACAACAGCAACTGCCCCGGCCAAAACCGGCACGACAGATCTGGCCCGTGAGGCCGGCAGCATCTACGAGCGGGCGATCAGCAAACAGCGCCAGGGAGATTGGGCCGGCTACGGCGAGGAGATGAAGAAGCTGGAGCAGGTCTTGAAGAAACTGGCACGGTAAATCTGACATCAATGATCGATCTGAACGGGGCTGGCATTTTGCCGGCCCCGTTTTTTTCAGCAACCGCTACGGCGTACAAAAAAAGCCCCGAACATTGTTCGGGGCGAAATGGTAAGCAGATAGCATCAGGTTACCCGCTGCCGCTTCCGGAGGAAAGCAATCGCGCGACACCTGTCTGATATTCTTGTCAACTGATCAAAATCAGACCACACCCTGATCAAGCATGGAATCAGCTACTTTTACGAAGCCGGCGATATTGGCGCCGACAACATAGTTGCCCGGCTCGCCATATTCAGCGGCCGCCTTGAAGGCAGCGCTGTGGATCGACTGCATGATGCCTTTAAGTCTTTCATCCACTTCTTCGCGTGTCCAGGAGAGACGCAGGGAGTTCTGTGACATTTCCAGACCGGAGGTAGCTACGCCGCCTGCATTGGCAGCCTTGCCAGGTCCGTAGAGGATCTTGGCCTTGAGGAACACCTCAACGCCCTCCGGGGTAGTAGGCATGTTGGCGCCTTCGGAAACCAGGGTGCAGCCATTTTTAACCAGGGTCTTGGCGGCTTCTTCGTCCAGCTCGTTCTGTGTTGCGGACGGGAAGGCGGCATCACACTTGATGTCCCATGGCTTCTGGCCGGCAACGTATTCTGCGCCATATTTGTCGGCATATTCCTTGATACGGCCGCGCTTGACGTTTTTCAGTTCCATGACGAAAGCCAGTTTTTCTGCGGTGATTCCAGCCGGATCATGGATAAAGCCATCGGAGTCGGACAGGGTGACAACCTTGGCGCCAAGCTGGTTGAGTTTTTCAACGGTGTACTGGGCAACGTTACCGGAGCCGGAAACAACGCAGGTTTTGCCGGCGAAGCTGTCATTGCGGGTTTTCAGCATTTCTGCAGCGAAATATACGTTACCGTAGCCGGTTGCCTCGGGTCTGATCAGCGAACCGCCCCATTTGAGGCTTTTGCCGGTCAACACACCGGTAAACTCGTTGGCAAGACGCTTGTACTGGCCGAACATGTAACCGATCTCGCGACCGCCAACACCGATATCACCGGCAGGCACATCTGTGTCAGCGCCGATATGGCGGGTCAACTCGGTCATGAAGCTCTGACAGAAACGCATAACTTCATTGTCGGATTTGCCTTTAGGATCAAAATCGGAACCACCCTTGCCGCCGCCCATAGGCAGTGTGGTCAGGGAGTTTTTAAACACCTGCTCAAAACCGAGAAATTTGAGTGTGCCAAGCTTTACGGTCGGATGAAAACGCAGACCGCCTTTGTAGGGGCCGATGGCGCTGTTGAACTGAACGCGGTAGCCCTTGTTGACCTGGATTTCACCCTTGTCGTCAATCCAGGGTACCCTGAACAGAATAGCGCGCTCTGGCTCCACGATCCTTTCAAGGATCTTGGCTTTCTGGTACTTGGGGTTTTTCTCAAGCACAGGTGACAATGAGTGCAGAACTTCCTCAACAGCCTGATGAAACTCGGCTTCGCCAGGGTTATTCTTCTTCACGAGCTCAATGACTTCTTTTACGTAATCTGTAGCTGCCACTTCGTCTTCCTCCTTGATTTTTGTTTTAAAACTGCTAATACGTTGCAGTGTGTGCGCATGTTTGTAGCATCTGTGCCAAATTAAGAGTCTATTTTTACAGCAATCAACATGCCATATGGGCACATGTTTATCACCTTGTTTCATTTTGCCCACAAATACAGCAGTTTCGGCGCGCCAACGTTATGCATAGCCACAGGCACACACCAATGAAGTGTCACCTCAAAACACATCTGTGTTACACCGCAGACAACACTTGTGATGTTTTTTTAGGCATCTGCTGTACGATCAGACATCATGATAATTGCTTGCACAACAATGGGGCAGCCTTACGACAAAAGGGGTAAATCATGCGAGAAGCCATGTTTTATGAGCTTGAGGAGAACAACAAGGTACGTTGCGGTCTGTGCCGGTTTGGGTGTGTGATCAGTAACGGTCATCGTGGCCACTGTAACGTAAGGGAAAATCGCGATGGCAAGCTTTACTCCCTGGTCTACGGCAAGCTGATTGCCCGGCACGTTGATCCTATTGAAAAGAAGCCGCTATTTCACGTCATGCCAGGCAGCAGCACTTACTCCATTGCCACCCAGGGATGCAATTTCCGCTGTCACAACTGCCAGAACTACACCATCTCCCAACTCGGCAGCCATGATATCATCCAGGGCAGCCAGCACACTCCCGGCCAGATCGTGTCAGGCGCACTGGAAAGCGGCTGCCGCTCCATATCCTATACCTACACCGAGCCGACAGTTTTCTTTGAATTCGCGCTGGATACAGCCCGACTGGCCAGAGAAGCAGGGCTGGCAAACATATTCGTAACCAACGGCTATATCAGCAAAAATGCACTTGAGACGCTGTCCCCGTATCTTGACGCTGCCAACATCGACCTGAAAGGATTCAGCGAAGAGTTTTACAGAAATATTGTCGAGGCGCGGCTTTCAGAGGTGTTGGACTCCATTATCGAATACCGGCGGCAGGGGATCTGGATAGAGATCACCACCCTGCTGATTCCCGGACTGAACGACTCCGACCATGACCTGGAGGGCATTGCCGATTTCATACTCCATAACCTGGGCGCCAATACGCCCTGGCATGTAACCAGTTTCTATCCAACCTTCAAGCTGACCGATCGCCCGGCCACTCCGGCAGAGACCCTGCGCAGGGCAGTGGAAATCGGCAAGGCAGCCGGGCTGCACCATATCTACGAGGGCAACACCCCGGGGACCGACGGCGAGAACACATATTGTCCGGCCTGTTCTTGCCTGCTGATCAGACGGCGTGGCTTCAGTGTGCTGGAAAACCGTCTGAACCTCGGCGCATGCCCCGATTGCGGCCAGTCTATCGCCGGTGTCGGCCTGCAACTATAGGACCTCCCATGCAATGCAACCGTTCAAGGCACGTTCCCGCCAAATATCAGCAGCGTCCCAACGCCGCTGAGCTGGAGGTAATATTTCTTCACGGCTTACAGCATGCTGGTCGTTTCAGGGCAATTTGCCCACTTGAACCCGATTCCGGCAGCACGCAAACGATCTCGATAAGTTATGGCGATATTTTTTTTCCTTTGCTACACTGCTCGGCCAATGTCATAAAAAGTAAATTGTTATGTTGCATAAAGCACATGTCATATGGTAAGACCATTTTATTTTAAAGTCACATTCAGCCACATAAACTATTAACTCCAAATAGAAAGGATGCGACATGTTTGAGGTTTTGAGTAATACCGTCATTGGCCCTTCACTGCATCGCATGGTGATCAGGGCCCCACGCATTGCAGCCGCGCGCAAACCAGGTCAGTTTGTTATCGTCAGGCTGGCTGAAGGTGAGGAGCGCATACCGCTGACCATCGGCGATGCCAACATGGCCGAAGGCACCATCACCCTGTTTATTCAGGCCGTCGGCGCTTCAACCCGCATGATTGTTGCCACCCCGGTCGGCGGATCGATCCGCGACATTGCCGGGCCTCTGGGCAAACCAACCCACATCGAACGTTGGGGACGTGTGGCCTGCGTGGGTGGAGGCGTTGGAACCGCCGTGCTTTACCCGCTGGCCAAGGCCCTGGCCGATGCCGGCAATGAAGTCACAACCATCATTGGCGGACGTGCTGCCAACCTGATTATCCTCAAGGACGAACTGGCAGCTTTCTCAAGCAAGGTGCTGATAACCACCGAAGATGGCAGCATGGGACGCAAGGGATTCGTTACCATGGAACTGGCCGATCTGCTGGCCGACCCCGCCACCTGCCCCCACGCCGTATTCGCCATCGGTCCCGTACCCATGATGAAGGCCGTGTCAGAGCTGACCAGACCTCAGGCGGTCCCGACCTATGTCAGCCTGAATCCGATCATGATCGACGGCACCGGCATGTGCGGCGGCTGTCGCGTGACTGTGGGCGGAGAATCAAAATTCGCCTGTGTGGACGGCCCAGAATTCAATGCGCATCAGGTTGATTTTGACAATCTCTTTGCAAGACTGGGCACCTATCGCGAACATGAGGCCGCTGATTGCCGCCTGAAAGAGCAGGTGAAATCATGACCACCAAACTGACTGCAAAAGAACGCATGGCCATAGCACGCACCCACATGCCAGAGCTGGATGCGGTTGTACGCAGCCGTAATTTTGAAGAGGTCAATCAGGGGCTGTCACTCGAGGCCGCACTACAGGAGGCCACCCGCTGCATCCAGTGCAAGAACCGCCCCTGCGTGGAGGGCTGCCCGGTTGGCGTATCCATACCGGAATTCATCGACCGGATGGCCGACAATGATCTGCCAGAGGCCGCCCGCATTCTGCAACGGGACAACGCGCTACCGGCGGTTTGCGGCAGGGTCTGCCCGCAGGAAAAACAGTGCGAATCCAAATGCGTGCGCGGGACCAAAGGAGAGGCGGTTGCCATTGGTTATCTGGAACGTTTCGTGGCTGACTGGGCCATGGCCAATCCGGACAAGATGCCGGAGATATCGCTTCCTGCCAGCACAGGCAAGAAAGTAGCCGTGGTTGGATGCGGACCGGCCGGCCTGACCGCTGCCGGTGAACTGGCCCGCAACGGCCACAAGGTTTCCATCTTCGAAGCCCTGCATGATACCGGCGGCGTATTGCGCTATGGCATCCCCGAATTCCGTCTGCCCAAAGCCATCATTGATTCAGAAGTCAACCGCCTGCGCAGTTATGGGGTTGAGATCGAATTCAACGTCATTGTGGGAAAGACCATCACCCTGCCTCAGCTGCGTGATGAGTTCGATGCAGTATTTATCGCCAACGGCGCAGGCCTGCCCACCATGCTGAATATACCGGGTGAAAACCTCAAAGGCGTCTATGCCGCCAACGAATATCTGACCAGGGTCAACCTGATGGGCGCCGGCCGCATTCCTGGAGCCACCACTCCGGTTATAAAAGGAAAAAATGTCGCTATCATCGGCGGCGGCAATACCGCCATGGACTGTGTCAGGACAGCACGGCGCCTGGGCGCGGACAGGGCCATGATCATCTACCGCCGCACCGAGAAAGAAATGCCGGCCCGTCTGGAAGAGATCAAGCACGCCAAGGAAGAGGGGGTCGAGTTCATCATGCTTACAGCCCCGCTCTCCATCGTCGGCGACAAGGACGGTTGGGTTTCGGGCCTGGCCTGCCAGAAAATGGAGCTAGGAGAGCCGGATTCCTCAGGACGCTGCAAGCCGGTGCCTGTGGCCGGTTCTGAATACGAGCTGCCTGTAGACGTCGTCATCAACGCAGTCGGCACTAACGCCAATCCGCTGCTCACAGCAACCGCCCCAGATCTGTCTCTGAACAAGTGGGGCAATATCGTGGCAAACGAAAATGGTATGACCAATCTGGAGGGCGTTTTTGCCGGCGGCGATATCGTCCGCGGCGGCGCAACCGTCATTCTGGCTATGGGAGACGGAAAAAGTGCGGCGGCCGCCATCAACAAATGGCTGGCCGGCAAATAGCATTTCTTCCTGAACCTGCTGTTTGAATCAGAAAAGGCTGCCTTATGGGCAGCCTTTTCTATTGAAAAGATATGTAATAAAATTAGCCTCATGCAAAACGTTATGAGGAAGCCGGGATAATGTGCGTTGAGCTTTTGGGCGAGCGGCAACAACGTAGACCGGCTCCGCAGTAGTTTTGCGAAAATATCAGCTGTCCAGCACCTGCCGCACCTTATCAGCCAGGGTCTGGATGGAGAACGGCTTCTGGATGAAGTTGGTGTCTTCATGAAGGATGCCGTGATCGGTAATGATGTTGCCGGAGTAACCGGACATATAAATCACCTTCAGACTCTTGCGCTGTCTGATCAGTTTTTCGTAGAGGCTCTTACCATTCATCTCCGGCATAACCACATCGGTAAGTAGTAGATCAATGGCTCCATCATGTTCTTTTGACAGTTCCAGCCCCTTAAGCGGGGTTTCAGCCACAAGCACGTTGTACCCCATCTTGCTGAGTACATCGCAGGTCAGCAAACGCACCATATCACTGTCTTCCACAACCAGGATGGTCTCTTCACCCCGCTTGTGTTCCCTGGTCTCCACATACCTGTGTTCTGTTTCGTGGCCTTCCGCAGAAACCCTCGGCAGAAACACCTTGAACACAGTCCCCTGCCCCGGCTCGGAATAGACGTTGATGGAACCGTTATGTTGCTTGACGATACCGTAAACCGTAGAAAGCCCCAGTCCAGTGCCCTTGCCCAGCTCCTTGGTGGTAAAAAACGGTTCGAAGATATGATTGATCGTATCCTTGTCAATACCGTTGCCGGTATCAGAGACAGAGAGCACGACATAACTGCCCGGTGCAATCTCCTGATGCAGGGAGGTATAACCTTCATCCAGTTCCACATTGTCGACTTCAACGAGTAAACGGCCTCCGGACGGCATCGCATCCTGTGCATTGACCGAAAGGTTGACCAGCACCTGCTCGATCTGGCCGGCATCGGCCATCACGAAACAACAATCCCTGGCAATATTTACCTCAATGGCAATATTCTCGCGGATGGTGCTGCGCAGCATATTTTCAAAGCGCCTGATCAACTCGCCCATATCAACCTGCTTCAGCTCGATAACCTGCTTGCGACTGAAGGCCAGCAGACGCTGGGTCAGCCCGCGTGCCCGCACTGCCGCCTGCAGGACACTTTCCACCTGCCTGTGCCGCGGATCTTCTTCCGGGAAACCATTGAGCAGCAGTTCGGTATAGCCCAGGATCGGCGTCAGCAGGTTATTGAAATCATGGGCGATGCCCCCTGCCAGCAAGCCGACGGTTTCCATCTTCTGCGACTGTCGCAGCTGTTCCTCCAACTTGCCCCGCCCTAGATCGGCACGCTTGATCTCGGTAATATCCTCGATAACGCCGTCAACCCACTTGATGCGTCTTTGATCATCAAACTGGGCGGCCCCGGTAATGGCACAGATAACCGGTGTGCCATCCTTCTTCTTCATATTAAGTTCTTTATCCTTGACAAACCCCCGCTCACGGATCTCATCCATATAGGCACGCCGGTCTTGCGGATTCTGGTACAGCACCGAAGCCGGGATATTGAGGAACTCTTCGGCAGAATCGTAACCAAGCATCTTGACCATGGCTGGGTTGGCCTGGATGAAATGGCCATCAAGCTCCGGAGAACTGCGATAGACGCCGATATTGACGTTATCAACCAGAGAACGGTACTTTTCCTCATTCTCGCGCAGTGACAGTTCAATCTGCTTGCGCTCGGATAGTTCCTGTTCCAGGCTGGCAAGAGTCCCCTCAAGCTTTACCGCCATATTGTTGAAGCTTTCCGCCAGGGTGCCCACCTCATCGTGGGTATGGATAGCTCCGGCCACCCTGTGAATATGTTCGAAATCAGGATGACTCATATCCCCGGTGCTGATGTTGGAAACTGCCGTACTAAGCAGTTCCACTGAATTCAAGGCCCGGCGCAACGCCCACCACGTCACCGCAAACAGGATTACTGCGGCCAGCAGAATGACGAAAAAGGCCACCTTCTGGAACAGGAACTGTGCTTCCAGCAATTCGGTTTCCAGCTGCTGGACAATAATGCCCCAACCGTTATCAAGCATGGAAATATGCGATCTCCAACGTTTGCCATCCACATCCACAAAGCTGAACTGTCCCTTGACCCCCTTTCTCAGTGCAGCCACAGGCGGATAATCGCCCAGATCCCTCAATTCACTGACATAGGCATGGTCAGGGTGGGCAATAACCCGATTTTTGGGGCCAACCACATAGGCAAAACCGCTTTTGCCCACCTGGGTGACCCGCACCTGCCTGGCCAGGTTGTCCAGGTCCAGTGAAAACATGCCAACACCGACGATTTCACGCCGGCTGTTTTTGATCGGCTTGGAAAAGGCAATGGCTGAACGATTAACCGTCTTGCTGACCAGTGTCTCATAGGTAACCGGATCACCGCGACGCGCCTTCTGAAACCACTCCCTGTCACTGTAATCCCTCAACTGTCCCTGGTCATTGCGCGCCACATCCATACCGTTGAGATTGGTGGTACTTACCAGATACATATAAGGAAAGGCCGCCCCCATGCTCTGCAGGATGGGCTTCTGCCTGGCCGGTTCCATGCTGATGATGTCCGGAATGGAGACAAGGTTTTCAAGTATTTTCAAATGAATTTCAAGCCAGACGGTTACGGCGGTGGATAGGGTGCGGTTGGTGGAGCTGAGCTGCTGGTTGTAGTTCTGTTCAATCATGGCAACAGCATGATTGCCGATGTATACCGATGCCGAGAGCAAGACCGTCATGGCGGTTGCCAGCACCAAAACCGAAATCCTGGTACGCAGACTGGTCAAGCGGAAAACAGCCTGAACAATTTCAAACAGATTTCTTAATACGCCCATTTAGCAGCTCCCAAGAGATAACAAGCAAGTCGGCCGATTTTATGGCATTTAACTCGGCAGATCTGTAAGAACAGCCCGTTTACAGGATATTTGCGTGTGCAAGTTATATCACTAAATAAAAAATTTCAACACTTATTTGTGCATTGCTGGCTCGCCCTTAACAGTCTGAAAACATTGCAGCAACTGCGATTCTGCAAAACGCTGAATACCCCCTACAGCCCCAGCGGATCCTTGATCTCACGGGCAGGATCAGCCATCAGCCTTTTGCTGCCGCGGTTATTCAGGTATTTGGGCAGCTCCAGGTCAACCTTGACCGGCACCTTCACCCCGGCTGCCACCAACCCCTGACGCAGGTATGCCTCCGAGCGGCCGGCCAGCCGCACACTGTCCCCCAGTACGCGCATGGTTTCAGTGGGGTTATGGAAGCCGATGGAATTTTCCGCACCGATAAACACCAGCCTGTAGAAGGCCTCTTCGTAATTTCCCTTTGCCAGTTCATACAGCTCTTTGTCCACCACCTTGCCGGCGGCCTGTTCCCGATGGGCCAGTTCAAACAGCTTGGCCGCCGTGGCAACGGCGTAACCGGCGCCGATCTTTGTCCATATTTTCAACAACGCCCTTATGGCAGCTGATGCAGTTAGCCTGCACAAAGCCGCTGCCATGTGGCGACAGCCGGATCGGATCCAGTATGCAGCCGATGGTGAAAAAGACCACATCCTTGGTGCCATCGATCCCCTTCCAGAGGAAGTGGTTAAACAGATTGACTTTGGGAAGATGGCAGTCCACACAGCGGATGGAGCGATGCACATTATGGCTCCAGGCGGTATATTGGGGCTGCATGACGTGGCAGACAGCACAGAATTCAGGGCTTTCTGATTTTTCCAGCAGAGCAGGGGGGCCGAATAAAAGGAAAAGGGCGGCGACCAACGCAAGGACATAAAACAGCGTGATTTTTTTTCACAAGCCCTCTGGAGATGCGCATTGCTGGCCCCTGCAGGATTGTCACTCGGTCGGTTGGAATTGTATTGTCATGAAATAGGTTACAGCAGCAATCTGATCAGTCAAACCGTTCTGGCAAGGACTATTTCCCTGCCTTACGCCTTACCGTGACACTTTCGCCTCCGATACCCCAGTTATCGGTATCAACCTCGTCAATCACCACCACTGTGGTGGACGGGTTCTTGCCCAACACATCCACCAGCAGCTGGGTGGCGCCCTTGATCAGCGCGGCCTTCTGCTCGGCAGTGGCACCCTCGCGGGTAATCTTGATATTTACGTATGGCATCCGGCCTCCCTCATCAAAACGTGATTAAAACAGATGGACCGCCATGGGCGCAAAGAATCCTATGCCCCAGAACACCAGCCCCACGATCCCCAATCCGCCGGCAATCCATGTCAGAGCTGCAATGCCTGTAATGATCTCGGCCGAAGCCAGCACGATGGCGATCTGGACAGCCGCCGAGGAGAGTTCGTAATGATGATAGGCCGCCATGGCGACCTTGCGTTTCTCTTCGGCCTGCTTGGCCCGTTCCGCCAGTTCCTTGCGTCCCTCCTGCTTATCCGGCTCAGAGTTATAGCGGTCCGCGTTCTTGTTCCACTTGTCAATCTGTTCCTGCATGACAGCCCTTTTCGCCCCCGCAGCCGTATGGGCGGCCTCCACCTGGGCAGCCTCGGCAAAGGTCTGCACTATTGTCATGCGGATAGTTTTGGCCTGATAGAACGACCACAGGTTGGATGCCTCGATGTTGTAGCTCAGGGCCGACGTCTGGGCGCTTTTTGCAAAGGTCTCGCTGAATGCCAGAAACAGCGCCAGCACGGATATCAGCAGGGCCACCTTCTTGTTAGACGGATCAACGTGTCCGTGTCCTGACATATAATTTTTCCTCCCCTTGAATCAATTGTGATCTCAGACTCTGCCGGATTGATTGAAGTTACAGCTCCCGTTCAACCCGTTTGATCAGGATCGAGTTGAGCACCACCGATACGGATGAAAGCGCCATGGCCAGACCAGCCAGTTCCGGGCTGAGGGTTATGTGAAAAGCCGAAAGCAGACCTGCCGCAACCGGTATGCCCAGTACATTGTAGATCAGCGCCCAGAACAGGTTCTGCTTGATCTTTGACAATGTGACACGGCCAACCCGAATAGCGCGGACCACATCCATCAGGTCATCCCTGATCAGCACGATATCGCCGGTCTCCTTGGCCACGTCCGTACCGCCGCCAATGGCAATCCCCACATCGGCACGGGCCAGCGCCGGGGCGTCATTGATGCCGTCACCAACCATGCCGATCACCATCCCGCTCATCTGATACTCCTTAACCAGGTCCTGCTTGCGTCCTGGCAGCACCTCGGCCTCGAACACATCTACGCCGGCCTGCCTGGCGACGATCTCAGCCACATCCTCATGGTCTCCTGTGATCATGGCCGTGCGGACCCCCATCTGGCGCAACTCTTCCATGGCCTTGCGCGATGTGGGTTTCAGTGGATCGGCAAAGGCAGCCACACCAACCAACACATTGCCTGCAGCCACATAGATCAGGCTCTTGCCGGCGTTGGAGAGGGCAGCCGCCTTTTCGATCAGCGGCTTCATATTGACCTGTTCTTCCTCCATCAACCGTTCATTGCCGACCGCCAGCCTGAAACCGCCGTAGCTGCAGGTAATGCCGTAACCGCCCCGTTCCTCGAAGTCCGTGGCCTGTCCGGGGCGAATCCCGGCATCCGTGGCAGCCTTGATGACCGCCTGGGCCAGGGGGTGATTGGAGTGGACCTCGGCTGTGATCAGGCATTCCAGCAGCCGATCCGGATCAACACCATTGGCTGCGGCCAGATCGGTCATAACCGGTGTGCCGGTGGTGAGCGTGCCGGTTTTGTCCACCAGCAGCACTTGCATGCGGGCAATCAGCTCAAGTGCGGAACCCCGCTTGACCAGGATGCCGCGTCCCAGCGCCACGCCGCTGCCAACCATGATGGCAGTCGGCGTTGCCAATCCCATGGCACAAGGACAGGCAATCACGAGTACTGCCAGCGCAAATCGAAAAGCAGTGACAAAAGGGGCATGCAACAGAAAAAACCAGATCAGAAAGGTCAACAGGGAGGCACAGATCACCGCCGGCACGAACCAGGCCGACACACTGTCAGCAAAACGCTGGATGGGCGCCTTGTCTGACTGGGCCTCCCTGACCATGCGCACAATCTGCGCCAGCATGGTCTCCTCACCGATGCGGGTGGCCTGCACCTTGAGCACACCACTGCGGTTGATAGTCGCACCAGTGACGCGATCGCCGGCCTTCCTGGCAACCGGCATGGATTCTCCTGTGACCATGGATTCATCCACCACGCTGCTGCCCTCGACGATCTCACCATCGACCGGGATCGTGTCACCCGGCCGCACCAGCACCAGATCACCAACCCTGATGCTTGAGGCCGGCACCTCACGTTCAACGCCGTCGGTGAGCAGCCTGGCACGATCAGCCTGCAGGTGCAGCAACTTGTTGAGCGCCTCACCCGCCTTGCCGCGTGCCCGGGCCTCCAGAAACTTGCCCAGCCGGATAAAGGCAATCAGCATGACCGATGTTTCGAAAAAAACCGCCATGCCGCTGCCAAGCAAACCAAAATAGGCCAGCAGTGAATAGAAATAGGCCGCCGAGGTACCCAGCGCGATCAACACATCCATGTTGGCGCTACGCCCCTTGACGGCATTCCAGGCGCCACGGTAAAACGCCAGTCCGGCACTGAACTGGACCGCCGTGGCCAGCACAAGGCCAAGTTGCATGACCGCCCGGTTGTTGTGCAGCCCCATGGTCAGCATCAACGGCAATGCCGCCACCAGCGAAATAATCAGCCACTTTCGCTCTGAGGCATAATCATCGGCATCAGCGGGCCCGCGCTGTTCCACCGGGGTATAACCGGTGCTGCGTACAATCTCAAACAACTGCTGAGTTGTGATTCTCTGCGGATAAAAACTTACGCGTGCCGTTTCTGCAGCCAGGTTTACACTGGCCGCAGACACACCCTGAGCATCCAGCAGGCTTTTTTCCAGCCTGCTGACGCAGGATGCGCAATGCAGCCCCTTGACACCAAAAGAAAGTTCTTCAGTCCCCCCGGCTTCCCCGACCCCGTACCCCAGTTCATTGATACAGTTGTTGATCTCTTCGCGAGAGACGACTGCCTCATCGTAACTGACATGCAGTTCCGATCTTTTGGGATCTGCAACTGCGGAGACAACCCCGGGCAGAAAGCCGACTTCCTCTTCGATTACACCGGCACAGGCGCTGCTTTTCATTCCTGTGATGCTGATAACGATTGCGGTCATATGATAAATTCCCTGGCAGGAAAAGCTATCTGTCAGCAAGTTAAAATGGGATTAGTCCGACTCAGGATCGGTGAATATGGAGTGCGTCTGTCTCATAGGTGAACAGATTGTTAAGCTCCAGCCATTGTCTGACCCGACTGGCAAGAAACTCGTCACGCATTTCCTGCAACCGTTCAAGCTCTTCTGGAAAAAATGAAAGGATCTCGGCGATATTTCCATAAGGACGCGCCCCGTTCAGCAGACCGTCCAGCAAAGGTTTGAGCTCCATATCCTCCACCTGGGCCGCAAAGCGCAGCATGATCTGATTCTCCAAGCTGATATCCAGTGATGGTATTTCCACAAAACGCTCCGCATTATTCTCCATCTGGCGCCAGACGTCTTCGTCATCTAGATTTGCAGGTATGAAAAACACCTCACCGGTGGTTTTGTCCAGAAAATAGACCCTGCCCGGCTCGCTACCGGAAAAAGCATCCAGTAGTTCATCCCAGGCGATTTCAACATTGTGCATGATTGACATTCTATTACCTCTATTGCTTATTGACATATGGCCTAAGTGAAAGCAAAATCCCAGCCATGCGAACCATTTTTCTGGCCGATGCCCACCTTACTGAGCCTTGCGACCACAATTACAAACTGCTGCTTGAGTTTCTGACCAGCCTGGAGGGGAACACGGAAACGCTGTTCATCATGGGCGACCTGTTCGATTTCTGGCTCGGATTTCCATCCCAGCCCTTCACCCAGAACATCCCGCTGCTGGAAGGACTAAAAGCACTGCAGCAGAGCGGATGCCGGCTGGTTTATTTCGAAGGCAATCACGATTTCCATCTTGGCGATATCTTCCGCAGAGAGCTGGGCGCCGAGATACATCCCGGTCCGGCTGAATTCATCCTGCAGGGGCAGCGCCTGTTTCTGTGCCATGGCGACCAGATCAATCAGCAGGACAGCGGCTACCTGATGCTGCGGAGGCTGTTGCACAACCGGCTGGTTGAATCAGCTGTCAGCCACTTTCCCCCTTCGCTTGCCATGCTGATCAAGAATCGGCTGCAACATGCCAGCCGATCCGGATATGCACAGAAATCGAAACGCTGGGATTACCACACGATCATCCGCGAATTCGCCGCCGGGCTTTCCCGGGCAGGATACCAGGGGCTGGTAACCGGCCACTTCCATCTGGATTACTGCGAACAGCTCACAAATGGCTTCACTGTGCTTTCGCTGGGCGACTGGATGGAACGATTCACCTACGGCGAAATGAAGGACGGCCGGTTGATGTTGCGGCGTTTCTGCAACTGAACGGTAAAACTGACCACCGACTACTTCCTGAAGAAGACCTGCAGGGCCTGCTCCCCAACCTGTGACGACTTGATCCGCCACTTGTCATGATTGATAACCAACGCCACCACAGCTATTTCAGGCTTTGCCGCCGGTGCATAGGCAGCAAACCATGAATAATAACCCTTGGGATCATTGCCATTGATCGAACCGGTCTTGGCAGCCACATCAACATGCAGCCTGGGTCGGCCGCGCCTGTCACGGAAGGCCTTGCGGGATGTGCCGGTCGTTACTGTCGTGGAAAGCATGCGCGTAAGCGCTCCAGCGGTCTCGGAGGACACGATCCGCCTCAGCTCCCTGGGCTGCTGGGCACCCTTGACCACACCTGAAGCACTGGTCACGCTATCAGCCAATCGGGGAACCATCATCACCCCGTTGTTGGCAATTGCGGCAATCATACTGGCCGCATGCAGCGGAGATATCCTGACATCATGATCAAGTCCGGCCCCCATCAGCATCAGCCCACGATGATCGGCAGGATCGGACACCCGGCTCTCTTTGAGCGATGTGCCGGGCAACAGCGGTTGATTAAAACCAAACTTGCCGGCACACTCCATCAGTGATGTCTTGCCGGCGACATCGGCTGCAATTTTGCCATACACCGGATTGACCGATTTGCCCATGGCACAGGTCACATCCATGGCATTATTCCTGCCCTTCGGGCTGGGCTCCCAGTAACGCGGATTCTCCGACCCGGCCCTGCCACGAAAGCTGACCACGGTCTGGGGATTGATACGACGGTTTTCCAGTGCGGCAGAAGCAGTGACGATCTTGAACAGCGAGGCCATCGGAAATGTATCGTAATAGGCCCTGGCTGACCAGGAGGGGTCAACCGATGAATAGGAGGTCATTGCCAGGATTCGCCCTGTCCGCGGGTCAATTGCCACAAAAACGCCGTATGGCACCTTGTAGCCGGCCATGAAGTCATGGGCCGTACGCTGCAGTTCGGGCATAATGCTGTAATTGATCGTATCACCGTTGCCGGTCCTGGCCGAAAGTCCTGATCCTGAAGGCATGGCCGCATCCAGTAACAGGACAGCCTGATCGAACGGGTTGACAGCCGGCTGCTTAGCTGCCTCAGCCGTGCGGATTGTTCCCTGAGGCCACAGAGAGAATGTTTTAGCAACCAATCCGGGGCCATACATACAGGCCAGAACGATAAGTGGGGTCAGCAGAAGAACAACGGAGAAAAACAGCAGCAGAACACCCTTCCGGCTTTTACACGGCGAGGATTGCACTGTTGACGGCTGCGCAGAGCTATCCTCGGCAGCGACAAGCCGTCTGTTTTCCCGGCAGGCTTTAGAATCCCCGAAACCGGGAAAGTGTTTTTTGGTGGATAGGTGTTTGAAATCCTGCATACGATTCCGCTGAGTTGAAATTAAAAGAATATACTGCCAATGCGCTTGCGTTGTCAATCAATGCGGCAGGTCATCCACAGTCGGACAGCCGTCTGAAAGCTGCACATCAATCTAAGCTGCATCCGGCAATTTTCGAAAAGACTATGGTTTTGACGGCTTGTTGAGATCATCGTAGAGAGCGATCTGCTCCTCGATGGACAGCTTTTTGCGGCAGCATTTGGCGCGGTTAAGACAAAGCCGGCAGCGGTCGTCCGAACACCACTGGCAGAATGTGCAGTCGGGACAGGGGTGCTTTTTGGGTAGTTCTTCAGTCATCTGATCCTCCTGCCAATCACTTTAGCAAAAAGCAGGTAATCCGCAAATCCAGGACGCTTTCAGTAAACCACATTCCTTTTTACGGCACTACCCTCCAGCAACTGCACAAAGGACCGCCCACTGTCGGCATTGATCAGCAGATAACGCGGCAGACGCATAATGCTGTCACGCTGGGTGGCATGGCGCCGTTCAATCGAGAATGTGGCCACATAGCCGGTTGCAGCCGCCTTTTTCAACAGATGGTCGTCACAGATGCCAAACGGCCATGCCAGCAGGTCAACGCGGCCTCCCAGTTCACTTTCCAGTTTGCTTTTGGATTTCTGCAGCTGGGTGGTCACAAACTTTTCATAATCCGTCGGAGCAAGCTTCCTGCGTTCCCGCTTGAAGTTGGGATGCCAGTAGGTATGTGACTGGATATCAAACAGTCCGGTTTTCTTCAGCGCCCTGAGCTGATCCCATGTCATGGCATACTTGGCGTTGGAAATGGCCGACGGATAGGCAAAAATAGTGACAGGAAAACGGTATTTACGAATCACCGGCAGCATATCACTGTAAACCGACTTGTGGGCATCGTCTTCGACGATCACCACCGATTTGGGAGCCGGCGCCGGTGCCTTGCCCAGATAATAATCAACCAGTCGCCGCAAGGGGATCACCTTGTAGCCGTTATCGTGCAGATACTTCATCTGCGCTTCAAAAACAGGGGTCTTGATAGTCATGCCATCGGCGACAGTGGCACCGAAACGGTGATAGAGCAGGATCGGCACACGAAAACCATCCGCAGCATGGGATGGGGACACAAACAACAATAACAATGCTACAACCTGAAATAAGCTACGAAACAAGCGTGACATACAACACAACCCTCTCTATCCTTTGACAACGCTTTGATATGATCTTCATCCGACTGGAATCAGTCTTGAAACACAAGCAGGTCTGCAAGCGGACACCACGATCTGCAAGGAAAAATACTGCGTAATTATTAGCACTTGACAACTTTATAACTATATTTTATGAGTAACAGACTGTAGTTGGCGCCTGATCGACCAACAGTCAAGCAGCTTCCCGCCCGGGCGAACTAAACAATATAATCAATCACCCGGATTTGTGCAATCAATAAGAGTGTGAACCTCTGAAATACAGGATACCCGCCATGATCAAGAAAGAAAAATCGGAATACCTCATCCAGGCTGTTTCACACGCTCTCGATCTGCTTGAACAGTTTCAGGGTGACACGGACGAATTGGGTGTCACCGAATTAAGCAAACGGATGAACCTCCACAAGAACAACATCTTCCGTCTGCTGGCCACCCTCGAATCCCGTGGCTACATCGAACAGAACAAGGTGACTGAGAACTACCGCCTCGGTTTGAAAACCCTGGAACTGGGCCAAACCTTCATCCGGCAGATGGGTCTGCTGCGTCAGGCCAGGCCAGTTCTGGAAACAATTGCCAGACAGTGTAACGAAACGGCTTATGTCGCCATCGTCAAGGATTTCAGTAGCATCTACCTGGATGCGGTTGAGACGGACAAGACCGTGCGGGTTGTCACCAGGGTAGGCTGCCGTCTGCCCGTTTACTGCAGCGCTGCAGGCAAGGTGCAGATCGCCTATATGAATTCGGAAGAGCTGGAGAACTACATCAGCACTACCGATTTCAAGGCCTACACACCCAACACCATCACCGATAGGAATGCACTACGTCAGGAATTGCGCTGTGTAGCAGAAAAGGGCTATGCCATCGACAACGAGGAACTGGATCCGGGCGTCAGGTGCGTCAGCGCGCCGATCCGCGACTATACCCGCCGGATCGTTGGCGCCATCAGCATATCAGGACCTTCCATCCGCTTCAGCAATGACCGTATGGAACAGGAACTGATCCCGCTTGTAATCAGGGCTGCTGAAGAGATCTCCGGTAGATTCGGTTTCCAGAAATAGCCACAACGACAGGTCTTTTAAAGGCGGCCAGCAGGCCGCCTTTTTTTGTTTGCCGCAGTGTAGACACGGCTGAACAACATCATAAGGATACCGCCATGCTGATTTACAAGGTTGTAGAACTCAGTACCGTGACCGAGGAAGAGATAGAAAACACCCTCAACGACTGGACCGCCAAAGGGTGGCGTTACGAAGGCATGCAGTTTGCCATACGTGATTCCAGCCGGCGCCCATCCATGGCCTTTGTGCTGTTTACCCGGGAGCAGACCGATGAACAATGACAACACCCTGTATCTGATTGACGGCTCCTCCTACATCTACCGCGCCTATTACGCCATCCGGCACCTCTCCTCACCCCAGGGACATCCCACCAACGCCATCTACGGCTTTATCCAGATGCTGCTCAAACTGCTGAAAGATCATCAGCCAAAACATCTGGCGGTGGTTTTCGATGCCGGCCGGGTCACCTTCCGCACGGAGATCTACCCGGAGTACAAGGCCAACCGCGCTGCCATGCCCGATGATCTGCGCATGCAGATGGAGCCGATCCGCCAGGTGGTGCGGGCCTTCAATATTGCTTCGCTGGAGTTGCCGGGATACGAGGCTGATGACATCATCGGCGCGCTTTCGCGCCGCTTTGCTGCCCAGGGTGGCGAAGTGGTGGTGGTGACTGGCGACAAGGACCTGATGCAGGTGGTCAGTGACCGGATCACCCTGCTGGACACCATGAAGGATAAACGTTCGGGCCTTGCAGAGGTGCT
>Ga0208694_1001681_pt1 | contig 25793 bp, 24 predicted proteins | sample AD_UKC078_MetaG_FD_184442 | JGI IMG/M metagenome (GOLD analysis project Ga0208694, IMG submission 184442) | Active sludge microbial communities of municipal wastewater-treating anaerobic digesters from USA - AD_UKC078_MetaG (SPAdes) (version 2) | ecosystem: Engineered > Bioreactor > Anaerobic >...
AAAAGGAATAAAAAGGCAAATGTATAATAGAGCAGGCATAAGCCTACTCAGAGCCAAAATATTATATGAATCGGGGTAAAGTTGCACCTAAAGTGACGAAGAACCTAAAAAGTATAAAAAGAAGTATCACCAAGTATCACCAACCTTGTAACAACTTGATAATCAGATTATTCTGTGTGACACTTGGCTAAAAAAAAGTGTCACCAAGTATCACCAAGTATCACACTTATTTTTCAAGCATACGTTACATATAGAAAGAGTAAATAGCAAATTATATATAAACAAAAATGGCGGTTTTAATCTATTTATTTGCTCGTGCAGAAAAGCTGTGTACATCCGGGTGTACAGGTACTATACACGGGGGTGTATAAAGTTTGTAGATCCGGGTGTAGGAGAGTTGTACACCCGGGTGTATACGGAATTTGTAAACCGTCAATTTTATAAACACAAAGCACTTGTTTATGCAAAACATTATTTCAACAATGGCCTTTTTCAAGCACCACGAAAAAAGGCACATTTCGTGTCCGTTAAGCGATAGCAATACCCATCTTTTTCATCAAAAAGCATGCATTCATGTTTTGCGCAACCCCTTCTCTTATTTGATAGGAGAAGGTTAATTCATTATGGGTTATGTCAGCCTCGAAGCAATAGTTCTTAATTTGTCCTGGATACACATCGGCCAACGTCCCTAATTGAAGGTCGTGCGTAGCAATGATACCGTTTACCTGCAAAGTCATAAATTGTTTAATCAATGCCAGCGAACCTTTCTGTTTATCGATTGAGTTAGTTCCTTTCAGTATCTCATCGAGAATGATAAACAGTTCGTCGCCCGCCAACCTACGATCAATGATGCTTTTCAGGCGCTTCAACTCTGCAAAGAAATAAGATTCGTTTTCATTCAGCGAATCGGTTGTTCGCAAACTCGTAGCCAGTTGGGCGGGGTAGACCTCCATCTCATCGGCCCACACAGGGAAACCGGCACATGCCATCAGGTAGTTAACGCCCACCGTGCGCAGATACGTACTCTTGCCTGCCATGTTGGCACCTGTTACCACCAGGAAAGCCGGCTGGGCGGTGATGCACACATCATTTCGCACACATTTGTCACGGCGCATTAGCGGATGCCCCATAGCGGTTGCCTTCATGCAAAACGTATCGACAGCCACGCGAGGGTACACATAATCGGGATGATTGTAGGCAAAAGTAGCCAGTGAACAATACGCATCCATCTCGCCCAGCGCATCGAGCCAGTCGGGCAGTTGCGAAGCGTGAGCTTCTTTCCATGCCTCGATGCGCATCATCTGTCGCAGTTCCCAAAACATAAGTCCGTTGAGCACAAAAGCAACCAAGATATTGTTGCGCTGATCGAGTCCGTTAAGCAGTTTGCTCAATTTATGCACCGCCAGGCAGACCGAATGATTGCCTTGTTTGAAACGCAATTGCAGTTGGCCAAGATTGGCAGTACGGAAAGATTGATTTTCAATAAGCTCTATCAGTTTGGAATAGGTGTTCAGAATTTGCATCTTCGCACCGTAAACCGACTGTATTTTGGTGATGTTTCTGGAATAAATAGTGCTTGCCAACGCAAAAATAACGACTTGCAACACAAAAAGACTAGCAGGGATAACGTCTAGTAAGAGTAGGGACAGAGTGATTGCATTAGCCACAGGTATTAAAACAGAAAGCAGCTTCGGTACTCTTTTCTGGTAATACCGCGAAGGCGATTGCGCCCATTGTCTGATTTCATCCTCATCGGCCAGCTTGCCTTTATAAAGCAAACCCAGCACGCGAAATTTCTGTCGGAAAACCCGATTGGCAGTCAGCTCCTGAACAGCCTCTTGCCTATTAATGATGGCTTCTTTTTTTAGCAACGGGTGCTTCATCCACTCAGCCAGAGTCAGCTCTCCGCGACGAATGACCGTACGGTTAAGCGACTGGAAAAGAGAGGAGTTACCAAACAAATCGAGGTCGTACGAATAGCTGTGCGCCGGGTCAATAAACTCTTCGCCCGCATTGAATGCTGAAAAGTCGTAGCCAAGTGCCTGCAACTCCTGCGCATTGACTTCCGCTTTCTTTTCGAGGTAATCTTTCTTATAGAAACAACAGTTGTGAACCTTGACAAGGTATAAAAAGGCTACAAGAAAAAGCAGCATAACAGGCACAACTACCACGGCACCCAAAGGCCATGCATACACTGTAGCCACAACCCCTCCGGCAAAGACCGAAATTCGTAAAAGAGCAATGCGGTATATCTGTTGTTTGGCCGAGGCGATGCGTTGTTGCGTTTCTAGCAGCTGTGACCGATAGGTCGATTCTATTTCCGGTAGAGAATTCATGGTATTTTGTTTTGGGCGTAAATGTAGCATTATAATGTGAAACAGCCAAAACCAGGCACATAAGATGCTTGATTATCAAATAAAGCACTAGAAAAAGAAAAAGCCACCCTCACGGGCAGCTTATCCTTTTGTTAACCTTAAAATCTAATCCTATGAAAAAAAACTATTCAAATATAGGCATAATTTGATTATCAGCAAATTACAGATGCTTTTCAGATGGAAATATAACAAGGTTTAAACCTATTATCGTCCTGTTAACAATAAAAGGTATTTGTGTTAACAATTAACATTACCAAGCGTAAGAATTAGGCATTGCCTGATGCATTGCAGCTAAAAGAAATATCTCTTTCATAGATAGTTTTGCTAAAAAAAGCATTATTTGTGTATATTTGCTTTTCAATAAAATAAATAGCTATCAATTTAATCGGCAAAAGAATGAAAATAAGACCAAAAGGAAACATAGCAAGCATTCCGTTATACATAAAAATACTGGTTGGCATGATAGCCGGAATAGCAACCGGCATGCTTTTTATCTCATTCGGGCAAGGAGAGGTGGTTCAGTTGTGGATAAAACCTTGGGGAAACATCTTCATCCGAATGCTTCAACTCATTGCCGTGCCACTGGTATTGGTTTCACTTATCAAAGGTGTTACAGGTATTGAAGACATACGACGGTTTTCACAAATCGGACTGAAAGCTCTTCTTATATATATGAGCACTACCGTTTGCGCCATACTTGTGGGACTAGCTTTGGTGCTGTCAGTAAAACCGGGTAATTTTGTTGATGCTGCCGTGGCAAGTCAGATGAAAGAAAGCTACCAGCATGTGGTGAATGAGAAAATGTCCGCTGCCGAATCGACGAGCGAACAGGGGCCATTATCGTTCTTAAATGACATCGTTCCCGATAATCTTTTTGCCGCATCGAGCAACAACAGCAAAATGTTGCAGGTTATCTTCTTCGCCATCTTTTTCGGGATAGCAGCCATCAGTTTACCTAAAGAGAAAACCAAAGCTGTCTTAAAGGTCGTTGATTCGCTTTATGATATTATTCTGAAAATGGTGGATTACATCATTCGTTTTGCACCTTACGGCGTGTTTGCCCTCATGGCAGCACTTGTGGCCGATAACTCAAGTAATCTCAGCATTTTCGCAGCATTGGGCATGTACACCCTTACGGTAATTGCGGGATTGTTGCTGCTTATCTTTGTGTTTTATCCTTTGTTGATTCATCTGTTTACACGGATCCAAACCAAACATTTCATTCGCAACATGTATCCGGTTCAACTACTGGCCTTTACAACCAGCTCCAGCGCTGCCACTTTGCCGCTGAACATGGAAACAACCGAAAGGGATTTGGGCATATCAAAAGAAATCACCTCCTTCGTTCTGCCCGTTGGAACAACCATTAACATGGACGGAACGAGTTGTTATCAGGCCATAGCGGTTGTATTCATTGCCCAGGTTATGCACATTCATCTGGGCTGGAGCGAACTTATTGCCATTGTGCTGCTCACCACCATTTCATCCATCGGTACACCGGCCATTCCCGGAGGCAGCTACGTCATACTAACCATGGTGCTGTCGTCCGTGGGTATTCCGGCCGACGGACTGGCGTTGATATTGGGTGTAGACAGACCGCTCGATATGCTTCGCACTTCCGTCAACGTAACAGGCGATGCTACCGTGGCATCCATCATTGACAAGCCCCGCACAAAAAGAAAATAGGATGTGCACAGCGTATTTGCTTTCTGTACACATCCTATAAACTTTCCGCGCACAACAAATTTAGCGCGTATTCGAGGGCTAATAAATGCTTATACGAAAATATCGACGAAAATATAGAACAATACAAGACAGCAATAAATTCCTGTCCCATTAGTAATTAATATGCTTAAACTCTATGGCTCAATAGATTCAATAATAGTCTTTGCATCAACCCATTCTGGAGGAGTTTTGTCAAGTACTCCCGCTTGCTGCTTTTGATAAAGAATATCTGTAGAGTTCATTATATCGTACATTGTTCTATCAATAGAAGTAGGACGAGTTCTTTTATGGATTTCCATAACAGCTTTATAACAGCTGTTACGTCCTATATACCACATTTTATAAAATGATGCTAAGTCCTCTGCTGAAACATAATCTACTGTTGGCCATTTGCCTTTATTAGTCCACGTTAAAGCTCCATCTTTGAAGTTTTTAGCAAATGCATTAACAATCTTATCATCGAATTTAACGCCACGCATCATAAATGTCAAAATACCACTCCACTCCTTAATGACACCTTTCTTTATCTGAGCATCAGAAAGGGAATTAATTTCTTTTTTCGTCATTGCTGTAAGTGGTTTCTGTGCATACATATCATTCACACACAGCATTCCTAAAAAAAATAGAAACACAAAAGACAAACAAATTCGTTTCATTTTTGGCGAATTTTTAACGAGTTCTCCGCAGGTAGTCAATAGGAGAGTTTGACAATGTTATTATAAAAGAAGTGGGCTGCCGTCCATACATACTCGTTAGGTATCGCCAAACACCCGTATATAGACACAGAACGGGCAACCCACCGTATGTGCTGTCCTCTCTGCCTTATATATACTTCTTTGATAATTTTACGATTTCAACGAGTATAAGGCACTTCCTTATTATTTCCAAAAGTTTGCCCCGAAAGACTATGCAAAGATAGTGAGAAAATTCGCATCTTTGCATCAAACAAAATAAAAATGATTACGAGTAATAAAATTCAAATGTATATATCTCAACCATCTGATACGCAATTAGGAATGTATGAGGTTGCTAAATATTCTGAAGAAAACAGTAACTATATTCCGATTAAAGGAGAAATATATCTAACGAAGCAGTAGCAGATGGACGCGCTAATGAATTGAATAAGGAAGAATAAAAAACTGGGAGGGTATATTAAAAGAGCTGCTCAAAGCAATTCGGACACTTTAAATGTCCATAAATAAACGTTTGATATGATAGGATTAACTTTCATTGGTTCACGTTTTGAGCGCACTACGTCTGGCACATGGATGTTAGTAGCGTACTACATTTGATCGCAGCTCCCCACCTCCCAGTTTTCTTATTATATCTGCTTTTCTCGTACCCGATAATTAGCTTTAATATGGCTGTGTTCTGTAATATCATTCAATAATTTACGGATACATAGAATGCCTAAACTATGACCTGATTGGAGAAATTTGCAATGAAATTTTTCTGAAAGTAAGTGTAACCGCAAAGAGTGCTTTTCTTCGTCCTTATAATCAAACTGCTCCTCAAACATAATCTGATTGTTCCGTTCTCCTCTGATGATATTTGACTCTTTACCACCGTACTCTTGTACTTCGATTGAAATAATTGTCCTATTCATATCTGCAGATTTTCATTATTCTATATTTAAAAACTTTAGGAAGGATACATGGGTGACATTTTGTCGAAATAAAGACATTGGCATACACCTTGTCATTATTTGTAATGGTGTCATAGGTATTCGTTATGCTGAAAATCAGAAATGATAAACGATTGGCTCTTATAGATATTCTCTACAGCGAATGAGAATAAGTGATAACTAACTTTGTTTAACCAATAAAAAAATCATTATGGGCATAAAACCAGGTCCAAAAAGAACTGCTATTTCCACAGGAAAACCTGACCGTCGTCAACGAGACAACAAGCAGACTCCAGGAAATACACCATCTTTGAAACCCCATATTCATAAGAAGGGGGATTAAACTCCAAATAAAACGGATGCCTTATCAGACACTCGTGGAATAAAATGTAAATGCTCTGGCTCACATCGTACAGTAACACGATAAAGAGTTCACTTTCAAAGCCGCTGTCATTTTGACACTATGACGGTGGCTTTATTCTTCCACTTTGTATCTATAACGTACAATATCTGGAAATGTTATATTCCTTTTCAATGTTTAAGATTTCAGTTATTATAAATCAGACAAACTCATTTAGGTTAATGTCGTAAATAATCACCTCTCAGATTATGCCATGCAGCACATGTCGCAAAAATATTTCCAACGAAGAAGTTGGCTTTCAGGCGATATTCGTTCATGAAATGGGCACTTTCGATTGCTCTTTCTGTTCATCAGAGTCTGACGAACCTTATGTGTAATGGTCGTACGGGAACAAGTACTTTCGGTACAGTTGATAACATAAGTATGAGTTATCCGGGTAATTAACTTATCAAGGCAGATGATATAGGAACAAACATCACTTTGTCCGCATCAATGAACTTTAAAAATAACTCTACGGCTGCGAAAGAATATTTTTACGACTTAAACGGAAATTTAGCGCGAGATTTAAATAAAAGAATAACAAGTATTACTCATAATTTGCTAAATTTGCCACAGACTGTCACAATTGTTTATACGGCGGGACAGGCAACAAATACGTAGACGTATGCTGCCAACTGTAGTAAATTGCGGACGGTACAACAATTGAGCGGCACGAACAGCAAGCGAACGGATTACATTGGCAATGTGATCTATAAAGGCGTAAACGGACTCATCAACCCTCAAGCGGATATTGTTAATGGCGATTATTATATAGATGGCAGTAATACGCCTCTTATTTTTGAAAATAAAAAGAATATAATGCTAACTCCTATAAAAGATATATTAGATGAAAATTCAAAGTGGTAAAATAATTAGTACTCTGCTGACTTTATTTTATGTTGTGGGATTTCTAAAATTAACATCATCATTTTTTTTCAATGAATATGTACCATCATATATGAAAACGGGGCTATTTTCTGCTTCAATTCTTGTGTGTATAATTATATTTGAAATATTAAAAAGGAAACTAAAGTGAGAAAATATATCTATATCATGTGTTTCTATTCTAATATTATTGTAGGTAACATAGGTAGGATCTGGATATGGAGAACATGTTGGTGATATGAAAATAAGATACAATTCAAAACAACTCACCTTCCCTTGAGATGGGCGAGGAGAGAGCGTTACAAACTCAAATGTCGCATTCTACTTATTCTGGGACAATATCTGATTTTAAGTTGAAATTAATAGATATATACAAGGTGCAAATGTAATCGATCGCTCTTTCAAGTATCCAAAAACCATTTAAAAGCAATAGTTTGAAATCGTGTTGATAATCAAAATAAAAAGGTTAGTAATGAATATTTACAAAATTCAAATAACAATTTCTACATAAAACTAACGAGAAGAGAAATTTGTTCTTAAAAGAAACGAATTAAATCAATCAGCATGGAATACAGAATAGAAAAAGATACGATGGGAGAGGTTGAGGTTCCTGTAAATGCTTATTACGGAGCTCAAACGCAAAGGAGCGTGAATAACTTCAAGATTGCCACAGAAACCAATCGTATGCCGCGTGAAGTCATTGAAGCTTTCGCCTATTTAAAAAAGGCAGCGGCCTTAACCAATTGCGAACTGGGCGTACTTTCTGTAGAAAAAACCGAGTTGATAGCACGGGTGTGCGACGAGATTATGGAAGGTAAATTACTCCATGAGTTTCCACTTGTTGTGTGGCAAACGGGTAGCGGCACGCAGAGCAACATGAATGTCAATGAGGTGATTGCCAACAGGGCGCATGTGCTTGGGGGCGGTCAACTGACGGACGCACACAAGGTATTGTCGCCCAACGACGACGTGAACAAATCGCAGTCTTCTAATGACACGTTTCCCACCGCCATGCACATTGCAGCCTACAAAATGCTGGAGGAAATTACCATTCCGGGAATAGAGGCTCTCAGAGATACTTTGCAAGTTAAGAGTGAGGAGTTCAAAAAGATAGTCAAAATAGGCCGGACGCACTTCATGGATGCTACTCCCATCACACTGGGACAGGAGTTTAGCGGCTATGTGGCTCAGCTGAATTACGGACTTCGGGCCATCAGAAATGCTCAGAAGCATTTAGCGGAGCTAGCTTTGGGAGGTACAGCCGTGGGAACAGGCATCAACACGCCCGAGGGGTATGCCGATAAAGTAGCGGAAAAGATAGCCGGACTCACCCGACTGCCGTTTGTTTCTGCACCCAACAAATTTGAATCGCTGGCCAGTCACGATGCAATGGTCGAAACGCACGGAGCACTGAAGACGGTAGCTGTAAGCCTGATGAAAATAGCCAATGACATCCGCATGCTGAGCTCGGGACCGCGTTGTGGAATTGGCGAAATACACATTCCCGAAAACGAACCGGGCTCTTCCATCATGCCCGGAAAAGTGAACCCCACGCAGTGTGAAGCGCTTACCATGATTGCCGCACAGGTAATGGGCAACGATGTGGCCATTAGTATTGGCGGGGCCAGCGGGCATTTTGAACTCAACGTATTCAAACCGCTTATTATATATAACTTTTTACACAGTGCCCGCCTGATAGGAGAAGGGTGCCGCAGCTTCAACGAGCATTGCGCCATTGGCATTGAACCGATTCCGCAAAACATTGAGAAGCATTTAGAGAATTCATTGATGCTGGTTACTGCTCTCAACCCTAAAATTGGTTATTACAAGGCTGCCGCCATAGCGCAAAAGGCTTATGCCGAAGGAAAAACGCTGAAAGAAGCTGCTTTGGAGTCGGGCGAAGTTACATCGGAAGAATTCGATGCATGGGTTGATCCGCACAAAATGGTTGGCAAAACAGATTAATAGGGCTGTTTATCACCTTGCAAACGAAATAAAAAGGCTGTATTAGTATGACTAATATGGCTTTTTTTAGTACTTTTGCATCCATTAAAAATGAAAGAATAGAAATAACAATATTAAAATGGCAAAAGAACTGAAAGATTTGACCAAACGCAGCGAAAATTATTCGCAGTGGTACAATGATTTGGTAGTGAAAGCCGACTTAGCAGAGCAGTCGGCCGTGCGTGGATGTATGGTTATTAAGCCTTACGGATATGCTATTTGGGAGAAAATTCAACGTCAGCTTGACGATATGTTCAAGGAAACCGGACACGTGAATGCTTATTTCCCGCTACTGATACCGAAATCTTTCCTGAGTCGCGAAGCAGAACACGTTGAAGGTTTTGCCAAAGAATGTGCAGTGGTAACTCATCACCGTCTCAAAAACTCTCCCGACGGAAAAGGGGTAGTGGTTGATCCGGAAGCTAAATTGGAGGAGGAACTCATTATTCGTCCTACTTCTGAAACCATTATCTGGAATACGTATAGAAATTGGATCAACTCTTACCGTGACCTGCCTATTCTTTGCAATCAGTGGGCCAATGTAATGCGTTGGGAAATGCGTACCCGTTTGTTCCTTCGTACGGCCGAATTCTTGTGGCAGGAAGGACACACCGCACACGCCACCCGCGAAGAGGCAGAAGAGGAAGCTATCAGAATGCTGAATGTATATGCTGATTTTGCTGAGAAATACATGGCTGTACCGGTTGTGAAAGGTGTAAAATCGGCCAACGAACGTTTTGCCGGTGCTTTAGACACTTACACCATTGAAGCTATGATGCAAGATGGAAAGGCTCTGCAAAGTGGTACGTCTCACTTCTTGGGACAGAATTTCGCCAAAGCTTTTGATGTTCAGTTTGTGAACAAAGAAAATAAAATGGAGTATGTATGGGCTACTTCATGGGGTGTTTCTACCCGTTTGATGGGAGCGCTTATCATGACTCACTCTGACGATAACGGTTTGGTATTGCCTCCGCACTTGGCACCCATTCAGGTGGTTATTGTTCCCATCTACAAAAACGAGGAGCAGTTGAACCTGATTAATGAGAAGGTTGCCGGTATTGTAAGCAGTTTGAAAGCATTGGGTGTTTCAGTAAAATATGACAATGCTGATAACAAGCGTCCGGGATTCAAATTTGCCGACTATGAGTTGAAAGGGGTACCTGTTCGTTTGGTAATGGGTGCGCGCGACCTGGAAAACAATACCATGGAGGTAATGCGTAGAGATACACTCGAAAAAGAAACGGTATCTTGCGACGGAATTGAGACTTACGTAAAGAATTTGCTGGAAGAAATTCAGGCTAATATCTACCAAAAGGCTCTTGACTACCGCACTTCACATACTATCACTGTCGATTCTTACGATGAGTTCAAAGAAAAGATTGAAGAAGGTGGCTTTATTTTGGCTCACTGGGATGGTACTACCGAAACGGAAGAGAAAATCAAAGAGGAAACCAAAGCAACCATTCGTTGCATACCTTTAGATGGTGATAAAACGCCGGGCAAATGTATGGTAACAGGCAAGCCGTCTGCTTGCAGGGTTATCTTTGCCAGAGCATATTAATGAATCGAGTAGGAGAAAATTAAAGTAGTTTTCTCCTACTTTAATTTTCGACCTCTCACACCACCGTACGTGCCGTTCGGCATACGGCGGTTCTTTATTTACGATGCAACCTCATATAAATGTTCATAATTCTAGGATAACCCGCAGCATCAAGTCTTTTATCCGTAAATGCAGCGGTGAGTATGCGGCTATGTGAGATTCTCCAATAGCCAAGGCGAGTATTGGCCCACATCCATGAGTTATATCTCGAGATACCACACTTCATCAGATTCACACATCGGGTTCTCACACGTTTCCAACTCTTCCATATATACATTCGTAGCCGCCTATGATACCATTGGTCGGTTGAGACTATAAATGATTTCATATCAGCCAATCTGTAATATGTAACCCACCCACGGATATACTCAGTGAGGCGAGACTTAAGCCATTTATAACCTTTCCCATTACTGCGATTGGTTATCTGTTTCAAGGTTCGTTTGAACTTATCTCGACTGGTAGAATGAGTACAAAGACCACACATGCTATCTCTCCTTCAGTAGAACGAATAACCCAGATACTTCTTACCTGATAAAGAGCCTATGATAGTTTTCTCTTTATTGACTTTCAAGAATAATTTCTTTTCCACAAAGTCGCAAACACTATCTCGAACACGTTCGGTGGCACGTTTACTCTTAACCAGGATTAAACAGTCGTCTGCATAGCGCACAAATGGGTGACCTCGATGCTCCAACTCCTTATCCAGTTCATTCAAGAGTATGTTACTTAGAATGGGACTTAAAGGACCACCTTGAGGGACACCCTCTTTGCTTTCTTCAAACGTATGCCTTAACATAACACCCGCATTCAGATATTTGTGTATCAGAGAGACAACACGACCATCTTTGATCGTGCGTGAAATTACCTCTATCAGTTTGCTATGGTTTACTGTATCGAAGAAACGCTCCAAATCAAGGTCTACACAATAGTGATAGCCATTGTCTGCGTATTCCTGTACCCGCTTGAGAGCATCATGGGCACTACGATTAGGACGAAAGCCGAAGCTATTGTCACTGAACTGGCATTCATAGATGGGAATGAGGATTTGGCTTATCGCTTGTTGGAGGAAGCGGTCTACTACGTTGGGTATACCGAGTTGACGCTTCTTTCCCTTATCCTTGGGTATCTCTACCCTACGAACAGGACTTGGTCGGTATTTACCCGACAGGACACTGGCTAACAATTCATCTTTATGGAGTTTAAGGTATGGTAACAGTTCGCTCGTTCCCATCTTATCGACACCTCCTGCACCTCCGTTTCCTACAACTTGACGATAGGCTTCGTTTAAGTTGTCACTGCTTAGGAGTTGCTCCAACAAATTGGTAGTACTTGGTTGCACTTCCACAAGGTTTTCACCTATTATCTCCATAAAAGTCTGCGCTCCTTCATAACTTTCGGATTCCGTCCTATCTATCCGAAGGTAGCCAACTTGAGTTGTTTTCTGCATTTCTTCTTTCATAAGTAATAATGTAATAGTACTTGTTTAAAGTAAAGTTCAGTCCTTCACAGAGTTGTCGATTACATCCTTTATCTGTTACTATGACTTCTGCTGACTTCTCATAGTTCGTTGTTACTACTTCACTCATCAGAGTGTCGCCTATAAGATCTCCCCAGTTAAGAATATATTCTTTCCATCTTATACCCGCTTGATTTACTTTGAGTGTTCCGAATAGCTATGGGACTTTGATTTGTTTAGCAATCTCATCCACACTCTTAAGCCTTTATATCAAGTTTCTGTACGTCAGGTCAGATATTTGCCGCCGACTTCCTTCAGATTCCATCTCATAATGGACACCCTTGTCTTTGGCTATACGCTTGCCGCTATTAGGCTGCGTTAGGGACTTGCACCCATTAGAATATACACATGCTGGGCGAACTAAAAACTCCCGGTAATTCAAGAAAGCCTTGATTACCGGGAGTTCTTTTTATATGGTTTTCTTCGGAAATTACCTTCGGTAATTTTTAATCCAAAAAACGCTTAGTGAGTCCGCCATACTCATCTATACGCCTGTCGCGCAGGAACGGCCACCAACGACGCACGTTCTCAGAGCGTTCCAAATCAATTTCCACTAATAAGTTTTCATTCTTGTCATTCGATGCCTGAATAAGGAATTCACCTTGAGGACCGGCAACGAAACTGTTTCCCCAAAACTGAATGCCATTGGTTTGGCCCGACGGGTCGGGTTCATGCCCCACACGGTTTACCGAAACAACCGGTAGGCCATTGGCTACCGCGTGTGCTCGCTGAGAAATAATCCACGCATTGAGTTGACGCGACTTCTCATCTTCCGTATCCGAACTTTCCCAGCCGATGGCTGTAGGGTAAATCAATATTTCGGCTCCTTTCAATGCCATGAGGCGGGCAGCTTCCGGATACCACTGATCCCAGCACACCAAAACTCCCAGTTTGCCAAGCGATGTTTGAATGGGTTCAAAACCGATGTCTCCGGGGGTGAAATAAAACTTTTCATAATAGGCAGGATCATCGGGGATGTGCATTTTACGATATTTACCGGCTATGTTGCCATCCGTGTCGAAAACAACCGCCGTATTGTGATACAGTCCGGGGGCGCGTTTCTCAAAAAGTGAGGTAACGAGAACAACTTTGTGTGCGGCTGCCAGCTCGGAATAGAAGCCTGTCGACGGACCGGGTATGGGTTCGGCCAAGTTAAATAGATCCGTATTTTCGGTCTGGCAAAAGTAAAGTGAATTATGCAGTTCCTGCAACACTATTAATTGAGCACCTTTTGAGGCACATTCTGCTATGCTGGCTGCCAGATTTTTGAGATTGGTGCGTAAATCAGCTGTATTCGACTGTTGTATGATTCCAGTTACTATTTTTCTCATTGTCTTCTTTTTACGAAATTATAAAACTCCTTTGGGGTATTGCATGGTTACGCAGTGAAGCGAACCGTGTTGTTTGATGAGCGCAGTGCAATCAATTCCAACTATTTCGTGTTGAGGAAATGCTTGCTGCAGCACACGGGCTGCCGATTCATCATTTTGTGGCTGATTGTAAGTGGGGTATAGCACCGCATCATTGATAATCAGGAAGTTAGCATAGGTAGCGGGCAAGCGCTCGCCATCGAAAACTATTTTATCGGCCATGGGCAACGCCAGTAACCGGTAAGGTTCACCGCTTAACGTGCGGAACGTTTTGAGCTGATCTTCCATTTTTTGCAACGCCTCGAAATGTTCATCTTCGGGATCGGTGCATTTGACGTAAGCAATTGTGGTAGGTGAGCATAAACGAGCCAACGTGTCAATGTGGCTGTCGGTATCATCACCTGCCAGATAGCCGTGATCCAGCCACAGCACTTGCTGCAAATGGAATACGGAGCGAAGGTATTCTTCTATTTCTACCTTGTTCATCTGACCGTTTCGGTTGGGCGACAGCAAACATTCGGAGGTGGTTAGCAGGGTACCCATACCGTCACTTTCAAGGGAACCTCCTTCTAATACAAAGCCCAGTCTGTTTTGGTATTGTCCCTTAAGCACGCCTTTTTCAACGGCTTTGAGAGTAATCAGATTGTCTTTATCGGATGCAAACTTCAGTCCCCAGCCATTAAACTTAAAATCGAGTAGGGTAGCTGCATTACCATCGAGCATGGTAATGGCTCCGTGGTCACGAGCCCAGGTATCGTTCGTTTCTGCTTGCAGGAAAACTACATGATCCATATTGACTTGGTTCTCAATCTGCTTCAACACTTCATCGGGTTCAGGTGTCACTATCAGTAGTTTTTCGCGCGAAGCTATTTCGCGGGCTATCTGCACAAAACATTGCTGTACTTCTTCCAGCATATACGCCCAATCGGTTCCTGCATGGGGCCAGGTAAGCTGAACTCCGCTCTGCGGAAACCACTCAGCAGGAAGGTGAGGGGTACGCATTTCTACTTGCTCACTAATCGGTAATCCAAAATTCAGTTGCAAGTCTTTTTCGGTACCGCCTATATTGGGATAGCCAACTAATATGCCCATAATTATGTTGTTTTAGGTTTACGATCGAAAAACGGATTCTTTGACGATGCACTGACGGGTATGGCCATTACCATTTTACAACCCTTCAGCCAGTCGAGCCGTTGCGCTGCCAGTCCGGCCGAAAACATCACTCGGGTGTCAACGCGCATATCGGCCGCGGTAGCACAAGCCGAACCAATTGCAATGCCCACGTCAATGGAGTTCAACGCACAAGGTACGCCGTTGTCACGACTTTCGCAGGTTGCATAACCGCAATGACCGCAATTCAAACCTTGCGCTTTCTCGTGTGTACCAATAAGCACAACGCATTCGGCTTGCAGAATGTTGTCAGCGTCACGAAGAAAAAACTTCATGCCATGTTCTTCTACCATAGCAATCATTGCATCCGAAAGGATTTTAATGTGTTCTCCTTCTATCAGGGCGGTTTCAATAATATCAATACCCTTTCCTTTGGGGGCCGTTCGCGCAGCTGTCATCATCTGTCTGCCAATTTGCAATGCATGCTCATGGCGAATGTCACGTTCATTCAGTATCATCGTTGTTATTCATTTATTTTTCAGGGCAAAGATAAGTTTTTTTATGGTTATCACTCATTCATAAGCACTAAAAACGGCTTATTAAGCACCGACTTTACTTAACAATAGAAAAATGATTGATCAAAAAGATGGTTTATTACAGTATATGTATTATCTTTGCTTCAAATTTTCCATAAAATGAAAATTAAGGAAGTAGTAAGCGCCCTTGAAAGGTTCGCGCCTCTGCCTTTGCAAGACGGATGGGATAATGCCGGCATGCAAATTGGACTGACAGATGCGGAAACAACAGGGGCTTTGTTGTGTCTGGACGTAACCGAAGCTGTGATTGACGAAGCTATTGCTTTTGATTGCAACTTGATTATTTCTCATCATCCTTTGTTGTTTAAAGGCTTGAAATCTTTAACGGGAAAGGATTATGTGGAGCGTTGTGTTTTGAAGGCAATAAAGAATGATATTTGCGTCTATTCGGCTCATACTAATTTAGACAATGCCTCCAATGGAGTAAATTATAAAATAGCTGAGAAAATAGGGCTACAAAACATTCGCATACTATCTGAAAAAGAAAATTCGTTGGTTAAGCTGGTTACTTTTGTTCCATTTGCTAAAGCCGACAATCTTCGAAATGCTTTATTTGAAGCGGGTTGTGGTAACATTGGAAATTATGACTCGTGCAGTTTTAACCTGGAAGGCGAAGGCACTTTCAGGGCGAAAGAGGGAGCGAATCCTTTCTGTGGCTCGATAGGTGAAATGCATCGGGAAGGCGAGGTGAGAATTGAAGTTATTTTACCTTCTTTTAAAATGGAACAGGTAAAAAAAGCGCTCGTAAATAATCACCCGTATGAAGAACCGGCTTTTGATTTTTACCCGCTGCTCAATACTTGGCAACAAGTCGGAGCCGGGGTGATAGGAGAGCTGTCTAGTCCGGAAACGGAGCTTGACTTTTTGAAACGTATAAAGAAAACATTTGAAGTGGGTTGCCTGAAGCACAACAAGTTAGCAGGAAGAGAAATTCAAACGGTAGCGTTATGTGGTGGATCAGGAGCATTTTTACTAAAAGATGCAATCAAAAATAAAGCGGATGTTTTTATAACCGGTGAAATGAAATATCATGATTATTTTGGTCATGAAACAGATTTGCTGATCGCTGAAATTGGTCACTATGAAAGTGAGCAATTCACAAAAGATATTTTTCAGTCTATACTGAAAGGGGTCATGCCTCACAATCAGATATTTATTAGTAATGTAAATACAAATCCCATAAAATATTTATAGTAATATGGCTAAAGAAGCAAAAAACGAACCGAAAGAGTTGACAGTTGAAGAGAAATTGAAAACGTTGTTTCAACTGCAGACTATGTTGTCTGAAATTGATAAGATCAAAACATTGAGAGGGGAGCTTCCTCTGGAAGTTCAGGATTTGGAAGACGAGGTAGCCGGTTTAAGTACGCGTATAGACAAGATCAAGTCTGAAATTGATGAACTGAGAGCTTCTATTGCTGCTAAAAAAATTGAAATTGAAACAGCTAAGGTTGCAGTTGAGAAATACAAATCTCAACAAGATAATGTACGCAACAACCGTGAGTATGATTTCTTAAGCAAAGAAATTGAATTCCAAACGCTTGAAATTGAACTTTGCGAAAAGAGAATCAAAGAATTCACTGCTGAAGAAAAAGATAAGAACGAAGAATTAGCTAATAGTTCACTGGTTCTTGATGAAAGAAAAAAAGATTTGGAACAGAAAAAGAGCGAATTGGATGAGATCATTTCTGAAACCAAACAAGAGGAAGAAAAATTAAGAGATAAGGCCAAAAACTTGGAAACTATTATTGAACCTCGCTTGCTTCAATCTTTCAAAAGAATCCGCAAAAACTCACGTAACGGTTTGGGCGTTGTTTATGTACAGCGTGATGCTTGTGGAGGTTGTTTTAACAAGATTCCGCCCCAGAGACAACTCGATATTCGTTCTCGTAAGAAAATTATTGTTTGCGAATATTGCGGACGCATCATGATTGACCCTGAATTGGCAGGCATTGATCTTGAAGTGAAAATAGAGAAAACCGGAAAGAAATAAATTCCGATCTATAAGGTATTAGACCCTTATTTAAATTTGTTGTTCGCAACGGTTTAAATAAGGGTCTTTTTATAGCTGTGGGTAATCGGGTATGTCTTCCAAGAAGATGTATTTCCCACTGGCATAATCCATCCGGCAACAGAAATGTTGCATTCCATTACTAACAATCAGGTAATCGACCTTTAGCACCATATTGTAACGGGTTATTTGATCAAATACCGATTGGGTAATTTCTATATGCGGCGCTTTGTATTCAATAATCATCTTAGCCGATAAATCTCGGGTGTATAATACAGTATCGCATCTTTTTTTTGTTCCATTTAAATTCAGCAATACTTCATTGGCCAACAAAGCAGATGGATACTGTTTGTGATCAATAAGAAAGTGCACAAAGTGTTGTCTGACCCACTCTTCGGGGGTCAATGCAACATATCGTTTACGAATTACATCAAAAATCACCCTTTTTTCATCGCGCAAAGTGATTTTTGTTTCAAAAGCAGGTAGGTTTAATGATAACATTTACTATTTTTGTATGTTAAATATTGGTTCCTGTTTAATGGAAATACAAATTTAATGGATAATTTATGAAAACAAAGCAAGAAATTGTAGAGAATTGGCTTCCCCGCTACACTAAACGTAAACTGGAAGATTTCGGAGAATATATCTTACTGACCAACTTTAATAAGTATGTTGAAATATTTGCAGAGCAATTCAATGTACCGATTTACGGCCGCGATGCAAACATGATTTCTGCTACCGCTGACGGAATAACCATTATAAACTTTGGCATGGGTAGCCCCAATGCTGCCATTATTATGGACTTACTAGGTGCTATTCACCCAAAAGCATGTTTATTCTTGGGTAAATGTGGAGGTATTGATAAAAAAAATAAGATTGGCGATTTGATTCTACCTATAGCTGCCATAAGGGGTGAGGGTACATCAAACGATTATTTTCCACCCGAAGTTCCTTCGCTACCGGCATTTATGCTTCAAAGAGCTGTGTCATCAGCGATACGTGACTATGCACGCGATTACTGGACCGGTACAGTTTATACAACCAACCGACGCATTTGGGAACACGACGAAACTTTTAAAGATTATCTTAAAAAAACTCGTGCCATGGCTGTCGATATGGAAACTGCAACTCTTTTCAGTGTGGGATTCGCTAATCACATTCCCACTGGCGCATTGTTGCTTGTTTCTGACCAGCCCATGATTCCTGAAGGGGTGAAAACTGATAGGAGTGATACCATCGTAACTCAAAATTTTGTTGAAGAACATGTGCAAATAGGTATCGCATCTCTTAAAATGATTATTGAAGAAAAGAAAACGGTAAAACACCTCAAATTTGACTGGTAACAGAAATTAATATGGCTAAAAAGGAATTGACTTGCGACGATATTTTAAGTGAACTGAAAAAAAAACAATTCTATCCCGTTTATTATTTAATGGGTGAAGAGCCATATTATATTGATATTATTGCCGACTATATAACCGATAACATTCTAACTGATATTGAAAAGGAATTCAACTTAACAGTTGTTTACGGCTCCGATGTGGATATCGCTACGGTAATAAATGCTGCCAAAAGATACCCAATGATGTCAGAACACCAAGTAGTCATTGTAAAAGAGGCGCAAAACATTAAAAACATAGAGGAGTTAGCTTTTTATTTACAAAAACCGCTAACTTCTACTATTTTGGTTATTTGCCATAAACATGGCGTACTTGATCGCAGAAAAAAACTTGCCGCCGAAATTGAGAAGAGCGGCGTATTGTTTGAATCCAAAAAAATAAAAGAAGCCAATCTTCCTGGTTTTATTGCTACTTATCTGAAACGTAAAGGAGTGGACATAGAACAAAAAGCAGGAGAGATGCTCACTGAATTTATTGGCAATGATTTGTGCCGACTCACCGGTGAACTGGAAAAACTTATCATCACTTTACCTACTGGTCAAACTAGGGTGACACCTGAGCAAGTTGAGAAAAACATTGGAATAAGTAAAGACTATAACAACTTTGAACTGCGAAATGCACTGATTAATAAAGACGTATTAAAAGCAAATCGTATCATCAAGTATTTTGAAGAGAATCCCAAATCGAATCCTATTCAAATGACTTTGCCACTTCTATTTAGCTTCTTTTCTAATTTGATGCTGGCTTACTATGCACCCGATAAGTCGGATCAAGGTATTGCCAACATGTTAGGGTTAAGAACTCCATGGCAAGCTAAAGACTATATGTTGGCAATAAAAAAATATTCCGGTGTAAAAACAATGCAAATCATTTCTGAAATAAGGCAAGCTGATGCAAAAGTGAAAGGTGTAGATAATGCCTCCTTATCCGACAGCCAAATTTTAAAAGAACTCGTTTTTAAAATACTCCATTAACGTCGTCATTTCCTTTCTTCTATCTACTTAAACTTCTATTTTATCATTATTTCGATAAAGAATAATGGTAAACAGCGTTTTTATGCCTTCTAATCAGCATAATAATTCTAGAATATCCTATTTTAAATTTTATAAAAATAGGATTAAACTCCTAAATATCAAACAATTACATAAAAAACAACCCTTCTAGAATTGCTTAAAAAATATAGCATAAGGAATTACCCCAAATATGAAAAGGATTTGGCGTTTACGAGTAATATACTATCTCTTTCATCTTATAGATAAGTGATTATAATTGTTTATTTAACCTTGTCTTATTACATACGTAATATATGCATTTACATATATAAAAGTATAATTGTAAAAAGATGCACATATGTATATAAAACAACGTATACACATGTGTAAAAACGAATATTACAAATAAAAAATTGCCTATTTAAAAATGTAACAATATGCTTTTAACAAAGACTTATTTAATCAATAAATATATGATTATCAGTACTTTATAATAATTGAATGATTCTAATACTTTAATTCAATAAATTATTTTATGAAACAAATGTGAACTAGGCTATAAACAAGAAAAATATAATAACATACAATACTGATAATCAATTAATTATATTATAAATATAATCTAAGACTATAATATAAATACAAAAGTAAAACAAGGTTTTTAAGATATTCCATTCCATTAGTAAACATCTCGTGTACTTATGTAATAATTCAATTTTATATAATTAATTTGCAAATGTGATTTCTTTCTATTACTTTTGTATAATCAATTAAGATTGGTACATTATTGAAATTCATAAAAACAGATGGATATAAAAGATAGAATTAAAATGCTCATGGAGAAAGAGAACATGACCTCAGGCGCCTTTGCCGAAAGCATTGGCATACAGCAGTCCACTCTTTCACACATTCTTAATGGTAGAAACAAACCAAGTCTGGATGTCATCATGAAAGTTCACCAAAAATATAGCTCAATTGATTTAGAGTGGTTATTATATGGGAACGGCAATTTGAATGAACAAAGTCAGAAATCTATTTCAATGGATTTTCTGCCCTCTCTGTTTGACGAGAATGCAATAAATACGTCCAATATATCAGCAGAAAGAGAATATCGCAAGGAAATGCCATTAAGAGAGCCTGATTACAATACTAAAGAGCCTGTAAAACAGGAAGTTAAGTATATAGAAAGACCTCCTAGAAAAATAACGGAAATAAGAATTTTCTTTGATGATAATACCTATGAAACCTTTAGAGGAGAAAAATAAGTAGTAATTTCTAATCTTTGAGCTTTTTGCCGTATCTTTGCAAGGTAAATCAAGAATTAATACTCTTCTATTTATCCACATGAAAAAATATATTTTAGACTTGGTTGTCTCTGAAAATATTCAGCTAAATGACAACTATGTATTGCTCAAGATGACCGCTCCCACAGAATTGCCCGACATGCTACCGGGGCAGTTTGCGGAACTGGAAGTGGAAGGATCTTCAAAAACATTTCTGCGTAGACCTATATCCATTAACTTTATCGATAAAGATAATAATGAGGTATGGTTTCTAATCCAATTAGTTGGCGACGGAACAAGGCATTTAGCGGCTGTAAAACGTGGACAAACAATCAATGTTATCCTACCACTTGGAAACAGCTTCACAATGCCTGAAAACGCATCAGAAAGGCTATTATTGGTTGGCGGAGGTGTAGGTACTGCCCCAATGCTATTTTTGGGTGAACAATTAAGCAAAAAAGGATTCACTCCAAACTTTTTATTAGGCGCCAGAAGCCAGAATGACCTGCTACAACTCAACGAATTTACTCAATATGGCAATGTCTTCACCACTACAGAAGATGGAAGCATGGGAGAAAAAGGATATGTAACTCAACATTCACTTTTGTCAACGCAAACATTTAATAAAATATATACATGCGGGCCTAAACCTATGATGATGGCTGTTGCAAAATATGCAAAAACAAATAATATAGAGTGTGAGGTTTCATTAGAAAACACCATGGCTTGTGGCTTTGGAGTATGCTTATGCTGCGTTGAAAATACAACAGAAGGGCATATTTGTGTTTGTAAAGAAGGTCCTGTTTTTAATATTAAAAAACTATTATGGCAGATTTAAATGTAAATATTGGAGATTTAAGATTAAAGAATCCTGTAATGACGGCATCAGGGACTTTCGGATATGGTGAAGAGTTCGAAGACTTTATTGATGTATCGCGAATAGGTGGTATAATTGTAAAAGGGACCACTCTTCACAAGCGTGAAGGAAACCCATATCCCCGAATGGCAGAAACACCTGCAGGCATGCTAAACGCTGTAGGATTGCAGAATAAAGGAGTTCACTACTTTGCAGATCACATTTATCCCCGCATTAAACACATTGATACTAATATTATTGTAAATGTATCGGGGTCTGCTATAGAAGATTATGTGGAAACAGCTCAAATAATCAACTCACTTGACAATATTTCGGCTATAGAACTTAACATATCTTGCCCCAATGTGAAGGAAGGAGGAATGGCTTTTGGCGTAACCACAACGGGAGCAGCCAGTGTAGTCAACGCAGTTCGCAAAGCATACGATAAAACACTGATAGTTAAGCTTTCACCGAACGTTACCGATATAGCAGAAATAGCAAGAGCTGTAGAAGCAAATGGAGCCGATAGTGTTTCATTAATAAATACGTTATTAGGCATGGCCATTGATGTTGAGCGCAGAAAACCGCTCTTATCTACTGTTACAGGTGGCTTGTCAGGACCAGCAGTAAAGCCGGTCGCATTAAGGATGGTATGGCAAGTTGCTAAGGCAGTAAAAATACCGGTCATTGGAATGGGTGGTATTATGGACTGGAAAGATGCTATTGAATTCATCTTGGCAGGTGCATCTGCTATTCAAATAGGAACGGCCAATTTCATTGATCCTACTGTTTGCGTCAAAGTAGAAGACGGTATCAATAACTATCTAAACAAACATAAATATCAGTCAATAACAGATATTATTGGTGCTCTTGAGATATAACATCAAAACAAAACAGAGCATTCGCAAATAAAAGTAAATCAAAATGATATATTTATAAAATAAAAAAGCATCGTTTATAGCAAACGATGCTTTTTTATTTTATAAATAACAATAGAGGGTATCTCAACTTCATTTTTTAAAATAACAGCTTCATTATTATCTGTTTAAAGACGAAATATTAAATCAACATATTTAACATACAGAATTCTCACCAAAAACTAAATGTTTATTTTTATAACAAACATCTTTAGTTCTATTTAAAGTTCATTTTCTATACATTTTATTCATTCAATAAATCAGGGCGCAATCTTCTAGTCCGTTCCAAAGATTGTTGCAGTTCCCATTCTTTAATTTTAGCTTCATGCCCTGAAAGCAAAACATCGGGAACTTTCCACCCATTGTAATCGGCCGGTCTTGTATAAACAGGAGCCGCTAACAAATTATCTTGAAATGAATCAGATAAAGCAGACTGCTCATCTGAAATGACTCCGGGTATTATTCGAATAATAGCATCTGCAATGACTGCAGCGGCTAATTCACCACCGGTTAATACATAATCGCCGATACTAATTTCTTTTGTTATTAAATGCTCCCTGATACGATAATCAATTCCTTTAAAATGCCCGCATAAAATAATTAAGTTACCACTCAATGATAACTTATTTGCCATTTTTTGATTGAATTGTTCGCCATCAGGAGTAGTAAATATCACTTCATCATAATGACGCTGAGCTTTTAAAGTGTTAATACATCGCTCTATGGGCTCTATTTTCATAACCATACCTGCAAAACCGCCAAAAGGATAATCATCTACTCTACGATATTTATCTTCCGTATAATCTCGTAAATTATGAATATAAATCTCGGCCAGCTCTTTATTTTGAGCTCGTTTCAAGATGGAGCAGTTAAAGAAGCCTTCAATCATCTCCGGCAATACTGTTATTATATCAATTCGCATAGTTTTTATTTTTGCGCAAAAGTACTAATATTCGAAGAGAAACAGTTATTTTTGCCCAAAACAATGTTGAATATGACCGTTAAAGAACAAATAGAGCAGCTACGTTCCTTACTGCATCAGCACAATTATAATTATTATGTATTGAATACGCCCAGTATATCCGATCAAGAATTTGATTCATTAATGCGGCAACTTCAAGAATTGGAAGAACTACATCCGGAATACCAAGATGAAAATTCACCAAGTGTGCGCGTAGGAAGTGATATTAATAAAAATTTCACGCAAGTCAGCCATAAATATCCAATGCTTTCACTCTCCAACACTTATTCTGAAGGAGAAGTTAATGAATTCTACCAACGAGTACGCAAGGCTTTAAACGAAGAATTTGAAATTTGTTGTGAAATGAAATATGACGGTACTTCAATTTCTTTAATTTATGAAGATGGCAAACTAATGCGTGCTGTAACTAGAGGTGATGGAGAAAAAGGCGATGATGTTACAGACAATGTAAAAACAATAAAATCAATTCCTTTGGTATTACATGGCAGCAACTATCCCCCAGTGTTTGAAATAAGAGGGGAAATATTAATGCCATGGGATACTTTTGAAGAATTAAATCGGGAAAAAGAAGCACGAGAAGAGCCTCTTTTTGCTAATCCGCGAAATGCTGCTTCAGGTACTCTGAAATTGCAAAACTCATCAATCGTGGCATCTAGAAAGCTAGACGCTTATCTATATTACCTATTAGGTGATAATTTACCATTCGACGGACATTACGAGAATTTACAGGAAGCCCAAAAATGGGGATTCAAAATATCGCCTTTAATGAGAAAATGTCATTCTACTGAAGAAATTTTTAAATTCATAAATTATTGGGATATTGAAAGAAAGAATCTCCCAGTTGCTACCGACGGAATTGTTCTAAAAGTAAACAGTTTAAAGCAACAAAAAAACCTCGGTTTTACAGCAAAATCTCCACGATGGGCTATCGCATATAAGTTTCAGGCCGAAAGAGCATTGACACGACTTAATAGGGTGACTTTCCAAGTTGGCAGAACAGGAGCTGTAACACCTGTAGCTAATTTAGAACCCGTACAGCTATCGGGAACAGTCGTGAAAAGAGCTTCTTTGCATAACGCAGATATCATTGAGAACCTGGACTTGTACATCGGTGATATGGTATACGTTGAGAAAGGAGGAGAAATTATTCCCAAAATTACCGGAGTAGACACTGCATTACGTAGTTTCATGATTGGTGAAAAGGTCAAATTCATAAATCAATGTCCCGAATGTGGAAGTACATTAATTCGCTACGAAGGGGAAGCTGCTCATTATTGTCCCAATGATTCAGCTTGTCCTCCCCAAATAAAAGGTAAAATTGAACATTTTATTAGCCGAAAAGCGATGAATATTGATGGGCTGGGACCCGAAACCGTAGACTCATTCTACTCATTGGGACTCATACAAAACACAGCTGATCTTTATCAATTAACAATTGAAAAGATTAAAGACCTAGATGGTAAAGGCGAAAAATCTGCTGAAAACATAATTAATGGGATTGAGCAAAGCAAAAAGGTTCCCTTTGAAAGAGTTATATTTGCATTAGGTATTCGCTTTGTGGGTGAAACAGTAGCCAAAAAAATAGCTAAATCTTTCACCAATATAGATGAATTAATAAATGCATCGAAAGAAGAACTCATTAATATTGATGAAATTGGCGAGAAAATTGCTCAAAGTATACTGAATTTCTTTAGTAATGAAACAAACAGAACGCTTATTCAACGCTTGAAGGATGCAGGGCTTACTCTGCAACGCTCAGAAGAAGAACGTGCTGATTACACAGATAAGTTATCTGGCCTCTCGATAGTAATAAGTGGAGTATTTACTCACTATTCGAGAGATGAATATAAAGCTATGATAGAAAAGAATGGAGGCAAAAATGTGAGTAGCATTTCAGCGAAAACAAGTTTCATTTTAGCCGGTGAAAACATGGGACCTTCAAAGCTTGATAAAGCCAACAAATTAGGAATAAAGATTATTAACGAAGAGGAGTTTCTAAAACTCATTTCGTAACATTTTTAAGCCTCGTAGTTATTTTATATAGCATTAAACGAGGTAAAAGAGAAAATATTTGTACTTTTGTATTCATATTACTTAGAGATTATTAATAATACTCATGATACAGACTAAATTGAGAGGAATGGGGG